>VFQU01000499.1_pt1 | contig 34025 bp, 34 predicted proteins | sample 3512311 | NCBI WGS metagenome assembly VFQU01 (sample SAMN10412377, study PRJNA504923) | tailings metagenome | isolation source: Relicate 3 Philex TSF3 active mining site | place: Philippines: Tuba, Benguet | collected 2017-08-29
ATCGAGGCCATGGCGGGCGGCGCGGCCAGCCACCTCTCGCGCGGCGGCATGACCACCAAGGTCGAGGCCGGCAAGATCGCGACGCTGGCCGGCACCGCCATGATCATCGCCAAGGGCACTGAGACCCATCCGCTGCAGAGGCTCGCCGAAGGCGGTCTGCACACGCTGTTCCATGCTGCGACCACCCGCGCTCAATCGCGCAAACGCTGGATCATGGGCACATTGGCCGTTGCCGGCACGGTGCAGGTCGATGCTGGCGCTGCCGGCGCCCTCAAAAAGGGCCGCTCGCTCCTGCCGATCGGCGTCACCAAAATCGCCGGTGAGTTCGAGCGCGGCGATACGATTGCTGTCATCGATCCCGAGGGCCGCGAAATCGCGCGGGGTCTCTCCGGTCTCGATAGCGAGGATGCACGGCTGGTCATGGGCAAGAGAAGCGATGTCATCGTCGAACTGCTCGGCGCGGGCAATCGCGCCGAAATGATCCATCGCGACAATCTGGTCCTGACCGGTTCCAAGGAGGAGACAGAGGCATGAGCGCGCTTGAAGCCACCGAAAACCTGCCGGCGCTGATGGCCGAAATTGGCCGCAATGCGCGTCTGGGTGCAAATGCGCTCAAAATCGCCAGCGCCGAGCAGAAGCGCACCGCTCTGCTCACCGCTGCCGGGGCCATCAATGCGCATCGGAAGAAAATCCTCGCCGCCAATGAACTCGACATGGCCGCCGCCCGGGAAAAGGGCATTTCTGGCGCCTTTCTGGACCGACTCCTGCTCACCGATGCCCGCATCGACGGCATTATCGAGGCGGTCAAAACCATTGCCGAGTTGCCCGATCCGGTCGGTTCGATCATTTCAGAATGGGACCGGCCCAATGGCCTTCATATCGAGCGGGTGCGCACGCCCCTCGGCGTCATCGGCGTGATTTTTGAATCGCGTCCCAATGTCACCGCCGATGCCGGCGCGCTCTGCATCAAGTCAGGCAATGCCGTTATCCTGCGCGGCGGCTCGGATAGTTTCCATTCCTCCCGCGCCATTGTCGATTGCCTGCTCGACGGACTGCATCTGGCGGGCCTGCCGGTGGAATGCGTCCAGCTCGTGCCCACCACCGACCGCGAAGCCGTGGGCGAAATGCTCAGGGGGCTCAATGGCAATATCGACGTCATCGTGCCGCGCGGCGGCAAGTCGCTGGTCGCCCGCGTCCAGTCCGAAGCCCGTGTACCGGTATTCGCTCATCTCGAAGGGTTGGTGCATGTCTATATCGACAAATCAGCCGATCTCGACAAAGCCGTCTCGGTGACCCTCAACGCCAAGATGCGCCGCACCGGCATTTGCGGCGCCGCTGAAACCCTGCTCGTTCATAAGGATGTGGTTGCGACCCATCTCAAGCCGATCATCGAGGCGCTGGTGGCCAAGGGCTGCGAAATTCGCGGCGACGCCACGGTTATGTCGCTGATTCCGGAAGCGGTGGAAGCGACCGAACAGGATTGGCGCACCGAATATGAAGACGCGATCATTTCGGTCAAAATCGTCGCGAGCGTGGAAGAGGCGATTGCTCATATCGAGCACTATTCCTCTCACCACACCGAGGCGATTATCGCCGAAGACCCCGAAGCGGTCGAAAAGTTCTTCAACGGCATCGACAGCGCCATCCTCGTCCACAATGCCTCCACCCAATTCGCCGATGGCGGCGAATTCGGCTTTGGCGGCGAAATCGGCATCGCTACCGGCAAGATGCATGCCCGCGGCCCGGTCGGCGTCGAGCAATTGACCAGCTTCAAATACCGCGTCCGCGGCAACGGACAGTTGCGGCCTTGAAGATCGTCGCGGGCCGGTGGAAGCAGGGAGCCGCGACGACCCTGATGCAACACCCTCCCCTTGACGGGGAGGGGTGGGGAGGGGTGCTAACAGCTTCTATGCTCTGTTCTTTGGCACCCCCTCCCAACCTCCCCCGTCAAGGGGGAGGTGCCGGTCTGGTGGACGCGCCGACATTGAGCCAAACATGGAGGGCCTACCCATGACCCTCCGCCCGCCCCTCCGCATTCCCGGTATCACCACGCTCCCCCCCTCCGCGTCGGGCATGCGCATTGGTCTTTTCGGCGGGTCCTTCAATCCCATTCATGACGGCCACCTGCTCGTCATGGAGGAAACATTGCGCCGCCTGGCCCTCGACGCGCTCTGGGTGCTCGTGACCCCCGGCAATCCGCTCAAGAACAATTCCGCGCTGCCCTCTCTGAGTGAGCGCGTCTTGGCAGCACGGGCCCGCATCACCGATCCGCGCATTCGCGTCACCGGTTTCGAGGCGGAAAAGGGCTTTGCCTATACCTGGCAGACCATTGGTTTCCTTACCGGGACGCTGCCGGACCGACGCTTTGTCTGGATCATGGGCGCGGACAGTCTGGCTGATTTTCATCGCTGGCAGCGGTGGCGTTCCATTGCCGCCATGGTGCCCATTGCCATTTATGCGCGTCCCGGCTCAGGGCGTCGGGCTCTGGCCTCTCCGGCCGCCACCATGCTCGATCATGCCCAGCTCGATGAATCCGAGGCCAGCGTTTTGGCCCTATCTGGGCCGCCGGCCTGGATCTATCTGCAGGGCCGCCAGTCGACGCTGTCATCGACCGCCATTCGGGCGCAAAACCGCGCGGATTAAGCCTATATGGCGCACCGCGCTTGCGAAATCGGCCTAAAAAGCGCATATTGAGCGCAAGTGTGATCATTGTCACCGGAACAGGAACAGACGGCTTGCCGTTTTCACGACGCCGCACCACTCCGATCAACAACCAAGGATGCTTGACTTACGCATGACCCATGCCCGCGCATGGGCGGAAGGCCGTTTCTGATGGCCGCGCTGCCCGAAAACACCGCCTCCGCTTCGCCCGCCGCCGTCGCCACAGGTAAACCCTTGATCGAGCTCATTCTCGATACCCTTGACGATGCCAAGGCCGAGGAGATCGTTGCCGTCGACATCACCGGCAAATCCTCGCTGGCCGACCATATGGTCGTGGCCTCCGGCCGGTCGCACCGCCACGTCGCCGCCGTTGCCGATCAGATCATTTCCGCTTTACGCGACAATGGTCACGGCAAGCCGCGCGTCGAAGGCCTGCCGCATGCCGACTGGGTTCTGGTCGATGCCGGGGACGTCATCGTCCATATCTTCCGCCCCGAAGTGCGCGAATTCTACAGCCTCGAAAAAATGTGGCAGGCCGATTTCGCGGCCGACCAGCACTAGGATATCGGCACCAGCGCCCCCTCGCCCCTCTGGGGAGAGGGTAGCGCCGCCGGGAGAATAGCGACCTGGCAGAGCTGGGGTGAGGTGCTGCGAGCCGCCCCACCAGGCCAAGGACCAATCGATGCGCATATCAATCGCGGCCGTTGGCCGAATGAAGAACGGGCCAGAGCGCGAGCTTGTGGCCCGTTATCTTGAGCGGGCCAGCGGTTCGGGTCGTCCCCTGGCGCTGACCGGCTTTGACGTCACCGAGCTCTCCGAAAGCCGCGCCGGCTCCGCCGCCGCCCGCAAGGCCGAGGAAGCAAAACAGCTTCGGGCCGCATTGCCCGATGGCATCGTCGTGGCGCTGGACGAACGGGGCAGGGCGCTGACCTCGGAGGCCTTCGCCAATCAGCTGGGTCGCTGGCGCGACGATGGTCGCGCCTCGGTCGGCTTCGTCATCGGAGGCGCCGATGGCGTGGATCCCGATTTTGTGAAAGCCAGCGATCTCGTCGTCAGCTTTTCGCCCATGGTCTGGCCGCACCAGCTTGTGCGCATCATGCTGGCCGAACAGCTCTATCGGGCCACCACGATCCTTTCCGGACACCCCTATCATCGGGGTGATTGACGATCGATTGGCTTTAGCGTCACCAAATCGCCGCGCTTTCACCCATTAGGCACGCTTAACGTCAACAGTCTGTTAGCATCAAGCCCGACATGGTTAAGCAATGTTAACCGGCAATTTGCTGTCGGCTTGCTAACCTCGCCGCGGTGATTCGGGGGCATGCCCCACCAAGGAGAGGCCATGGCCCTGCGGCCGGCATATAGGTTTGCGGTTGTTCTGACCGGCCTGTTTTTGACGGGCACGGCGGCGCTGCCCTTGCTGGCGCAGACCGAAACACCAGCCGAACCCTTGGCGGAAACGGCCGGCGAAGTGGTTGAAACGCAACCCGAAAATGCAACGCCAAACGTTACCGACCTTGAAGCGGTGGAAGCATCCCTAACCCTCAGTCGTGACCGGATCGAGGCCCTCAAGGCCGAGATCGAGGCCATGGAAGGCGACCGTACCCAGCAAAATGCCGCCCTGATTGCCGCCGCCCAGCGGGTCAAACTGGCCGAAATCGAGGTTGCCGACGTCGAAGAGCGCCTCTCGGACCTGATCGTGCAGGAATTTTCCGTGCGGGGGCGCCTCGACGGCGCCGATGCCGAGATCGCTAACGTATTGGCGGCATTACAAAGAATCTCACTCAATCCCCCTCCGGCGCTGGTCGTCGATCCCGATGATGCGCTGGGTTCGGCGCGTGGCGCCATGCTCATCGCCGCCATCCTGCCGCAACTGCGCAGCAGGGCCGAAAGCGTTTCGGCGGACCTGCGCGAACTGACCGCCATCAAGGCCGCCGCCCTTGAGGAAGAAGCCACCTTGCGCGCCAATCACGCAATTCTTGAGGAAGAACAATTACGTATCGCGACCCTGATCGCTGCACGGCGTCAGGGTATAACCCAGATGAGTGCCGAGCTTGCCGCCGAAGAGGCCGAGGCGGTGGCGCTGGCCGAACGCGCCAGCAGCCTGCGCGAGCTGGTGGAAGCCCTCTCCGAACGCGCTGCGACCGGCGCCACCGCGCTGCCCGATCCGGCAGATCCCGAACTGCCGACGCTTTCGGACGAGGCCATCCAGATCGCCTTCGCCAATGCCGCGCGCACCGAGCCGGCTGTGCCTTTCCCCCTCGCGCATGGACATCTGGTTTTGCCGGCTAATGGCAATACGGTGGTCAATTTCGGCGCCAGCGACGGGCTGGGCGGCATTGCCCAGGGCCAGTCGATTGTCACGCGGGCCGAGGCGCAGGTGGTCGCGCCCGCCGATGGCTGGGTGCTCTATCGCGGGCCTTACCTCAATTACGGCCAGATTGTCATTCTCAATACCGGCAGCGGCTATACGGCGCTGCTGGCGGGGCTGGAAACGTTGAATGTGCAGATCGGCCAATTCGTGCTGCGCGGCGAGCCGCTGGGCACGATGGGATCACGAACAAATGGTCGAACGGTAACGACCAGTGCTGGAAACGACCAGCCAACGCTCTATATTGAGCTCCGACAAAACAACGAGCCCTTTGACCCCCATGGGTGGTGGGCCGCGAACGAACAGACGGGATAGGACCCATATGCGTTTCCCAACCCTTCGCACCGCCGCGCTTTGCGTGGCGCTGCTGGTGCCCGCAACCGTGCTCATCGCTCAGGATCAGGCGCCCGCGCCGGCACCCGTCGAGGAAGCCCCAGCCGATGAGGTCAATCCCAGCGGCGAGCAGCCCGAGCCGACCGCCGACGAGCGCGCGGCCGCGCCCCGCGACCCTGCCGAAATCTACGCCGATCTCAACCTGTTCGGGGAAATTTTCGACCGTATCCGGGCCGAGTATGTCGACCCGCCCAATGAGGAAGAGCTGATCCGTGCCGCCATTCAGGGCATGTTGACTTCGCTCGACCCGCATTCGGGCTATCTCCCGCCGGTTGATTATGACGAAGCGCGCGAAGATATTTCCGGCCAGTTCGGTGGTCTGGGCGTTGAAATCATCATGGAAGACAGCCTGATCAAGGTCGTCTCTCCCATCGACGAAACACCCGCCGCCCGCGCCGGTATCCTCGCCAATGACCTGATCGTCAAAATCGATGACGAGGCCGTCGAGGGCATGACGCAGGACGAGGCCGTCAACAAGATGCGTGGTCCGGTCGGCACAAATGTGCGGATTACCGTGGTGCGCGAAGGGGTGAGCGACCCCATCGAGTTCGAGCTGACGCGCGACACAATCTCCATGCGCGCAGTGCGCTGGTCGCTGGAAGGCGATGTGGCGGTGCTGCGCCTCGCCCGCTTCTCCGAACAGGCCTATGTCGGTCTCGAAAAGGCAATCCAGGATATCTACAAGGAACGCGCGGATGTGCCGCCCAAGGGTATCATCCTCGACCTGCGCAACAATCCCGGCGGTCTGGTGGACCAGTCGGTCTATGTTGCCGATGCTTTCCTAAATCGCGGAGCGGTGGTGCTGACCCGTGGTCGGACCGATCGCGAGAGCGCCCGCTACGACGCCCAGCCCGATCCGCTGGACGAAAAGCTGGCCGATATTCCTATGGTCGTGCTGATCAATGGCGGCTCGGCCTCTGCGTCAGAAATCGTGGCCGGCGCCCTGCAGGATCATAAGCGCGCCACGCTGGTGGGCACGCGATCCTTCGGTAAGGGCTCGGTGCAGTCGATCATCTCGCTCGGTCCAGATGGTGCCATGCGGCTGACCACGGCGCGCTACTACACGCCGCAGAACCGCTCCATCCAGGCGCTCGGCATCACGCCGGATATCGATATTCGTCAGGTCGTGCCGGAAGAATTCCAGGGGCGTGACGAGATCATCGGCGAAGCCGGGCTCGAAGGGCATATCACCATCGAGGGCCAGGAAGAATCCACGGTCGGCTCCTCTGTCTATGTGCCGGCGGAAATGGCCGACGACGCCCAGCTGCAATATGCGCTTCGCCTGATCAATGGCGAGGAGACCAATCCGGCCTATCCACCGCAGCCGGAATAGACCGCGGTAAAGCGTGCTAGATTGAGGAATGCGACGCGCGATGATTCGGTGCCGCATTCCATCGACCACCCATCCTCGAGCGGATGAGGACACCGATCATGGCCAATGACCTCAGCACCCCGCTGACAGGACGCAAGGGCAGGGCAAAAATCGGCCGTGGCCGGTTCCCGGTTGCGCGTCTGCTGTTTCTGGTGATCGGCCTGATCGTGGGCGGCGTTGCGGCGCGCATTTTCCTCGTGGAGACACCCGAGGGCGGACGACCGAGCCAGGAAGTGGCCATTACCTCGACGCGGGACGGCAATACGCTGGCTAATTCGGTTTCGAGCGGCCCGGCAACCATAACAGCCGACCCGGAGCAGTTCCCCGCCGGCAGTTCGATCACCACCCTGCCGGCGCCCGGTACGGGCTCCCAGAGCTCAGGACAGGTGGCGGATCGCTATGGTGCGCTTCCCGATCTCAGCGAAGAGACCTCGAACGGTCCTATTCCGCGCATCTCCTCCACCGGGCAGACGCCCTTTGCCACTTATCGGCATCCTTCCGATATTGGGAGCATAAGCGGCCCCAAAGTGGCCATTGTCGTGACCGGCCTCGGTATAAACGAGCAGGGTTCGCTCGATGCGGTGGACCGGCTGCCATCGGCGGTGACGCTTGCCTTTGCGCCCTATGGTCGTTCGCTTGAAAGTACTGTCGCTGCGGCCCGCACGTCCGGGCACGAGGTTATGCTCGAAATTCCGCTGGAACCATTCGATTACCCGCAGAACGATCCAGGCCCTCACACACTGCTGACCGGCGAACAGCCCCGTGCCAATCTCGAAAAACTGTTCTGGCTGATGTCGCGCTTTGGCGGCTATTTCGGCGTCATCAACAATATGGGTGCCCGTTTTACCGCCTCGGCAGCCGATCTGGCGCCGGTCATGGAAGAGCTGGGCACGCGCGGGGTCGGTTATCTCGACGATGGTTCCTCTAATCGCTCGGTGGCGCCGCAACTGGCCGGCGTCAACAAAGTGCCTTTCGTGCGGGCCAACCAGATGATCGATGCCAATCCGGCTCAGGCATCCATACTCAGCGCGCTTGCCAGCCTTGAGGCGCAGGCCATGGAATCGGGCAGCGCGATTGGTATTGTCAGCGCATTGCCCATATCGGTGGGCACAATCGCTGAATGGGCGCAGGAACTGGATGCCAAGGGGATCACCCTGGTGCCGGCCAGCGCCTTGATGAAGTAGAGAGCTTTCTATGCCCAGCCTGCCGGATCGTGACGCCATGCCCTATCGTGACTGCGTGGGTGTCGCCGTGTTCAACCATCAAGGCAATGTCTTTGTCGGACGCCGCAAAGCCGACCAGAACAGCGAGGATCGCAGCGAGGTCGAAGCACCCTGGCAGATGCCGCAGGGCGGGATCGACAAAGGCGAAGATCCGCTGCGCGCGGCGCTGCGCGAACTGCATGAGGAAACCAATATTTCGGCGGTGAGCCTGCTCGCCGAAGCGCCGGAATGGATTTATTACGACCTGCCGGACGAGGCCCTGGGCATTGCGCTCAAGGGTAAATATCGTGGCCAGCGCCAACGCTGGTTTGCTTTCGCCTTCACCGGCGCCGACAGCGAAATCAATGTGGACAGCCCGGGTGGCGGCAAATTTGCCGCCGAATTCGATGCCTGGCGCTGGGAAAGGTTGACACGGACACCTGCGCTCATCGTCCCGTTCAAGCGAGCAGCTTACGAAAAGGTCGTTGAGGCCTTTGCCGATATTCCGCAGCGGTTTACGCACGTCTAGTTATGAAAACTATTGGCCTGATCGGTGGGATGAGCTGGGAATCGACCGCCCACTATTACCGCATCCTCAATGAAGAGACCGCGCGCCGGCTAGGCGGGTTGCATTCGGCACCGGTGATTGTGCATTCGGTGGATTTCGCGCCGGTGGCGGCCATGCAATCTGCCGGCGAATGGGATGCGGCGGGTCGGCAGCTGAACGCGGTAGCCAAGGGCCTTATGGGCGCAGGGGCCGAAATCATCGGCCTTGCCACAAACACGATGCATGTCGTGGCCGATGCGATCACCACGGGCGTGGATGTGCCCTTCGTTCATATAGCCGATCCGACGGCCGATGCGCTTTTGGCCGATGGATTTGACACGGTTGGCCTTTTGGGAACCCGTTTCACTATGGAAATGGGATTCTATAAGGATCGCCTCAGCGCCCGGGGATTAACGCCCCTGGTGCCCGAGATCGACCGGACAAATCTCAATGGCATTATCTACGAAGAGCTGTGCAAGGGCATTGTCCACGAAGAATCCCGCCGGGTCTATGTCACAGCCATCGAGCGGCTCGCCGCCGCCGGTGCGCAGGCGGTGATCCTGGGCTGCACGGAGATCGGCATGTTGATCGACGACAGCGTCAGCCCCTTGCCAACATATGACACGACAGACCTGCATGCGCGGGCGCTGGTTGAGCTTGCGCTCGCCTGATTTGGTCCTCAGGCGGCAGCGCGCTGCGTGAAGCTCTGGGTGGTCTCGGCTTCGACACGGAACACATCGACGAGCCGGTCGAGCGCCTGCGTCTGACCCTCGGTCTGTTCGATGACAGCGTTGGTCTGCTCAACGAGCGAGGCATTGTGCTGTGTCATCTGGTCGAGCGCGCGTACGGCCATATTGACCTCTTCGATCGAGGCGGCTTGATCGCGGCTGGCGCGGGCAATGGCCTGAACCAGAGTCTCGTTGTCCTCGACGGCGGTGCGCATGGTCTTGAGAGTGTTCTCTGCGGCTGCGACAAGGCCCGAGCCGTCGCGCACTTCCCTATCGCTTTGCTCCACCAGTGCCTTGACCTCGGCAGAGGCCTGTGCGGCGCCCTGCGCCAGGCGGCGAACCTCTATGGCGACCACGGCAAAGCCCTTGCCGGCATCGCCAGCACGGGCGGCTTCCACCGAGGCATTAAGCGCCAGAAGGTTGGTCTGGAAGGCGATGTCGTCGATCATGCCGATAATGTTGGAGATGCGTGCGGAAGATTGGGTGATGCGATCCATGGCGGCGCTGGCCTGGCTCATGACCGAGCCGCTTTCATCGGCCGACCGGGAGACCGACTGGGCCTTGATCGTGGCCTGATGGGCCATATCGGCATTGCTGGTGACGGTCATGGCCAGCGTTTCCATGGCCGCGGAGGTTTCCTCGATCGTGGCCGCCTGTCTTGTCGTCCGCTCAGAGAGATCATTGGCCCCGGACAGGAGTTCGCCGCTGGCGGTGCGCAGTGATCGCGTGGTCTGGCGCAACTGGCCGATGACATCGGCAAAACGCTCGACAGTGCCATTGAGGGCGAGGCGTAGGTCTTCAAATTCGGGCGGGAAAGGTTCGACGATGGCTTGAGTAAGGTCGCCATCGGCCAGCTTCTTGAGGCCATCGCCAATGGCAGCGACGGATTGCTTGCGTGCCGTGACGTCAATTGCAAACTGCACGATCTTGTAGGCGACGCCCTCGGTGTCGAAAATCGGCGTGAAGGTGCTCTGTATCCAGATTTCGCCGCCGTCGCGCGTCATGCGGCGATATTCACCGCTCTTGATGGCCCCCGCCGCCAATTCCTCCCAGAACTGCCGATAAACGGCGCTAGCGGGATCGGTGTTGAGCAGGAAGAGGGCATTGGGTCGCCCGATAATCTCGGCCAGCCGGTAGCCGAGCAGGTTCAGGAAGTTCTCATTGGCGCTGATCACGGTGCCGTCGAGATTGAATTCTACGACGAGCTGGCTGCGGCCAATGGCCTGCAACTGGCCGGTGTGATCGGCGGCTTCGGCCATATGCTGACGGGCCTGTTCGTCGAGAGCCGCCTTTTCGATTCCATTGACGCGGAAAATTTCTACGGCCCTGGCCATAGAGCCGATTTCGTTGCGGGCGGCAGTATAGGGAACATCCATGTCCAGCTGCCCTTCGGCCATTGCGCTCATCACATCGGCGAGCTGCGGAATGGGGCGGGTCAGCCGTCGCGCCAGCAGCAGGGCCGCAATGGCGGTGACTATCAGCACTACCAAGGCGGTAGCCCCCAGAACCAGCATGGACTGGCCGAGAACGGCTTCGATGGGGCCGCGATTGACCGCCACCATCATGGCGCCAATGGCTGCGCCATCGGCGGTGGCGATGGGCAGGAACTGCATGAGATAACGGATACCGTCGATTTCGACGGCTTGGCGCATCGGCTGGTTGGCGGTGAGCGTGGTGAAGAGTGGGGTGCCTGCGGCAATCGGCTGATCGGTGAGGCGCTCGCCCGAGGACAGGATCAGACTGGTGCTCCCGACAGTGAAATCGGGGCTAACCTCGGTGTCGAGCACATAGATAGCGGCTTCCTGACCAGCGACATGGGCCACGGCGTCGATGACATCATAGGTACGAAAGCGCGGCATGCTGCGCGCTGTAAGGCCAACCACCGCACCGGTCTCGTCCTGCCGGATTTCGACATTGGGCATGTTGACGTGCAGGATTTCGGCGGCGACCCGCGTACTGGCGCTGACAGCAGCTTCCGTGTCCTGCCCGACCGAGGCACTGAGACTGACAAAGAGCCCTGCCAGGACGGCAAGGACGGCGATTGTCAGTGCTGCTATGGTCATCGCCGAAATGGCGAAGGTCAGCCGCAAATTGTTCAGGAAAGTCGCCATGTTCATGTCCCCTATCATCAGCGCATTGCGCCGAATGCCGCCCTCTCCCTGGCGAAACACTGGGGCCTAAGTGTTAATCAGCGGTTGAGATCGCAAAAATTTCTAATGTTATCAATGACTTGCATAAAAGTTGGGCGACTTGCTCAATTTGAAAGCAAAAAGCCGCCTCCAAAGGGAAGCGGCCTCGTGGCGTTTTGGTCGAATTGACCGAAATGTCAGTGCACGTGTGCGCCGTCGATATGCTGGGCCTCAATTGCCAGGTTGAGCAGGCCCGACACCACTTCCTGGGCATAGGACTTGTCTTCCGGGGAAGCTGCGCGGGTCAGCTCTTCTTCGGCGGCCTTGATCTGGGTCTGCAGATCGGCGTGGTCGAATTCGGCGAAGGGCCGGGACTGCTCGGCGAGGATTGTGAGGCCCGATGGCGAGACATCGGCGAAGCCGCCCTTGACGAAATAGACATCGGCGCTGCCGCCGTCTTTGGTCACGGTGATAAAGCCGGGACGCAAAGTGGTCATGAAGGGCGCGTGGTCATTCATGACCGTGAAATAGCCTTCCGTGCCCGGAACCGTCACCGAAACCACGGTTTCGGAGAGCACCAGACGCTCGGGGGACACGATCTCGATCTTGAGGCCTTCAGCCATTCTCTTGGTCCTTTGGCAAAAGGGCCCGAACTCTCATCCGGGCCCCATGTCGAGAAAGAAGGGGCCGTCTCGGCGGCCCCATCACAACTTAGGCAGCCTGGGCAGCCAGCTTCTGGGCCTTGGCGACAGCATCTTCGATGGTGCCAACCATGTAGAAGGCGGCTTCCGGCAGATGGTCATAGTCGCCATTCACCAGGCCCTTGAAGCCCTTGATTGTGTCTGCGAGCTGCACGAACACGCCGGGCGAACCGGTGAAGACTTCAGCCACGTCGAAGGGCTGGCTCATGAAACGCTCGATCTTGCGGGCGCGCGCCACGGTCAGCTTGTCCTCTTCGGAGAGCTCGTCCATGCCCAGAATGGCGATGATGTCCTGGAGAGCCTTGTACTTCTGCAGGATCGCCTGAACCTGACGGGCGGTCTCGTAGTGCTCGACGCCGACAACATTGGCGTCAAGGATACGCGAGTTGGAAGCCAGCGGATCCACGGCCGGGTAGATGCCCTTTTCCGAGATGGCGCGGTTGAGCACGGTCGTCGCGTCAAGGTGAGCGAAGGTCGTGGCCGGAGCAGGGTCGGTCAAGTCGTCGGCGGGCACGTAAACGGCCTGCACCGAGGTGATCGAGCCCTTGGTGGTGGTGGTGATGCGTTCCTGCATCGCGCCCATGTCGGTCGACAGCGTCGGCTGGTAACCCACGGCGGAGGGGATGCGGCCCAGAAGTGCCGACATTTCAGCGCCGGCCTGGGTGAAGCGGAAGATGTTGTCCACGAAGAACAGCACGTCCTGACCCTGGTCGCGGAAGTTCTCGGCGACGGTGAGGCCGGTCAGGGCCACGCGGGCGCGGGCACCGGGGGGCTCGTTCATCTGGCCGAACACGAGGGCACACTTGGATCCGGCGGCCGAGCCACCATGTTCCTTGGGGTCCTTGTTCACGCCCGATTCGATCATTTCGTGGTAAAGGTCATTGCCTTCGCGGGTGCGTTCACCGACGCCCGCAAACACCGAATAACCACCATGAGCCTTGGCGACGTTGTTGATCAGTTCCTGGATCAGCACGGTCTTGCCCACGCCGGCGCCACCGAACAGACCAATCTTACCGCCACGGGCGTAAGGAGCGATCAAGTCCACGACCTTGATGCCGGTGACAAGAACCTGGCTTTCCGGAGACTGCTCGACAAATTCGGGCGCGTCCTGGTGGATTTCGCGACGGGCGGCCGAAGGGATCGGGCCGGCTTCGTCGATGGGCTCGCCGATCACGTTCATGATGCGGCCCAGCGTCTCGTCACCAACGGGAACCGAGATCGAAGCGCCGGTATCGGACACTTCGGTGCCGCGAACCAGACCTTCGGTCGTGTCCATGGCAATGGTGCGCACGGCGTTTTCGCCCAGGTGCTGCGCCACTTCCAGGACCAGACGCTGGCCATTGTTGGTGGTTTCAAGCGCGTTCAGGATGGCGGGCAGGTGATCGTCAAACACCACGTCAACGACGGCGCCAATGACCTGCGAAACGCGACCGGCCTTCTTTTCTGCCATTTCTTCGTCCTCGCTGAAGGGTTAGAGCGCCTCGGCGCCCGAGATGATTTCGATAAGTTCTTTGGTGATCTGGGCCTGACGCTGGCGGTTGAAGCTCAGCTGCAGCTTGTTGATCATTTCGCCGGCATTGCGGGTGGCATTATCCATGGCGGACATCTGCGCACCGTAGAACGAGGCGGAGTTTTCGAGCAGCGCGCGCAGGATCTGCACGGAGATATTGCGCGGCAGAAGATCTTCGACGATCGCTTCTTCGCTCGGCTCATATTCATAGGGCACGGCCGGAGCGGCAGCAGCGCCTTCACCCTCGGCCTTTTCCAGCTTGGCGGGAATGATCTGCTGGGCCGTCGGCACCTGGCTGATCACCGAGCCGAACTTGGCGAAATAGAGCGTTGCCACGTCGAATTCGCCAGCGGCGAACATTGACAGGACCTTGTCCGCGACAAGCTGAGCCTGAGTAAAGCCGACCTGCTTGATTTCGCGGAAGTTGAAGGTGTCGACGATCAGCTCCGGATATTGCCGGCGCAGGATGTCGTGACCCTTGCGGCCCACGGTCAGGATTTTGACGGTCTTGCCTTCGCGGATCAGCTTGGCGGCGTGATCGCGGGCGAGACGGGCGATGGAAGAGTTGAAGCCGCCGGCAAGGCCGCGTTCCCCGGTGGCGACCACCAGAAGATGCACCTGATCCTTGCCCGTGCCGCCGAGCAGCACAGGAGCGTTTTCCTGTCCGTCATAGACCGCGCCGAGCGCAGCCAGCACCTTGCCCATGCGTTCTGCATAGGGGCGGGCAGCTTCAGCCGCTTCCTGGGCGCGACGGAGCTTTGCCGCCGCGACCATCTGCATGGCCTTGGTGATCTTCTGGGTCGATTTGACCGAGTCGATCCGGTTTTTTAGGTCCTTTAGCGACGGCATTGCCTGTCGTCTCCTTCAGGGCTTAAGCCGCGTAGGTCTTCTTGATCTCGTCCAGAGCCGACTTCAGCTTGGCGCGGGTGTCGTCGCTCAGTGCCTTTTCATTAGCAATGGTCGACAGCAGGTCCGCATGCTTGGCGCGCAGGTTGGACAGGATGTGCTTTTCGAAGTCCTGCACCTTGGCGACCGGGATGGAGTCCAGATAGCCCTGGCCGCCGGCAAAGATCACCGCAACCTGTTCTTCCGTCTTGAGCGGCGAAAACTGCGGCTGCTTGAGCAGCTCGGTCAGGCGCGCACCACGGTTCAGCAGACGCTGTGTTGCAGCGTCGAGGTCCGAACCGAACTGGGCGAAGGCGGCCATTTCGCGGTACTGCGACAGTTCGCCCTTGAGCGAGCCGGCAACCTGCTTCATCGCCTTGATCTGGGCCGAACCACCCACGCGGGACACCGAGAGACCGACGTTCACGGCCGGGCGGATACCCTGGAAGAAGAGGTTGGTTTCAAGGAAGATCTGACCGTCGGTGATCGAGATCACATTGGTCGGAATATAGGCCGACACGTCGTTTGCCTGGGTCTCGATAACCGGCAGAGCGGTGAGCGAGCCAAGACCATGGTCTTCGTTGAGCTTGGCGGCGCGTTCCAGCAGGCGGGAATGGAGATAGAACACGTCGCCCGGATAGGCTTCGCGGCCGGGCGGACGGCGGAGCAGCAGCGACATCTGGCGGTAGGCGACGGCCTGCTTGGTCAGATCGTCATAGGCGATCACAGCGTGCTTGCCATTGTCGCGGAACCATTCGCCGATCGCGCAGCCGGTGAAGGGCGCGATATACTGAAGCGGCGCCGGGTCCGAAGCGGTGGCGGCGATGACGATGGAATAGGGCAGCGCGCCGGATTCTTCGAGCTGGCGCACGAACTGGGCGACAGTAGACCGCTTCTGGCCGACGGCGACATAGATGCAGTAGAGCTTGTCGGTGTCGTTGCCGGCGTCGTGAGCGGGCTTCTGGTTGAGGAAAGTGTCCAGAATGATGGCGGTCTTGCCGGTCTGGCGGTCACCGATGACCAGTTCGCGCTGGCCGCGGCCGATCGGGATCAGCGCGTCGATGGCCTTGAGGCCGGTGGACATGGGTTCGTGCACGGACTTGCGCGGCAGAATGCCCGGCGCCTTGACGTCGACGCGGCTGCGCTGGGTGTGATCGATCGGGCCTTTGCCGTCGATCGGGTTGCCGAGACCGTCGACCACGCGGCCGAGGAGGCCTGGACCCACGGGGGTGTCCACGATGGCGCCGGTACGCTTGACAACGTCGCCTTCCTTGATCGAACGGTCATTACCGAAGATCACGACACCGACATTGTCGGTTTCAAGGTTCAGAGCCATGCCCTTGATGCCGCCCGGGAACTCGACGAGTTCACCGGCCTGCACCTTGTCGAGGCCATAGACGCGGGCAATACCGTCACCGACGGAAAGCACCTGACCAACTTCGGAAACCTGGGCTTCCTGGCCGAAATTCTTGATCTGGTCCTTGAGGATCGCAGAGATTTCCGCGGCTTTGATGTCCATTTATCCGACCTCTTTCATGGCGATTTTCATCGCGGCGAGTTTTGTCTTGAGCGAAGAATCGATCATCTGGCTGCCGACCTTGACCTGAAGGCCGCCGATCAGCGAGGGATCGATGAATTGGTTGAGCGTGACGGACTTGCCGAGCTTGCCCTTGAGCGTTTCGGCCAGGGCCCTGCTCTGCGCATCGGTAAGCGGAGCGGCCGAGGTCACATCGGCGGTTACTTCGCCGCGCGCGGCAGCGGCCAGATCGCGGAACACGGCAATGATCTGATCCAGCGCGAAAAGGCGGCCGTTGCGGGCCACAAGGCGCAGGAAATTGCCGACCAGCGGATTAACCTTGGCCTTGCCCAGGACCGCGTCGAGAGCTGTGGCCTTGACGTCACCGGAGATGACGGGGGAGCGGAGATAGCGCGAGAAATCCTCGCTTTCGCCTATCAGGCGGGAAATGTCGGACAGCCCGGTTTCCACCTGAGCCAGCTGGTTCTCGCTTTGGGCGAGATCGAACAGCGCCGACGCATATGGCCGCGCGATCTGGGTAAGCACTGAATTCTGCGCTGCCAATGCCGCTTCACCCTCTATTCTGGCCGACCCGCTGAACAGTTCCGTTTGCCAGAACCCGGGTGGCTTATGAACGCCTGGACGTGCTCGGAAACGGGCCGCGAGCCGGACCCCCTAAAAGTCGGGCGTCTCTAACACAGGCAAAGCGCGGCACGCAAGGCTTGCGGGACGGATTCAAACGTGTCGAAAGTGTCGCAGGTAAAGGGCGGTTCGGCAGGGCCGCCTACATGAAGCTCATCGGGTCTATATCGATCTGAACTTTGAGATCGCCTTTGGGCCGGTCGGCTGCGGCAAGCCAGAAGCGCATATAGCCGGAAAGATCGAAGTCCTTGCCGGACTGGGCGAGGAGCCTCACGCGATGGCGACCCCTGATCATGGCGATGGGCGCATCGGCCGGACCGAAGAGGCGGACAGTCTCGGCCATGGGTGCGGCCGACAGCAGGGCGCGCGCATAGGTCATGGCGTCCTGCTGGCTATTGGCCGAAACGATCAGCGCCGCCAGCCGGCCGAAAGGCGGCATGCCGCCGGCCTCGCGCGCCAAAAGCTCCTGCGCATAAAAGGCTTCGCGATCACCGCTGACCATGGCGCGCATGACCGGGTGGTCAGGGTGATAGGTCTGGAGGAAGGCCTTGCCGTGCTTGGATGCGCGGCCGGCGCGCCCCGCCACCTGGGTGAGAATCTGGAAGGTCTTTTCGGCGGCACGTGGATCGCCATGGGCAAGGCCCAGATCCGCGTCGAGCACGCCGACCACAGAGAGCTTTTCGAAATGGTGCCCCTTGGACACCAATTGCGTGCCGATGATCAGGTCATAGTCGCCGCGCTCGATTTCGGCGAATCGGTCTCGCAGCTGGGCGTGGCTGCCCATATCGGTGGAGAGCAGCACGCGGCGCGCATCGGGAAAACGGGTCGCGGCCTCTTCGGCCACGCGCTCGACGCCGGGACCTACCGCGACGAGGGAATCAGCCTCACCGCATTCCCCACAGGTTTTGGGCGTGCTCATTTCATGTCCGCAATGGTGGCACATGAGCACGCCGCGAAACCGGTGTTCCACCATCCAGGCCGAGCAATCGGGGCATTGATATTGATGCCCGCAGGATCGGCAGAGCGTCAGTGGGGCATAGCCGCGCCGGTTGAGAAACAGCAGCGCCTGTTCGCCGCGATCCAGCGCCGCGAACACCTCACGCGCCAGAGCGGGGGCGATCCACTCGCCCTTTTCGGGACCATCAATGCGCATGTCGAGAGCGGTGACATTGGGCATGGCGGCATCGGCAAAGCGGCTTTCGAGCCGCACATGGGCATAGCGGCCCTGATTGGCATTGTTGCGCGACTCCACCGACGGCGTGGCCGAGGACAAAATGACCCGCGCCTTGGCCAGATTGGCCCGGACAATGGCCATGTCGCGCGCATGATAGGTGAAGCCATCGGACTGTTTATAGGCCCCGTCATGCTCTTCATCGAGCACCAGCAGACCCAGTTCGCGGAAGGGCAAGAAAAGCGCGGAACGCGCTCCGACGACAGCGCGCACCGCGCCATCAAGCACGCCGCGCCACACTCTGGCGCGCTGGGCCGGGGTCATGTCGGAATGCCATTCGGCCGGGCGCGCATCGAAACGCCGGGTGAACCGGTCGATAAAGGTATTGGTGAGGGCGATTTCGGGCAGGAGGATCAGCGCCTGCCGACCGGCGCGCAATGTGTCGGCAACGGCTTCGAAGAAAACTTCGGTCTTGCCGCCGCCGGTGACGCCATCGAGCAGAGCGACGCCGAACTGATGGGCGTCGAGGGCGAGAATCTGGCGGAGGGCGTGTTGCTGTCCCTCGGACAGGGAAGCCGGGCTCATGTCCGGGTCTGGCGGCAGGACGACTGGCGGGGGCGGCATTTCCAGCCGTTCTACGGCGCCGGCGCGTTCCAGCCCCTCGATGACAGATGGGGAGACCCCGCTGGCCCCGACCAGGGCCGGCTTGGGCCATGCGGCCCCGTCGAGCAATACATCGAGCACGCGCAGCCGTGCCGGGGTCAGCTTTTCCGGCTCATGTCCGGTGCTGCGATAGGCTATGACAGGGCGGGGCGGCTCCAGCGCCTCGGGCGAGCGCAGAACCCCGCGCAGCACCTGACCGGGCGTGGCAAGCGTATAGCGTGCCACCCATTCGACCAGACAAAGCAGTTCTTCCGACAAGGCCGGCAGGTCATAGACCTGGGCGATGTCGCGCAGCCGGTTATGGGCGATGCTATCCTTTGGTAAGCCCCAGACGACGCCCAGAATCAGCCTCGGGCCAAGGGGCACGGCGACAATGGAGCCGCGGGTGACCGACATGTTTTCGGGCACGCGATAGGAATAGGGGCCTTCCACGGCCACCCCCACCATGACCGCGACAATGTCTGGATATGCGTGCATTTGTGCCTGTTCTGTTCCCAACAGAACATAGGCATTGCAACTGATTCTGCCAGCCTCCTGCTTGGCGCGGGTGCTTCAGAACTTGCCCTTGAGGCCCAGTGTCAGCGTTGCCTGGCGCAGGTCGGCGGCTCCGCCATCGCGGTCGGTGCCGACGAGGGCCCCGGTGACGGTGTCGTAAATGCGCGAATCCCCGCGCTGTTCGAAGACCTGATCATAGCGCCCGGCCAGATAGAGTTCGGCCATCGGCCCCAAGGCAAAACCCACATCGGCGCCCAGGGCGACGGTAGGGGCGGGTTTGATCTCGTCATAGAAGCGCAGGTCGCGCATCCAGTGGTCGTCGGTCATCAGGGACTTGAAGGTCAGGCCGCCGCGCAGAAGGCCCCCTACCCGGACATTGCCGTAATATTGATCGCCATCGACGCCGAGGAACACTTCCGGCATCTGCTGGCGGTAGGTGATGCCGGGGGCGCCGTCGGGGAAATCACCCACATTGTCGCGGAAGCCGGCGGAACTATAGACATAGGAGCCGCCATAGGCCGCCCATTGCAGGTCGGTATATTTGAAGCCGCTATGCACCCGGACCACCGCATCGCTGGTGCGCGCCAGCTCGTAGCCCAGCGCCAAGGAACCGCTGAAATAGTGGTCGAGATGGGTGTCGGGATGCTGGGAGCGGTGCGTCCAATTCTCGGGCGTGTCGTCGCAGGCGAGCCAGTCATAATCTTCCATATAGGAGCGGCCATATCCGGCCACGCTACCTTCGGCGGAGATGGAAAAGCCGTGGCCGAATTCGGCGGCGACGCTGCCGCGCAGGACCGGCGCCATGCTCTGCCAGACAAGGCGGCTGACCGTATAATCCCCGGCATAGACCAGCTCATTTCCCTCCAGCAGCATGAGGCCGCTTTCGAGCCGCAGCCGCACGCGCTCATCAGCCGGGGTCGTCCGGTCCGGATAATAAGGCATATTTCCTAAGGACATACCGGCGCCCCAGCCCGGAGGCAGGCCCTGTATCGTCTCAAAGCCGATGGAGGAGGACGTGCTGGCAAGGGCGGCAAGCAGGCTCAGGGAAAATACGGTGTGCCGCATAGGTGGTCTCCTCTAGGCGGCCAGAATGCAGCGGTTTGGGTTAAGCGGGGGTTTACCATGTTCGTTGAGACTGGATTCATGACCGAAAGCGCCTTTGCCACCGACGACTTCATGCGCGCGCGTATTGCCGACTGGATGCGCGATCTGGGTTCGGTCAAGCGCATGTCGCCCAAGACCTTGGAAGCCTATTCGCGCGATCTCGGGCAGTTCATGAGCTTTCTCGCTGGGCATATGGGCGGACCTATCACCCTGCAATCGCTCAAGGAATTGCGCGGTGCCGATATTCGCGCCTTCATGGCGCAGCGCCGCGCGGAAAGCCTGGGCTCGCGTTCGCTGGCGCGGGTGCTTTCGGCGCTGAAGAGCTTTTTCGCCTTTCTCGAACGCGAGGGCACGCTGACCACCGAGGCGCTCAATATTGTGCGCACGCCGAAAATTCCGCGCTCGCTGCCCAAGGCGTTGAGCGTGGTCGAGGCGCGGCAAACCATTGCTACGACGGACGAAATGGAAGAGCGACCATGGGTCGCGGCGCGCGATATGGCGGTGATTTCGCTCTGCTACGGGGCGGGGTTACGTATTTCCGAAGCCCTGGCGCTGACCAAGGCCGATCTGGAAGCCGACAGTCTGCGGGTTGTCGGCAAGGGTGGGCGTATCCGCATGGTGCCGTTAATCGCTCCGGTTCAGCAAGCCATTGAAAATTATGTGGCTTTATGCCCGTTCAAGCTCTGGCCTGATGATGCGCTGTTCCGGGGCGTACGGGGCGGCGTGCTGTCGCCGCGGCTCATTCAGTTGCGGATGGAAAGCCTGCGCAGCGCGCTGGGCCTGCCGCCTTCGGCAACGCCTCATGCACTGCGGCATTCTTTTGCCACACACCTGCTCGGCAAGGGCGGCGACCTGCGCTCCATCCAGGAATTGCTGGGCCATGCCAGCCTCTCGACGACGCAGATCTATACTGCCGTCGATACCGAGCGACTGCTCGAAAGCTATGCCAAGGCGCATCCGCGCGGTTAGTACACATTTCCTGCCATTTCAGTAGCACTCGCGGCCAATTGGTTAGCAGACTGTTCACTTTGACAGTGGCTTAAGGGGGGTATATGCGAGCCGAACGTGCACCGGCGGTTGATGTCTCAACTTCTCATGGATGTGACGGAGTGTTTTGGTGAGCCTCCGGACGAGCACGTCGGGAGCCCCCAATGACCACGACAGCATCTCCTGCTCAGAAGGGCATAGACATGACCGGCTATGGCCTGGCCATTTCCGGGGCGGCGCTGTTTTCCACCAAGGGTATTTTCATCAAGCTCGCCTTTGCCGAGGGTGTCTCGACCGAAGCAACATTGGCGCTGCGCATGCTGGTGGCGCTGCCGGTCTATGTCGTCATTCTGGTCACCATCCTGCGCCGCAAGCCGGACCTTCGGGTGCTTTTGACGCCTGGGCGGCTTCTGGCGGCGATGGCTGTGGGTACGCTGGGCTACTACGTGTCGAGCTATCTCGATTTTGCCGGGCTCGCATTCGTCTCGGCGCAATATGAGCGGCTGGTGCTGTTCACCTATCCGTTCTTCGTGCTGCTGTTCGGCGTGTGGTTCTTCGGCGACCGGATGAACTGGCGGCTTCTGCCTGCCATGATGGTGACCTATGGCGGGCTGCTGGTCATCTTCACCTGGAACCTGACGGTGCGGCCGGAGGGGCTGTTTGTCGGTACGGCGCTGGTGCTGGGATCGGCTCTGACTTTTGCCTTCTATCAGCATCTGGCGCGGCGGCAGATGATCATTATCGGTTCGGGTCTTTTCACCTGTATCGGCATGTCGACGGCGGCCATATTGGCTATCGGGCAGAGCCTCGTCATGGATGGACCGGCCACCTATGCCGGGTTCAGCCCCTATATTTGGTTTCTCGGCCTGATGCTGGGTGTCTTCGGCACGGTATTGCCCTCGTTCCTCCTCAATTCCGGGATTGCGCGGATCGGGGCGCGGGCGACCTCCTCGACGGCGTCCTTCGGGCCGATCATCACAATCGTGCTGGCGGTTTTCGTGCTGGGGGAGGAATTCACCCTGTTCCATGCCATCGGCACGGCGCTGGTTCTGGCGGGTTCATTCTGGTTCGCGCGGATCGAAAACCGCGCGCGGGTCGCCAGCGCATAGCTTTCCCGCTTCTGCCCGCCGCAATGGCGCTATAATGTGTCGCCATCACTTTCGGCAGCGGGGCGGGAGGGCGTGTCATCGGATCGCCGCGGCCTACCCCAAAACAGGGCTTGCAGTCTGTTCGTCAAGGCGCATTCTGCGGGGCAATCAGGAGGGATTTTTATGCGTGCATTCAAGAGGGGGCTGGGCGGCGCAGCCTTGGCCCTGGTGATCGCGGCAGGATTGTCCGCGCCGGTATCGGCACAGCCGAACATCGACTTTGGCGACGACACGTCCGAATGGGCCAATGACGGGGAGTGCGACGACCCGCGCTTTACCGGTTCGGCCATGGCCGACGAGGTTGAAGACGTCGATATCGCCCGCGACGCTACCGATTGCCGTACGGCCTTCGAGGCCGGCACTATTACCCTCAAGGATGGCGGCCCGCCGCCATTGCCGACCCCCAACACGCCACCCCCGCTGCCAACCCCGAATACGCCGCCTCCGCTGCCGCCAGGCGGCCCCGATTTCGGTGACGACAGCTCGAACTGGGCCAATGACGGGGAATGCGATGATCCGCGCTTTACCGGCACGGGCATGGCCGAGGAATTGGAAGACGCTGATATCGGCCGCGATGCCACCGATTGTCGTACCGCCTTTGAAGCCGGAACCATCACCCTGGTCGACGGTGGCGATACACCTGCGCCCAACCAGCCGCCCGCCATGCGGGATGTCGATTTTGGCGACGATACGTCCGAATGGGCCAATGACGGGGAATGTGACGACCCGCGCTTTACCGGTTCGGCCATGGCCGAAGAGCTGGAAGACGTCGATATCGGTCGCGATGCCAGCGATTGCCGGGCCGCCTTCGAGGCCGGCGAGATCACCCTGGCGGAGGGCGCAGACGATGCCGGCACCTCGCCGGCGGCCATCGACTTTGGCGATGACACGTCCGAATGGGCCAATGACCAGGAATGCGACGATCCGCGTTTCACCGGTCGTGGCATGGCCAATGAACTCGATGACAGTAATATCGGTCGCGATGCCACCGATTGCCGCAACGCTTTCGAAGACGGAGCCATTCGTCTTGCCAGCGATGTGACTGACGATGACGACGATACGTCCAATCCCAATGGTGGTCTTGCAGCCATGGCTGCCCGTCTCGATTTCGGTGACGATAGCGGCGAGTGGGCCAATGACGGGGAATGCGACGACCCGGCCTTCTTCGGTCCAGGCGTCTCGGCCTATGCCGACGCTACAAATCTGCTGCGCGATGCCAGCGACTGCCGGGCGGCCTTCATTGCCGGCACGGCGGCCTTCGGCCAGGCCATTTCCATGCCCTCGGCAGAAGGCTTCAACTATGGCGACGATAGTTCGGAATGGGCCAATGACGGTCAGTGCGACGACTTGCGTTTCACCGGTCCGGGCATGGCCAAGAAGCTGTCCTCCAGCGACGTGGCGGCCGATGCTGCCGATTGCCGGATGCTCGAAGAGCAGGGCGAAGTCTCGATAAAGCCGGTCTATATGCCCGACTATGTCAATGGCGCGCCCTATGACAGTTCGAGCGTGTCCTTCGGCGACAACTCTTCGGACTATGCCAATGACGGCCAGTGCGACGATCCGCGCTTCGAAGGTCCGGGCGTGGCCGGGACTGTGTTCGATAGCGATATCGAGGCCGATGCCGACGATTGCCGCGCTGCCTTCGAGGCGGGGACGGCGACGCTGAAATAGGCGGTAGGTCGAACAGCGCGTTTCGGTCCTGCCTGAACGGGTAGTTTGCCTTCTCCCTTTGGGGAGAGGGCGGCTGGACGGTTGAGGGTGGGGGTCACCCCTCACCCCAACCCTCTCCCCGGAGGGGCGAGGGGGCGATAGAGCCGAAACGTTGGTGATACAACAAGACGATCAAGAAAATGGCGGGAGTGATCCCGCCATTTTTGCTTTGGGTCCAAATTGATGGATATTCGGGTGTCATCCCGGCCGTCGCCGGGATGACATCATGAGGGGGGGGGCCATCTGGCTTTCGCCCACGGCGAAATGGTCCAGATCGAGCATAGTGTTTACCGCGAGCCGATCCCTCAGGCCGCGACGCGGCGTTCGACCATCATCTTCTTGATCTGCGCGATGGCCTTGGCCGGGTTCAGGCCCTTGGGGCAGACCTGGGCGCAGTTCATGATGGTGTGGCAGCGATAGAGCTTGAAGGGGTCTTCGAGATTGTCGAGCCGTTCGGGCGTGGTTTCATCGCGGCTGTCGATCAGCCAGCGATAGGCCTGCAGCAAAGCTGCGGGGCCGAGATATTTCTCGCCATTCCACCAATAAGACGGGCAGGAGGTCGAGCAGCAGGCGCACAAAATGCATTCATAGAGCCCGTCGAGCTTGGCGCGGTTTTCCACCGACTGCGTCCATTCCTTTTCGGGAGTGGGCGAGGTGGTCTTGAGCCAGGGTTCGATAGCGCGGTGCTGGGCATAGAAATTGGAGAGGTCGGGGACCAGGTCCTTGACCACGGGCATATGTGGCAACGGGTAAATCTTGATGGGGCCGGAACTGTCGTCCATGCCCTTGGTGCAGGCCAGGGTGTTGAGGCCGTTGATATTCATCGAACACGACCCGCAAATGCCCTCGCGGCAGGAGCGGCGCAGGGTCAGGGTCGGGTCGGTGTTGTTCTTGATATAGAGCAGCGCGTCGAGGATCATCGGGCCGCAATTGTCGAGATCGACGAAATAGGTGTCGATGCGCGGATTGGCCTCGCTGTCGGGATCATAGCGATAGATATGGAATTCGCGGAGGCGCGTGGCGCCTGCCGGCTTGGGCCAGGTCTTGCCCTTTTGCGGCTGGTCGGCCTTGCGAAGCGTCAGTTCGGCCATTTTTCATTCCTTCTAGCAGGACGCTTGGGGTCGTCCGGAAATTTTCATCACACCGGCAGTCATCCCGGCGAAGGCGGGGATCCACGGGCCCGTTCTGGATTCCCGCTTTCGCGGGAATGACACAGAGTGTGAGGCGGGCACGATCAATAGTTCGGCTTGCAGACCTGGTTCGATTTGGCGACGTAGGTATTGTAAGCGTTATAGTCTGCGGCCGCGGGCGAACCGCCTTTCATCGAGGCGATCACCACGCCCATGAAGCGTTCGTCGATCAGCGTCATGGCGGCATCGGCCTTGCAGCCGCAAAGCTCGGCATTCTGCGAAATGCCCATGCAGACCTTATAGAATTCGTCCTTCTGGGCGGCAGTGGGCGCGGCCAGAACCGGCAGGGCGGACGCCAGAAGCACGGGGATGATCAGGGGCAGGGCACGCATTGGTAGGTCTCCGGGAAACCACCGGGCGGCGGGGCCGCCCGGCTTTCATGTCTTAGCTCTTGAGCACGCAATTGGGACCGGCGGTCCAGATGAAGCCATGTACCTTGACCAGATCGGCAATGCCCAGACCTGCCTTGGCACGGGCGGCTGGTTCATTGAGGAACTTGTCGTCCAGAATGGCTTCGAGATAGGCCTGTTGGCCCGCCGTCAGCTTGCCGGCATCGGTTTCGATGCAGGCCACGGTCTTGGGCGAATAGATGGTCCATTTGTCATAGGCATTGCCCACGATACCCGCCTGGGCCGGGCCGAAAGCGGCGCAGGCCATGAGCGAGCCGATAACACTAGCAACAACAATTTTCATACTGGTCTCCCTGTATTTCGATCCATCGCAGTTACTTTTATTCATCAGTCTCCGAGCCTTTCCCAATTTGCCGGGATCAGCCCAAAACTCAGCCTATCAGCCCGTTCTTTGCTTGCCGAGCGGGATCATCAGGCCCCGCCCCGCCGAAACACCACCGGCACCGGGCCGGCATCAGTGGTGAAACTGCCGGTCCAGCTTCCGTCATTCTGTTCGGTCAGCACGGCCAGGATGCGACCGAGCGAACTGAGCAGCATCATCTCATTGTCCAGCGCCACCCAGGATACGACATCGGTGTATTCATTCGGGCAGGCGCTGACACGCTTGGCGGTCATGAAATTGGCACTGAATGGCGACGGCGTGGCGGTCAGAGCAAAACCGCATTTAGCGATTTTTCCGTCGGTCAGGGTCCAGGCGCCGGCCAGCGAGGCCGGGTCGCGCTTGGCTGGCTGGGCGGAACCCTGTTCCCAGGCGGTGCTGGTGGTGACCTGCATGCCGGTTGCCGGATCGATCTCCGTGGTCGAGCTGATGAGGCCCGCAGCATCGGACTGGGACTGATAGCCCGAAGGCGGCGCCGACCCGGTGGTCTGGCAGCCCGCCAAGGCCAAAGCAGCGCCTGTCGTCAGCAGGAGGCGGAGCATGCTGGCTTTACTTGCGCGGATCATGCTTGTCGTTTCCTGCCGGTTTGCGATCCGGACTGCCGACGGGTGTATTGGTGCCCCGGGGCGTGGCCGGCGCATCGTCATAGCTGCGCTCTTCGCAGAGGTGGCATATGGGCTAGCTCGACTTTCCCGCAGGCGCCGGAGCGCGGCGGTTGAGGAGCGCATGACCCTGTGGCTTTGCCGGGGCGCTATCCCGCGCGCCGGGCTTGCCATGTCGGGCGAGGAAAGCCTTGGCCAGCGCCTCGATATCCTCGTCCTCGTCGGCACCCTGACAGTGTTCGCACATGGTCTCTGTCCTCAGTAAACGCGGGCTTTGGGGGCGATTTTCTTGAGATCGATGCCGCCCTGATCCTGGGGCGTCAACGGATCGGTGATGACGGGACGGTAGGAGAGTTCGACCGCGCCGGTCTCGACATTGACGCGCGACAGCGTGTGTTTGCGCCATTCCTTGTCGTCGCGGTTCGGGAAATCCTCGTGTGCATGGGCGCCGCGGCTTTCGTGGCGGGCCTCGGCGCTGACCACGGTGGCAATGGCGCAGGTCATGAGGTTTTCGAGTTCGAGCGTTTCCACGAGATCGGAATTCCAGATCAGGGAGCGGTCGGACACTTTGACATCGGGAAGGCGCTTATAAATCTCGCTCATGCCGGTCACGCCATTCTTGAGCGAGGCATCGGTGCGGAATACGGCGGCATCGGCCTGCATGGTGCGCTGCATCTCGTCGCGCAGCTTGGCGGTGGGCTCAGAACCATTAGCATTGCGCAACCGGTCGAAGCGGGCGAGGATTTTTTCGTCCTGGGCCGCATTGATGCCGGGCACGGGCGCGGCCTTGTCCAGCACCTTGCCGGCGCGCAAAGCCGCGGCGCGGCCGAAGACCACGAGATCGGTGAGCGAATTGGAGCCGAGCCGGTTGGCGCCATGCACCGAGGCGCAGGCGGCTTCGCCCACGGCCATGAGGCCCGGCACGATGCGGTTGGGATTATCAGGCGTCGGGTTCAGCACTTCGCCGTGATAGTTCGCGGGAATGCCGCCCATATTATAGTGGACGGTGGGCAGGACCGGGATGGGTTCGCGGGTCAGGTCGACGCCGGCGAAAATCTTGGCGCTCTCGGTAATGCCCGGCAGGCGCTCATGCAGCACTTTGGGATCGAGATGATCGAGGTGGAGGTAGATATGGTCCTTCTTGGGACCGACGCCCCGCCCTTCGCGGATTTCGAGCGTCATGCAACGGGAGACCACGTCGCGGGAGGCGAGGTCCTTGGCATTGGGCGCATAGCGTTCCATGAACCGCTCGCCCTCTGAGTTCGTGAGGTAACCGCCTTCGCCACGTGCGCCCTCGGTGATCAGGACGCCGGCGCCATAAATGCCTGTGGGGTGGAATTGCACGAATTCCATGTCCTGAAGAGGCAGGCCGGCGCGGGCGACCATGCCATTGCCGTCGCCGGTACAGGTATGGGCCGAGGTGGCCGAGAAATAGGAGCGGCCATAGCCGCCGGTGGCCAGAACCACCAGCTTGGCGCGGAAGCGATGCAGCGTGCCGTCGTCGAGCTTCCAGGCGATCACACCCTGGCACTCGCCATTGTCGCCCATGATCAGGTCGAGCGCGAAATATTCGATGAAGAACTGGGCGTCGTTCTTGACCGACTGGCCATAGAGCGTGTGGAGGATGGCGTGGCCGGTGCGGTCGGCGGCGGCGCAGGTGCGCTGCACTGGCGGGCCATCGCCGAATTCGGTCATATGGCCGCCAAAGGGGCGCTGATAGATGCGGCCATCCTGGGTGCGGGAAAAGGGCACGCCGTAATGCTCCAGCTCATAGATGGCGGCGGGAGCCTCGCGGGCGAGATATTCCATGGCGTCATTGTCGCCCAGCCAGTCCGATCCCTTGACGGTGTCGTACATGTGCCACTGCCAGCTGTCGGGCCCCATATTCTGGAGCGAAGCGGCAATGCCGCCCTGTGCCGCGACGGTGTGGCTGCGGGTGGGGAAGACCTTGGTGATGCAGGCGGTGTTAAAACCCTGCTCGGCCATGCCGAGGGTGGCGCGCAGGCCCGCGCCACCGGCGCCGACCACCACCACGTCGAATTCGTGGTCGATCAGTTCGTAAGTGGTCATTTCGATCAACCCCAGAAGACGAGCTTGAGCACCGCGGCGATGCCGGCGAGCGCGATGGCAAGGCAGAAGAATGTGTTGAGCAGCATGGCCAGGCGATAGAGCGCGCCGTGGACATAGTCCTCCAGCGTATCGCGCATGCCATTGCGCATATGCACGGCGACAATGGCGATCAGCACTGCGAGAGGGAGGCCGACCCAGAAATTACCGATAACCGCCACGAGATCCGGGCGATCCTGACCGGCCAGCTTGACGACGAGGAAGAGCAGCAGGCCCAGAAAGGGGATGGCGATGAGCCCGGTCACCCGCTGGGTGATGAAGTGGCGGGTGGCGGCCTTGGTGTCGCCGTAATGGGTGCGCGGATTGGCGATAGTGTCTTTGGTGATCACGGTTTCACGCATCAGGCGGCCCACACGAAAACGGTCCAGATAAGGAGGGTGATGAGCACCGAGCCGGCCAGAGTGGCCCAGGCCAGCGTTTCACGCTGTCCGGGTTCCATCATCACGGCAAAGTCCCAGACCCAGTGGCGCAGGCCGCCCAGCATGTGATGGACGAGGCTCCAGGTGAAGCCGAACAGCACGAACTGACCGAACCAGCTGCCATAGATGTAATTGACCGAAGTCAGGGCATCCTGGCCCAGGGCCGCCGCAACCAGCCAGATCACGAACAGCGCCATGCCGGCATAATTGGCGATGCCGGTCATGCGATGAAGGATCGACATGGCCATGGTGATGGTCCAGCGATAGATCTGCAGATGCGGGGAGGTGGGGCGGGCTCTGACCGACATGGGGGCGCTTTCGATCGTTCCCGGGCGCGGCGAATACCGCGTCCAGTTTGGAATGGTTCAAGGCTTCTAGCGTTCATTTGCTCCGAAATCAAAGCCCTGCGCGGTGCTGGGCCTGCAACTTTCGGCGCATCGCGCACTTTGTTCGTATATCGCACGAGCTGTTCGCGGTGCGGAGAGTGCTTCTCTCAGGGCCGGCAAGAGGCTATTGGCTGTTGATTGCGGTTTGGAGACACAATGAGCGAGCGCATCAGGATCGTCAGCAGCACCGTGCTGGCCCGCAATTGGGGAAGCCTCACCAAATTCAGCATCGACTATAGGCGTCGCGACGGGCGGGTGCAGCGGCTTGACCGCGAGGTCTATGACCATGGCAGCGCCGCCGCCATGCTGCTGGTCGATCCGGCGCGCGATACGGTGCTACTGGTTCGCCAGTTCCGTTATCCGCCCATGCTCAATGGCGATCTGCCCGATATGCTGGAAGTCTGCGCGGGCCTGCTCGACGGCGACGTGCCCGAAATCGCCGCCGCCCGCGAGGCGCTGGAGGAGACCGGCCATGCGGCGCGCAATATCGTCCATGTCTGCGACGTCTATGCCAGCCCCGGTTCGGTGACCGAAAAGATCGGGCTGTTTATCGGGGAATATGACGCGACAACCCTGCGGCATGGCGGCGGCGGGCTCGAAGAGGAAGGCGAAGAGATCGAGCTTGTCGAACTCGATTTCGCCGAGGCGCTGGCGATGATCGGCGATGGGCGGATCATGGATGCAAAGACCGTTGTGCTTATCCAGCATCTGGCCCTGCGGCGGGTGCGGTGAGGGCTGGTGCGCCTCTCCATAAGCCACAGGTCTCGGGCTTTATTCGCACAATGCGGTCCACTGGACCGCATTGCCCTTCGGGACGCTCAGCCATTCCAGCATAGCTCTCATGGCCTTCTTCGCGCTGTTCGGTCCACTGGACCGAACAGCCCTATGGGACGCTCAGAAGTCAATGAGCTTCTTGTCGGGATCATAGGGCTGGTCGGGGGCGACGCGGGTGACGGCCTGGCCGCAGCGCATTTTCTTGCTGATAGCGTCATAGGCATAGCTGGGACCACCATGCAGTTGCCAACCCTCGGACAGGGCCTTGGTGACCTTATGGCAAAAGGCGGAATCGTCCTCGCCGGTGAGGAAACGGTAGATCAGCATTCATAGCCCCCATGCAGCGGCCCCCAGCCGCTGGCGATTGATCTTGGCGCCTCTTATCGCTAATCGGAAAGGCATGCACAACTTTCCTCAGCATCTGCTCGACGGCTACGCCAACTTCATGTCCGGGCGCTATACGCGCGAACGGGAGCGGTATCGCGATCTGGCCGCCAGCGGGCAGAAGCCGACCACGATGATGATCGCCTGCTGCGACAGCCGGGCGGCGCCGGAAATGATCTTCGATTCGGGGCCTGGCGAATTGTTCGTGCTGCGCAATGTGGCCAATCTCGTGCCGCCCTATCAGCCCGATGGCGGCCAGCACGGCACATCGGCCGGTATCGAATTTGCCGTAAAGGCGCTGGATATTGCCAATATCGTGGTGATGGGCCATGGCCGTTGCGGGGGGATCAAAGCCTCGCTCGATCCTGAACTGAAGCCTCTTGATGATGGCGACTTCATCGGCAAGTGGCTGACCATGCTGGGCGACCTGCCGGCGCAGGTGGGCCAGAACAATCTGATGACGGCCACCGAAAGGCAGACGGCGATGGAGCGGATTTCTATTCGCAATTCGATCGGCAATCTGCGCACCTTTCCCTATGTGGCGGCGCTGGAAGCGGAAGGCAGGCTGGCCGTCCATGGTGCGTGGTTCGATATTTCGACCGGCGAACTCTGGGTCATGGACGAAAGTGGCGACTTCATCCGCCCCGAAGTCTGAGCGGGTAATAGTGTTGAACCCAGAATGAGCCGCCTCCGGGCGGCTTTTTCTTTGGTCATCGCAGATGCCATGTCCCTGCCACAAAACAGCACTTTGCCTGCCGCAATCGTGAACACTTGTTTGGCTCGATCGTCCTGTTCGAGGGGCGGATCGAGTGCGATCACGACTTCGAGAGCGCCAGAAAACGGGCGCTTCCCGCCTGCCCGGAAATTGCCCCGAGATTTGTCCGTCCGCGCCAAGGTCGCGGCCATCGAGGGCCACAATGGGTCAGCATTGTCTGGCTCACGGATCGCCGGAGAGCGTTCCGTCAGCGCCGGGCTGACCCGGCGTTGCCTCCTCCCAAAGTCAACATGGAGCAATCCCATGAAGAAGATCATCCTGTCCTCCCTCTTCGCCATTGGTCTGTCGACCGCTGCTATGGCCCAGGCCGCTACCGATTTCGTTTCGGTGGATACCGACGCCAATGGTGGCATTTCCTATGCCGAAGCCGTGGTGGCCTGGCCCGATCTGACTGAAGAGGCGTTTGCTGCTGCCGATATCGACGGCAATGGCGAACTCTCGGCCGAAGAATACGACGCACTCGTCGCTGCTTCCGCCACCCCGGCCAGCTAAGGCCGATCCTGCCCTATCCTGATCCCACAGGCGGGCAGTCCAGCCAGCCACCCCGAACGTCCCCGGGGTGGCTGCGGCTTGTTTGATATGGGGTGAAGACACCTCGACCCTGGAGAATGTAATGAAAAAGATCGCCCTGGGCCTGGTTGCCCTGACATTTGCCGGATCGGCGGCCCTGGCGCAGACGCCGCTGACCTTTGCCGATGTGGATACCGACGGCAATGGGGAATTGAGCTATTCCGAACTGGTGCTGGTCTGGCCCGATCTCACCGAAGAAGAGTTCAATGCCGCCGACCTCAATATGAGCGGGGGACTTGATCCCGATGAGCTCAATGCCCTCCAGCCAAGCACCCTGCCAGCGCCCGCAGCGGCTCCGGCGGAAGAGCCCGTGCTGGGCGAATAAGGTTTCGGGGTCGCCATGGCGGCCCCTTTGCTTTTCAATCGAGGCGGATTGGCGGTTCGGATTTGGGCGTCTTGCGCAGTGTGACGATCAGCCCGGCGATGACCAGCAGCGCCCCGGCTATCTCGATTGCTGTCACCACTTCACCCAGAACCAGATAACCCGATGCGAGACCGGTAATCGGCACGAGCAGGGTAAAGGGCGCGACCACGGAGGCGGGATGCCGGCCCAGCAGCCAGCTCCAGATGCCGCCACCCAGCAGCGTTGCCGGGTAGGCCAGAAACGCGATCAGCCCCGCATCGGACCAGGAAAAGCCGGACAGCGCCTCGGAAATGGCGGGCCAGCCTTCGGTCAGGAGCGACAGGCCCAGAAGCGGCAGCGGCGCGGCTAGAGCACCCCAGACGGTAAAGGCAATGGCATTGACCTTGCCGGCCTTCTTGGTCAGCACATTGGCCAGCCCCCAGCTCAGCGCGGCCAGTAGCGTCAGCGACAGCGGCAGGAGCCCCGCGCCTTCGATGCGCTCGGAGGCGATGACGGCAATGCCGCCAAAGGCGATGGCTGCGCCGATCACCTGGAACCGGCTCGGCCGCTCCCCCAGCAGCGCAAAGGCCAGCATCATGGTGAAGAAGGCCTGGGTCTGCAGCACGATGGAACTGAGGCCGGCCGGCATGCCCCAGGCGATGGAGAGGTTCAAAAAGGCATAGAGGGCAAAGCCGAAGCTGAGCCCGAAGCCGACCACGATCCAGAACGGGGCCTTGGGCGGACGCACGAACAGGATGGCCGGAAAGGCCGCCGCCGCAAAGCGCAGGGCCGCCGCCAGAACCGGCGGCAGCGCCTCGACGCTCAATTTGATGACGACGAAATTGAAGCCCCAGATGGAGACGACGAGCAGGGCGAGAAGGACGTGGCGAAGGGGCATATAGGGTCTCTCGGGATACCGCTCATCTGGCGATGGGCGCCCTGTTCCTCTCCCCCTCGGGGAGAGGTGGCTCGGCGGAGCCGAGTCGGTGAGGGGGATATTTCCGTCACGCTGAAGCGCGTTGGAGCATCCCCCTCATCCGGCGCTTTGCGCCACCTTCTCCCCGAGGGGGAGAAGAATAAAGATCAAGCCGCCTTGGCGCGGGCCTTGAGACCCTTTTCGATCAGGGCTTCGGCGATCTGGATGGTGTTGAGGGCTGCGCCCTTGCGCAGATTGTCGGAGACAACCCACATAGCGAGGCCATTTTCCACCGTCACGTCTTCGCGGATGCGGCTGACATAGGTGTCATATTCACCCACGGCCTCGACCGGGGTGGCGTAGCCACCGGCTTCGCGCTTATCGAGCACGGAAATGCCATCGGCCTCGCGCAGCACGTCGCGGGCCTCATCGGCGGTGATGGGCTTTTCGAACTCGATATTGACCGCCTCGGAATGACCGACAAAGACAGGCACGCGTACGGCGGTGCAGGTGACCTTGATCTTTGGATCGAGGATCTTCTTGGTTTCGGCCAGCACCTTCCACTCTTCCTTGGTGTAGCCGTCCTCCATGAACACATCGATATGCGGAATGACGTTGAAGGCGATCTGCTTGGTGAACTTCTGCGGCGTCGGGCTGTCATTGACGAAAATGCCCTTGGTCTGGTTCCAGAGCTCGTCCACGCCCTCCTTGCCGGCGCCGGACACCGACTGATAGGTCGAAACGACGACGCGCTTGATGGTGGCGGCGTCATGGAGGGGCTTCAGCGCCACGACGAGCTGGGCCGTCGAGCAGTT
>VFQU01000500.1_pt1 | contig 34016 bp, 21 predicted proteins | sample 3512311 | NCBI WGS metagenome assembly VFQU01 (sample SAMN10412377, study PRJNA504923) | tailings metagenome | isolation source: Relicate 3 Philex TSF3 active mining site | place: Philippines: Tuba, Benguet | collected 2017-08-29
CCTGCGGCCAACCCTGCGGGCGATTCGACCGCCTCCCGCCGCTCCCCAGGGGCCCATTGAAGAGCGCGGGCTCCTGCCCGCAGAAGCCAAAGCCAAAGCCGAAGCTGAAGCTGAAGCCGAAGCGCAGAGCCGAAGCGCAGAACTGGAGCGCAGAGCCGAAGCGCAGAGCCGAAGCGCAGAGCCGAAGCGCAGAGCCGAAGCGCAGGGCTGAGGCGCAGAGCTGGAGCGGATGCGAGGGCTGGAGCATCGCCAGCGAGGCTGTGAACCTCGCCACTGCCCGCCCCAACGCCTTCGTGCCGCACAATAGCCGGCTTCGCTCTCGAACCCCTCTCCCCGCGAGAGAGGGGCAGGGGTGAGGGGCCGGTCAGGCGACAGACCTGATTCCGCGGGCTCCGAATCCCGAATCCCCACTCCCGAATTCCGGCTCTCCAATGCCCCTACTGCAACTGCTCAACTTAAGCCACAGCGTCGGCGGCCCGCCGCTGCTTGACCGCATCGACCTGACCATCGAGGCCGGTGAGCGCGTCTGCATCGTCGGCCGCAACGGCGCCGGCAAGTCGACCCTGCTGCGCATCCTCGCCGGCGAGATCACGCCGGACGAAGGCGAGCGCCGCGTGTCCTCGGGCGTGCGCGTGGCGCGGCTGGCGCAGGAGGTGCCGCAGGCGACGTCGGGCAGCATCTTCGAGGTCGTGACCGCGGGCCTGGGCGATCTCGGCCACTGGCTGGCGCGCTACCACGCCCTGCTGCCGCGCATCGAAGAGCCCGCCATCGCCAACGAGATCTCCGACCTGCAGGAGCGCATCGAATCCGCGCAGGGCTGGGACCTCGACCAGCGCGTCGAGGCCGTGCTGACGCGCCTCGGCCTCGACGGCGAGGCGCAGTTCGCGGCGCTGTCGGGCGGCATGAAGCGGCGCGTGCTGCTGGGCCAGGCGTTGGTCTCGGCGCCGGACATCCTGCTGCTGGACGAGCCCACCAACCACCTCGACATCGACTCCATCGACTGGCTGGAAGAGACGCTGAAGTCGCTGCAGACGGCGCTGGTGTTCATCACCCACGACCGTCGCTTCCTGCGCGCGCTGGCCACGCGGATTCTCGAGATCGATCGCGGCCAGCTCACCAGCTGGCCCGGCGACTTCGACAACTACCTGCGGCGGCGCGAGGAGCGCCTGCATGCGGAAGCCCAGGCCGCCGCGCATTTCGACCGCAAGCTGGCCGAGGAAGAGGTGTGGATCCGCCAGGGCATCAAGGCCCGGCGCACCCGCAACGAGGGCCGCGTGCGCGCGCTGAAGGCGATGCGCCGCGAGCGCATGCAGCGCCGCGAGCTGCAGGGCCAGGTCAACATCCAGATGGCGTCGGCGGCGCCGTCCGGCAAGCGCGTGGCCGAGGCCAAGCACGTCACCCACGGCTACAGCGGGCGCGTGCTGCTGCGCGATTTCTCGGTCAGCATCCAGCGCGGCGACCGCATCGGCCTCGTCGGCCCCAACGGCGTCGGCAAGACCACCCTGATCCGGCTGCTGCTCGGTGAGGCCAAACCCGATGCCGGCGAGATCGAGCTCGGCACCCAGCTCGAGATCGCCTACTTCGACCAGCACCGCTTGAGCCTGCGCGAGGACTGGAACGCGCTGGAGAACGTCGCCGAAGGCCGTGAGTACATCGAGCTCGACGGCCGTCGCAAGCATGCGCTGGGCTACCTGCAGGACTTCCTGTTCACGCCGGAGCGCGCGCGCGCGCCGATCACCATGCTTTCCGGCGGCGAGCGCAACCGCCTGCTGCTGGCCAAGCTGTTCGCCCAGCCCAGCAACCTCCTGGTGATGGACGAGCCGACCAACGATCTCGACGTCGAAACCCTGGAGTTGCTCGAAGAGAAGCTGGGCGAGTATCCCGGCACCCTGATCCTGGTCTCGCATGACCGCGAGTTCCTCGACAACGTGGTGACCAGTTGTCTCGTGTTCGAAGGTGAGGGCGTGGTGCGCGACTACGTCGGCGGCTACAGCGACTGGCTGGCGACGCGCGATGCGCAGAAGGCGGCCAGCGCCTCCGCGCCAGCCGCTGTGGCCTCGACCGCCAGCGCATCGCCGGCAAGCGTCGCGACTGCGGCCGCCGCGGCTGTTGCCGCGACGAAGAAGAAGCTCAGCTACAAGGACCAGCGCGAGCTCGATCTGCTGCCCGCACGCATAGAAGAGCTCGAAACCCGCATCGCTGCCCTGGGGCAGCGCATGGCCGATCCCGGCTTCTACCAGCAGCCTGCGGCGGACGTCGCGGCGGCGGGCGCCGAGCTGTCCAAGCTGCAGGCCGATCTGGAAGCTGCCTACGCGCGCTGGAGCGAGCTGGACGGCTGAGCCCGTCGCGGCGCCGTAGGCGAATCGGGCCGCCTGCGCTGTGCGCGGGCGGCCTGCGCGGTCAGCTCAAACCGCTGGGGCCCACGCGCCCTGCCCCTGGGCGCCGCCCTCCTGCACTCGGATGAGGCGAAGCGTTTCCGGCGCATCCAGACGATGACGGGCGGCGTCGAGCAGGTCCGGGAGGTCCGAGGCTCGCAGGCCCTCGGCCGGTGAGAGCATGATCCAGCGGTCGCGGCCGCGGCGCTTGGCGGCGTACACCGCGGCGTCCGCCAGGTCGACCACCTGCTCCCATTCGAGCGCATCCGGATCGCCGGGCAGGAAGGGCAGGGCGGCTGCGCCGACCGAGCAGGTGCAGCGCAGGAGTTCGCCGCCCTCGAGGCGGAAGTGCTGGTTGCGCACCGCGCTGACGATTCGCTCTGCCAGCACTCCCGCCTGTGCGGCATCCGCCTGCCGCGCGACCACGAGGAACTCCTCACCGCCCCAGCGCACCGCGTAGTCCGACTCGCGCACCGCGTCGGTCAGCAGGTTTGCGAACTGGCGTAGCACGCTGTCGCCCGCCGCGTGGCCGCGCTGGTCGTTGATCGTCTTGAAGTGATCGATGTCGACCAGCAGAAAGAGCATGTCCCGCTGTACCCCGGGAGTGGCGGCCACCCGATAGGCCCGGCGGCACTGCGCGAGGTCCGCCTGTACCTGGCGCAACAGGTAGCGGCGGTTGGGCAGGCCGGTCAGCGGGTCGGTCAGCGAGGCCTTTTCGAGCTGGCTGTTGGCTTCGGCCAGCGCCTGGGTGCGGAACTCCACCAGCTGCTCGAGCGCCTCGCGACGGAGCGCCAGCCTGCGCAGGCGCAGGCGAATGGCAAGGCCGATCAGCGCGACCAGCAGCAGCCCTGCCAGCAGCCGATTGGAGGTGCGCTCCCAGGGCAAGGGCTCGATGGCGAAGGCGAACTCGGTGGAGGGGCCCCAGTCGCGCTGGCCCTCGCGCGCCTGCACTTCGAAGACGTAGCTGCCGGGTGCCAACGCAGCGAAGGTGATGGGCTGATAGGGCTGGGGCGCGGACCAGTCGCCGCCGTCGCCGCGCAGGCGATACCGGTAGCGCAGCTGACTGCCCTGGCTCAGCCGCAGCGCGGCGAAACTGAAGCTGAGGTCGCGCGAGCCCGCGGGCAGCCGGCTCCCTGCCAGCACCGCCGCGCCTGCGGCGCTGACCTGCTCGATCACGACGCGCGGGGGCGCTTCCGCAGGGCGCACGCGATCGATGTGCCGAACGAGACCGAAGCCGCTGCCGAACCAGAGCGAGCCTCCGCGGGTTGCCAGCGCCGCCGTGGCGGTGCCCTCCGGGTGCAGCAGACCGTCCGCCTCGCTGAAGCTCTGGATTTCTCCGCCTTCGATGCGGGCGAGCCCGCGGCTGGTGTAGGCCCACACCCGATCCTGGCGGTCGACCAGCACGCTCCAGACGAAGTTGTCAGGCATGCCCTGTTCCCGCGTGTAGCGGTTCACCTTGCCCGAGGCCGAGCGATGGAACAGACCGTCGCCGTTGCTGCCCACCCACAGTCCGCCCGCCGAGTCGACCCCAAGGTCCCAGAGGATTTCGTTGCTGAGGCCCTCGTCGCGCCCCAAACGCTGAACCGTGCCGTCGGCGGCCATGTGCAGCAGGCCGTGATGCAGCGAGGCGAACCAGAGGCTGCCGTCCGGCGTGCGCTCGATCGCCAGCACCCGCGCCACCGACAGCAAAGGGTCCGCGACCGGGCGGATGACATCGCCCTGCAGCAGCGCAACGCCGGTCATCGTTCCGACCCACAGCCGGTCGCCGTCGCTGCGCAGCGAACGCACTGCGTTTGCCGGCAGGCCATCCTGTTCAGTCAGGAGTCGAACGATGCCGCACTCGGCCCGCCACTCCGCCAGGCCGTGCTCGGTGCCAATCCAGGCGTGGCCCGGCGCAGAAAGCTCGATGTCGTAAACGCGCTCGTCGACCAGCCCATCCGCCGCCGTCAGGGTGAAGCCGGAGGCGGTATCGAGGCGCTCATCGCGAAGCGCAACGACCTGGACTCCTTGGCGGGTGCCCAGCCACAGCCGGCCTGCGGCGTCCTCATCGAGGCTGCGCACGAAGTCGGCCAGCAGGCCCTCGCGGCGCGTGTAGCCCTCGAAGCTGCCGATCTGGTACCGGCTCAGCCCGCCGTCGCTGCCGACCCAGATCGCGCCTTCGCGGTCCTGCAGCACGCTGTGGTTGACCAGGCTGGCGATGCCTTCCTCGGGCGTTTGCAGTCGAAGCGCCTGCTCCGGTCCGCGCAGCAGGCCGCGATTGCCGGTGATCCACAGTTCACCCGTGGTGTCCCGGGCGATGCCACTGATGGCCATTCCCTTGGCCTCTGGCGGCAGTCCCGGTGGCACCGTGAGCTGCTCGTCCTCCAGCAGCAGCAGCCCCGAACTCGTGCCGATCCACACGCGATCGCCCTCGACGCGCAGGGCGGAGACCATCGGAGCGCTGGCGAGCGGCAGATGCACCGAAGCGTACTGGCCGGTCACCGCAAGCCAGCGCAGGAGGCCGTTCGGCGTGCCGACCCAGATGCTGCCGTCATCGGCGCGCGCCAGGCTGGTGATGTGGATGTCGGCGATGATGGTCGAAACGGTGGGCGGCTCGAGTCCCTCCGAGCCCTCGACGGGCTCGAGCTGATAAAGCCCCCGCGCCGTGCCGACCAGCAGATTGGCGCCGCGTGCGGCCAAGGCCTGTACCGAGACATTGCTGATGCCGGGCAGCTCGCGGCAGTGGAAGCGGACCTCGCCGGGGCCGAGGCTGCAGAGACCCCGTGTGCTGCCGACCCAGACCCTGCCATCGGCGCTGCTGGCGATGGTCTGCACCGAGTTGCTGGCGAGCCCATCGGCGGTGCTGAACACGCGGAATTCCCGGCCGTTGAAGCGACCGAGCCCGCTGTAGGTGCCCACCCACAGATAGCCATCGCGATCCTGATGCAGTGCAAGCACTTGCTGCTGCGGCAGCCCGTCGGCGGTTTCAAAGCGCTGCGGCTTGGCCAGCGCTGGCGCCGGCAGGGCGAGCAAGCCCGCCGCGACCAGCAGGAAAGCAAACAGGATGGCGGGCGCCATCCCTGAGCGCGGCGTGGCTTCGCGGGCGGTCTGGGGGCTAGGGGTGGGCATAAGCGCAGCAACATGCGGCTCCGCGCCACGGTTGCGCTGTGCGCTGGTACACAGTTCTTCAGAGGTTCGACCAGTGTAGGAAATCTCCTACGCCTCTCCGCGATGCCTTGCCGATGCCCGACGCGAACGGCGAAGGCAGGCTGCTGCACTTGGCGTGGGCCGTCCCTGACGGGCCCTCGATCTTCTCCGCTACCGGCCGCATTCCGTGCGATCTATCCCGTGTGTCACCCCGTCATGGCCCGCCGTAGACGAGCTGCCGCGACCGCTGTTGCCGACCGAGCTCGCCCTGCACAGCGCCGACTGCCCGTTCGAACCGGGCAGTGCCGGCCACACTCTGTGGCTGATTGCGCGCCAGCGCAGCGAGGCTGGCGCGCGAGCCGAGCAGGGTGTTGCGCCTGCCCCGCGCCAAGCGGTTGGCCAGGGACGGCCGGAGCGACCGATCGAGCCTGCAGACGCTTGATTCGTCGTGAGGCGGTGTGGATCTGCGCCTGACCGCCGACTCGGGAAACGCCCGTCAAGGCGGGGCTCGACAGCCGGCTAGCGCCGCCACGCCGGCAGGCACTCTCCGTCACGCCGATAGCGCGCGCGTGCGGCTGCCACGGTGGCTTCCGACAGCGCGTCATCCAGCGCCAGTGCATGCAGCGCGGCGATCACGATCGACTCGGCATCGACCTCGAAGAAGGCGCGCAGGCCCTCGCGGGTATCGCTGCGGCCGAAGCCGTCGGTGCCCAGCGTCACGTAGCGCCGCGGCAGGTAGGCGCGAATCAGCTCGGGCCAGGCGCGCACGTAGTCGCTGGCGGCGATGATCGGCCCGCGGGTGTCGGCGAAGGCGCGGGTGACGAAGGGCTCGACCGTCTCGACGCCCAGCCGCGCCCCGCGCTCGCAGGCCATGCCCTCGCGCTGCAGCTCGCTGTAGCTGGTCGCGCTCCACACCGCCGCCTCGATGCCGAAGTCCTCGCGCAACAGACGCTGGGCGCGCTGCACTTCGGCCAGGATCGCGCCCGAGCCCAGCAGCTGCACCTGGGCGTTCTGCGCATTCGCCTCCGGCAGCCGATACAGGCCGCGCGCGATGTCGGCGGCGTCCACCCCGGCCGGCAGCGAGGGCTGCGGCAGGTTCTGGTTGACCACGGTGAGGTAGTAGAAGACGTCCTCCTGGCGCTCCAGCATGGCCTGCATGCCGTGCTCGAACAGCACCGCGACTTCGTAGGCGAAGGCCGGGTCGTAGCTGCGGCAGTTGGGGACGCTGGCGAACATCGGCAGCGAGCTGCCGTCCTGGTGCTGCAGGCCTTCGCCGTTGAGCGTGGTGCGGCCGCTGGTGGCCCCCAGCAGGAAGCCGCGCGCACGCTGGTCGGCCGCCGCCCAGACCAGATCACCGACGCGCTGGAATCCGAACATCGAGTAGTAGATGTAGACCGGCAGCATTGGCACGTCATGCGTGCTATAGCTGGTCGCCGCCGCAATCCACGAGCTGATCGCGCCCGCTTCGGAGATGCCTTCTTCGAGTATCTGGCCGCGGGTGTCCTCGCGGTAGTAGAGCATCGAGCCCAGATCCTCGGGCTCGTAGAGCTGGCCCTGCGGCGAGTAGATGCCGACCTGGCGGAACAGGCTGGCCATGCCGAAGGTGCGCGCCTCATCAGCCACGATTGGCACGATGCGCGGGCCGAGCGTGGCGTCTTTCAGCAGGTTGCCGAGCATGCGCACCGCCGCCATCGTGGTCGACATCTCCTTGCCCTCAGCCTCGAGCGCGAAGCCCGCCCACTGCATGCGCGGTGGCACCGGTACCGGAGCGCTGGCCTGCGGCCGGCGGCGCGGCAGGTACCCGCCCAGCGCCTGCCGTCGCGCGTGCAGGTAGCGCAGCTCGGGGCTGTCCTCGGCAGGGCGGTAGAAGGGCAGGGAGTCCAGATCCTCGTCGCGCAGCGGCAGGCCGAAGCGGTCGCGGAAGCTGCGCAGGTGCTCGGGATCGAGCTTCTTCTGCTGGTGCGTGGTCATGCGGCCCTGGCCCAAGCTGCCCATGCCATAGCCCTTCATGGTCTTGGCGAGAATGACCGTCGGCTGGCCGCGATGCGCCACGGCCGCGGCGTAGGCCGCGTAGAGCTTGCGCGCGTCGTGGCCGCCGCGGCGCAGGCGGTCGATGTCGGCGTCCGACAGATCCGCGACCAGTGCGGCCAGCTCGGGCGACTGCGCGAAGAACCGCTCGCGGTTGTAGGCGCCGTCATTGGCCGAGAGGGTCTGGAACTGGCCGTCGACGGTCTGCGCGAAGGCGCGCAGCAGCTCGCCGGTGCTGTCGCGGGCGAACAGCAGGTCCCAGTCCGAGCTCCACAGCACCTTGATCACATGCCAGCCGGCGCCGGTGAACAGGGCTTCGAGCTCGTCGACGATGCGCCCATTGCCGCGCACCGGGCCATCCAGGCGCTGCAGGTTGCAGTTGATGACGAAGATCAGGTGGTCGAGGCCCTCGCGCGCGGCGAGGCCGAGCGCGCCGATCGACTCCGGCTCGTCCATCTCGCCGTCGCCGAAGAAGCCCCACACCCGGCGCTCGCCGCCCTCGCGCAGGCCGCGGTGGTGCAGGTAGCGCAGGAAGCGCGCCTGGTAGATCGCATTGATCGGGCCCAGGCCCATCGAGCCGGTGGGGAACTGCCAGAAGCCCGGCATCAGCCACGGGTGCGGATACGAACTCAGGCCCTGGCCGCCGATCTCGCGGCGGTAGTGGTCGAGCTGGGTCTCGCTGAGATGCCCTTCGAGGAAGGCGCGCGCGTACACGCCGGGCGCGGAGTGCGGCTGGAAGAACACCAGGTCGCCGCCGTCGGGGTGGCCATCGCCCTTGAAGAAATGCTGGAAGCCGACTTCGAACAGGTCGGCGGCCGAGGCGTAGGACGCGATGTGTCCGCCCTGCTCCAGGCCGTCGCGGTTGGCGCGCATCACCATCGCCATCGCGTTCCAGCGCAGGGCGGCGTTGAGCTTGGCCTCCAGCGTCTCGTCGCCGGGGTAGTGCGGCTGGCGCGACAGCGGAATGCTGTTGCAGTAGGGCGTGACCCGTGCGCGCGCCGACTGCACGCCGCGGCCCAGCGCGTGGTCGGCCAGCCGATCGAACAGGAACTGCGCCCGCTCCCGGCCCTCGCGCGCGATCAGCGCATCGAAGGCATCCAGCCACTCGCGGGTTTCCGTGGGGTCGATGTCGACCTGGCCGTGGCTGGCCGAGATCAGATGGCCTGAGGCATTGAAGCGGGGCTGCATGCGGGGCTCGCTGGACTCGGAAACAAGCCGCGCAGCCTGCCGTGTGCCCGCCGCGCTGTCACCTGCTTCTGCAGCAGCCCCGGCTGTTCATAGGGTGGGCCCTGGCCCACCATGACCTTCGCACCGCACCGCACCGCACCGCACCGCACCGCACCGCGTGCCGCTGGCGATCGAAGCTGCGCGAGCGCGCCAAAACAAAAGGCCCCGGCGTGAGCCGAGGCCTTTGTCTGAAGCTGGTGGGCAGTACAGGGATCGAACCTGTGACCCCTACCATGTCAAGGTAGTGCTCTACCGCTGAGCTAACTGCCCGTCGAAGCGGGGCGCGAACTCTAACACAGCGAATTCGCGAATCACAACGCCCGATGCGAAAACGTCCGCATCGGGCTCATGGCGAGCAGCGATCAGGCCATCTGGCTCTGCACGAAATCCCAGTTGACCAGGTTCCAGAACGCCTCGACGTACTTGGCGCGGGCGTTGCGGTAGTCGACGTAGTAGGCGTGCTCCCACACGTCGCAGGTCAGCAGGGCGCGGTCCTCGCCGGTCAGCGGAGTGGCGGCGTTCGAGGTCGAGACCAGCGCCAGGCTGCCGTCCGGACGCTGCACCAGCCAGGCCCAGCCGGACCCGAAGGTGGTCAGCGCGGTCTGGGTGAACTTCTCTTTGAAGGCATCGAAGCTGCCGAAGGCGGCGTTGATGGCGTCCGCCAGCTTGCCGGTGGGCACGCCGCCGCCGTTGGGCTTCAGGCAGTGCCAGTAGAAGGTGTGGTTCCAGACCTGGGCAGCGTTGTTGAACATGCCGCCGCTGCTGGTCTTGATGATGGTTTCCAGGTCCTTGCCCTCGAACTCGGTCCCAGCGATCTGGTTGTTCAAGTTGGTGACATAGGTCTGGTGATGCTTGCCGTAGTGGTAATCGATGGTCTCGGCCGAGATGTGCGGGGCAAGAGCGTCGCGGGCGTAGGGCAGGGCTGGCAGTTCGATGGCCATGACGGTTCCTTCAGGCGAGCGTGGAAAGGGAGGGACTTGGATCGCGCCCGGCGGCAGTGCCGGCGGGCCACGCAGCCGGCGTGGCGGGTGGCCGAGCAGGACTGAATCGCTGCGAGGCCGGCTGGTGTGGGAAAATTGTAGCAAGCAGGCCGCGTGACCCGTTTGTGAGGTTCGCGCGGAGCCGCTCCCTATTTCCCCCCAAGGCCGCGCCCGCTGACACGGCGGGCCGTGATGGAGACCGCATGAACGCCACCGTCGATCGCATCAAGGCCGTGCTGGCCGAACACCCCATCGTTCTCTTCATGAAGGGCACGCCGCAGTTCCCGATGTGCGGCTTTTCCTCGCGCACCGTCGAGGCCTTGAAGGCCTGCAACGCCAAGTTCCACGCGGTCAACGTGCTGCAGGACCCGGAAGTGCGCGCCAACCTGCCGCGCTTCTCGAACTGGCCGACCTTCCCGCAGCTGTTCATCAACGGCGAGTTGATCGGCGGCTGCGACATCACGCTCGAGCTGCACCAGGCCGGCGAGCTGGCGCGCATCGTCAGCGAAGCGCAGAAGCCGGCATGAGCGAGTCCGCGCAGCCGCTGGCGGGGCGCTCGCTGCTGGTCGTCGGCGCGCACGGCGCCTTCGGCTCCGAGGTCGCGCGCGCCGCTGCACGTGCCGGCGCGCAGGTGGTGCTGCTCGGCCGCCGCGTGCCCAAGCTGGGCCAGGTCTACGACCAGCTGGTGGCCGATGGCTCGCCCGAGCCGGCGATCTACCCGCTCGACCTTGAAGGCGCCACGCCCGCCGACTACGAGCAGCTCGCGGACACCCTGCGCGCCGAGCTCGGCGGCCTGCACGGCGTGCTGCACGCGGCTGCCGACTTCAAGCACCTGGCTTCGATCGAGAACAGCGAGCCGCTGGACCTGGTGCGCGCCATCCACGTGAACCTGACCGCGCCGCTGATGTTGAGCCGCGCGCTCCTGCCCCTGCTGCGCGAGAGCGGCAGCGTCGAGCGGCCGTCCTCGCTGGTGTTCATGCTCGACGACCTCGACCGCGTCAGCCGCGCCTACTGGGGCGGCTACGGCATCGGCAAGCACGGGCTCGAAGGCGCCTTCCGCATCCTCGCCCAGGAGCTCGAAGGCTCGACCGTGCGGGTCAATGCGGTGCGGCCGGCGCCGACCCGTACCAACCTGCGTTCGCGCGCCTACTTCGGCGAAGACCCGGGCCTGTTGCCGCCGGCCGCCGAGCGCGCGCCCGCCATCGTCGCGCTGTTCCGCACGTCCGCCGAATCGCCCCATGCTGAGGTCATTGCCCCGTGAGCACTCTGTCGGCGGCGATCCTGCTGTTCATGATCCTCGACCCCTTGGGCAATGTTCCGATCTTCCTGAACCTGCTCAAGAGCCTGCCGCCCGCGCGGCGGCGCTGGGTGCTGGCGCGTGAGCTGCTGATCGCGCTGGTGGTGCTGTTCGCCTTCCTGTGGGGCGGCCAGCACATCCTCTCGGCCATGCACCTGCGCCAGGAATCGGTGGCGATCGCGGGCGGCATCGTGCTGTTCCTGATCGGCATCAAGATGATCTTTCCCACGCCCGAGGGCCTGTTCGGCGAGACGCCCGAGGGCGAGCCCTTCATCGTGCCGATGGCGATCCCGCTGATCGCCGGGCCCTCGGGCATGGCCGCGGTGATGCTCATGTCCAGCAACGAACCCGAGCGCATGGGCGACTTCAGCCTGGCTCTGTTCCTGGCCTGGCTGGCGACGGCGGTGATTCTTTTTTCGTCCACCTACCTCTACCGCCTGCTCGGCCGGCGCGCGCTCGCGGCGATTGAGCGCCTGATGGGTATGCTGCTGGTGGCGTTGTCGGTGCAGATGTTCCTCGACGGGATTGGCGCCTATCTGGCGCGCTCTGCCGGGGCGGCCTGAAGTTCAGTCGGGCAACTTCCGCCATGCGCGTGACATCGTTGGCCGGCATGCCGGGTCGGACTCGGAGACGCGCATGAGTTGGAAGACGCTGGACGGACACGCGCCCCAGGTGATCGCCCATCGCGGCGCCAGCGGATTGCTGCCAGAGCACACCCTGGTGGGCTACGCCCTCGGCCTGGGCCAGGGCGCGGATGTGATCGAGCCTGACCTGGTTCCGACCCGCGATGGCGCGCTGATCGCCCGCCACGAGCCCGGTTTGGCGCGCAGCACGGATGTCTTCCAGCGCGGCGAGTTCTCGCCTCTGAAGCGCGACGGCGACTGGTGGAGCACCGACTTCAGCTTGGAAGACATCCGCCGCCTGCGTGCCCGCCAGCCCTTCGAGGGCCGCAGCGAGCGCCACGACGGCTACCATCCGGTGCCGAGCTGGCAGGATGTGCTCGACTGGGCCGCGCAGGCGGCGCTGGAGCGCAGTCAGCCGGTCACCCTCTACCCCGAGCTCAAGCATCCCGAGCGATTCGCTGCGCTTGGGCTGGATCCCGTCGCGCTGTTCGCCGAGTCGGTGCGATGCCTGCCTGTCGGCGTCGAGGTGCGCGTGCAGTGCTTCGAGGTCGAGGCCCTGCAGCGCGTGCACGAGGCGACGCAGCTGCCCTGCACCCTGCTGCTGGAGCTGGGCGCGGACTGGCGTGCGGCCATTGCCGAGCACGGCGGCTGGCTGTGGGGCCTCGGCGTCGACAAGCGTCTGCTCTGGAGCGCGCCCGGTCGCGGCAGCGGCCTGGTCGAGGCCGCGCACGCCGCGGGCCTGCGCGTGCATCCCTGGACCTACCGCGATGACCGCGTCGGCGAGGCCCATGCCGACGTGCGCGAAGAGCTGCGCGCGGCTTTCAGGCTCGGCGTGGACGGCGTGTTCTGCGACTTCCCGGCGACCGGTGTGGAGGTGCGCAACGGGCTTCAGGCAGCCTTTGACTGAAGCCGGTTGCGAGCTGAGCCTCCTCGAGCCGCCGTCTGGCTGTTCCCTTGCCGCTGAGCTGTGCACTTCCCGCTGCGCGCAGCGCGCCGAGGACTTCGAGGGCGAGTTCGGCGCACGGCGCGGCCAGCCGCTGCGTCACTCCTGGTCCAGATTCAGCCGCACGCCGTCAATGCTGTTGTCCACCAGCTCGACATTGAAGCGCGGCCGGCCCCAGCGGCGCTTGACCAGCACGTCCTCGCCGTCGTCGACCTCGACGCGGTAGTCCTCGCCGATCGCTTCGCGCAGCACGTCGCGCACGCGACGCGCCACGCCGTTCTCGCTGGTGCGTCGCTCCACCTCGACGCGCACTTCGGTGGCAGCGCCATCCTTCGGCGTGAACGCCAGCACCAGCGTGCCGCCGGACTCGGCATTGCCGCTGAACTGCAGGCGCCATTTGTTCTCGAGCGGGGCAGCGTGGGCGAGGCCGGCGAGCAGCAGCAGGCCGAGTGCGGGAAGGTGGCGCATGGGGACAGTCTCCAGGTCAGGGGGAAACAGGCAGGTTCAGCGCTCCGAATGCCCGGCCTCGTCGTAGCCGCCGCGGGCAAAGGCGGCCGGCTTGATCTGGTCGACGAAGGCGCGGGCCTGGGGGCTCAGGTACTTGCCCTTGCGGATCACCACGCCATAGCTGCGCGGCGGGAAGTACTCGCGCATGTTGTGCACGAACAGGCGCTGGCGGTCGGTCTCGTTGATGCAGATGCTGGTGACGATGCTGATGCCCAGCCCCATCGCCACGTACTGCTTGATGACCTCCCAGCCGCCGACCTCCAGCGCCACCGTGTAGGGCACCTTGCGCTGCTGGAAGATCAGGTCGACCAGGCGGTAGGTGGTCAGGCGCTTGGGCGGCAGGATCAGCCCATAGGGCGAGAGATCCTCCAGCGTCGGGTGCTTTGCGCGCGCCAGCGGATGATCCGGGGGCGTGATCAGCACCGGGTCGAAGGAATACAGCGGCGCGTAGTCGATGTCGTTGGGCACATCGAGCATCGAGCCCACGGCGAGGTCGACCTCATCGGAGCGGATGAGCGCCAGGCCATCCTTGCCGGTGACATTGTGCAGGCGCAGCTGCACCTCGGGATGGCTGCGGCGGAACTGGGCGATCAGCTCGGGCAGCAGGTAGAGGATGGTCGAAGCACCGGCGGCGATGTTCAGTTCACCGCCTTCGAGGCCTTTGAGCCGGCTGTGGAATTCGGTCTCCAGCGCGTCCAGGCCGTCGACCAGCGGGCGCGCCAGTTCGTACAGCACCGAACCTTCGCGGGTGAGGTTCAGGCGGCGGCCGTGGCGTTCGAACAGGCTGACGCCGAGTTCGCTCTCCAGCGCGCCCAGCTGCAGCGAGACCGCCGGCTGGCTCAGGAACAGGGCCTCGGCCGCGCGGGTCACCGAGCCCAAGCGCGCGGCGTGGCAGAAGGCGCGCAGCTGCTTGAGCCTGCTGCCCTTGTAGTAGAAGCGCGCGGGCGATTTGCTCATCGCCGCGGCGGCTTCAGGCGTTCTCGAAGGCGTCGGCGGCGGCCTGCGCCTGCCACCAGTGGCCGAGCTGGCGCAGGCCTTCGAGCACGCTGACCCGCGGCTGGTAGCCGAAGTCGCGGCGCGCGGCGCTGATGTCGTAGAAGTGCGTCGTCGACAGCTGCTCGGCGAGGAATCTCGTCATCAGCGGCTCGCCCTTCAGCGGCAGCACCGTCCACGCCGCCTCCATCGCCGCGCCGATCCAATAGGCGGCGCGGAAGGGCAGCAGGTCCTTGACGATCGGCGCGCCGGCCGCGCGCAGCAGGCCGTTGACGATGTCGGAGATCGGCTTGGGATCGCCGTTGGAGATGAAATACGCCTTGCCCGCGCAACGCGCGCCGGGGTTGCCGTGCAGGGCGTCGAAGGCATCGAGGTGCGCCTGCGCGGCGTTGTCGATGTAGGTGGTGTCGATCTTGTTCTGGCCGTCGCCGACGAAACGCAGGCGGCCGGCCTTGGCGCGCTCGACCATGCGCGGCAGCAGGTGGTTGTCGCCAGGGCCCCAGATCAGGCGCGGGCGCAGGGCTACGGTCGCAAGCTCGGTGCCGTTCGCCTCGAGCACGGCCTCTTCGGCGATGCGCTTGGTGGCCGGGTACCAGGCTTTGAAACCCGAGGCCAGCGGCACCTTGGCTTCGGACAGGCCGACCACCGGCGTCGAGGCGTGGTGGGTGACGCTGGGCGTGCTGGTGTAGACCAGCGTGCGCACCTCGTTCAGGCGACAGGCCGCGAGCACGTTGCGGGTGCCGCGCACGTTGGCGTCGAAGTAGTCGCGGAAGCTGCCCCAGGCGCCGGCCTTGGCGCCGACGTGGAAGACCGCGTCGACGCCGACGCTGGCCTCGGCCAGCGCGTCGAAATTGGCGAGGTCCGCCTGCACCTGCTTGACGCCCAGCGCCGCGAGTCCCGGATACAGGCCGCGATTGAAGCTGACGACGGTGAGCCCGCGATTGACCAGGCGCGTGCAGATCGCCTGTCCGAGGAAGCCGCCGCCACCGGTGACCAGAATCTTCATGCCTTGCCCCTGCCAAGGATGTCCGCGGCCCAGCGCGCCAGCGCTTCGCGGCCGATCTTGGCATTGTGCCGGATGTCGACCGGAAAGCCTGCGTGGAACAGCACGCGCTGGATGCCTCGCGTGTGCGCGTGCTGGCCGCCCAGGTTCAGCAGCTCGGCCTCGATGGCCGAGTGTTCGCGCTTGACCGCGGGCTTGAGCTCGACGCACAGCACCGGCGTCTGTGCGCCCAGGGTGCCCACGCTGACCAGGGCCGTGCGCCGCACCTCGGCATGGGTGTTGAACACCGGTTCGACCTGCTCGGTGTAGAGCGGGCCGTGCGCGGTTTCGACGCGCTGGCTCTTGCGGCCGCAGAACCACAGCCGGCCCTCGGCATCGAACCAGCCGAGATCGCCCATGCGGTGGACGATGCGTTCGCTGCCGTCGGGCAGGCGTTCGCGGATCTTGGCCAGCCGCGTCGCCGCCTCGCGCTCGAAGTAGGCGTCGGTGGCACTGGGGCCGGCGACCGTGATCTCGCCGATCGCGCCGGGTGCCAGCTCCTGCACCCCGCTCCAGTCGGCGATGGCCTCGTCGGTGATCGCGATGATGCGCACCGTGTTGGCGGCGACCGGGCGCCCCACGCAGGTGCCCGCGCCAGCCTCGGTGGCGGCGCGCGTCTCGGCCAGCTCGCGGCCTTCGATCACCGCCACCGGCAGGCATTCGGTGGCGCCGTAGGGCGTCCAGATCTGCGCGTCGGCCGGCAGCATGGCCTGCATGCGCTGGACCACGGCGAAGGGCACCGGTGCACCGGCCGAAGTGACGCGCTTCAGCGTGGGCAGGGTAATGCCGTGCTGCTCGCCATGGCGCGAGAGCGTGTCCAGCAGGGCCGGCGAGCCGAACATCTGGCCGACGCCGAACTCCTGGATCGCAGCGACCAGCTTCTTCGGATCGGCCTTGGCCGGACGCGTCGGATCCATGTCGGGGATCACGCTGGTCAGGCCGAGAGCCGGATCGAACAGCGCGAAGGGCGGGAAGGTCGGCAGGTCGACGCCGCCGGGCTCGATGCCGAAGGCGCTGCCGAGCAGATCGATCTGCGCCACGAAATGGCGGTGGCGGTAGACCACGCCCTTGGGCACGCCGGTCGATCCGGAGGTGAACAGGATGGCCGCCACTTCATCGGGTGCGGTGTCCGCGAGCTGCGGCCCGGCACCGGCGCCCAGCGCCTCGACCTCGGCCAGGCTGTGGCCGCCGAAGGGAAAGCGCCGGCCGACGGTCACGATGTGCCGCACATGGCCGCGCGCCCAGCCCAGCAGAACGCGCGCCAGCTGCGCCAGAGGAATGCCGATGAAGCCCGCGGGCGCCGCCTCGCCCAGGCACTGCTTGAGCGCGCGCTTGTCGATGCCCGGGTCGATCAGCACCGGCACCGCACCCGACTTGAAGAGCGCGAACATCAGCAGGAAGAGCTCGGGCGAGGGCCGCACCATCAGCGCCGTGCGCACGCCGCGGCCGATGCCGATCTTCGACAGGCCCGCCGCGATCGCATCGCTGCGGCGGTCGAGTTCGGCATAGCTCAGGGTGAGGCCGTACTCAGCGCTGCCGTCGGCGCGCCGGCCGGACGGGCAGCGGATCGCGATCTGATCGGGGCGCTCTTGCGCCAGCCGCGGCAGGCTCGCGGCTATATTGCAGGGGGAAGTCATGCGCGGATTCTAGCCGCTGGGCGTGGGTCAGGCCCGCGCTGCTACCATCGCCCAGCACGCCAACAGCGGGAGCCTGCCATGGCCGATGCCCAGCCTCGAAGCGGTGAGTTCAACTACGCCGACTACCTCGCCTGGCCGGAGGGCGAGCGCTGGCAGCTGCTGGATGGCCACGCCTACGCGATGGCGCCGCCCAGCACGGCACATCAGCGCGTGGTGTTCGAGCTCGGTCGGCAGATTGGCAACCAGCTGCAGGGCAAGCCCTGCCAGGGGTTCTCCGCACCGATGGGCGTGCGCCTGCCCGTCGGTGATGAGGCGGACGATGAGATCCGCACCGTCTTCGAGCCCGATCTGCTCGTTGTTTGCGATGCGTCCAAGATCGACGCGCGCGGAGTCCGCGGCGCACCGGACTTCATCATCGAAGTGCTGTCACCGAGCACGGCCGCCTTTGACCTGGTCGACAAGCGCCAGCGCTACGAGCAGGCCGGAGTCGGCGAGCTTTGGCTGATCGACCCGGTGTCCAGCGTGCTTACCGTGTATCGGCGCGAGGGCGAGCAGTTCGCGGCGGCCGACATCCGCGTCGGGCAGGGCCGGCTGGCGGTGCAGTCGGTGCCGGGACTGGTGCTGGAGCTGGACTTTCTGCAGTCGCTGCGCATCGCTGAGCAAGCAGCGGCCTACGAGGCCTACATGGCCTGAGCGCGGTGTCGGCGCTTCAGCCCCGCCACTCCAGCCCCAGCATGTAGCTGCGCGGCGCACCCGGGAAGTAGCGGCGCTCGCCGAAGCCGAAGTCGGCGCGCTCGGCGTAGCGGATGTCGCCGAGGTTGCGGATCGCCGCACTGACCCGCCAGCCCTCGTTGAGCGCACGCGACCAGCGCAGGTGGGCGAGGTCGTGGCCGGCATGCCAGAAGGTGTTGCCGGCATCGGCGAAGTAGCCGCCCTGATGCTGCCACTCCAGCTCGAACTCGCCGAGGCCATCGAATTCGCGGCGCAAGCGCAGGCCGCCCAGCCACTCGGGTGCGGTGTCGACGCGATTGCCGCGGCGTATGGTTTCGCCGCCGCCCAGCGCGCGCTCGAAGCGGTAGGTCTGCTCCGACCAGCCGAGATTGGCATCGAGCTGAACGTCCAGCGACAGGGTTAGTGCGAGCTCCAGCTCGGCGCCGACATGCCGGCTGCGGCCGTCGCCGACGTTGAAGCCGGCGGCATCGCGGAAGATGCTGCCGCGCTTGTCCATCGCGTAGATCGCCGCCTCGATGCGGCCGCCGGGCAGGGGCAGGCCGCCGCCGAGTTCCAACGATTCCGCGCGTTCCGGCCCGAGATCTGCCACCGACTGTCCGCGCTGCAGGCGGTACAGCTCGCCGGCCTGCGGGGCGCGGAAGGCGCTGGCCGCGCGCAGGAACAGCCGGCGCCCGGCGTCGTCCACGCGCAGCAGGCCGAGGTTGGCGGTGGGGCGGGTGTAGCGGTCGCTGCGGTCTTCCGGGCGCTGATACAGACAGCCGCCGAAGCCGCAGGCGCTGCCGTCCTCGGCGAGGTTGCCGCTGTCCATGCGGTTGTCGTAGCGGTAGCCGATCGACTCGATGCGCGCGCCGCTCTGCAGGCTCCACAGTGCGCCCAGCGGCGCATCCCACTGCACGAAGGCCGCTGCGCTGTCCGAGCGCACGCGGTAGTCGTAGTGGCGGCCGGCCGGGCGGATCGCGTTCTGCGCCGCCGTGCCGCTGGTGAGCGGCAGGGCCTGGCGCTGGAGCAGATCGCCCTGCGCAAACTCGAGGTCGAGGCCGCTGCGCAGCGCGCCACCCAGCGCGGCCATGCCGAGCTGCAGGCCCAGGCTGTCGCTGCCGTTGTCCTCGGTCGGCTTGCCGAGGAGGAAGTGCTGGATGAACTCGCCGCGATCGCTGCGCGCATAGGGCGTCAGCGAGAGATCGAGCGCGTCGAGCGCGAACTGCCAGCGCCCGGACAGCCGCGCCGACTGCGCCCGGCGGTAGGCCTCGGGGTTCGGGTTCAGGCGCCGGCGCGCGTCGGCGAAGGCGCGATCGCCGGTGATGTAGCCGGCGGTGTCCTGGTCCAGCGCCTGCGCCGAGAACAGGAACGCCGGCGCGCCCGGCGCCTGCGGCAGCGCGAACTGCGCCAGCACGCGCTGCTGGGTGTAGCCCTCGTCCTCGCGGAAGCTGCCGCTGTCGGTGGCCGAGACATCGATGCGGAAGGGCCGCGCCGCGCTGCCGCCGGGCAAGCCGGCGATGAGCTGCGCGTAATCGAAGCTGCCGGCGCGCAGGGCCACGCGAGCCGGGGCGTCGAGGCGCGGCGCGCGCAGCTCGATCACGCCGTGCAGGGCATTGCTGCCGTGCACTGCGGTGCCGGGGCCGCGCAGCACTTCGACCGCGCTGGCCAGTTCGATCGGCAGCTCGAACAGCTGGTTGACGTTGCAGAAGCCGGCCGGGCGGATCGGAATGCCCTGTTCCAGCACCAGGAAGGCGCCGCAGGCACCGGTGCCGGCCAGCACCGGCGAGCGGATGGCCAGCAGCTGCTCCTGCCCACTGCCGCGACTGGCCCAGGCGCCGGGCACGCGGGCGAAGGCCTCCTGCGCGTGCTGGGGCGCGATGCGATCCAGCGTGTCGGCATCCAGACGCGAGGCCGACACGGTTTCAGCGGCTGCCGGGCGCGGCGCGCGCGCGGTGACGTGGATGGCATCGAGCGCCGCCGGGTCTTGCGCGGCCAGCAGCAGGGGCAGGGCGATCAGCACGGGCGTGTTCGCAGGTCTGGACAGGCCGCGCAGCCTAGCCGCGGCGAGGTGGTGGCCACGGCAAGGCCTGCAGCTGGGCGTGCACTTCCTCGGCCCAGCGCGCATGGCCGAGTTCGGAGGGATGGAAGCCGTCGCTGGCGAACAGCTCGGGCGCGGGCTGCACCCGCACCGGCGAATGCAGGGCCTCGTGCCTTCGCGCCGCGGCGACGCCGAGCGCTTCGAGCCTGCGGCTGCGCCCGCCCAGCCAGGCGCGCAGCGGCCGCGGCAGCAGTGGGAAAGCCTGCATGGGCGGAATGCCGAGCAGCACGATCTGCGCCCGCGGCGAGTGCGTGCGTAGATCCGAGAGCAGAGCATCGAGCGCGTCCGCGAAGCGGCGGCCGCGGGTCAGCCCAGTGACGTCGTTGACGCCGACCGAGACCAGGATCAGGTCGAAGGGCTCGGGCTCGCTGGTCGGCAACAGGCGCTCGCGCAGGCTGCGCGCGGTGGCGCCGTTCTTCGCGAGGATGTTCCAGTCGACGCGCACCTGCTGCGCGTCGGCGATCCGCTGGGCCAGACGCACAGGCAGCGTGTCCGCGATGCGCGCGATGCCGACGCCCTCGAAGGGCGAATCGCCCAGCGCCAGCAGGCGCAGGCGCGGCGCACCGAGTTCGCCGGTTTGGCCTTCGCGTGGACCTTCGGCCGCGGCCGCGCGCGGTGCCGCGCGCTTCAGCCACAGCGCCTGCGGCAGCATCAGCGGCAGGGCTGGCCAGAACAGCGCACTGCGTGCGAACAGGCGATGCACGCAGGGATCAGTCGAGGTCGATGATCACCGGGGCGTGGTCGGACGGCCGCTCCCAGGTGCGCGGCTCGCGGTCGATGGTCGAAGCCTTGCAGCGCGACTTCAGCGCCTCGGAGACCAGGATCAGATCGATGCGCAGGCCGAGGTTGCGGCGGAAGCCAGCGGCGCGGTAGTCCCACCAGCTGAACTGGCCGGCCTCTTCCGAGTGCAGACGGAAGCTGTCGTGCAGGCCCAGCCCGCACAGCCGCTGCAGGGCTTCGCGCTCGGGCGTGGAGCAGAGGATCTGCTCGTGCCAGGCGGCCGGGTCGTGGACGTCGCGATCGTCGGGCGCGATGTTGAAGTCACCCAGCACGATCAGGTTCGGATGCCGCGCAATTTCCTGCGCCACCCAGTCGTGCACCGCGGCCAGCCAGCGCAGCTTGTACGCGTACTTCTCGTCGCCCACGGCCTTGCCGTTGACCACGTAGAGGTCGATCACCCGCAGCTCGCCGAAGCTCGCCGCGATGACCCGCTTCTGCTCGTCCTCGAAGCCGGGAATGCCGATCTGCACCTCGCTCGCCGGCGTCTTCGACAACAGCGCCACGCCGTTGTAGGTCTTCTGCCCGGCAAACACGCTGCGGTAGCCCAGTGCTGCGAGCTCGGAGTCCGGGAACTTCGGATCCTCCAGCTTGGTTTCCTGCAGGCCGACGATGTCGGGCTGGGCGGACTTCAGCCAGTCCGACAGGTGCGGCAGGCGCACGTTGAGCGAGTTGACGTTCCAGCTGGCGATGCGCATTTGAGGGCCGGGAATGGGAAATCGGGAATGGGGAATCGAGGGCTGCGCGTCGAGCTGCGGCGAGCCTTTGCGGGAGCGGGACTATAGCCTCTGCGCGCCGGGCATCGGCAGCTTCGCGATCAGGGAGGTCGGGCCAAGCGCTGCGGGCCCGACACCGTTCCCCCGGTGCGGGTCGTGGGCATCAACGCAGTTGCGTTCACTCCCGTTGCCCGTGTTGGGCCAGCCGTGTTGGGCCGTGCTGCGCTTGGCCCAAGTTGCGGGAACCCCGTCAGGCCGAAGCCTGCGAGCGTCGATTCCCGATTCCCGATTCCCGGCCTCAGGCCCTCAACGCGCCGTCCAGCCTCCATCCAGCGTCAAGGTCGTCCCCGTGATGTTGTCTGCCGCCGGGCTGCACAGGAACACCGCCGCACCGCCGATGTCCTCGGGGCGGGTGAAGCGCAGGCTGGGCTGCTTCTCGGCCAGCAGGGCGCGTTCGGCGGCGGCGTTGTCTAGGCCTTCGCGCTCGGCGCGGGCGTCGATCTGCTTCTGCACCAGCGGGGTCAGCACCCAGCCGGGGCAGATCGCGTTGCAGGTGATGTTGGCCTCGGCGTTCTCGAGTGCCGTCACCTTGGTCAGGCCGACGATGCCGTGTTTGGCCGCGACATAGGCCGACTTCTCCATCGAGGCCACCAGCCCGTGCACCGAGGCGATGTTGATGATCCGGCCATAGCCGCGCGCCTGCATGCCGGGCAGGGCGCAGCGCAGGGCGTGGAAAGTCGCCGAGAGGTTGATCGCGAGGATCGCGTCCCAGCGCTCGGCCGGGAAGTCCTCGATGCGCGCGGTGTGCTGGATGCCGGCGTTGTTGACCAGGATGTCGACGCGCCCGAAGCGGGCCTCGGTCGCACGCACCAGGGCCTCGACGCCTGCGGCCGTGGACAGATCGGCGCCGTGGAAATCGACCTCTACGCCGTGCGCCGCCACCCGGGCGCGGGCGGCCTCGATCTGCTCCGGCGTGCCGAGGCCATTCAGCATGATCCGGCAGCCGGCCTGGGCCAGCGCTTCGGCCACGGCCAGGCCGATGCCGCTGGTGGAGCCGGTGACGAGTGCGATGCGCGATGCGTTCATGGGGTGGCCTCGATGCGTGACTGCCAGGGGCCGCAGAGTCTCGCAGCCCGAGCGCGTGCTCGCCATCGTGCTTTCGGCCAGTTCGTCCGCTGCCTGTTTGGGAGGTAAGGCGCGTTGTCCAGGGTGAAGTTTTGCCCGGGTCGATGCGCGGCCCGTCGCTTTCGCATCCTTGTCAGAACTGTCTTTGCAAAGGCGTTCCGTGCTGGCACTCTTCGCGCCGCGCGAGGGCATCGTGGTGCTGTCGAGTCCAGCGTGCATCCGGCTGCGAGCCTTGGCCTGGGGGGAGCCAGCCGAGCCTGATGCTGTCGGTCGTCTTCTTTACATTCGCGTCTTTCTTGAGGTCATCCCATGAGAACTGCTTCTGTCCTGGCGCCCTTGGCGCTGCTCGCTGCTGCACTGCTCGCTTCGCACGCCGGTGACGTGAGGGCGGAGCCCGCTGCGGCTGCCGCGCCGCCGCTCGAACACTTCATCGAGCGCGATGCGTTCGTCGACATCAAGATTTCCCCGGATGGCAAGCACTTGGCCGCCAACATGCCGGTGGAGCGCGGCACCGCGCTGTACATGCTGGATACCGAAACCCTCGCGAAGCAGGGGCATTTCTACGCCGGCGAGGACCTCGAGGTCGCGGACTTCTGGTGGTCCAGCAACGAGCGGCTGCTGATTTCTCCCGCGCAGCGCTTCCTCGGCGACGAGGCGCCGAGCTACACCGGCGAAATCTTCGCGGTCAACGTGGATGGCTCCCAGCCATCGGCGCTGGTGGGCTATCGCGCCGACGACGGTCGCCGCCACACGCGCATCAAGAATCGTGAGAGCGAGCGGGTGTGGGCCTCACCCATCGATCTGCTGCCCGGTGCCGATCGCCACGTGCTGATCCAGATCGAGCCCTGGTCGAGCCGCACCAGCAACTTCGCCAGCATCGAGCGGCTGGATACCCAGACGGGGCGGCGCACCCGCGTCGCGATGTCGCCGGTGACCCGCGCGCAGTTCTTGACCGATGCGGCCGGCAACCTGCGCTTCGCCCAAGGGTTGACCTCGGAGAATGACCTCGAGCTGTACCACCTGCCGCCCGGCAGTGAGTCCTGGGAACTCATCAATTCGCAGGCCCAGAGCGGCCAGCAGGCCTACGCGCTGGGTTTCAGCAGCGACGGCGCGGTGGCGTACGTGCAGGCCTCGCGCGCCGAGGGCCCGGACGCGATCGAACGTCTTGACCTGGCGACCGGCGAGCGCACCGAGGTCTACCGCCACGCGCGCCGCGACCCGGCCGGCGCGATCTACAGCCTCGACGGTAATGCCGTACTCGGCGTGTTTGTGCGCGATCCGCAGGTGAACATGCACTTCTTCGAGCCTGATCATCCCGAGGCCAAACTGCGCCAGAGTCTGGCCGGGGCGTTCAAGGGGCATGACGTGTTCATCACCTCGGCGACCGAGGACGGCCGCAAGGCCATCCTTTACGTCTACAGCGACCGCAACCCCGGCGAATACTTCCTGTTCGACCGCGAGACCAAGCACGCGCGCCACATCGGCAGCCGCGGGCGCGCGCTGGTGCCGGAGCAGATGGGCGAAACCCGACTGGTGCAGATCCAGGCGCGCGACGGGCTGTTGCTGGATGGCCTGCTCACCTTGCCGCCGGGCGCCGAGCCGCGCGAGCTGCCGCTGGTGGTGCATCCGCACGGCGGTCCTTTCGACATCCAGGACCAGTGGGGCTTCGACCCGCGCGTCCAGCTGCTGGCCACGCGCGGCATGGCGGTGCTGCAGGTCAACTTCCGCGGCTCGGGTGGCTATGGTCGCGCCTTCGTCGAAGCGGGCTACAAGCAGTGGGGGCGGGCCATGCAGGACGACCTCACCGATGCCACCCGCTGGGCCATCGACCAGGGCATCGCCGATGCCCGCCGGATCTGTCTGTTCGGCGCCAGCTACGGCGGCTATGCCAGCCTGATGGGGGCGGCGAAGGAGCCCGGCCTGTATGCCTGCGCCGCCGGCGACGTGGGCGTCTACGACCTCGAGGTCTGGTCGCGCCGGGTCGACTTCCAGCGGATGCGCTGGGGCAAGAACTACCTGCAGGAGGCCGTGGGCACCGAAGGTCTGGCGGAGGTGTCGCCCGTGCAGCTGGCGGACCGGATCCGGGTCCCGGTGTTCCTTGCCGCCGGCGAGAACGACCGTCGGGCGCCGGTGCAGCAGACTGAACTGATGGAAGCCGCGCTCAAGCGCGCAGGCGTACCCGTGCAGTCCGTGTACTTCCGCGGCGAAGGCCACGGCTACTACTCGCAGGACAACAAACGGAAGTTCTACGGTGAACTGCTCGCGTTCCTTGAGCAGCACATCGGCAGCGGCTGGCAGGCGCCTGCATCCACGTCAGGCGCGCCCTGAGTCGGCACAAGCGGTGAAGCCGCACGCGGCCCGGAGTGCCTCGCGCACGCCGGGCCGCTACACTTTCCGGCCCCGCGCGGGCGCCCGCCCGCCGCCGTCCCCTTCCGGAGCGCCGCATGAGCATCAAGTCCGACCGCTGGATCCGCCGCATGGCCGAGCAGGGCATGATCGCGCCCTTCGAGCCAGGGCAGGTGAAGCAGAACGCGGCCGGTGAGCGCATCGTCAGCTACGGCACCTCGAGTTACGGCTACGACGTGCGCTGTGCGCGCGAGTTCAAGATCTTCACCAACATCAACAGCACCATCGTCGACCCCAAGCACTTCGACCCCAGCAGCTTCGTCGACGTGGTGGGCGACACCTGCATCATCCCGCCGAACTCGTTCGCGCTGGCGCGCACGGTGGAGTACTTCCGCATCCCGCGCGACGTGCTGGTGGTGTGCCTGGGCAAGAGCACTTATGCGCGCTGCGGCATCATCGTCAATGTGACCCCGCTGGAGCCCGAGTGGGAAGGGCATGTCACTCTGGAATTCAGCAACACCACTCCGCTGCCCGCGCGCATCTACGCCGGCGAGGGCGTGGCGCAGATGCTGTTCTACCAGTCCGACGAAATCTGCGAGACCAGCTACAAGGACCGCGGCGGCAAGTACCAAGGCCAAACCGGGGTGACGCTGCCGCGGACCTGAGGGCACGCGGGCAGCGGATTGGTCCGGAGCCGCACTCCGAAGCCGCGGGAGGCTGGGCGCTCCGTCTTTTCGGCTCGCCCGCGACGCTTGCCCTTGGATGGGATACCCATTCGAGTCGCCTGCGAGCAGGCGCGGACGCGGACGCGGACGCGGACCGGGCCAGGCGTCGGGCTCATGGTGGGCCAGGGCCCACCCTATGCGATGGGCTTGACCGTGGGGCCTGACTTGCGATCGTTGGCCGATTCTCGATTCTCGATTCTCGATTCTCGATTCTCGATTCTCGATTCCCGCCGCGCCGGCGGCGCGGCTCACACCTCGTCCGAGCCCTCGTTGATGCCCTCGAACAGGAAGGTCGAGAGGTAGCGCTCGCCGGTGTCGGGCAGCATCACGAGGATCTGCGTGCCGGGTTCCGCGTCCCTGGCCAGCTCCAGCGCAGCGGCATAGGTCGCACCCGCCGAGATGCCGACGAAGATGCCTTCCTTGCGCGCCAGTTCCAGAGAGGTGTCGCGGGCGACCACATCATCGACCGGGATGTTGCGGTCGAAGATCTGCCGGTTCAGCACCGGCGGGATGAAGTCCGGCGTCCAGCCTTGGATCTTGTGCGGCTTCCATTCGCCACCCGCCAGCAGCTGCGCGCCCGCGGGCTCGGTGGTGCAGATCTTGAGGTCGGGCCGCGCCAGCTTGAGGATCTCGCCGGCGCCGGTCATGGTGCCGCCCGTGCCGTAGCCGGTGACGTACCAGTCGAGCCGCTTGCCGGCGAAGTCCGAGAGGATCTCAGGCCCCGTGGTGTTGCGGTGGAAGGCCGGGTTGGCGGGATTCTCGAACTGCCGCGCGAGGAAACCGCCAACGCGCTCGGCGTACTCCTTGGCTGCGCGCACCATGCCGCTGGCGCGCTCGGCGGCCGGGGTCAGCACCACCTTGGCGCCCAGCGCGCGCATCAGCTTGCGGCGCTCGATCGAGAAGGTCTCGACCATGAAGGCGACGAAGGGATAGCCCCGCGCGGCGCAGACCATGGCCAGCGCGATGCCGGTGTTGCCGGAGGTGGCTTCCACCACGGTCTGGCCGGGCTTCAGCAAGCCCTTCTGCTCGGCATCCAGGATGATCGCCAGCGCCAGGCGATCCTTGACCGAAGCCATCGGGTTGAAGGCCTCGATCTTGACGAACAGGTCGACGTGCTCGGGCTTGTAGCGGTGGATGCGGACGATCGGCGTGCGGCCGATGGTGTCGAGGATACTGTTGTAGATCATGGCGGTGCCTTCAATTGCAGTCGGGGGATTGCACGCGTGCGGCATGGGTCGGACCAGTGTTGCCCTCGCCTATAGTCCTGCGCGTCATGTGGGGGTGCGGCGGGGCGACCCCCGCATCGCTGGGCGGGACGCCGGAGGACTCGACGCCGTGAGCGGAAGACAGGGCGCATGATCCCTGTCGACTCCGGATTACGACAGACCGTGTGGGGCGGCCACCGATCGGCCGCAGGGGTTGCATCATGTCTGTCCGTTTGCCGGTCGGGTCGCCGTGCCCGCTCCCTGCCATCCTCGCCGCGTGCGTGTGCGCGTTCCTGCTCTGGTGCGTGCCGAGCGCCGCGTCCGCGGCCGCTGGGTGTGATGGCGCATCGCCGCCCCTGGTGGGCCTGAGCATGGTTTCCGGTGCCTTCCGCGGCGCCGAGCATGAACGCATCACCGTGCGTGTCCATGAGAACGGCTGTGTCCTGCTGCGACGGCCCTGGTATTGGCGAGAGGCCGGGGTCTATGCGATCCGGCTCGAGCCGGCGGAATGGGAGGCACTGCGCGCTGAGCTTGCACTGGAGGCGCTGCGCGGCATCAGCGCCGAGAGCCTGCGGCGCGAAGCCGAGGCTCTGGATAAGCGCGAGGCTGGCTCGACCGCGATCGAGTACCGCGCGCTTGATGCCGACGCATTTGCGCTGCACTGGCGCGAGGGCGAGGTGCAGCGCGAGCTGGTGTGGGCAGATCTGCTGGAGGACGCTGAGCGTCATCCGCAAGCCGCGGGCATCAACGCGCTGGCGAGCACCGTGCGCACCTTGCAGTCGCTGCTGCAGCGCGAGGGCAAGCGTATCGAGGTCGGGGGTGTGCGATGAGCCGCCTGCGGGTGAGTGCGCTGGTCGCCAGTCTGGTGGCGCTGTCGCCGCAGCCTGCGGGCGCGGGCGCCTTTGTCGGACCGACCGAAATCGCGCCGAACTGGATCACGCACCAGAACTACACTGGCGTGGGTGGGCAACAGAGCGATGTCACGGTCTGCGTCGACATCTCGGTCAATCCGGAGCTGGCGATCGCCGCCGAGCCGGCCATCCACAACGTGATCGCCACCTACAACCGCTTCCACGGTCGCGCCGATCACAGCTTTGCCTACTGGCCCGACAGCAGTGCCGACGCCACCCGGCCGGACTTCGAGACGGTGCTGCTGCATGAGTTCATGCATGCCCTTGGGCTCGACCATCCCCAGCACGCCAACGATCCGAGCGGCGCCGGTGCCTACGTCTATGACGCCACCCGCAGCACCGACGGCGCCAACAACCTGCTGGACCACCTGGGCGATGCCGACGGCATCCCGGGTTCGGCGGACGACCAGCGCGGCGACGACCTGAGCCTGAACTGGTACGTCAGCGGGGTGAACGATCCCGGCGTGGTGCCCGCGGTGGTCGACCGGAGCACGATGACCCGCGAACTGTCCGGCCTGCCGGCGGGGCACAGCTTCGTCGCCAACGGCAATGCCGACGTCATGGCCGCTCTCGGCTATCCGAACAGCGAGTCCGCTGCCCACCAGGGCTATGAGATGGGTCAGGTGCAGCGGCATCTGCACAGCGAGGACATCGCGGCGCTCCGCTTGGCGCGCGCGGGCATCGACGGCATCGCCGGCACTGCCGACGACTATTTCCACGAGGCGCGCTATGTCGGGCGCATGAACAACCCGCAGGGCAGCGAATGCAGGATCGTGGTGCGCTTTGTGCCAGAGACCTCGTTCGCCGCCACCTTCGTCGGCCTCACGCCGATCGTTGACGGGCATCTGCGCCTGATCTTCCCCACCCGCATCCGCTTCAATCCCGAGGTCGACTGGTACTTCACTCCGGGGCCCAACACCGAGGTGCAGATCCTCGATACGCCCGATCCGAGCACGGGTGCGAGCCCCTACACGGTGCAGGCCACGGTCGCCAAGGCGGCCTACAACAGCATGAGCGGGACACCACAGGGCGAAGTCGAAGTGCGCGACGGCCCGCGATACGATCCTCAGACCGCGAGCTGCAGGATGAGCTTGAGTGGCGGCAGCGGTAGCTGCCAGATCGTGCCGCGGGCGCTCGGACGGCGCACCCTGACGGCCGACTATCTGGGCTGGGGCGGTTGGGACGGCAGCAGTGCCACGGCGACGCACGATGTCGCCGACACCGTCGTATTCACCGCCATCACGCACACCCCGGAGCCCTCGGCCGTGGAGGGCGAGGTGGTGTTCGCCTGGAGCCTCGTGGCGCAGAACAGCGGCCTGCCGCTGGCCCTGACCGGAGAGGTCGTGGTGAAGGAGGCCGCCGACTGCGCTTCGCCGCCGATCACTCCCGCACATCAGTGCAGCGCGACCTTGCCGGCGAACAGCTGCACGATCCGCTTCAGCAGCTCCGGCACGCGCTCGATGCAGCTGTGCTATAGCGCTGATGAGGCGATTGCAGCGGCACAGGCCAGCATCACGCACACGGTCGATGCCGGCCGCCCCACCGTCACCCAGCTGCTGTCGCGTACGCCTGCGACGACTGCGCCCTTCGAGCCCTACACGGTGCAGCTGCAGGTGCGCGAGAACCCGAGTCAGGGCGGGCATCCGCAGGGTGTGGTGGTGGTCAGGGATGGTCCGCAAGGGGATCCGCTGACCTCGATCTGCCAGGCCACCCTGGCGGGAACGCCCGGCGAAACGGCCAGCTGCGTGCTGCGCAGTGCGCGATCGGGAACGGCTCAACTCAGCGCGGACTTCGCCGCGCAGAGTCTGTGGGCGGCGAGCAGTGCGCAGGACCTCCACAGCGTCCGCGATTTCCGCATCGTCAGCCACCTGCCGGCCACCAGCCGCGTGGGTGAGGCGGTGAGTGTGGTGGTGCTGCTCGACGTCCAGCCCTTCCTGGCGCAGCCGTCGCCCACCGGCACCATCGTCGTCAGCGATGGGGTTGACGACTGCACCATCGTGCTGCCGGCAAGCGAGTGTCTGTGGCGCGGAAGCACAGTGGGCACACGCACGCTGACGGCGACGTTCAGCGGCAGCGGGCCCTACGCTGGCGCCACCACGGCTGCGGTCACGCAGACTGTGCTGCCTGCAGCGCCGGCCTTTCCGCGCCAGCTCTCGCAGTCCCTCGCCAGCTTCCCCGAAAGCAACGGGCCCTCGGTGGCTTCCGGCACCGCGCTCAGTGCGGACGGACGCTTCGTGGTGTTTTCCTCAAGTGCGAGCACTCTGGTCGCGGATGACACCAACGGCGTCGACGACGTCTTCGTCCGCGATCAGCAGAGCGGTGCCGTGCGCCGGGTCAGCGTGGGCTCCGATGGTGCGCAGGGCAACAGCGCCAGCCTGCTGCCATCGATCAGCGCGAATGGACGCTATGTGTCCTTCTTCTCGCAGGCCAGCACGCTGATGCCGGGCAGTAGTGGCGGCAGGCATGTCTACGTGAAGGATCTCTACAGCGGCACGGTGGCGCGGGCGTCGTCCCTGCCCGATGGCAGCCTGCCCGCCCAGGCCGAGTCCTCATTCACGACGATGCTGTCCGCCTTGAGCGCTGACGGCCGCTATGTGGTCTTCGCCTCGTCGCGTCCGCTGGCAGCGGGCGATACCAATGTGCATATCGACGTGTACGTCAAGGACATGCAGACCGGCGCCCTCGACCTGGTCAGCAGCAACAGCGCGGATGTGGTGGGCGACAGTAGCAGCAGCTTTCCGACGATCAGCGCCGACGGTCGCCACGTCGCGTTCATTTCCACTGCCGGCAATCTGGTGCCGGACTTCATCGCGAGCTCGCTGCAGAACAAGGTCTTCATCAAGGACCGCCAGACGCGGAGCACGCGTCTGGTCAGCGCGACCGCGTCGGGAGAAGCAGCCACGGGGTCCTGCGCGGGCCCTCCGTCGCTGAGTGCGGAGGGTCGCCTGGTCGCGTTCCAGTGCAATTCTCCGAATCTGCCGGCGAACGGCAGTTGGACGGGCGATCGGATTTTCGTCAAGGACCTGTCCAGCGGTGCGGTCGAGCTGATGTCGCATCCGTCGTACTCCAACGCGCTGGTGCCGGCGATCAGCGGCGACGGTCGCTATGTGGTGTTCCAACAGGGGCGACAGGGTGTGGGCACCGGCGTCTACGTCCGCGATCGTCAGACGCAGGCGCTCAGTAATCAGCACCTGACCCTCACCGGCGGCGATGCCGGCGGCGAGAACGTCCCGTGGGAGCCACGCATGCACCCGGCGATCAGCGCGGATGGCCGCTTCGTGTCCTTCCAGTCGGTCAATGCGCAGCTGGTGGCGCCGGATCTGAATGCCGTCGCCGACGTGTTCGTGCGCGACCGCACGGCCCAGCGGACCACGCGCGCGAGTGCGGCCTATTCCGGTGCGCGCCACACCGGCGACAGCAGCGCGGCGGCGATCAGCCGCGATGGCTCGACCGTCGTGTTCGCCTCGAACAGCAACGCGTTGATCGCAGGCGACACCAATGGTCGCTCCGACGTCTTCCTCTGGGACGGCGCCAGCGGAGCCGTGCAGCGCGTCAGCGTGGCGGCGGATGGCAGCCAGGCCAATGGCGACAGCTTCGCCCCGGCCTATGCCGAGGCCAGTGGCGAGGTGTTCTTCCTGTCGTCCGCCACCAATCTGGTTGCCAACGACACCAACGGCAAGGTCGACCTGTTCGCCAAGCAGCTCAGCGACGGCAGCGTCCGACGGATCAGTACGGCGTTCGGCTCGCAGTCGCCGGTCGATGCGCTGGGGCCCATCGCGGTCAGCCGCGACGGTCTCCGCGTGGTGTTCACGTCGGCTGATCGCAGCGAGTATCTGGGAAGCACGGGCGACCGCAACGGATTCGTGGACATTGTCCTGATTCTGCGCCAGGGACAGACCAGCAGCCCGCTGATGATCAGTCGCACCTCCGCTGGCCTGGGCAACGGTGACAGCCTACAGGCCAGCCTGTCGGACGATGGCCAGCGCATCGCGTTCGCGTCGGACGCGACCAACTTCCAGCTCGACGGCGGAAGCGCGGTGCGCGATGTGTTCGTGTACTCGCTCGCGCGGTCTGGACCCTCCGGCGTGGCGTTCCTCGCCAGCAGCGACGCCAGCGGCGCGCCGGGCAATGGCCCCAGTGAGCAGCCGGCGCTGAGCCCGGACGGCCGTTACGTGGCGTTTGTCTCCGACGCCAGCAATCTGATGCCCGGCGACACCAACGGCGTGCGCGACGTGTTCATCAAGGATCTGCAAACCGGTGCGATCGAGCGCGTCAACACCAGCAGTTCGGGGGTGGAGGGCACGGGCGGCGCCTGCAGCTCACCCTCGATCGGCGCGGGGGCGCGCTACGTCAGCTTCGTCTGCTCACAGAGCGCGCTGGTGGCCGGCGCCAGCGCTTCGGTGGCGCAGTTCTACGTCAAGGATCGCGTCACCGGCGCGATCGAGCGCTTGTCCGAATCGGCGACCGACTCGGCAGGTGATGCGGACAGCCGCGCCGGCACCCGCGCGCTGTCGGATGCCGGGCTTGGCGTGTTCGACTCGAACTCCCGCAGCCTGACCGGGCTCGACACCCTGCAGATCTCGAATGTCTACCTCAATGCACATGCCTCCGGGCAGGCCGCCAGCACCACCGTGATCCGCTCGACGGCGCCCGCGGTTCCGAGGCCCGGCGTGGCCTACGCCGTCAATATCGAGGTCAGCAGTTCGGGCTCGGCCCCAGCCACGGGACAGGTCAGCGTCATCGGTGCGCAGAGCAGCTGTGTGGCAACACTGACGCCCGGCACGCCCTCGACCGCGAGCTGCAGTCTGACCACCAACAGCACCGGTGCGTACACGCTGCGCGCGTTCTACGGCGGTGACTCGGCGACCCGGACGTCGGCCTCCGACCTGTTCGCGCTCGAGGTGCCCGACCTGGTACTTCCCGGCAAGCACACGATCACCCAGATCACGCCGGGCAACGGTCGGCTGACGGTCTTCTTCGGCTTCAACGGTGTCGGTACGCCCCATCGCGACTACACCGCGACGTGCGGCGGCGTCTCCGTGGTGGCGACGAGTGGACCGATCGTCGTGCAGCCGCTGATGAATGGGGTCAGCGTCAGCTGCACCGTGACCGCTCGCAATGACCTTGGCATGGGGCCGCCGTCGGACCCGGTGGCGGGCACGCCCATAGCGAGCACCGTGACCAGCATCACCGCGCAGCCGCCGAACCCGGCGCAGGTCGGGCTTGCCTATCCAGTCGCGGTCGCCGTGAGCGGCGAGGGCACGCCCCCGCCCGGCGGCGAAGTGCTCGTGTCGGACGGAGCAACTAACTGCACTGCGCTGCTGACACCCGGCGTCCCGTCGGTGGGCAGCTGCGCATTGACCTTGACCGCGCGTGGCAGCCGGACGCTGGTCGCCAGCTACACGGGTGACGCCGCGAATCGTTCCTCGAGTGCCAGCGCAGCGTATCTGGCGGCCGATCTTCCCGGCGCACCGGCATTGAGCGCCGCAGCGCCCGGCGATGGGGTGGTGACGGTGAGCTTCAGTCCACCGGCCGACACCGGTGGCGTGCCCATTCTCGATTACACGGCGAGCTGCGGCGGCAGCTCGGTGACGGCGGCGGCGTCGCCGATCGCATTGACGGGGCTCGCCAACGGCTCGGAGGTGTCCTGCCGCGTGAGTGCACGCAATGCACTTGGCAGCGGACCGGCATCAAACGCGATTCTGGCCACACCGTGCACGCTGCCCGATGCACCCACGCTCACCGCTGCGATGCCCGGTAATGCGTGGGCGACACTGCTTTTCACGCCGCCGAGCAATGATGGCGGCAGCCCGGTGTCCGGCTACCTCGCGATGTGTGGAGCGAACACGGCGCCGGGTGAACGGTCCCCGATCATGGTGACCGGGCTCGCCAACGGGGTGACGGTCTCCTGTGTCGTGCGTGCAGTGAACGCCGCGGGCACGGGTCCGGAATCCAACGCGATCGCGGTGACGCCGCGGGAGCTGCCGGGCGCTCCGGTACTGGTGTCCGCGCAGCCCGGCGATGCCCGTGCGACCCTCGTCTTCGATCCGCCGGCCGATGCCGAATCCAGTGCGATCCTCGACTACACGGCGAGCTGCGGCACCCAATCCGTCACCGGCCCCGCTTCGCCGCTGCAGGTGTCCGGGCTCGCAAACGGTGTCGAAGTCGGCTGCAGCGTGACGGCTCGCAATGCCACCGGTACGGGCACCGCCTCGAATGCGCTGCAGGTACGGCCGCGGCGCGCGCCTGACGCGCCGGTGCTGGATGCCGTGCAGGCGGGGAACCGCAGTGCCAGCCTCGCATTCACAGCGCCCGCCAACGACGGCGGCAGCGCGGTTCTCGATTACATCGCCCGCTGCGGCGCGCAGAGTGTCGCCGGCCCGTCTTCGCCCCTGCTGGTCACCGGGTTGAGCGTCGGTGTCGCGGTCGACTGCAGCGTCAGCGCGCGCAACGTGGCGGGAGCCGGTGCGGATTCGAACAGTCTGTCCGTGACGCCCCTGGGCGAACCGCAGGCGCCGACCCTGCTCAGCGTGCAGCCGGGCAACGGCAGCGCCACGCTGGCGTTCAGCGCGCCGAGCGACACCGGCGGCAGCGCGATCCTCGACTACACCGCGACCTGCGGTG
>VFQU01000501.1_pt1 | contig 33961 bp, 27 predicted proteins | sample 3512311 | NCBI WGS metagenome assembly VFQU01 (sample SAMN10412377, study PRJNA504923) | tailings metagenome | isolation source: Relicate 3 Philex TSF3 active mining site | place: Philippines: Tuba, Benguet | collected 2017-08-29
AGTCCCGCTCCTGCTCCAGCCAGGCGGCCGACTGCATCTCTTCGAGGCGGGAGACGGTTCGCTCGAACTCGAAGGCGCCGAGGCCTTCGGGGTAGAGGGCGGCCGGCGGGGCGTCGGCCAGGGCGACCAGGCGAACGCGGGCCTCGTACAGGGCGTCAACGAGGGTGTTGAAGCGACGGGCCGCGTCACGCCGCTCTGGCGACAGGCGCGGGATCTGCTCGAGGAAGACGGTATGGAAGCGCGCCGCGATCGCCAGATAGTCCTGGGGTCCCAGCGCGTGGTCGCAGAGGCTGGCGAAGCTGGCGCGCAGCAGCCCGCCGCTTGCCCGGGGCAGATGCAGCTTGCGGCCGAGGACCTCAAGCGTCGCGCCGGTCTCGGGCTGGCCGTCCAGCATGTCGGCCCACAGGGCCTCGAAGGCGGCCGTGGCGTCGGCGTCGGCCGGCGCCAGCCAGACCCTGGCCGCCTTGAGCCGGTCGAGGCGATAGTCGGTCGGGCCCCGCACGGCGACGACATCCATCCGCGCCTTGAGCATGTCGATGAAGGGGACGAAGAGCTGGCGGTTCAGCCCGTCCTTGTAGAGGTCGTCGGGCGGGCGGTTCGAGGTGGCGACCAGGGTCACGCCGCGCTCGAACAGCGCCTCGAACAGGCGGCCGAGGATCATCGCGTCGGCGATGTCGGTGACCTGCAGTTCGTCGAAGCAGAGGAGCCGGGCCTGCTGGGCGATCAGCTCGGCGGTCGGGGCGATCGGGTCGTCGCCCCTGTGCGTGCCGAAACGCGCCTTGCGGGCGGCGGGGTCGCCCTTGCGCCAGGCGTCCACATGGGCGTGGACCTCGGCCATGAAGACATGGAAGTGGACGCGCCGCTTGCGGCCGACCGGGGCGCTGTCGAAGAACAGGTCCATGACCATGGACTTGCCGCGCCCCACCGGCCCCCAGAGGTAGACGCCCTTCTGGGCCTTGGGCTTGCGGCCGAACAGCGAGAAGCCGGGCTCGCCGGCCTGGTCCAGGTCCGCCTCCAGCCGGGCCAGCGCCTCGACCGCCCGCTCCTGGGCGGCGTCGGGCTGGATCTCGCCGTTGCGCAGACGGTCGCGGTAGGCGGTGCGGACGGATGAGGGCATCAGCGAAAAGCCGGGCTCGCCGGCCTGGTCGAGGTCCGCCTCCAGCCGCGCCAGCGCCTCGACCGCCCGCTCCTGGGCGGCGTCGGGCTGGATCTCGCCATTGCGCAGACGGTCGCGGTAGGCGGTGCGGACGGATGAGGGCATCGCGCTGCGATTAGAGGTCGATGGCGGAAAGGGGAAGGGCCGGCGGCGTGCTCAGGCCCCCAGGTCCTTTCGCACGGCGCCCCAGGTCTGGGGCTGCTCGCAGACACAGGCCTTCATGGCGCCCTCGCGGGTCCACCAGATGATGGTGGGATAGCGGACCTGGCCGTCGCCCACCTTCAGGCCGTTGGCCTTGAGCAGGGGAGCCAGGTCGGCGACCACCTTGCGGCCGGCCTCGACGACGGCGGTGCGGGCGATGTCGCCGTCGGCGGCGGGCAGGGCGGCGGCGGTCCAGGCGCCGGGCGCGGCCTTGGACCAGTCCTGCCAGAGCTCCCAGGAGCGGTTGATCCACAGCTCGGCCACGGTCGCCCGCTCGACCGCCGTCGACTTCTCCACCCCGTTCAGGTCCGCCCGGGCGACGACGATGACGCGGGTCTCCACCCCGGCCTTGATCAGCCGGGGCAGCTCCTCCTCGACGTAGCGGACGCAGTCGGGGCAGTCGCGGAACACGAGAATATAGGCCTTGGGACCGGTGAGCTTCGGCGACACCCAGCCCGCGCCCTCGAGCAGCTTTGTGATCTCCGGCTGGTTGCGGGTCAGGGTCGTGGGGCGCCAGCGGGCGTCGAACCACCACCAGGCGAAGGTCCCCGCCGCCAGGGCGAAGGCGATCAGCACGAACCAGAGGATCAGCTTGTTCATCGAGACTCCCGCGGGCCGGCGAGCGAACGGACAGCTCCGACCGAGGTTGCAACCTATCCCTTGACGCGCGCGGTCCCGCAAGGCGGTCTGTGGCCCGGTCGGCGCCTCGGCCGGCCGATCAATGTGAACCGCCCAGTGTCCGAACGTCCCCCGCCGCCCGCCCTGTCGACCGCTCCGCTGGAGCCGGGTCTCTATCTGGTGGCGACGCCGATAGGCAACCTGCGGGACATCACCCTTCGGGCGCTGGACGTCCTGGCCGGATGCGACCTGCTGCTGGCCGAGGACACCCGGGTGACGGCCAAGCTGCTGAACGCCTATGGGCTGTCCAAGAAGATGGAGCGCTACGACGAGCACTCGGCCGCCCGCTCGGGGCCGCGCGCCCTGGCGCTGCTGGCCGAAGGCGGGCGGGTGGCCCTGGTCAGCGATGCGGGAACGCCGCTGGTCAGCGATCCGGGCTTCCGGCTGGCGACAGAGGCGATGGCGGCGGGCGCCAGGGTGATCCCGATTCCGGGGCCGTCGGCGGCCCTGGCGGCGCTCAGCCTGGCCGGCCTGCCCACCGACCGGTTCCTGTTTGCGGGCTTTCCACCGCCCAAATCGGCGGCGCGGCGCAGCTTTATGGAAGAGCTGCGCAGCGTCCGGGCGACGCTGGTCTTCTTCGAGGGCGGCTCGCGGCTGGCCGCCAGCCTGGCGGACATGGCCCAGGTGCTGGGCGACCGGCCGGCGGCGGTGACGCGCGAACTGACCAAGCTGCACGAGACCGCCGTGCGCGGGACGCTGGCGACCCTCGCCGCCGACCCGGCGCTGGACGATCCGAAGGGCGAGATCGTCGTCGTCGTCGGTCCGGGCCAGATCGAGGCGGCGACCGAGGCGGATGCCGAGGCCGCCCTGGCCGAGGCGCTGACGCGGTTGCCGCCGGGCGAGGCCGCATCCGAAGTGGCCCGCGCGCTGGGCGTCAACCGGCGCGAGCTTTACCGACGGGCGCTGGCGCTGAAGGACGGGCGGTGAGCCAGGCCCGGCTGGAGCGGCGCCGCGAGCGGGGCGGGCTGGCGCGGCGGTCGGGTCGGCGGGCGGAGGTCATCGCCGCCCTGCACCTGATGGCGCGCGGCTACAGGATCCTGGGCTTTCGTCTGCGCACGCCGCAGGGGGAGATCGACCTGCTGGCCGTGAAGGGGGCGGTGCTGGCGGTCGTCGAGGTCAAGTCGCGGATGAGCCTGGAGACGGCGCTGGACGCGGTCGGCTTCGACCAGAGGGATCGCCTGCGACGGGCGGCGGCGGCGATCGCGAGAGGCCGCCCGGCGCTGGCCGGCCGCACCATCCGCCTCGATCTCTTCGCCCTGGCCCCGGGCCGCTGGCCCCGCCACATCCCCAACGCCTGGCCGGCGGACGGGTAGGGGCGTTTTCCCACTGGCGCATTCGCCTCCGGCGCCACACATGAAGGCCTTCGAAGCCTCGTCGGAGCTGTCATGTCCCTGCGCGTCGCCGTCCAGATGGATCCCGTCGAGGGGATCAACATCGACACCGACACCTCCTTCCTGATGATGATGACCGCCCAGGAGCGCGGCCATAGGCTGTGGGTCTACACGCCCGACCGGTTGCGGCTGGAAGGCGGACGGGCGCGGGCGCTGGCGCGGCCGGTGACGCTGAGGGCCGTCAAGGGCGACCATGTCGAGGCCGGACCGCCGCAGGTGCTGGATCTGGCCGACGACGTCGATGTGGTGCTGATGCGCCAGGACCCGCCGTTCGACATGGCCTACATCACCGCCACCCACATCCTGGATGCGGTGCATCCGGCGACCCTGGTGGTCAACAATCCGACCGAGGTGCGCAACGCCCCGGAAAAGCTGTTCGTCACCACCTTCCCGGGCGTGCAGCCGCCGACCCTGATCACCAGCGACGTGGACGCCATCCATGAGTTCCAGGAGCGGTTCGGCGACATCGTGCTGAAGCCGCTCTATGGCGGCGGCGGTTCGGGCGTGGTGCGGCTGATGAAGGGCGATCCGAACCTCGACGCCCTGCTGGAACTGCACGCCATGATCAGCCGCGAGCCGGTCATCGCCCAGGCCTTCATCCCCGCGGTCAGCAAGGGCGACAAGCGGATCCTGATCGTCGACGGCGAACCGGTCGGGGCCATCAACCGGGTGCCGGCCACCGGCCAGGTGCGCTCGAACCTGGCGCGCGGCGGCCGGGCCGAAGCGGTCGAACTGACCGCCCGGGACCGCGAACTCTGCGCCATCATCGGCCCGCAGCTGAAGGCGCGGGGGCTGATCTTCGTCGGGGTCGACGTGATCGGCGACTACCTGACCGAGATCAACGTCACATCCCCGACCGGCGCCCAGCAGCTGAAGCGGTTCGGCGGGCCGGACGTGACCGCCGCCATGTGGGACCGCATCGAGGCCATCCGCGCCGGTTGACGGACCGCCACTTAGCGGGGGACGCTGATCAAGCGGCTTAGACCATGTCGGTTATGTGACTGTTTGCGCTCATTTTCCCGTAAGGTTCACTTTTCGTTCTTGATCTGAGCCGAACGCTGTGCTCTCGTTGTGGATAAGTCGAACAGGTTCAACCAGTTAGGGGCGTCGGGCGGCCATGGTCTCGCGTGTGGTGACGGTGGCCTTCCAGGGCGTCGATGCGCGCCGCGTCGATGTCGAGCTCCAGCTGACCGGCGGCGAGGCCCATTTCGTGGTCGTCGGCCTGGGCGACAAGGCCGTGGCCGAGAGCCGCGAGCGGGTGCGGGGCGCCTTCACGGGCCTGGGGCTGGCGATGCCCGGCAAGCGGGTGGTGGTCAATCTGGCGCCCGCCGATCTTCCCAAGGAAGGCAGCCACTATGACCTGCCCATCGCCCTGGCGGTGATGGGCGCCATGGGGGTGATTCCGCTGGACGCCCTTTCCGAATGGGCGGCGGTGGGCGAGCTGTCGCTGGACGGCTCGATCGCGCCGGTGGCCGGCGCCCTGCCGGCGGCGATCGCGGCCGGCGCCATGGGCCTTGGCCTGATCTGCCCCGAGGCCTGCGGGCCGGAAGCGGCCTGGGCGGGCGAGACCCGCATCCTGGCGCCGCGCTCGCTGATCGGGCTGATCAACCATTTCCGGGGGACACAGATGCTGTCGGCCCCGGCGCCGGGGCCGGTGGTGGCCGCCGAGCGGGCGCCGGACCTGCGCGAGGTGCGCGGCCAGGAGCAGGCCAAGCGGGCGCTGGAGATCGCCGCCGCCGGGGGCCACAACCTGCTGTTCGTCGGCCCGCCGGGTTCGGGCAAGTCGATGCTGGCCCAGCGGCTGCCGGGCCTGCTGCCGCCGCTGACCGCCGGCGAACTGCTCGAGACCAGCATGGTCCATTCGGTGGCCGGGCTGATCGCCAAGGGGACCCTGACCCGCGACCGGCCGTTCCGCAGCCCGCACCACTCGGCCAGCATGGCGGCGCTGACCGGCGGCGGGATGAAGGCCAAGCCGGGCGAGGTCTCCCTGGCCCACAACGGGGTGCTTTTCCTGGACGAGTTGCCGGAGTTCGGGGTGCAGGCGCTGGATTCCCTGCGCCAGCCGATCGAGACCGGCGAGGTGATGGTGGCCCGGGCCAACCACCACGTGCGCTATCCGGCGCGTTTCCAGCTGGTTGCGGCGATGAATCCCTGCCGCTGCGGCCATGGCGGCCCGGGCAAGGGCGCCTGTGGCAAGGCTCCGCGCTGTCAGCGGGACTACCAGGGCCGCATTTCCGGCCCGATGCTGGACCGCATCGACCTGGCGGTGGACGTGCCGCCGGTCACCGCGGCCGACCTGGCCCTGCCGCCGCCCGCCGAGGGGACGGCCGAGGCCGCCGCGCGGGTGGCCGCCGCCCGTGAGATCCAGCTTGTCCGCGCCGCCGAGGAGGGCCTGGCCGAAGGGACCCTGAACGCCCGCGCCGAGGGCGAGGGGCTGGATCGCATCCTGCGGCTCGACGAGGCGGCGCGGTCGCTGATGAGCCGGGCGGCCGAGGCTGGCGCCATGACCGCCCGGGGCTGGACCCGCACGCTGCGCCTCGCCCGCACCATCGCCGACCTCGACGCCAGCGAAGGCGTGCGCCGCGTCCATGCCGCCGAGGCGCTGGTCTACCGCCGCACGGCGCCGGGCATGGAGGGGGCGCCGGCGCTGGGCCGGATGCCGATCTGAGGCGTCAGAGCTCGATGAACGGCGAGAAGCCGCCGTAGATCATCCGCTTGCCGTCGAAGGGGTTGTCGGCCGGTTCGAACTTCATGCGCGGGTCGGCCATGACCTTGGCGTTGATCGCATCCCGCGCCTCGCGGCTTTCGTATACGATCCAGGAGAAGACCACGACCTCGTCGTCCTTGGCCATGACCGCCCGGGGAAAGCTGGTCAGCTCGCCATAGGGCACGTCGTCGGCCAGGCATTCGACATAGGCCAGCGCCCCATGCTCCTTCCAGATGACGCCGCAGTCGGCCGCGAGCTTCCTGTAGGTGTCAAGATTGGCCTTGGGCACGGCCAGGATGAAGCCGTCGACATAGGACATGGTGGTCTCCTTCGGTTCCTGACCCAAGGACGCACCGGGCGACCTGGTTCCGACACCGTGGCATGATGTCGTGAAAACGGGAGACCCGCCATGGCGCGCAGCGACGACAAGATCGAGATCGAGAACGTCAACCATCCGGGCAAGACGCACCGCGTCGACCGGGCGAAGTACGAGGCGACGCGCAAGGCGCTGCTGGACGCGCTGCCGCCGGCCGAACCGGGCCTCACCCAGGCGGAGATGATCGCGGCGGTGCGCCAGCGCCTGCCGCAGGACCTGTTTCCGGGCGGCGAGAAGGCGGGCTGGTGGACGAAGGGCGCGCAGCTCGACCTCGAGGCCAAGGGCCTGATCGTGCGTCATGGCAAGCCCAACCGCTGGCGTCGGGTCTGAGCGCCCGTCAGCCCCGGGCGGCGGCGCCCGTCGGATCGGCGCCGATGTAGCCCAGCGCCCCGGCGCGGTGGATGGCCTGGGAGCGGCTGGCGACGCCAAGCTTGCGGGCGGCGTTGGTGACGTGGAACCGCACGGTGGGCAGGGAGATGTGAACGATCTCGCTGATCTCGGCGTCCGTCTTGCCGGCGGCCGCCCATTTCAGACACTGGATTTCGCGGCGGGTCAGCTTGACCGCCGGTCCGGACTGGCCCGCCCGCGCCTCGGCGTAGGTGGCGATAAAGCGCAGGGCCAGGCCGTGCAGGGCCTCGGCCCGGGCGCCGAAGGCGGCGGAAACATCCACCGAAGGATCGTCCGTCGCCCAGACGATGGCGCCGATGACCCCGAGCGGCTGGTGCGCCGGGGCGATGATGGCGCCGGTCACCCCGAAGGCTTCGATGGCGCCGTGGCTGTTGATCGCCTCGAGCGTGGCGCTGTGCCGCCAGGTGGCGAAGCGACCGGCTTCGAAGAAGAAGGGCTCGGCGCTCGACCGCGCCGCGTGGACGAAGGCCGACCGCAGGGCGAAGCCGCGATCCTCCCAGTAGCGAAGATCGGGATCGACCCAACGGAAGATCGTTTCGACGAAGGGTCGCCCGTCAGGACCGACCATTGGATCCGGGCTGCCGATGTCCGCGCTTGCCGCCACGTAAGGCAGTCCCATCGCCCGACCGACATCAGCGATGTCGCGCGCCAGCGCGGCCGCCGCCGTCAGCGGATCCGGTGCGGGATCAGGTTGGGTCATCGTCCTTGCACGGAAGGGCCTTGGGGAGGCGCCCTATCACTTCCGCTAGCTTGTCGCGCGCCGCCGCCCTCCGCAAGCTTCGTCACAAGCGCCCCAACCTCGAGGGCGTGATCCAAGTCGCCGTCGCAAGCACGGCCCGGGAGGGATGAAATGCAAATCTGGAAGTGGGCGGCGTCCAGCGCCGTCCTGGCCGTCTGTCTGTCGAGCGCGCCGGCCCTGGCGCAGGACGAGCCGCAAGCCGCCGAGCCGACCGTCGAAGGCATCATCGTCACCGCGCAGAAGCGGGAGCAGAATCTCCAGGACGTTCCGATCGTGGTCAACGTCGTGTCCGGCCAGCAGCTGCAGGACGCCGGCGTCCGAGACGTGAAGGACCTGCAGCTGGTCACCCCGGGCCTCAACGTCACCTCCTCGACGAGCGAAGCCCAGACCTCGATCCGGATCCGCGGCGTCGGCACCATCGGCGACAACCCGGGCCTTGAATCCTCGGTCGGCACCGTCGTCGACGGCGTCTACCGCGCCCGCAGCGGCGTGGCGTTCGGCGACCTGGGCGAGCTGGAGCGGGTCGAGGTCCTGAAGGGGCCGCAAGGCACCCTGTTCGGCAAGAACACCTCGGCGGGCGTCATCAACGTCATCACCAAGGAGCCGGAGTTCGACTTCGGCATCAGCGGCGAGCTGACCGCCGGCAACTACGGGACCCTGGGCGGCTCGGTCTCGGTGACCGGCCCGATCGCCGGCGACGTGCTGGCCGGGCGCCTGTTCGTGGCCAAGCGCGAGCGCGACGGCTTCTACGACGTTCGCACCGGCGCCGGCCCGCGCACCCTCAAGGAGGATGCCGACCAGGACTACTGGACCGCGCGCGGCCAGCTGCTGTTCCTGCCGACGGAGACCCTGACGATCCGGCTGCTGGCCGACTACACCAAGCGGGACGAGCACTGCTGCGTCAACGTCACCACCTTCGTCGGCCCGACCGGCGCCATCATCGACGCCTTGGCCGCCGACGAAGGCACCATGCGCCCGGCCGATCCGTGGCGTCGCACCGCCTACGCCAACCGTGAAACCGTGCAGGAGATCACCGACCAGGGCGTCTCGCTGCAGGCCGACTGGGACATCACCCCCGACATCGCCCTGACCTCGATCACCGCCTGGCGCAGCTGGAAGGCCGTGCAGGGCTCGGACATCGACTACAGCTCCGCCGACATCTGGTACCGCCCGGCCGACGGCCGGACATTCAGCCAGATCGACGTCTTCTCTCAGGAACTGCGGGTGGCGGGGACGACCGACCGGTTCGACTGGATGGTCGGCGCCTTCTATTCGGACGAACAGCTGAACACCTCGGCCTTCACGGCGCTTGGCGCGGCGTACGAGCCCTACTTCGGCCTGCTGCTGTCGGGCGGCGCCAACCCGGCGACCGTCTCGCTGCTGACCGGCCTGCCCTACGGGAGCAACTTCCCGGCCGGCGAGGGACCGTATGACCGGCATGATCACGCCTCGACCGGCTGGGCGCTGTTCACCAACAACACCTTCCGGGTGTTCGAAGGCTTCGAGATCACCTTCGGCCTGCGCTACACATCGGACGAGAAGGACGTCTTCTCGCGCTACCGCAACACCGTGCCGGCCAGCGCCTGCGCCGCGGCCCTGGTCAATCCGATCCCGGCCGCCGCCCGCGCCGCCATCTGCGCGCCGCACACCGATCCGGCCTTCGACAACGCCGATGTCCGCCAGAGCCGCAGCGAGGACCGCCTCGGCGGCACGCTGAAGGTCAGCTACCGGTTCACGCCGGAGTTCATGACCTATGTGTCCTACGCCTCCAGCCACAAGAGCGGCGGCTTCAACCTGGACCGCTCGCGGATCACCCAGGGCGTGCTCGATCCGGACACCAGCTTCCCGGCCGAGACGGTCGAGGCCTACGAGCTGGGCTTCAAGTCGACGCTGCTGGACAACAGCCTCTACTTCAACGGCGCGATCTTCCACCAGACGTTCGAGGACTTCCAGCTGAACACCTACACGGGCGTCAGCTGGCTGGTGGCCTCGATCCCCGAGGTGATCTCCAAGGGCGTCGATCTGGACCTGATCTGGCGGACCCCGGTCGAGGGGCTGACCTTCACCTCCGGCGTGACCTACGCCGAAACGCAGTACGGCGAGTTCGTCCCGCCGGCCGGCATCTCGGCCCGGCTGCCGGGCGCGCGTCTGTCCTACGCCCCGCTGTGGTCGGCCAGCTGGTCGGCGTCCTACGAGAAGCCGTTCGCCGGCGGCCTGATGTTCCGGGCCAGCCTGTCGGGCAAGTACACCTCGCAGTACAACACCGGCTCCAACCTCGATCCGCGCAAGAACCAGGACAGCCTGACCCTGTGGAACGGCCGGGTCTCGATCGGATCGGAGGACGAGCGCTGGGCCGTCGAGGCCTGGGCCCAGAACCTGACCGACGAGAACTACTACCAGGTCGTCGTCGACCAGCCCCTGCAGTCGGGCACCTACGCCGCCTTCCTCGGGGCGCCGATGACCGCCGGCCTGACGCTGCGCGTGAAGTATTGAGTTCGGGGAGCATCGGGCCGCTTATGAGACACCTTCCTCCCGTCGATTGAGGGCCCGATGCAACTAAACTTGAGCGCCCGTGACCTCGCCTTCCGGGACGAGGTCCGGGCCTTTCTTTCCGAAAGCCTGACGCCGGAACTGCGCGAGGCGGGCCGGCTGGCGACCAGCGTCTTCTTCGATCGCAAGCATTCCATTCCCTGGCAGAGGATCCTGCACGCCAGGGGCTGGGTCGCCCCGTCCTGGCCCGTCGAATACGGCGGCACGGGCTGGGACGAGATGCAGCGCTACATCTTCGCGTCCGAATGCGCCCGCGCCGGCGCGCCGGGCCTGGCGCCCATGGGCCTGCGGATGGTGGGCCCCTGCATCATGCGCTACGGCACGGACGAGCAGAAGGCCTTCTACCTGCCGCGAATCCTCTCGGGCGAGGACTACTGGTGCCAGGGCTACTCCGAGCCGGGCTCGGGCTCCGACCTCGCCAGCCTGCAGATGCGGGCCGACAGCGACGGCGACCACTATGTCCTCAACGGCTCCAAGATCTGGACCACCCACGCCCATTGGGCCAACCGCATGTTCTGCCTGGTGCGGACCGGCTGGGAGGGCAAGCCGCAGCAGGGGATCACCTTCCTGCTGCTGGACATGGACGCGCCCGGCATCACGGTGAAGCCGATCATCACCCTGGCCGGCGAACACGAGGTCAACCAGGTCTTCTTCGACAATGTCCGGGTCCCCAAGTCCGGTCGGCTGGGCGAGGAGAACCAGGGCTGGACCGTGGCCAAGTACCTGCTGGAGTTCGAGCGGGGCGGGGGCTCGGCGGCCGGGTTGAAGGTCAGCCTGGGTCGCATCGAGGCCATGGCGCGGGCGGAGGCCGCTGACGGCGGCGGGCCGCTGCTGGAGGACCCGGTATTCCGCGCCAGGCTGGCCGAGGCGGCGATCGCCCTGGAGGCCATCGAGATGACCGAGCACCGGGTGATGAGCGCGCTGTCGAACGGGCGCAATCCGGGGCCCGCCTCCTCGATGCTGAAGACCCAGGGCACCGAAGCCATGCAGCGCCTGGACGAACTGGCGATCAGCGCGGCCGCCCACTATGCGGCCGTCGACCAGCCGGCGGCGCGCGAGCCGGGCTCGAACGCCCACGCCATCGGTCCTGACTACAGCCTGACCGCCATGGCCCGATATCTCAACAACCGCGCCGGCTCGATCTACGGCGGTTCGAACGAAATCCAGCGGGACATCATGGCCCGGCTTGTCCTGGGGCTGTAGGCGCCCGCCGCGTCAACCGCCCTACAAAGCCGGCCAACAGAGCGCCCGCGCGCCGACCATACCGAGGAAGCCCCGATGACCGCCGTCGACTTCGACCAGATGCCCACCCTGGGCGACATCGCCCGCTATCACGCCCGCGCGCGCGGCGAGGCCGTGGCCCTGACCTTCGAGGGGCGGACGACCAGCTTCGCCGACTTCGACCGCCATACGAATCGGGTGGCCAACGCCCTGCTGGCCGAGGGTGTCTCGAAGGGCCAGCGCATCGCCTATGTCGGCAAGAACAGCGACCACTATTTCGAGCTGCTGTTCGGGGCGGCCAAGATGGGCGCGGTGATGACGCCGATCGGCTGGCGCCTGGCGCCGCCCGAGGTCGCCTACATCATCGAGGATTCCGAGGCGCCGATCGTCTTTGTCGGGCCCGAGGTGATCGACCAGGCCGAGACCGTCGCCAGCCATCTGAGCTATCGTCCGAAGGTCGTGGCCATGGAGCCGCAGGGCGCGGACGGGCGGCCCCTCTATGAGGCCTGGCGCGACGCGGCGCCCGACAGCGACCCGGGGCTCGCCATCGCCCAGACCGATGTCGCCGTGCAGCTCTACACCTCGGGCACGACAGGCAGGCCCAAGGGCGCGATGATCAGCCACGCCAACATCCTCTCCGGCCGCCGCGCGGCGGCGGAGGCGAAGATGGACTGGAACGACTGGGGGCCGGACGACGTCAGCCTGGTGGCGATGCCCGTGGCCCATATCGGCGGGACAGGCTGGGGCATCGTCGGCCTCTACAACGGGGCCAAGGGGGTGGTCGCCCGCGAGTTCGACCCCTTCAGGGTGCTGGACTTCATCGAAGGCGACGGCATCTCCAAGATGTTCATGGTCCCGGCCGCCCTGCAGATCGTCGTGCGCCAGCCGCGCGCCCGCGAGGTCGACTACAGCCGGATGAAGTACATCCTCTACGGCGCCAGCCCGATCCCGCTGGATCTGCTGCGCGAGTGCATGGAGGTGTTCGGCTGCGGCTTTGTCCAGCAGTACGGCATGACCGAGACCTGCGGCACCATCGTCTACCTGCCGCCGGAGGACCATGTGCCCGAGGGGAGCCCGCGCATGCGCGCTGCCGGCCTGCCCATGCCCGGCGTCGAGATCAAGGTCATCGATGAGACCGGCGCGGCGTTGCCGCCGGGCCAGGTGGGCGAGGTGGCCACCCGCTCGGTGGCGAACATGCCCGGCTACTGGAAGCTGCCCGAGGCGACGGCCTCGACCATCGGCGACGACGGCTGGCTGCGCACGGGCGACGCCGGCTATCTGGACGAGGACGGCTATCTCTTCATCCACGACCGGGTGAAGGACATGATCATCTCGGGCGCGGAGAACATCTATCCCGCCGAGGTCGAGAGCGCCGTCTACGGCCATCCGGCGGTGGCCGAGGTCGCGGTCATCGGCATCCCCGACGAGAAGTGGGGCGAGGCGGTCAAGGCCGTGGTGGCGCTGAAGCCCGGCATGACCGCGACGCCGGAAGACATCATCGCCTTCGCGCGGGGCCGGATCGCCGCCTTCAAGGCGCCCAAGAGCGTGGACTTCATCGACGCCCTGCCACGCAACCCCTCGGGCAAGATCCTGCGCAAGGATCTGCGGGAGCCCTATTGGGCGGGTCGCGAGCGCCGCGTGAACTGACCTTCCGGCCGGAACCTGTCGCGGCCCCCCGGGTTCCCCTTCTTTGGGAGCGGCCGGGAGCAGGACCATGGCGGGACGACGCGCGAGCTCAATTCTGGCGATACTCGCCGGGGCGCTGTTCGCCCTGATCGGACTGGTCCTGGCGGTCGGCGGCACCTGGCTGCTGATCCTCGGCGGCTCATTTTACTACCTGCCGGCAGGTCTGGCCCTGATCGCCTCGGGCGTGCTCATCGCGCGCGGCCAGGCGTTGGGCGTGCTGGTCTATGCGGTGCTCTATGGGGTGACCATCCTCTGGGCGCTTTGGGAAGTCGGCCTGGCAGGATGGCCCCTGCTGCCGAGACTGTTCGCGCCGACGGTGCTGATGGTGGTCGCCCTGGCGGTGTGGCCCCTGCTTGAACATACAGGCCCCTTCGCCGGCCGGTCGGGCGGTCGCGCCCGGCTCGCCGGCTGGGGCGCGCTTGGGGTGCTGGTCCTCGTGGGGGGCGTAGCGATCGCGGCGGCCAACCGGGCCGCGCCGGCGGCGCCCCTGCCGCAGGCGGCCCTACCGACGCCCGCCGATGCCAATCCGCTGCCGACCGGCGCGGACTGGGCCGCCTATGGCGGGACCTATGGCGCGCGGCGCTACTCCCCGCTCGCCCAGATCACGCCGGCCAATGTCGACAAGCTGGAGCGGGTCTGGCTGGCCCGGACCGGCGACATGCCGAGCGACGTCGCCGAGAACAAGTACGGCGCAGAGACCACGCCGCTGAAGGTCGGGGACACGCTGTATCTCTGCTCGGCCAAGAACATCCTGATCGCGCTCGACGCGGCCACGGGCAAGGAGCGCTGGCGCTTCGATCCCAAGGTTCCGGACGAGGCCATCCCCTACACCGCCGCCTGCCGGGGCGTCGCCTACTACGCCACGCCGGCCGATCGCGTGTCGCCGGGCGGGCAGTGCGCGACCCGGATCATCGAGGGGAGCCTGGACGGCCGGCTGGTCGCCGTCGACGCCCGCAACGGTCGTCCCTGCGCCGACTTCGGGCAGAACGGCCAGGTCGATATCAAGACCGGCATGGGCGAAACCGTGCCCGGAATGGTGTCCATCACCTCGCCGCCGACGATCGTGCGGGGCGTGATCGTGACCGGCCACCAGGTGCTCGACGGCCAGAAGCGGGCCGCCCCCTCGGGCGTCATCCAGGGGTTCGATGCGGTGACCGGCGAACTGCGCTGGGCCTGGGACATGGCCCGTCCCGACATCACCGGCCTGCCGCCGGAAGGCCAGACCTATACGCGCGGCACGCCGAACATGTGGACGACGGCCAGCGGCGACGAAGCGCTGGGGCTCGTCTATCTGCCGATGGGCAATTCGGCGGTCGACTACTGGAGCGGATCGCGCAGCGATGCCGAGAAGCAGTACTCCACCGCCCTGGTCGCCTTGGACGTGACGACGGGAAAGCCCGCCTGGTCGTTCCAGACGGTACACAACGACGTCTGGGACTATGACCTGGGGTCACAGGGGACGCTGGTCGACTTCCCCACCGCGGGCGGTCCCGTGCCGGCGATCATCCTGCCCAGCAAGCAGGGCGACATCTATGTTCTTGACCGCCGCACGGGGCAGCCCCTGACTCCCGTCAGCGAGCGGCCGGTCCCTGGCGGCGGGGTCGAGCCGGACCAGCGCTCGGCGACACAGCCTTTCTCGAACTACCACACCTTGGCCAGGCGCGACCTGACCGAGCGGGACATGTGGGGCATGTCGCCCATCGACCAGATGTTCTGCCGCATCAATTTCCGCAGGGCCGAGTATCGCGGCATCTACACTCCGCCGACCACCGATCGGCGCTGGATCCAGTATCCGGGCTACAACGGCGGATCCGACTGGGGCGGCGTCGCGGTGGATCCCATTCGCGGGATCATCGTCGCCAACTACAACGACATGCCCAACTACAACCGCCTGGTCCCCCGCGCGGAGGCCGACGCCAAGGGTTGGAAGCCGCGCGGCGAGACGCGGGGCGGCGATCTCGGCTCGGCGCCGGAAGGGGCCGGCGATCCGCAGGCCGGCACGCCCTTCGCCATCGACGTCAACGCCGGCTGGCGGGCTCCGCTGACCAAGCTGCTCTGCAAGACCCCGCCCTATGGCGGCATCCGGGCCATCGACCTGCGCACCGGCCAGACGCTGTGGGACCGGCCGCTCGGGACAGCGCGCAAGAACGGCCCGTTCGGCATACCGACCATGCTGCCGCTGAACATCGGCACGCCCAACAACGGCGGCGCGGTGGTGACCGCCGGCGGGCTGGTCTTCATCGCCGCCGCGACCGACGACCTGATCCGCGCCATTGATCTTCGCACGGGCAAGGTGGTGTGGCAGGACGCCCTGCCGGCGGGCGGCCAGGCGACGCCGATGACCTATTCCATCGGCGGACGGCAGTATCTGGTCATCATGACCGGCGGGCACCACTTCATGGAAACGCCGATCGGCGACCAGGTCATCGCCTACGCCCTGCCCCGATGACCCCGACGGCCTGGATCCCCTATTGCGGAGCGGCGCCTCAGCCCTGGGAGCTTGCCGGGCGCTGGAACCTTGACCCGGCGCTGCTGGCGGCGCTTGCCCTGGGGACGGCGGGGCTGCTGCTCTGGCGACGCGGCGCCGCTCCACGCTGGTTGATCATCGCCGCGCTGGGTCTGCTCATCGTGGCTTTCGTCTCGCCGCTTTGCGCGCTGGCGTCAGGCCTGTTCTCCGCTCGCACCGTCCACCACCTGATCCTCACCTCGCTGGCCGCGCCGCTGCTGGCCTGGGCGCTGCCCGCGCCCGGGAGACCGAGGCTGCTGGTCTGGACCGGCGCCAGCGTCCTGGTCTTCTGGGTCTGGCATCTGCCGGGCGCCTATGCGGCGGCGCTGTCGAGCGACGCGGTCTACTGGCTGATGCAGCTGTCGCTGCTGGGCGCGGCGGTCGGCTTCTGGCTGCAGGTGCGCGCCGCCAGCGCCCCGGCCGCAACGCTGGGCCTGGCCGGTGTGATGGTGCAGATGGGGCTTCCGGCCGCCGTGCTGACCTTTGCCCCGCAGGCGCTGTACGCGCCGCACTTCACCGGCCCGCAGGCCTTTGGCCTGACGTCTCTGGAGGACCAGCAGCTTGCCGGGCTGATCCTCTGGGTGCTGGGCGCCGCGCCCTACCTCCTTGCGGCCCTGGCGCGGATGCACCGCGAGCTGGAGGGCGACGGCCGGCGGCGGCCGGCGTCGGCCTGATTGCATACTCAGAGAAGTGCGGCCGGCAGGCCTTGCCAGAGCACGGCGGCGATCGACAGGGCAGCGCTGCCGCCGGCCACTGTGCGCCAGAGGCGTCGCAGGCCCGGATCGTCCTCGTCGCCGACGCCGGGCCCCGCTGGTTGGCCGACGAGCAGGATTAGCCAGAGGTTGGCCAAGACCGCCAGAAGGGTCACGGCCCCGATGGTGAGGCGGGACGCGGCCTGCTCGGCGCCGCCCATAAGGTCGAAAATACTGCCGGCCGCATAGACGGCCAGGAAATGGGCCGCCCATACGATCCAGCCGCCCGTCAGCAGGAGCCAGCGCATCCTACACCGCCCCGGGAAACAGACGGGTGAGGGCCAGGCCGATCAGGCCCTGGGCGGCCGTGAAGGCCAGGAACAGCATGACGATGTCGGCGCTCGCGGTGTGGCGCGCATCGACCCGGCCCGCCATTGCGCGCGCGGCCATGTATCCACCCATCAGAAGTCCCACTGCGGCCAGGCAGCCCACCAGTGACATCACGGCATAGACCACCGCGCCGTAACCGCTGTCGGCGGGACGCAGGGGCGTGGAAAGCCAGCCGGCGAAATCGAGGCCGCAGCCGGCCGCGAGGAGCATGGCCGCGAGCGCCATCAGCCAGCCCGCAGCGGCGCCGGGCATCCAGCCGCCGCGCAGGCCCTTCCAGGCCGCCACAGCGGTCGCCCCGGCCAGAAGATAGGCGGCCGCCACGCCCGCGCCCGAGAAGCCGGCTGGCGTGATCGCCCACACCTCCGGCTGCCGGCTCCACAGGAAGACATAGGAGAAGACCAGCATCGCGAAGATCATTCCGAAGACAGTCAGCACCGTAACCGTCGCCCACCAGCCATGGCTTGTAGGGCCGGAACCGTAGGTCGGAACCATGACGCCCGCGCCGACATCGACCTCGTCGACCGCCGAGCGCTCGTCCAGGGCCCAGACCCAGCGCAGGGTGCAGGCGATCGCCGCCAGGCCGCCGATAATCGCGGGGATGTAGAGCTGGATGGTCAGAAGCATGAAGAAGGCGGCGGTGCCGATGGCCGCACCGACGTGGGCCCAACCGGGTACGGGCATGCGCATCAGGTACTGCGGCTCGGCCTTGATGGGGCTGGTGACCAGGGTCTCGCGCGTTCCGGTCGGGGCGTTGGGCAGGAAGTATCGTCCCGCCGCCACGTCCCGGCCAAGGTTCGGCTGGTCCCAGAGCGGATAGCGGCTCGTCACGATCGGCAGGCTGCGCACCGAGTAGAGCCCGTTCGGCAGCCATTCCAGCGTCCCGGCCTTCCACAGGTCGCCGGCGCTCTCGTCGGCCGAGAAGCGGAAGTTTCGCGCGATATCGACGACGAACACCAGCACACCGGCTCCCAGAACGAAGGCGCCAACGGTCGAGATCATGTTCGGCAGGTCCCATCCCCATTCGGGCTGGTAGGTGTAGACGCGCCTGGGCATGCCCATCAGGCCGGTCAGGTGCATGGGCAGGAAGGCGATGTGCATGCCCGCGAACATCAGCCAGAAGACCCAGCGGCCCCACCGCTCGCTGAGCGGCCGCTTCGAGACCATCGGCATCCAGTAGTAGATCGCCGCGAAGAGCGGAAACACCATGCCGCCGATCAGAACGTAATGCAGGTGAGCGACGATGAAGTAGGTGTCGTGAGCCTGCCAGTCGAAGGGGACCAGGGCGACCATGACGCCGGTCAGCCCGCCCATGGTGAAGACGATCAACGCGCCCAGGCAGAAGAGGCCGGGCGTGTTGAACTGGTATTTTCCCGACGCCGCCGTGGCGATCCAGGCGAACACCTGCACTCCCGCCGGCACAGAGACCGCCATGCTGGCCGCCGAGAAGAAGCTGACCGACATGGCCGGCATGCCCGTGGCGAACATGTGGTGGGCCCAGACGCCGAAACTGATGAAGCCGGTGGCGATGAGCGCCAGCACGACCAGCCGGTAGCCGACCAGCGGCTGGCGGGCGATCGTCGGCAGGATCATCGACAGCATCCCCGCCGCCGGCAGGAAGATGATGTAGACCTCCGGATGCCCGAAGAACCAGAACAGGTGCTGCCACAGCATCGGGTCGCCGCCCTTCAGGGCGTCGAAGAACGGCCAGCCCAGCGCACGCTCGAGCTCGAGCAGCAGGGTGCCCAGGATGATGGCGGGAAAGCCGATGATGATCATCACGGCGAACACCAGCATGGCCCAGGCGAAGACCGGCAAGCGGTCGAGCGTCATCCCGGGCGCCCGGGTCTTCATCACGCCGACGATGATCTCCACGGCCCCGGCGATGGCGCTGATCTCGATGAAGCCGATGCCGAGCAGCCAGAAGTCGGCGTTGATGCCTGGCGAGTAGGCCTTGCTGGTCAGGGGCGGGTACATGAACCAGCCGCCGTCGGGCGCCAGTCCGACGAAGATCGAGGCGAAGAAGCAGAGCCCGCCGATCAGATAGGCCCAGAAGGCGTAGGCTGACAGGCGCGGGAATGGCAGGTCGCGCGCCGCCAGCATCTGGGGCAGCAGCAATACGCCCATCGCCTCGACCGCCGGCACGGCGAAGAGGAACATCATCACCGTGCCATGCATGGTGAAGATCTGGTTGTAGGTGTCCTGGTCCAGCAGGCCGTTCAGGGGCAGGGCCAGCTGGGTGCGGATCAGCAGCGCCAGGACGCCGGCCAGGACGAAGAACAGCAGGGCCGCGCCGACGTAGTAGACGCCGACGAAGTTGTTGTTGATCGCGGTGACGTATTCCCAGCCTTTGGGGGCGCACCAGATGCGCTTCAGTTCGTCCAGCTCTCGGGCCGGGCGCCGCCCCCGGGTTGGGAACCGGTCGTAGAGGGCGGGATCGAACCCGGTCTCCGAGCTCATCGGCGGCTCTCGAGCCAGGCGGCGAGGGCGTGCAGGTCGCCGCCCGACAGGGTGTCGTAGACGGGCATCCGGACGCCGGGCTTGATGGCCTGGGGATTGGAGGTCCAGCCGGCCAGCGTCCCGCGGTTGTTCGGCAGGATGCCGGCGCCCAGGCGGCCGCGTCCGCCCACATCGCTGAGGTCCGGCCCGGCCAGCCCGTTGGCGCTCGTGCCGCGCACCGTATGGCAGGCGCCGCATCCGTTGGCCTCGAATACGGCCTGCCCGCGCAGCAGGAAGGGATCGGTCGGCGGCGGGGGCGGAAGGGCCATGCGGGCGACCCAGGCGTCATAGGCGGCCGGCTCCATGGCGACGACCTCTAGGCCCATCAGGGCGTGCGGCCCGCCGCAGAACTCGGCGCACTGGCCCCGGTAGACGCCCGGCGCATCGGCCTGGAGTCGCAACAGATTCGTGCGACCCGGGATCATGTCGATCTTGCCGCCGAGCCGGGGGATCCAGATGCTGTGGATCACGTCGCCCGACACCGCTTCGATGACGACGGGCCGGCCCACCGGAATGCGGATTTCGTTGGCCGAGGCGAATGTCCCGCCCCCGGGTGCGGGGTAGTCGACACGCCACCACCACATCTCGCCGCTGACGCGGATGCGCAGGGCGTCCGGATCAGGCTCGTGTGTCAGGCGGGCCGTCAGCGAGAGGCCCCAGATCAGCAGCAGGCTCAGCACCACCACGGGAAAGCCGATGCCGCCGATCAGCACGGCCCGCTCGCCCCCGACACGCGCTCGCCACCTGGGTCCGCCGACAAGAGCCAGCGCCAGACAGACGCCAACGACTGCCATAACCAGCACGGCCATGGCCGCCAGGGCCCAGGACAGCACCACCACCGGCGTGGCGTAGGGACCCGCGGGATCAAGAACGGGCGGCGGCCAGCCCCACATCAGCGGCCCTCCAGGCTGTAGAGATAGGCGGCGACATCACGGGACTGGTCGGCCGACAGGGGCATGGGCGGCATCGCGCTTTCCGGATCGAATGCCGGCGCATTGCGGATGAAGGCGGCCAGGGTCTCGGGGCGGTTGGGATGGCGCCCGGCGATCAGGCTGCGTCCCGCGACGCCGTACAGCGATGGGCCAACGCGGCCTTTTGGCCCCCGCACCCCGGGAATCTCATGACAGGCGGCGCATCCAACTTGCTCGATCAGGGCCCGACCGGCGGCGGGGTCGCCGATCCGTTCGCGGGCCGCCGGAGCGGGGTCGCGCGGTGGAGCGCAGCCGATCGCAAGACAAGCAACCCCCATCGCCACGCCAATGCGCGCGCCGTGTCTGGCGGCCTGGAGCAGGGTCTTGCCGATGTCGCCCTCCAGCAACTGGCAAGGGCAACCCCTCGGGCGCGCATCTGGTTCCACGGCTGTCATTCAGCGAGCGGAACTCCGGCGACACGGGCGGGGTTCATCCCGAATGGAAAGCGCGCGCTATCGGGGCCGACCAGGAGGGATTGCCGGGCGTCTGGTCGCCATCGGTCTGGTCGGCGGCTTTGCCCTGTTGCTTGGCCAGGGATGCGCGCGGGGTGATCCCCCGGCGCAGGGCGATGCGCGGGAAGCCGAGGTCATCGCCCTTGGCGGCGGGCCGGGCGGCGCGGCTCAAGCCTGCGTGGCCTGTCACGGTCCGGCGGGCGAGGGCGACGGCGTCTCGCCCTGGCTTGCCGGTCTCCCCGCCGGCTACGTCGAAAAGCAGCTTCTGGACTATGCCCAGTCCCGCCGCCCGGACGCGATCATGACGCCGATCGCCAAGGCGCTCGAGGCCCGCGAGCGCCGTGGACTCGCGCGGTACTACGCAGCCATGCCTGTCCCCACGCGGGGCTCTGGTGCGCCGGGACCGGTCGCGGGTGAACATCTCTATCGGCGCTCCGTCGATGGCGGACCATCCTGTGCGGCCTGCCACGGACCCGATGGACGAGGGCTTGGCCCCGCCAATCCGCCGCTGGCCGGCCAGCCAGCGACCTACACCGCGGGCCAGCTTCATCGCTGGAAGGACGGGGTGCGGCGCAACGACGGCGGGGCGGTGATGCACCGCGCCGTCTCGGCGCTGGACGATGGAGAGATCGGCCTTCTGGCCGACTGGCTGGCGGGCCTCAGTCCGGCTCCGGCAGGGCCGGTATCATCCGCGTCAGCACCGGGTCCTTGAAAACGAAGTGATGAAGAAGGGCGAAGCCCGCATGGCCGAGCGTCAGCAGCCCCATCGTCCAGATCATCAGGAAATGTGTCCATTCGGCCGCCGCCTCCCAGGCCTGGCGACGCGCGGGGCTCATGTCGTCGAACATGGCCAGGTGCGGCCATGGCAGGATGCCGAACAGGTCGGGAAGGTGGCGACCGCCGGTGGCGGCCATCATCAGCCAGCCCGAGACCGGCAGGCCGATCATCAGCAGGTAGAACAGCCAGAACACCGCCTCCGACGCCAGGCGCTGCCAACCCTGGACGTCGTCGGTCACCTCCGGGCGAGGAATGGCGATGCGGTAGGCGATGCGGGCGAGCGCGATCAGCAGCACCGCCATGCCCAGCTGGAAATGGAGCTCGTAGGCGGCCAGTTTCTCCCATCCCACCGGCAGGCGACTGGCCCGCCATCCCCACCAAAGCTGGAACAGGATCAGGGCCGCCATCGTCCAGTGGAATAGGATGCCGACCGCCGAGTAGTGGTCGCGATGGCGGGCGGCGTCCCGGTGTCGGGCCAAGCCGCGACGGTCCTCGTCCTCTGGGATATCGGTGGCCATGGCTCTCCCGGCGGCCGCGCGGGGCTGATCGCGGTTGCCTGAGGCAATGCGCTCGGCGCCCGCTCTGTTCCGTGCCGGCGTCTGACCGGATGCGCGCCTGCGATGCAATTGGCGCGGCGAGGCGATTTCCTTTCACTCCGGATGGCTCTAGATTCCGGCCATGGATCGCATCTCCGACCGCAATCTGGCTCTCGTGTCCGTGGCGCTTGGCGCCTGCGCCGCCATCGGGCTCTGGATGGGTCTCAGCGACTCCCTGCGGCGCTCGGCGCCCGAATGGGAAGGCGGCTCGCAGACCCCGGTCCAGCAGACGGCAGGCCCGCCAGAGGCCAAGCCCGTCGACGCGCGGACCCTGGTCGAGACCGCGCCGCCGCCGGTGAAGGCTGCGCCGAAGGCGGTCGAGCCGGAGGAGCCGGAGGAGACTGCGGCGGCTGAGGTCGAGGAAACACCGCCGGTGCAGACCGCCGCCGCGCCCGCCCCCGACATCACCCAGCGCACGCCGGCGACACCGCCCGGCAAGGCGCCCCCGGCCAAGGCTCCCGCCGCGAAGGCCCCGGCGCCGAAGACGCCGGCCGCCGACCCGATCGGTGATCTGGTGCAGGAAAAGACCAGCCAGCCGCCGCCCGAAATTCCCTTCTAGGTCGAGGGACAACGAAAAAGGGCGCCGCCATCCGGCGACGCCCTAATCCAAATGGACTATCGGGGTTCAGGCAGCGCGAACACCCGCCTCGGCCAGCCACTCGACAATCTTCTGCTTGGGCATGGCGCCGACCTTCATCGAGGTCATCTGGCCGTCGCGGAACAGCATCATGGTGGGAATACCACGCACGCCATAGCGCGAGGGCGTCGTCGGGCTGTCCTCGATGTTCACCTTGGCGATGGTGACATGGTCGGCCAGCTCCTCGGAAATCTCGTCGAGGGCGGGGGCGATCTGCTTGCAGGGTCCGCACCACTCGGCCCAGAAATCGACGAGGACGGGGCGGTCGGCCTGGAGGACGTCGCGCTCGAAGGTGTCGTCCGTGACCTTGACGGTGCTCATGGCAAGCTCCTTATGCGGCGCATCGCGCCTTGTTCGAGGCAGCATGTAAGGACCCCTGCGGCCACGTCAACGGGCGCCGGGCAGGGCGGCGAGCGCCTCGGCCATCATCTTTTCTGGAACCGGCATCAGCTTGGGGCCGTCGGTCCAGACCAGGGCGGCGCCGATCCGCCGTCCCGGAAATATGGCTCTCAGCACCGCCCAGTAGACCGCCATCTGGGCGATGTAGCCGGGGTCGGCGGCTTCGATCGTGGGCGGGGCGGGGCGGTTGGTCTTGTAGTCGACGACCAGGACCCGGTCGGGCGTGACCACCAGCCTGTCGACACGCCCGGACACGCCGACGCCCGCCGGCAGGTCCGGCGAACTGCCGGCCATGGCCACCTCGGCGCGGGAGCCCGGACCGAACACCTCGGCGAAATCGGCATGATCGATCACCCCGAACGCCGCCTCGGCCATCTCGGCGCGCTGGGCGGCCGTCAGATCGGCTTCGCGGGCCAGCAGGCGCTGTGCGGCCTCATGCCGGGCCGCGGGCTCGACGTCCGGCAGCAACTGCAGAAGCCGGTGGATCACATCCCCCCGCCGGAACCGGTCGAGACCGCCCTGCCGCGCCAGGGGTGAGGGGGCCGGACCGCGGACCTGCGCCGCCGCGCGAGACGGGGACACCCAGCCCCCGGCCGGTTCGGCGGGAGCAGGCCGGCCGACCCAACCCGGCGCCGCGGCGCCCGTGTCGGTCTTCGTGGCGGCGACGGGCGTCGCCAGGACCGGGTCCTCGCCGAACCGTCTGAAGACATGGCCCTGCGGCCCCTCGGTCTCGCGCACCTCGCCGGCCTCGGCGAGGATGTCGAACGTCTCCTCCATCGCCCCGTACCAGCCCGGCGGGCGGGTATCGGCCTTCAGCCGTGCGGGCCTGCGCCCGCAAAGCACCAGCCGGTCCCGGGCGCGGGTCAGGGCGACATAGAGCAGGCGCCAGGATTCGCCTTCCTCGCGGTCCTTGCGGCGCTGACGGGCGTCGGCGCTGGCGTTGCAGTCGTCGTCGGCGCGTGTGGACCACAGCCAGCCGCCATGCCCGTCGGCCATCAGCGGAGAGCCTTTCGCCGGGCTGGCGACGGTGGTCTCGGGCAGGAAGACGATGGGCGCCTCCAGTCCCTTGGCGCCGTGGGCCGTCATCACGCGCACCTCGTCGGCGCCGCCTTCCATCTCGCGCTTCACCGAGATGTCGAGTTCGGCGAAGGCGTCGCAGAGGCCTTCCAGGTCGACGACGCCCCGGCCCTCGGCCTCCAGCGTGCGGGCCAGGAACTCCTCGACGACGTCCGCGGCCTCCGACCCCAGCCGGGTGACCATGCGCGCCCGGCCGCTGCGGCCGGCCGCGTCCTCCAGACCCAGCATGCGGCTGAAGAACTCGAACGGCGGTTGGTCCGCCAGGGAGAGCGCCGTGCTCAGCCAGGCATGCGCGCTCATCGCCTTCGGCGCGGTCGACATCGCCAGCCGGTCCCAGAGGCGCTCGCGGCCGCGCCGCAGCGCGAGCGGGTAGAGGTCGTCGTCCTCCAGTCCGCACAGCGGGCTCTTCAGCAGGGCCGCCAGGGTCAGGTCGTCGGCCGGGAAGCGCACGAAGCGGGCGAGGGCCATCAGGTCGTCGAAGGCGATATGTTCCGAAAGGCTCAGCCGGTCCGCTCCGGCGACCGGTGCGCCGACCTTGCGCAGGGCGCGGATAATGTCCTCGAACAGGGCGCGGCGGCGCCGGACCAGGATGATGACATCGCCCCAGCGCGCCGGCCGCCAGGCTTTTGCATCCTTGTCGAACACCCGCTCGCCGTCCGTGACCAGCCGCTTGATCTCGGCGGCGATGCGCTCGGCCAGGCGACGGTTGGCGCTGGTCTCGGACTCGACGTCGAGCGGCGCGTCCCAGGCGTCGCGTTCCTGGCTTTCGGGCTCCTCCTCAAGCGGCCAGAGGTCGACGCAGCCCGGATGATCGCCGCGAAAGGCGATGTGCTCCAGGGCCGCCTCGCCCTCGGGAGGGCGCACGCCGGCGCGGGTGCGGTCCAGGGCGAACAGGCGATCCACGAAGCCCAGGACACGCGGAACCGATCGATACGACGTCTTCAGCGGCGCCAGCTCGGCGATCCGGTCGGCGGCGCGGATGGTGGCGATGTAGTGGTCCGTCTCGATCTTCAGCCGGTCGGGGTCGGCGCCCTGGAAGCTGTAGATCGACTGTTTTTCATCACCGACGACGAACACGGTGCGGTGCGGCGCGCCGGCCGGACGATCGCGGCCAGCCCCGGTGAAGAACTCGTCAGTCAGGGCGCGGGCGATGGCCCACTGCTCCGGGGCGGTGTCCTGAGCTTCATCGATCAGGACGTGCTCCAGGCCGCCGTCCAGCTTGTAGAGGACCCACGGCGCCCCGGGAGACCCGGCGACCAGGTCCCGCGCCCGGGCGGTCAGGTCGGTGAAGTCGAGCACGCCGCGCGCGGCCTTGGCGGTGCGGTAGGCCTGTCCGTAGGCGAAGGCCAGGGTCAGCACCGTGACCGTCTCCTCGGCGATGCGGGCGGCGCGCAGTGTTTCCCGCGCGGCCTCCAGCCGTTCCTGCTCGGCCAGAAGCTGTTCTCTCAGGTCCTCGCGTGTCTTGAGCGCCGATGTCTTGCCGACCCATGTCGCCGGCGTGCCGGCGCCGCCCCGGGTGAAGAACACCGCGAGCAGGTCGGCCAGCTGCGGCTGGGGCGCGGCGAGGACAGCCGCCATCGAGGCGGCGGCCTTGCCGTCGTTGACGCCGCCCTGGCCCAGCACCTCCGCGGCGGCGCGCCAGAGACCCCGGTCCGTCGCCGCGACCGCCGCCTGTTCGATCTCCGCCGCGTCGCCTGGCGCGGCGAAACCGCATCGTCTCCAGACGTCCGCCGGCACGGCCTGGAATCCGCCGAGGTCCTCGACATAGGCCGACAGCGCCTCGCGCTGGGCGGCGAAGGCGGCGAACATGCCCTCGAACGACTGCTGGTCGAGCCTGACGGCCATCCGCGCATAGGCGTCGGCGAGCGGCGGCGATCGTTCGATCATCGGGCCGGCGAGAAGCTCGCGGGCTTCCTCGGCAACCAGCGCCGCCGCCGCGTCGTCCATCACCGTGAAGCGCGGCGATACGCCGGCCTCCAGCGGGAAGCGGCGCAGAAGCTGTTCACAGAAGGCATGGATCGTCTGGATCTTCAGACCGCCCGGCGTCTCCAGCGCGCGCGCGAAGAGCCGCCGCGCCTCGACCAGGTCCACCTGCGCCGCGCGCTCGCCCAGCAGGTTGCGCAAGGCCTCGGCCAGCCTGTCATCGGGCGTCACCGACCAGTCGCCCAGCACCTTGAACAGGCGCGCCTGCATCTCAGCCGCAGCCGCCTTGGTGTAGGTCACGCAGAGGATCGCCCCGGCCGGCGCCCCGGCCAGCAGCAGCCGGGCCACCCGGTCGATGAGGGTCTTGGTCTTGCCCGAGCCGGCGTTGGCTGTGACGAAGGCGTTGATCGCCGGATCGGCGGCCAGCGCCTGGGCGAGATCGGGGCCGGGACTGGCGGCGGCGGTCATGCGCCGTCCTCCTCGCCGCCTGTCGACCACTCGAACACCCGGGCCAGATGGTCGTAGTCGCCGGCGTAGGTCTTCACGAACTGGGGCGCGGTGCGGCTGGTATAGCCGCGATCGGGATCGAGGTAGGCGGCGAGCAGGGCACGGGTCCCCTCGATGGCGCTTGTCACGGCCTCTTCGGAGTCGGGCCCTCCCGCCTTGGGTGTGATCTCCTCGCCGGCAGGGTCGCGGCCGGTGATGCGCACATAGGTCAGGTCGCCCGGGATCAGCCCGGCGCCGCCCAGGTCGCGGAAGCCGCCATCGCGCAGGATGGCGCCGGTCAGCGTGAGCTGGGGCGCAAAGCCGGTGTCGATCATCTTCACCGACGGCGGCGCCCCGGTCTTGAAGTCGAGGATGTGGCCCACACCCCCGGTCGTCACCTCCAGCCGGTCGGTGCGGGCGGTGAGTTCATGGGGGACGCCGCCTGCCATCAGCGTCATCGCGCCGCCGATCTCCACATGGATGGCGCGCCCGTCCGCGCGCCGCCGCCGCTCGAAATCCACGACCCAGAGGGCGGTTTCGCGCGCCAGGGCCCGCTCGCGCCGCAGGGCCGCGGCCCCGACGCCCTGGCGGGCCAGCGCCTCGAGATAGCGATCCTCGAAGAAGGCGACGGCGTTTTCGGGCTCTCGGCCAGCCCTGTTCCAGGCCAGCGCCAGATCCTCGAAGGCGCCGTGGATGGCCGTGCCCCGCGCCATCGCCTCGATCCTCTGGTCCGGTCGATCCAGCGGATAGAGCCGCAGGATGTCGCGCGCCCAGACGGCGTAGGGATCGCGGGTCAGGGTCTCGATGCGCGTCACCGACATCTTGCGCGGGCGATCGGACACGGGCGGCTTGGGCGATGGGCGCCGCACCGGCGCATACTCGCCGCCGGCGTCGAGGGCGGCGGCCCAGGCGAGCAGTTCGGGTCGCCCGGGAAGCTCAAGGCCCGCTCCGCGCGCCAGCGTCCGCAGACGCCAGAGCCAGCGACTGGGCGTCGCCGGGGCGCCATCGCGTCGCGCTGAATCGACCAGAAACACTTCGGGCGCGCAGGCGCCCTGGGCGAAGTCGTGCGCCGAGAGGCCGATGCGGCGCTCGGGACTGGGCAGGCCCAGCGCCTTGCGCATCGGCCGCGACAGGAAGGGGTCGATGGCCGCTGGCCTCGGCCAGACGCCTTCTTCCAGCCCGGCGAGGATCAGTCGGTCGGCCCGGGTCAGGCGCGCTTCCAGCGCCCCCATGATCCGCAGCCGGGGATGGGCGGTCTCGTCGCCACGCACCGTCTCTTCCGACAGCAGCTGGCGGACCAGGACCTCGAAGCCGAGAGGCGAGAGCGCCGGCAGCGCCTCGCCGTGGGCGATCACCTCGGCCAGCAGCCGGGCCAGCGCCTCCCCTTCCGGACCGCTCCACGCCAGGGCCTCGCCCGGGGCCAATGCTTCCAGCGCCGCAGACAGGGCCGAGGTCGCCTGCGCGGCGCAAGCTGGTCCGTTGGCGAAGGGGGCGGTCAGAGCGACGACCACGGCCTCCAGGTCGCGTGACAGCGCCACCGCTCCGGCCATGGCCTCGATGAGCCGCGAATGCTCGGCAGCGACCGCGCCAAGCCTCTCCTCCAGCGCCGCCTGGCTGAGGGGCCGGGCGCCCCGCAGGCCCCACGCCTCAAGCGCCTGGCGGTCCGCCTCGAGCGTCTCGGGATCGCGCCCCAGCGTCACCAGGGGGCTTTTCAGCACCCTGAGCCGCGCCACCGGATCGGCCGGGTCGGCGACAAGGCCTGCCAGCGCGAGGGTCAAGGCGCCGACAGGCGTCAGGCTGAGCCGGACGCCGGCGGTCGAGTCGGCGGCGAGGCCCCATCGGGCCAGCCTCGCCGACACCCGCCGCGCCAGGGCCTGGTCGGGCGTGACCAGGGCGCAGGTGCGGCCCGGCTGCTCCAGCGTCTCGCGCAGCAGCAGCGCGCAGACGGCCGCCGCCTCGTCCTCGTTGCGGGCGGTGATGCTGCTCAGGCCCTCAAGTCCCGCGGCAAACGGATCGACGCCCGCCGGCGCCTCGCGGCGCAGGTCGTCGATGACCTTGAGCCAGTCGGCCGTCGCGTCCGCCGGACGCAGCGCCTCATTGACCAGCCGGCGCCGCCAGCGGCCCTTCATGTCCGCATCCGCGCGCCAGACCTGGACCTGCTGGCGGGTCACGCCCGCGCGGCCGAGGAGATAGCGAAGCGACGCCTGCGGGTGCTGGTCCTCGATGCCGTTCCAGGCCGCCTCGGCCAGATCCTGGTCCAGCCCGGGCAGGATGACCGCGCCGCGCTCAAGCTTGCCGATCACCGCCAGCAGGGCGGCGGTCGCGGGCGCCGTTCCGGTGGAACCGGCCGCAAGGATCGGGGTGACGGGCCGGGTCTCGTGCCAATGCTCCGCCAGTCGCCGCAGCAGCGCCACACGCCGCTCGCCAACATCCATCAGGCCAAGTCCGGCCAGGCGAGCCGGCCACCTTGCGACCACGGCCTCAAGCAGGTCGGCGGAGATGCGCCAGTGATCGGCCAGTTCCAGATCGACCAGCCCGCCCAGTCGGCCATCAAGGTCCGCTTCCTCGATGGCCGCGCTGTCGAGGAAGCCGGCCAGGGCGTCGGCCAAGTCCAGCGCATGGCCGGCCGTGAACCCCGGCTCGATCGTGTGCAGCAGGCCCGCCAGTTCGAAGCGGCGGCGCAGCGGCGTGATCGCCGGCGGCAGGTCGAGCGCCACATCGCCCGGCTCGAACGGCGGTTCGCCCTCGTCCAGGTCGCCCAGGGCCCGGATCTGCGGCAGCAGGACAGGCCGCCCGCCACCCGCGCCGACGAACGCCTCCGCCAGGCCCCGCGCGCCCCGCCGCGTCGGCGTCAGCAACAGCGCGCCGGGCAGGTCCTCCGGGCCGGGGAGCGCCGCCATCAGGCCGGCCGCCAGGTCATCCAGGAACGGCCGGTTGGCCGGGATGGTGAACCAGCGGGGCGTGGCGTGGTCGAAGATCACGAAGCGAGTATGGCAGATTCGCCGCCGTGGGCCCGGTTCGTCAGGTCGCCAGCCGGGCCTCGGCCAGATCGCGCGCGACCGGATCGCCGACATGCATCCAGAGCCCAGCCGGCGCGACGCCATGGATCCGCCCGCGCTCGGCCAGCGCCTTCCAGATCGGCAGCAGGGAGAAGGGGCCCTCAGGCCCGTCGCGGACGACCGACGGCTTGGCGATATGCACCCCGACGTAGACCAGCGGCGCTGTCTCGCCCGGCGCCTTGAAGCGCACGCGCCCGTCCGCTTCGAGGAACAGGTCGCCGGTGTCATGGAAGCCCATGGAGGTCGTGGTCGGCGCCGTCATCAGGCAGACGTCCATCCGGTCCGGGTCCCAGGCCGCGGCCACGGCGTCGATGGCGGCAGCGCCATCCTCGATCCAGACGGAATCGATGTTGGCCACCCAGAAGGGCGCGTCCGGCAACAGGGGCAGGGCCTTCTTTACCCCGCCGCCCGTCTCCAGCGCCTGGTCGCGTTCGTCGGAAATGATGATGCGCGGTCCGGCGCCGCTCGCCGCCCTGGCCGCCAGGTGGGCTTCCAGGCGATCGGCGAAATAGTGGACGTTGACCACGGCTGTCTCGACCCCGGCGGCCGCCAGCCGGTCCAGCATGTGGTCGATCAGCGCCCGCCCGCCGACCTCGACCAGCGCCTTGGGGCGGTCGTCGGTCAGGGGACGCATCCGCGTGCCCAGCCCCGCGGCCAGGACCATGGCGACCTTGGGACCCGTCATCGCCGCGCCTCCGCGGGCACGTGGACGTCGAACCAGGCCCTGACCTCGCTCAGCGTCGGGTCTTCAAGGCAGCTGTCGAGATAGCGCCAGAGCCGGGGCAGGAAGGCCTCGTAGCGAGGCTTTCCGTCGCGGGTCACCAGCCGGGCGAAGATGCCGATGATGCGCGAGACGTTCAGCGCGCCGAGGGCGTGATAATCGGCCAGCAGCCGGTCCCGATCCAGAGTCGGATGCGCCGCCAGATAGCGGGAGAGGGCGGCCGCCTCCCGCTCGGGCGAGACGTCGCGCCGGGCATCATGCAGCAGCATCGACAGGTCCCAGACGCGATGCGCCTTCACCGCGTCCTGAAAGTCGATGAGGCCGACACGCGCCGGACCCGATCGCTCGGGCAGCCAGATCAGGTTCTCGGCGTGATAGTCGCGGTGACAGAAGACTTCCGCGCCCACCTCGGCCCGGTCGCGAATCGGGGTCCACGCCGCCTCCCAGGCGGACAGCGCGGCGGGGTCGAAGGTCAGCTCTGGCCTCAGCCTGGGAAGCCATTCGACAAACAGGTCGCTGGCCATCTTCAGCGCCAGGGCGTCGTAGCTCAGCAGCGGCCAGGTCGCCTCGCCGCCCTCGCCCAGGACCTCGGGCGGCGGAGCCGCGTGCAATACGCAAAGGGCGTCGATGGCGTCGTCGTAGAGCGGCGCCTCGTCCTCGCCGGCCAGGATGCGGCTGGCGAACAGGCCATCGCCCAGGTCCTCCAGCACCGCGAGCCCGGAACCCGCATCGAAGGCGATGATCTCGGGCGCCGAGAGACCCAGACCCTTGAGGTGGCGGGCGCAGGCGACGAAGGCGTCGACCCTGCCCGCCGCCAGCCGGTAGCTGGCGTTGAAGCCCAAGGCGAGGCGCTCCTCGACCGTGGCGTCAGGGGGACAGGGCGCTGTCTCGGCCTTGGGCGGTTGATCCATGAAGATCAGGCTGGGCTTGTCGTGCCGATGCAGGCGCTCGTAGGCGCGCGTCGAGGCGTCGCCGGCCAGCGGCTCGCGCCGCGCATCGCCCAGGCCGTGGTCTTTCAGAAACTGGGCCTTCAGGGCCTCGCGGTCGGCGCTCAACGTTCCAGTCTCTCCAGTCGGCCGGTCCAGCGACCGTGCGGCGTCAGCCGGGCGATACGATGATCTCCGTCGATCTCCAACGCCAGATCGAGCCGGTCCGGCGGCAGGCGCCCCTCAAGGCGCTCTGGCCATTCGATGAGGGCGGCCCCGGTGTCGAGCGCCTCTTCCAGGCCGATCTCCCAAGCCTCGTCCGGATCGCTGAGCCGGTAGAGGTCGAAGTGGGCGATATCGACGCCGGCGCCCTCATAGAACTGCACCAGGGTGAAGGTGGGGCTGGGAACGTCCTCGTCCGGCGAGGTGAGGGCGCGGATCAGGGCCCGCGCGAGAGTGGACTTCCCCGCGCCAAGCGGTCCCGAAAGGCAGATCGCCTCTCCGGGCCCGAGCAACCCGGCCAGTCGACGGCCCAGCCCCAGGGTCGCCGCCTCGTCAGCCAGCGCCATCGAGGTCAAAACACCGCCTCCGGCCGTCCAGGCAGGGTGCGCTCGACGAAGGTCTTGAGCGCCAGGCTGGCCTCGGACGCGTCGCCGGCCAGCCGCTCCGGCGGAATGGGCCGTCCGAAGGTCAGGGTGAACAGCCTGCCGCGCTTGTTGAGCAGTTCGTGGAAGAGGGTGATGTCGCGAAGCTCGCCCGAGACCCGATCGAACAGGTGGAACAGGGTGGCCCAGGGTCCGTCGACGTGCACAGGCACGACCGGCGCCGCGTACTTGGTCGCCACGGACAGGGCGGTCGGCATCCAGGACTTGTCGGTCAGCAGGCCGTCGGCGCCCCGCCGCGCCAGCCGCCCGGCCGGAAAGATGGCCAGGCAGCGCTCGGCGTCCATGGCTTCGCGCGTCATGACCAAGGTCGTCCGCGTACGTTCGCGGGTTCGCTTGGCCTCGACCCATTCGACGGGGATCAGGGTCTCCTCGAAGCGCGGGCAGACCCGATGCGCATCGGAGTTGGCGTAGAAGACGATGTCGGGTCGGCGCGCCTTGACCGCGTCGTACAGGGCGATGCCGTCGGCGATTCCGGTGGGATGGTTGGCGACCATGATCAGCCGACCCCGCTCCGGAACCTGCTCAAGGCCGTGCAGCGCCAGCTTCAGGGATAGCAGTTCGGAGATGTGCTCGAGCGCCGCGGCGCCGCCCATGGGCGCAATGGCGTCCGCCATGGCGCGGGCCAGGCGATAGTGCAGGACGGCGTACAGCGGCGGGCGCACCAGCGGCCAGAGGGCCGAGGCCGCCAGGCGCGGCGCCCGCTCCTCGATCAGCACATCGACGATGTGCTTTCGCCCGGCGGCGGGCAGGACGGCGGGGGCGGCGATCTCGGCCATGGGGGTCCGGTTGTAGCGCCGCCCGCCGGGCGCGGGAAGCGGTCGCGCCACCCCGCCTATTGTTCAGACCAGATCGTCGAATTCGTCGACCAGCCGCTCGAGATCGCGCACCCCGGCGGCCCAGAAGCTCTTCTGGCGCGGGTCGAGCCCGAACGGTTCGAGGGCCTCGACATAGGTCCGCGATCCGCCGTCCGACAGCAGACGCTCGTAGAGGGGCGCGAAGCCCTGCGGGTCTTCCCGGCGCTTCTCCATGAGGGCCCGCACCAGGAGATCGCCGAAGGCGTAGGCGTACACATAGAAGGGCGCGTGGACGAAATGGCTGACATAGGCCCAGTAGTGCTCGTAGCCGGGATTCAGGCGGATGGCGGGACCAAGGCTGGCGCCCATCACCTCGAGCCACAGGCCGCCGATCTCCTCGGGGCTCAGCTCGCCCTCGGCGCGGGCGTCATGGAAGCGCGTCTCGAACTGGTGGAAGGCGATCTGGCGCACCACGGTGTTCAGGCCATCCTCGATCCGCCCGGCCAACAGGCCCATGCGGTCCTCGGGCGCGGCCTCGGCCAGCAGCCGCTCGAACACCAGGCCCTCGCCGAAGATCGAGGCTGTCTCGGCCAGCGTCAGCGGCGTATCCGCCAGAAGCGTGCCCAGCGGGGCGGCCAGGGTCTGGTGGACGGCGTGGCCCAGTTCGTGCGCCAGGGTCAGCACGTCGCGCCGCTCGCCCATGTAGTTCATGAAGACGTACGGGTGCCGGGCCGAGCAGACCGGATGGCTGTAGGCGCCTGACTGCTTGCCCGGGCGCGGTCGCGCATCGATCCAGGGGCGTTCGAAGAAGGTGCGCGCTCCGTCGGCGAAACGCGGCGCCAGGGCCGCGAAGCTGTCCAGCACGATGCCGCGCGCCTCGTTCCAGCCGTAGAGCCGGGGCTGGGCCGCGGTGAGGGGGGCGTTGCGGTCCCAGTGATCCAGGGTCTTGCGGCCCATCGCCCGGGCCTTCAGGGCGTAATAGCGGTGGGAGGTGGCCGCATAGCCCTCGGTCACCGCCTCGACCATCGCCTCCACGGACTCCCCATGGACTTCGTTGGCCAGATGGCGCGACTGGGCGGGCGTCTCGTAGCGGCGCCAGCGATCCTCGACCTGCTTTTCAAGGGCGATTGTGTTCAGGCACAGGCCAAGCGTGGCCTCGCGCTCGGCCAGGGCGTCGGCCAGGCCATTCGCGGCCGACTTGCGGCGCCGGGCGTCCGGATCGGAGAGCCGGTTCAGCGTTTCGGGCAGGGTCAGGCTTTCACGGCCTACGCGGGCCTTCAG
>VFQU01000503.1_pt1 | contig 33943 bp, 28 predicted proteins | sample 3512311 | NCBI WGS metagenome assembly VFQU01 (sample SAMN10412377, study PRJNA504923) | tailings metagenome | isolation source: Relicate 3 Philex TSF3 active mining site | place: Philippines: Tuba, Benguet | collected 2017-08-29
GCCTTGGCGATCAGCACGCGCCGCTTCATGCCGCCCGACAGCGTCATGATCCTGCTGTCGCGCTTGTCCCACAGCGAGAGGTCGCGCAGCAGGCGCTCGAGGTAGGCCGGATCGGGCGGCTTGCCGAACAGGCCACGCGAGAAGCGCAGCGCCGCCCAGACCGTCTCGAAGGTTTCGGTGGAGAGTTCCTGCGGCACCAGGCCGATCGTGCGGCGGGCAGCGCGGTAGTCGCGGACGACGTCGTGGCCATCGGCCAGCACGCGGCCCGTGGTCGGCCGGACGATGCCGCAGGTGATGCCGATCAGGGTGGTCTTGCCGGCGCCGTTGGGGCCGAGCAGGGCGAAGATCTCGCCGCGGCGGATGTCGAGGCTGACCTCCTTGAGCGCCTGGAAGCCGCCGGCGTAGGTCTTGCTGAGCTGCTGGATCGAGATGGCGGGCGTCACGGCGCGCAGGGCGGGGGGCGAGGCCGCCGATGCTCGCACGTCGGCGCCACGGCGCCCAGCCGGGGTGCGCCGGGCGGTGGTCGGCGCGAGGCGGCCGGCGACGGGCGGACCGTCGCCGGCCGTCGCCGTCAGTTGCTCATCCTGACCTTCTTCACCAGCCAGCGGTCGCCCGCCTTGCCCAGCGTGGCGCTGCCCTTGGCGGCTTCGCCGTCCATCTTGCCGGTGAACTGCACCTCGGCGCTGTCGCCGTCGATGGTTCCGCCGCTGACCGTGACCTCGTCGGGCGTGAAGGCCTGCATCATGTTGATGACCATGCCGACTTCGCCCGACTTGACCATCTCGTCGAGCTGGGCGTGGTTGTCCGGGTGCATCTCGCCGCGCAGCTTCTCCACGTCGCCACTGCGGATGGCGTCGAAGTGGGCCAGCAGGGCCTTGCCGGGCTCACCACCGCCGGCGCCGAGGTCCTGGGCGTGGGCGAGGCTGGCGCCGAGCAGAAGGGCGGCGAAGAGGGCGAGGAAGCGCTGCATTCTCATGGACGATCTCCGTGTCGGGCGGCCGGGCGGCCGCTACCGTGTGGATACGCGATCGGGGTCGAAAGCGGACAGGCCCCGCCAGGCGGGCGGCTACTCGACGAGGAAGCTGACCCGCATGTTGACGCGCCACTCGGTGACCTTGCCGTCCTCGCCGGTGACGACCTTGATGTCGTTGACCCAGGCGCCCTGGATCCCCTTGACGCTCTTGGCGACCTTCTTCAGGCCGGCCTGCACGGCCTCCTCGATGCCCTTGCTGGAAGACGCCGAGACCTCGATGACTTTCGCTACGGTGGACATGGCTTTCGCTCCGCGGTTGCGCCGGATCGGCAGGTCTCACGATACGCCTCGCCGAGTCGCCGGGCGAATGTCCCCGATCGGCGCCGGGCATCGTTGCGTCGGCTCGGGTGTTCGACCTGCGTCGGCGGCGGCGCGCGGCTGGCGTCGCGTGGGGAGAGCAGCCAAGATGCCGACTGGAGAACGCAAGGGGCGCCCATGCAGGACCCGAACAGGATCGACGCCCAGCGCCGCGCCGACGACATCGCCGTGTTCCGCGCCGAGCTGGCGCGCCTCGACGATGCGGGCGTGCTTCGCCTCGAGCCGGCGCAGGCGGCCGCCGTGCAGGCGCACCACGAAGCGCTGCTGGCCGGGCTGAAGCGTTCGTTCGACGTCGACCTCGACGCGCAGGGCAAGCAGCTTTCGCTGGGCATGCGCATCGCATCCTTCCTCGGCGCGCTGGCGCTGGCCGCCTCGGTGTTCTTCCTCTTCTACCAGTTCTGGGGCCTGCTCGGCACGCCGGTGCAGGTGGTCATCCTGGTCGCGGCGCCGCTGCTGGCGCTGGCGGCCACGGCCTGGATCGGCAGCCGCGAGGGCGGGGCCTATTTCGCCAAGCTTGCTGCGCTGGTCGCGTTCGCCTGCTTCGTGCTGAACCTGTCGATGCTCGGCCAGATCTTCAACATCACGCCGACCGACAAGGCGCTGCTGCCCTGGGCGGCGCTCGCGCTCCTCCTCGCGTATCTGTGCGACCTGCGGCTGCTGCTGGTCGCCGGCCTGATCTGCATGGCGGCCTTCATCGCCGCGCGGACGGGCACCTGGAGCGGCATGTACTGGCTGCACTTCGGTGAGCGTCCCGAGCATTTCCTGCCCGCCGGCCTGCTGGCCTTCTGGCTGCCGCAGTGGATCGACCAGCGGCGCTACGCCGGCTTCGCCGCCACCTACCGGGTGTTCGGGCTGCTCTGCCTGCTGCTGCCGGTGCTGGTGCTGGGCAACTGGGGACAGGTGAGCTACCTACCGTGGAGCAGCGGCACGATCGAATCCTTCTACCAGACCCTGGGGTTCGCCCTCAGCGCCGCGGCCATCTGGCTGGGCGCGCGCCGCGGCTGGGGCGACAGCGTCAATACGGGCGTCGTCTTCTTCGTGATCTTCCTCTACACCAAGTTCTTCGACTGGTGGTGGGAGCTGCTGCCGAAGTGGCTGTTCTTCCTGCTGGTGGCGCTCAGTGCCGTGCTGCTGCTGCTCGTCTTCCAGCGCCTGCGTCGCGGCCTCGGCGGATCGCCGGGAGGCGCGGCATGAATGCCAATGGGCGCCGACTGCTCGGGCTGGGCGGTGGGCTCGTGCTCCTGGTCAACGCCGTCGCACTCGGCGGCGCCGCCTGGAACCGCAGCGGGGATCCCGATGCGACCGTGGTGCTGAGCCAGCGCGAGCTGGCCCTGCCCTGGCAGTGGGGCGACGCGCACGACGACAGCGGCCTTGCGCTGCAGTTGCGCTGGCGGGTGCCGTCGCGTCCCGCGGGCGAGGACGACATCGTCCTGCACGACGGCGCCTACGCCCACGCCGACTGGCTGGACGCCGACAAGCTCGCGGCCCTGGGCTTCGAGCACCCCGCCGAGCCGCACGAACCGGCCCGCCCGCGGACCCTGTCGCGCGAGGTCTGGCTGGCCCTCGAGCTCGACGGTGCGGCGTACGCCGCCGCGCTGCGCCACGCCGAGGCGGTCGCCGCGGCGGCCGACGCGGCGCTGGCCGCAGCACCCGATGACCGGCAGCGCCAGGAGCGCGCCCGGACCGCGCGCGAGGCCCTGCAGCGGGCACGCGACGAGGACAGCCGGCTGTTCGTGGTCGATGCCGACCTCGACGCGGCGGCGCTGCGCGAGCGCTGGCCGGACCGCGGGGCGCATATCGTCACGCTCGGCCGGGTGCGCCCGGAGATGAGCCTGCAGCACGGCGGAAAGCCGGGCCAATGGCGCTGGTCGGGCCGGGTCGAGGCGATCAGCATCGACCGCATCCACGTGCCGCTGGCGCATCGTGCGAGCCTCGAGCCGGCGCTGGCGCTGCCCTGGCCGCGCGCGGCCGCACGCTATGCGGTGACGCTGCCCTACGGACGCCGGCACGAACCGTGGATCGAAGCGGTGAGCCCCGGGACGGGAGACTGAGGTCTCAGGCCGCGTGCGGCGGCGCCAGCGCGCGCCGTCCCAGGGCGAGCAGCAGCACCAGCATCGCGGCCATCGTCGCCAGCGCGCCCCACTGCAGTTCGAGCCAGCCGGGCAGGGTCACGGCGCGACTGGCCAGCAGCGAGGACAGCACCATCGCGCCGAACATGCAGGCGTCGTGCAGTCCCTGCGCCAGTCCCCTGTCCTGGGTCGTGTACTGCTGCGTCAGCAGCGCGTTGCCGCCGACGAACAGCAGCGCCCAGCCGACCCCGAGCAGGGCCAGCGCAGCGACGAAATGCTCGACGCTGGTGCCGTGCAGCGCGATCAGCGCGCAGCCGGCGATGCCGAACGCGCCGAGCGCGATCGCGCCGCGCGGGCCGAGTCGCTCCACGATCCGCCCGCTGACCAGCATCGGTGCGTACATGCCGACCATGTGCCACTGCAGCGCCCAGGCGGCGTCGGCGAACGGATAGGCGCAGGCCTGCATGGCCAGCGGCGTGGCGGTCATCAGCAGGTTCATCGTCGCCCAGGCCGAAGACGAGGCCGCGATCGCGAGCCAGAAACCGGGACGGCGCAGCAGCGCGCGACGGGTGCCGGCGATGCGCAGCGGCGGAGTCTCCGGCAGCGGCGGGAAGCGCAGCAGGCGGGTCACCGCGAACACCAGCAGCGCGACGACGATCAGCGCGAGGTAGGTCGCGACGAACTGCGGCTGCGCAAGGTCGACCGTGAGTCGCGACAGGGCAGGTCCCAGGAACGCCCCCAGCAGTCCGCCGGCCAGGACCAGGCTGATGGCGCGCGCGTGCAGGGCAGGCGGACACAGATCGACTGCGGCGAAGCGCAGGTACTGGCCGGCCGCGTTGTACACGCCGAACACGAAGGTGCCCAGGCAGAGCAGGCCGAAGGAGCCCCCGGCGACGCCGAGCGCGGCGAGCAGCGCGCCGAGGATCGCGGCGAGACAGCCGAGCGCGAATCCGGCGGCGCGGCCACGCCGCTGCATCAGCAGCGAGATCGGCAGGCTCGACAGTGCGCCGCCGAGCACGAAGCAGGTCACCGGCAGCGTCGCCAGCGCCGGATCGGGCGCCAGCAGGAAACCGACCAGGCCGTTGACGCTGACCAGCATCGCGCTGCCGGTCAGCAGGAGGCCCTGTCCCAGGCTGAGAAGCGGGATGACGCGGTCTGGGCGCATGCTCGGCTCGAGGGGCGGGGAGGTGGGCGATCCGCGCGCATGATGCTTGACCCCGACGCCTGCTGCGTTAGCCTGCGCGGATCGTCGATCCGGAGGAAGGCATGAACGCGTACCAGCCGAGGAACGCCCGGTGCAGCCGCTCGACCGGCCTTGTCGTGCTGCTGGCGCTGTCCGGGCTGGCGGCGGGGGGGGCGGGCGTCGCGGGCGAGGCGGCCGAACTGGCCGTCACGGCCACGGCGACGGCGATCGACGTCGCGGCCGCGGCCCAGGGACTCGCCGCGGCGATCGACGGTGAGGATGACGCCTTCGACCGAGCCAGGAGCGGCTGCGATGCGGTGGCGGCGGCGCTGCCTGCGCTGAAGTCCTCGATGGCGCGGCTGGGTGATTCGCCCGAGGCGGGGGCGGCGCGCAGGCAGCTCGCGCGCGTCGAGTCCGCAGCGGGCGGCTGGCTGCGCAACTGCGCCGCGATCGACGAGGCGCGCGGCGAGATCCTCGCGCTGCACGATGCCGCCGCCGACGTCGACGCGCGGCTGCCGGCGCTGCAGGCGCAGATCGATCTCGCCGCTCGGCAGTTGGCCGAATCCGGGCAGCCGGCATCGCAGGCGTACCTGGTGGTGCGGCAGATGCTGTTGCTCGAGCGCATCCGCGCCGGGGCCAGGCGGGTGCTGGATGCCGGTCCCGACGCGGTGGCGGCCGCGGATCGGCTGGCCCGCGACCAGGCGATCTTCGTCCAGGTGCTCGACGGGCTCCTCCGCGGCAGTCCCGAGAGCTCGATCCAGGCAGTGACCGACGCCGTCGCGCGCGAACAGCTCGGCCAGGTACGGGAACAGTTCGACGGCCTCGGAGCGACCCTCTCGCAGATCGGGCGCGGCGTCGTCCGCGTCGTCGAGGTGCGCGCCGCGATCGACCGTCAGCGGCCGCAGGAGGGCGAGCTGATCGCGGGGCTGCGTGCGCTCGCCCGGAGCCTGCTGGCGATCCGCTGAGCCGCGTCGCCCGGCCGGCTCGCCGCGTGCCCGCGACCTCGGCGATAATCACGAGTCCCCGGCGAGGAGCGATGCGATGGCCACAGGATGGGCCGCTGACGGCGCGGTGCAGGAGCAGATCGACGCCACGGTGAAGGACGCGATCCAGCGGGCGCGCCGGCAGCTGCCGAGCGGGCCCGGCCGCACCCGCTGCGAAGCCTGCGACGAGCCCATCCCGCAGGCTCGCCGCAAGGCGCTGCCCGGCGTCCGGCTGTGCGTGAGCTGCCAGTCGGAGGTCGACCGCAGCCAGTCCGGCGGCGCCGGCTACAACCGGCGCGGCAGCAAGGACAGCCAGCTGCGCTGACCATGCCGACCTCGCTGATCATCGTCGACGAGTTCCTCGAACCCGCGCACGCGCGGCAGCTTCGCGAGACCGGACTCGGGCTGACCTATCCCGACCTTCCGGGGCCTTTCCCGGGCCGCAATTCGCTCGAGCGGATCAACATCGAGGGCCTGGTGCCGGCGATCTCGCGGATCGTCGGCGAGCCGCTGGCGCTGCTGAACCCGCTGCATTCGCACGGCAAGTTCCGCATCACCCTGGCGAGCGACGTCGGTCGTGCCCGCGTGCACATCGACCAGGCCTACTGGTCGGGCATCCTCTACCTCAGCCGGCCGGAGGACTGTCGCGGCGGCACCGAGTTCTTCCGTCATCGGCGCACCGGCAGCGAACGTGCGCCGCTGGACGATGCCGAACTGGCGGCGATGGGGTATGCCTCGATGGAGGCGATGCACCGCGACATCATCGAGCGCGACAGCAACGACGTCGCTGCCTGGGAGCCGACCATGCAGGTACCGATGCGCTTCAATCGCCTGCTGCTGCTGCGCCCTTGGCTGTGGCACACGGCCGGCGAAGCGTTCGGCGACTCGGCGGAGAACGCTCGCCTCGTCTACCTCATGTTCTTCGCCTCGGCGCGCTGATGTCGGCCGCATTCGACCGAGGCTCATGCGCGCCGGCCCGTGCCGCCGGTGGCGCCCGTGGGGTCGAGGCCAGTCCGGGTGCCGCCGGTGGCTGACCAGCGGGCGCGCACGATCGTGTTCCAGTCCTACCGCACGCGTGCGGTCCCCGACTGGATCTCGCGCTGCATGGCCAGCGTGCGCGACTGGGCGGCACGGTCCGGCATTGACTCTCGCTTCCCCGACGATGCGCTGCTCGAGCGTGCGCCGGCATGGCTGCGGCAGCGCGCCGGCGGCGAGCTGTGCCTGGTCACCGACGTGGCCCGGCTGGCGGTGGCCGCCGAGCACCTGGACGAGGGCTACGAACGCGCCGCCTGGATCGATGCCGACGTGCTGGTGTTCGACCCCGATCGCATGTCGGTCGACACGGCCGGCGGGTTCGGCTTCTGCCACGAGATCTGGCTGACCGACGCCGACGGTCGGATCGGCGCCGAGCATCGCGTGAACAACGCGGTTTGTGCCTTCGATCGCGGCTCGCCGCACCTGGCCTTCCTGCACGACATGCTGCTGCGGCGGGCGCGCGAAGCTCGGGCGCTGGGCAAGCTCGACCTCGGCACGCAGCCGCTCACGGCGCTGCGCAGCCTGTTTCCCTTCCACCTGTTCGAACACGTCGGCATGCTCGGGCCGCGACTCATGGCGGAGATCGACCTCGGCGGGCAGCGCCTGCTGCGCGCCTACGGACAGGCGCTCGCGGCGCCACTGGCGGCGGCCAACCTGTGCGCATCGCTGGTGGATTCCGGGCAGGCCGGTCCCATGCTCGACCATGAACGCTGCGAGCGCGTCGTCGACCGCCTGCTGAGCACGCGCGGCGAGGTGCTCAATCGCCATCTCGACGCGCGCGGCGGGCCTTCGCTGCCTCCCGCGCGCCAGGGTGCCGCGACGTGAGCATCGGCCTGCGCCCGTTCTTCGTTCGCGCAGCGCTGTTCGCGCTGGCCTGCCTCGCTGCGCCGGTCGCGGTCGCCACGACGCCGGAGTCCGCGCTGTCGCCTTCCTGGATGCCGCGGGCCGAGGGGGCGCTCCTGCGGGTGGTCACCTGGAACGTCTCGCGCCACGCGTTCTTCCGCGAGGCGGCGGACCGTACCGCGATCCTCGAAGCCATCGACGCCGACATCCTGCTGCTCGACGAAATGCCGGTGGACGTCGACGCGGAGACGATTGCGGAAGCGCTGCCCGGCGGTGCGGCCCGTTGGCACGTCGTCTACGGCACCACCGGCGGCGGGCACCAGCGCGCCTCGATCGCCAGCCGCTGGCCGCTGCAGCGTGTCGATGCCTTCGATCGACTTCACTACGCCGACGCCCAGATCGCCGACTGGTCGGCGCGTGCCGAGCCGAAGTTCCGCGATCGGTTGCTCGCCGATGCCCCGGGCGGGCTCGCCGCGGCGGGCGCCGTGCTGGCGCTCGACGGGCGCCGCGTGCTGCTCGTGGGCACCGATTTCCAGTGCTGCGGCGATGCGCCCGGCAGCTGGGAGGAGGACCGTCGACGCGCCGAGGCAGGCCTGCTGCGCGAGGCGATCGACGCGGTCGTCGGCCGCGGCGGCATCGAGGCCGTGCTGCTGGGCGGGGACCTCAACAACGTCGGCGGCGACGCGCCGGTGGCCATCCTCCGGGGCACCCCCGCTTCGGCGTGGTCGCTGGTCGACGTCCCCGCCGCGCGGCCGGGTGGCGGGCCGGACTGGACCTGGGACGGGCGCGGTACGCCATTCGCCTCCAAGCGCATCGACTACGTGATGCACTCCGCCGCGCTGCGCGCGCTGCAGGCGGCGGTGTTCGACAGCGAGTCGATCGACGCGTCGATGCGGGAGTCGCTGGGACTCCGCGAGGGCGCCAGCGGCGCGATCTCCGCGCACCGCCCGGTGGTGGTCGACCTCGGCTGGCGTTGAGCCGGCCCCCGGCGGGAGCCGGCTCGGCAGGGCTCAGTGGTAGAAGCCGTAGAGGATGTCGGCGATCAGCGCGGAAGCGATCTCGACCAGCAGCAGGTCGCCGTCCACCCGCACCCAGCGGTAGCCGTAGGGCGGCGGCGCGATGCCGTACGGGCGGTAGTCGACGTAGTAGCCGCTGCTCAGGAAGGGGCGCGGCAGGTAGTAGCCGACCTGCCAGGAGCGATGGCTGTAGCCGCGCGGGTAGTAGTAGCGCGCCGGGGCGCGGTAGCGCGTGCCGGACCAGCCGTGGTGCCAGTCGCGACGCCAGCCGTCGTTGCGCCAGTCGCGGTCGCGGTGGCCCCAGCGGCGATCGTCGTGGCGGTAGTGCTTGTCGTGGCGGCCGTCGTCGAAGCGGTACTGGTCGCGACGACGGTCGTCGTGGCGGTACTGACCGCGATGACGATCGTCGCGATGGTCGTAGCGGCCGCCGTCGCGGCGCTCGCGATAGTCCACGCGACCCCAGCCGCGGTCGTCGTGACCGCGGCCGCCGTAGTGACGCTCGCCGCGGTCCTCGTAGCGGCCGTGGCGGTCACCGTCGCGATAGCGCGCGCGGTCGTCGTCGCGGGCCTGCGCGTCGAGCGCGGTGGCGCCGAAGGCGAGGCCGAGCAGCACGGGAATCAGCATCTTCATGGTCATACCTCGATGGAGCGTCCGCCCGGCAGGGCGGGATGTCGGGCCACGGGCCGACGCCGCGCGACAAAGCCTGCGGCCGGGTGCCTGAACGGCGGGGGCGTGAATCCCCGGGCGGCGCCGCGCATTCAGCGGCGATGCGGCCAGCCGGCGGCCGCTATTCATGTTCGGGCAGTGAAGCGTCGGCGACCGCCCGCCGAGCCTCCCCGAGTCGGCGCCACGGATCGGCGCGCGCCGCCCGACGCGGACCGCGGCGGCGCGGATGGCCCCGGCATCGCTGCCGCCGCGGCCACCGCAGCAGCGCAGCAGCGACATTCGAACGGTGCAATGACGTGTCCGGTGGAGTCATCCCGTGGTGAACGCCGGGGCCCGGGGGCAGGGCGAGGCATGGCGGCGGCAACCGAGTGCGGCGTGGGGACGTGGTCCCGCGCAGTCGCGCCAGCGGCCGAGGGCCGCCCACGCCTGGAGCGGGACGCTTGCTTGCGGCAGAACCGCCTGCCCTCTAGAATGCGCGGTTCCCTCGGCTGGTTCGAGGGGATCCATCGCCCCACCGCTTCCGCCGCGCGCGGTCGACGGGGGGCTGCCTGGCGGCCACCGCCGCCCGACATCCACGAGGACAACCCATGCGTCACTACGAGATCGTGTTCCTGGTCCACCCTGACCAGAGCGAGCAGGTGCCGGCGATGGTCGAGCGCTACCGCTCGCTGATCGAAGGCAACGGCGGCCGCATCCATCGGCTGGAAGACTGGGGTCGGCGCCAGCTGGCCTACCCGATCCAGAACCTGGTGAAGGCCCACTACGTCATGATGAACATCGAGTGCGGCCAGGCCGTGCTCGACGAGCTGGTGTCCGGCTTCCGCTTCAACGACGCGGTGCTGCGCCACATGGTGATCGCCCGTGAAGAGGCGGTCACCGAGCAGAGCATCATCATGAAGACCAAGGACGAGAAGCCGGAGCGTCGCCGCCGCGACGACGAAGCCACCGAGTCCGTCGCTTCCGACGAAGCCGCCTGAGCCCTCTCCCAGGAACCGCACCCATGTCCAAGTTCTTCCGCCGCCGCAAGTTCTGCAAGTTCACCGCCGAGGGGATCGTCGAGGTCGACTACAAGGATCTCGCCACCCTGCGCCAGTACATCACCGAGACCGGCAAGATCGTGCCGAGCCGCATCACCGGCACCAAGTCGCGCTACCAGCGGCAGCTGGCGACCGCGGTGAAGCGTGCCCGCTTCCTCGCGCTGCTGCCCTACAGCGATAGCCACTGATGTCCTAGTTCCAGTGGCCAGTTCCAGTTCCAGCGGAGCGGCTTTGCTTCGCTGGAACTGGAACTGGCTGCTGGAACTGCCTCACTCCCGTCCGTTCGGACAGCCATCGCGTTGCGGGCCGGCAGGCCCGCTAACGAATACGGAGCAACCCCATGGAACTGATCCTCCTGCAGAAAGTCACCAACCTCGGCGGCCTCGGCGACAAGGTTCGCGTCAAGCCGGGCTACGGCCGCAACTACCTCGTGCCGCAGGGCAAGGCGGTGCCGGCCACGGCGGCCAACATCGCCGAGTTCGAGCAGCGTCGCGCCGATTACGAGAAGAAGGCTGCCGAACTGCTGGGTGACGCCGAGGCCCGCCGCAGCCGCATCGACGGCCAGTCGGTGACCATCGCGGCCAACGCCTCGACCGAGGGCAAGCTGTACGGTTCGGTCGGCCCGCGCGACATCGCCGAGGCCTTCACCGCCGCCGGCTACACCCTCAACAAGTCCGAAGTGGTGATGGGCGAGGGCCCTATCCGCAAGACCGGGGAGTTCGAGGTGCTGGTGCACCTGCACGCCGACGTCGAGGCGACCGTCAAGGTCGTGGTCGTCGCCGAGGGCTGACCCGCCCGCGGCTGGCGCTGCGAACCATGCGAGAAGGGCGCCTGCGGGCGCCCTTCTCGTTGATGGGTTCGCGTCGCAATGGCTGAGACGTCGTTCGGAAGAGGATGACGGCCTCTGCGCAGGTTTTCCCCCGCTCATGAACAGGCTATCCACAGGGTTGTGCGTGTCGCCCGGCGCGGCCGCTCCGTATGATCGCGGCTCGATCGGGCGGGGGACCGCTCGCCGCGCCTGCGATCCACCGATCCCGCCCCGCACCACCCCCGATTCCACCTGACTTCCCGGAGCCGACCCGAGTCGATGGCCGCCGTCTTTCCGTCCCCGCGCCGCACCGAGCGCAGCGACAGCCTGCGCATCCCGCCGCACTCGATCGACGCCGAGCAGGCCGTGCTCGGCGGGCTCATGCTCTCAAGGGAGGCCTGGGACAAGGTCGCCGACCGTCTGCGCGAGGAGGACTTCTACCGTCGCGACCACCAGCTGATCTTCCGCGCCATCGGCACGCTCAGCGAGCAGGGCCAGCCCTGCGACGCGGTGACGCTGGGCGAGTGGTTCGAGTCGCAGGGCCTGGCCGAACAGGTCGGCGGCAGCAGCTACGTGATCGAGCTGGCCAGCACCACGCCGAGCGCGGCCAACATCACCGCCTACGCCGACATCGTCCGCGAGAAGTCGATCCTGCGCCAGCTGATCGACGTCGGCACTGGCATCGCCAACGACGGCTACCAGCCCGAAGGCCGGCCGAGCCGCGAGGTGCTGGAGTCCGCCGAGCAGGCGGTGTTCCGCATCGCCGAGGCCGGCATGCGCGGTCGCCAGGGCTTCGTCGGGATGAAGGCGGCGCTGCGCGACAGCTTCCGCATCCTGCAGGAGCGCTACGAGAACAAGGGCGCGGTGACCGGTCTGCCGACCGGCTTCATCGACTTCGACGAACGCACCGCCGGGCTGCAGCCTTCCGACCTGATCATCCTCGCGGCGCGCCCGGCGATGGGCAAGACCTCGCTGGCGCTGAACATCGCCGAGTACGCCGCGCTGCGCTCGAAGAAGGCGGTCGCGGTGTTCTCGATGGAGATGTCGTCCTCGCAGCTCGCCTTCCGCCTGATCTCCTCGCTGGGCCGGATCAACCAGCAGCGGCTGCGCACCGGCCAGCTCGAGGACGAGGACTGGAGCCGGGTCAGCCACGCCATCACGCTGCTCAACGACGCCAAGATCTTCATCGACGACACGCCCGCGCTGTCGCCCACCGAGCTGCGCTCGCGCGCCCGCCGGCTCGCCCGCGAGCACGGCCTGGGGCTGATCGTGATCGACTACCTGCAGCTGATGCAGGTGCCGGGCAACAAGGAGAACCGCGCCACCGAGATCTCGGAGATCTCGCGTTCGCTCAAGGCGCTGGCCAAGGAGCTCGACGTGCCGGTGATCGCGCTGTCGCAGCTCAACCGCTCGCTGGAATCGCGCACCGACAAGCGTCCGGTGATGGCCGACCTGCGCGAGTCGGGTGCGATCGAGCAGGACGCCGACCTGATCCTGTTCATCTATCGCGACGAGTACTATCACCCGGATTCGCAGGACAAGGGGCTTGCCGAAGTCATCATCGGCAAGCATCGAAACGGTCCCACGGGCATGATCAAGCTGGCCTTCCACGGCCAGTTCACCCGCTTCGACAACTACACCTCGGAGTCCTACGGCGGCAGCTTCGAGTAGTCTTCCGCCGTCGCCCGCGAAACGCCCGATTCCGTCGCGCCGTCGCCCGTGAGCCACGGCAGTCTGGTCACGCCGCCCCTCGACACCGCGCCCGATGTCCCGTCCGACCGCCGCCACCATCCATCTCGACGCGCTGCGCGCCAACCTCGCCAGCGTGCGCCGGATGGCGCCGCGCGCGCGGGTGATGGCGGTGGTCAAGGCCGACGGCTACGGCCACGGCCTCGAGCGCGTCGCCCGCGCGTTGGAAGGTGCGGATGCCTTCGGCGTGGCGGCGATCTCCGACGCCGAGCGGCTGCGTGCCGCCGGCCTGTCGCAGCGCATCGTGCTGCTCTCCGGCATCGACGAAGCGGCCGACCTGCCGTTGCTGCGCCGGCTGCGTCTCGACACGGTGATCCACCACGAGAGCCAGCTGCGCCTGCTCGAACTCGACCGCGATCCGACGCCGATTCGCGTCTGGCTGAAGGTCGACTCGGGCATGCATCGGCTGGGCTTCGCAGCGCGCAGGGTGCCGGAGATCCATGCGCGGCTGAAGGCGCTGGCCTGCGTTGATCGGGACATCGTGGTGATGACCCATTTCGCCCGCTCCGACGAGTTCGGCGACGACGCCACGCCGGCGCAGATGGCGGCGTTCGAAGTGGCCGTGGCCGGCGTGCCCGGCGCGCGGTCGCTGGCCAATTCGGCCGCGGTGCTGGGCTGGCCCGACAGCCACGCCGACTGGGTGCGGCCGGGTGGTGCCCTGTACGGCCTGTCGGTGGTCGAGGGGCGGCCGGCGGCCAGCTTCGGCCTGCTGCCGGCGATGACCCTGTCGACGCGCCTGATCGCGATCAACCAGGTCGCCGCCGGCGACGCCATCGGCTACGGCGGCGGCTACGTCGCCAGCGGGCCGATGCGGATCGGCATCGCCGCGATCGGCTACGGCGACGGCTATCCGCGGCATGCGCCTACGGGCACACCTGTGTTGGTGGCGGGTCGTCGCGTCGGCACGGTCGGGCGGGTGTCGATGGACCTGCTCGCCGTCGACCTGCGCAACGCGCCCGAGGCCAAGGTGGGCGACCCGGTGGTGCTGTGGGGACGCGGCCTGCCGGTCGAGGAGATCGCCGAAGCCGCGGGGACGATCAGCTACGAGCTGACCTGCGGCATCACCCGCCGCGTGCGCTTCGTCGAAGAGTAGGCCTAATCAGTCCGGCAGCACCTCGATCTCGACGCGGCCGTAGGCGGCGCGCGAATCCAGCGCGAGCAGGGTCCGGCGACCGGGCGCGTCGAGACTCAGCCGCAGGCCGGCGTCGCCGCGCGTCCGACCGACCAGCTGGCCATCGAGCAGCCAACGCACCTCGCCTTCGGCACCCAGCGCCTGCAGGTCCAGCTGCGGCGGCTTCACGCTGCCCGGGGCGCGGCGCACCCGCGCCCCGTCTTCGATGCCGACGATGCGCAGCGAGGCAAGCACTTCTCCGGTGGCCTCGCAGTCGGCCGCCAGCGGCGGCAGGCTCTGGGCGCGGCGCTCGCCCGCGGTCAGCCAGGGCAGGGAGAAGGGCGGCCAGCGGGCCACTTCGACCTGTTCGACGCGATGCGGCCCGCGGCAGCGAGCGCCGACCCGCCGACCGCTGTCGCGATCACGCGAATAGGTGAGCAGCGGCGCGAAGCCGACCGCGTCGCGCCGCTGCAGCGTCGGTGGCACCGTGTCGTCGAGGATCCAGGCCTCGAAGCGTCGCGCGCAATGCGCGGGCAGCGTGTCGGCGAGGCGCCGGCCCAGCGGCCAGCAGATCCACGTCGAGGCGACGTTCGCCGGACGCGGAGTCGGGTCGCCACGCAGCTCGCGCGGCAGCCCGTCGGCGACCGCGAACAGCAGCGGCAGCGCGCTGACCGCGCCGTAGTGGCCGGGCATCGGCGTACCGTCCGGGCGGCCCACCCAGACGCCGATCGTGGCGCCCGCGCTGCTGCCGATCGCCCAGGCATCGCGGAAGCCGTAGCTGGTGCCGGTCTTCCACGCCAGCGGGATGCGGCCCGAGGTGTCGAAGCGGCCGGCCGCCTCGCCGGGCCGCGGCGCCTCCTGCAGCATCTGCCGGACGATCCAGGCGGCGCCTTCCGAGAGCATCCGGCGCTCGCCGGCGGGCGCGTCACCGGCCCGGAGCCGCAGAGTGCCGGCGAGGCCGCCGCGCTGCAGCGCCGCGAAGGCCGCCACCAGATCCTCCAGGCGTGCCTCGGTGCCGCCGAGCACCATCGACAGATTGGGGCGTGCGGCGGAAGGCAGGCGCAGCGGCAAACCGGCGTGCGCGAGCCGGGCGGCGAACCGCTCGGCGCCCAGCGCCTGCAGCAGCGCCACCGCGGGCACATTGAGGGACGCCTGCAGCGCGCTCGTGGCGTCGACCGGACCGCGGAAGCGCCCGTCGAAGTTGCCTGGCAGGTAGCCGTCGAAATCCTGCGGCGCGTCGACCAGCAGCGAGCGTGCGTGGATCAGTCCGTCATCGAGCGCCAGGCCGTAGAGGAAAGGCTTGAGCGTCGAGCCCGGCGAGCGCCAGGCCCGCACCATGTCGACATGCCCGAAGCGGTCGTCGTCGGCGAAGCGGCCGGCGCCGACGTAGGCGCGCACCTCGAGCGTGCGCGTGTCGGCGACCAGCACGGCGGCCGACGAGCGCGGCGGCAGCGCCTGCACCCAGGCGTCGACGCGCTCCTCCAGGCGACGCTGCAGCTCGGCGTCGAGCGTCGTCGCGATGCGCCGCGCGGAAGGATCGGCGTCGCGCAGCCGCTGCGCCGCCAGCGCCGCATGCAGCGGCGGCCGCAGGGTTCGTGCGACGACCGGTTCCTGCAGCGCTTCGGCGATCTTCGCCTGCGGCCAGACCGCGTCGCGCGCCAGCCGCTGCAGCACCTTGTCGCGCGCGGCGCGCGCGGCTTCCGGGTGACGGTCGGGCCGCAGGCGGCTGGGCGCTTGCGGCAGCACCGCCAGCAGTGCGGCCTCGGCGGGCGTGATCCGCGCCAGCGGCTTGCCGAAGTAGCCGTAGCTTGCCGCCTGCGCGCCTTCGAGGGTGCCGCCGAAGGGCGCGTAGTTGAGGTACAGCGCGAGGATGGCGTCCTTGTCGAGATGCCATTCGAGCTGCAGCGCGCGCAGCATCTGGCGCAGCTTGCCGAACAGCGTGCGCGGCTGCGGCGCGATCAGCCGGGCGACCTGCATGGTCAGCGTCGAGCCGCCGGACACGACGCGACCGTGGCGCAGGAACTGGCCGGCCGCCCGCGCCAGCGCGATCGGATCGATGCCGCGATGCCAGCCGAAGCGCCGGTCCTCGTAGTGCAGCAGTGCCTCGAGGTAGTCCGCCGGCACTTCGTCTAGGGCGACCGGATAGCGCCACACCCCGCGCGCATCGGGAAAGGCGCGCAGCGGCTCGCCGTCGCGCGCCAGCACCACCGTCGCTGCACCGGCGGCGAGGTCGGGCAGGGGGAGCGGGTAGGCGCGGTCGAGGGCGAGCGGCAAGGCGACGAGCGCGGCGACGATCGGGAGCAGCCAGCGCAAGGAGCGCCTGCCGGTGTTCCCGCGGGACTTCGGCACGAATCGTGCGACCGCCTTCGGCACTCAGCGTCCGCGCAGGATCACGCCCACTCGGTCAGCCCCTCGCGCTCGTAGAGCGTGCGGAAGGACGGCCTCGCCTTCATCTTCGCGGCAAGCGCTGCCAGATGCGGCCACTCGGTCGCCGGGCGCGGCATGTTGCGCGACCAGCGCATCATCATGGTCAGCATGAAGTCCGCCGCCGAGAGCGCTTCGCCCAGCACGTACGGTCCGCTCGCCGCCAGCTCGGCGTCGAAACGCGCGAAGACGGATTCGATCTGCGGCCGTACCTTGGCCTTGACGGCCTCGGGCTCGCCGGCGCCGTCCTGCGGGTAGAACCAGTGGCGGAACGGCGGCTGCAGGCCGTTGGCGCAGCGCAGGATGGCCTCGTAGTAGCGCCCGCGGGCGAGGCTGCCGGGCGCCGGCGCGAGCCCGCGGGTGGGGTAGGCGTCGGCGAGGTAGAGCACCAGCGCCGCGGTCTCGGTCAGCGCACGGCCGTCGACGACCAGCGTCGGCACCACGCCGGCGGGATTGAGCGCGAGGTACTCGGCCGACTTCTGCTCGCCGGCAGCGAGATCGAGCCGATGCAGCCGGTGCGGAACGTCCAGCTCGATCAGCAGCCAGTGGACGACGAGGCTGGCGGCGCCCGGCGAGTAGTAGAGCGTGAGCATGATGGACCCTGCGCATGGATGGCGCGCCACTTTAGCGCCGCGCGCCGGCGTGCGGCGAGCCGGCATGTTCGACCGGCGGCAGGCATCGTCGCGCGGACTCGCGACGCAGCCGCCGCGCCGATCAGTCGAGGACGGCGGCCAGCCCCACCGCACCGAACTGGTTGCCGCGCAGCGAGACGGTCGGCGACGGTGCCATGACGCCGAAGCTGCCTATGTCGTCGAAGCGGTTGCGGTCGATCGACGACGGCCAGCCGAAAGGGGCGTCGACCAGGACGCCGTATTCCGCGCCACGGATGTCGTTATCGCGGATCCGATGGCCGCCGCCGCGGCTGAGCGCGCCGGGCAGGTTGAGCGCGACGACGGCGTGGCCGGCGACGCGCTCGAAAGTGTTGCCGTCGATGTCGGCGTGGCTGGCGTTGGTCAGGCGGACGCCCTCGCCGACCTGGGCGAAGGTGATGCCGCGCACCGACAGCCCGCGCGCACGGATCGCCTCGACGCCGGTGACGGCACCTTCGATGCGTCCGGGGCCGCGCAGCTCGACGCCGTGCACGTCCTGCAACGCGATCGCCGTGGCCTCGGACGAGGTGCGGATCGTGTAGCCGTTGAGATCCACGCGCACGCCGTCACGCACCACCACCAGCGCGGCGCCCGCGCCGCGGCATTCGAGATCGCCGGACAGCACGAGGTCGCGATCGATGCGATCGCCGCAGTCCAGGGCAGAGGCGGGCAGGGCGGCGCTGACGAGCAGCACGGACAGCAGGTGGCGCATGGACGGACTCCGGTCGGTGTGCGGCGCGGTCGCGCCGTGCCACGGAGCATAGGTGGCGATGACCCGATCGAGAGGCCGCAGCCGCGCGCGGTTGTCGCGTGTTCAGCGCTTCGCGGCTGCCGACGCCGCCGATACGGCGTGATGGCAGCGCGCTATTGCCGACGGCTCAAAGGCTTGCGCCCGCCGCGGTTGGTCAGGTGCCGCAGTCCGACTCTCTGAATCCCTGCCAACGCGCGTTGCCTCCGTGTTGAGCAGAGCCTCCCGGACAGCCCTTACTGCGCCGTCCAGCCGCCGTCCACCGGCAGCGCCGTGCCGGTGAGGTTGTGCGCTTCCGGCCGGCACAGCCAGACGCAGGTGGCGGCGATCTCTCCTGGCAGCGAGGTGCGCAGGCTGGGCTGCTTCTCGCGCAGCATTTCGCGGATGCCCGCGTCGCGGTCGCCTCCGACGGCGGCTGCGCGCGCGGCGATCTGCGGCTCGATCAGCGGCGTCTCGACCCAGCCCGGGCAGATGCAGTTGACGGTGACGCCGCCGCTGGCGCGGCTGCCGGCGCCGGCGTACTCCAGCGCTGCGACCTTGGTCATGCCGACCAGGCCGAACTTGCTGGCGACATAGGGCGCCTTGTTGATCGAGGCGACCAGGCCATGCACCGAGGCGATGTTCAGCACGCGCCCGTAGCCGCGCGCACCCATGCCGGGCAGTGCCAGCCGCATGGTGTGGAAGGCGGCGCTCAGGTTGACCGCGATCAGCGCGTCCCAGCGCTCCACCGGCATCTCGCCGATCGGCGCGGTGAACTGCATGCCGGCGCAGTTGACCAGGACGTCGATGGGCGCCTCTGCGCCCGCCGCGCCCATCATCGCCTCGATGGCGGCGGGGTCGCGCAGGTCGCAGTCGTGGTAGTGCACCGCCGGGCTGCCGGCGGCGGCGATGCTGGCGCTGGCGGCGGCGATCTGCTCGGCGCTGCCGAGGCCGTTGTAGCAGACCCGCGCGCCGGCGGCGCCGAGGGCCTGGGCGATGGCGAGGCCGATGCCGGAGCTGGCACCGGTGACGAGCGCGTGGCGCCCTTCGAGGAAGCGGTCGGACATGGGCGTGGGATCCGGGCGGGGTCGATACCTTAGCGTGAGCGGACGGCGGCCACCGCGTTCGCTTACGCCCTCCCCGATGTTCGGGGAGGGGTGGGGAGGGGTGAGGAAGCACGTCTTTGTAGACGTTCATGTGCCGGGTGCACCCCGGCACATGAACGTTAGCAGCGCCGGCGGGCGAGGGCGATGGACCAATGTACGATGATCGCGGCGCCGCCTGCCGCTATGGTGTCGGCATGCACGCCGTCCTCCGACTCTCTCCCGCCGCGCTGGGCCTGCTGCTGGCCGCCTGCGCGCCCGTCGTCCCGCGTCCGTCCATGCCTGAAGCCATGCCCGAGGTCCGCGTCACGGTGCATCGTGCGTCCGATGACCTGCTGACCGCGGGCCTTGGCCTCGAAGGCCTGCGCGCCCAGATGCCCGCGCCGGCAGATCCGGCGGCGCCGACGGCCGCCGAGCTGCGCCGCCGGGCCATCTGGACCAACTGGCGCGGCATCGCGGATCTGTCGCCAGCAGGCGGCTACGGCGAGGTCTACGGCACGACCGCCGCGGTGCCCGGGCGCGAGTTCCACGCGCTGCTGCGCCTGCCCGGTCGGGCGTCGTCCCATCGGGTGATGCTGCAGCTGCCGGATGCATTCGATGCCCGCGCGCGCTGCCTGGTCGTCACCGCGTCGAGCGGATCGCGCGGCGTGTACGGCGCCATCGCACTGGCCAGCGCCTGGGGGCTGCCGCGTGGCTGCGCGGTCGCGCACACCGACAAGGGCAGCGGCACCGACCTCTACGACGCGGCCAGCGGCGAGGGCGTCGGACTCGACGGCCGGCCGACCGCGGATCGCAGCGCCATGGCGTTCGCGCCGACGGCGGCATCGGCCGGCGCGGATCCATGGATCGCCTATCGGCATGCGCATTCGCAGGACAACCCCGAGGCCGACTGGGGCCGCCACCTGCGCCAGGCGGCGGAGTTCGGGCTCGCGCAGCTCTCCGACGCGCTGCCGGCGCAGGCACCGTTCACCTTCGCCAACACGCGGGTGATCGCGGTCGGCCTGTCCAACGCCGGCGGCGTGGTCCTGCGTGCCGCAGAGATCGAGGACGACTGGCTCGACGCGGCAATCGCCATCGCGCCCAACGTGCTGCCCGGCGAGGGCGGCCGCGCGCTCTACGACTACGCCAGCGAGGCGGCGCTGTGGATGGGCTGCGCGCAGGCGGCGCTGGCCGATGCCGACCGCCTCATTCTGCTGCCGCCGGCCGCCATGGAAGCCCAGCGCGCGGCCAACTGCGCGGCGCTGCAGCGGCACGGACTGGTCGGCGCGAACGCCGCCGCGGATGCACTCGCCCATCTCCGTGCCCGGGGCTGGACCGAGGCCGCGCTGCGCGCCGGCGGCCTCAGCGCGGCCTTCGACCTGTGGCGCAGCGTCGCCGTCACCTACGCATCCGCCTACAGCCGCACCGCCTTCGACGCCATGCCCTGCGGCCATGCCTTCGCCGTGGTGGACGCCCAGGGCAGGCCGCGCGCATCCGAGGCCGCCGAACGAGCGCTGTGGTGGAGCGACGGCAGCGGCGTTGCCCCCGGACTCGGCATCCAGATCGTCGACCGCGCGCCGCGCGCCGATCCCTTCGACGGCGTGCGCTGCCTGCGCGCGCTGTGGGAGGGCGTCGACGAAGCCTCGACCGCATTGCGCTCGGGCGTCGAGGCCACGACCGCCGCGCCGCCGCGCGCCGGCCTGCCGCTGCTGGTGATCCACGGCGTCGACGACGGGCTCGTGCCGGAAGCCTTCAGCGGTGGTGCCTACGTCGACTGGCTGCGCCGCCGCGGCGGCCCCGCGCCGGCCTACTGGCGGGTGCAGCGCGCCCAGCATTTCGACACTTTCCTCGGATTGCCCGACGTCGGCCGCCGCTACGTGCCGCTGCTGCCCTACGCCTACGCCGGTCTGGATGCGGCGTGGGCGCTGCTCGAAGGCGGCCCGGCGCTCCGCGACGTCGAGATCGCGCCCGCCGAGCGCGGCCTGGTCGATGGCCAGGTAGCGCCCCTGCGCGCGGTGGACCTGGCGTTGCCCCGTTGAGGCGGGGCCCGGGAGATGATCGGCGGGTCGAAGGCCCGCCCGATGCTCACTGCCGTCCGCAGGCGGCTCAGCCCGCCTTGCCCAGCTCCTTGTCGCGCAGCTCGCGGCGCAGGATCTTGCCGACGTTGCTCTTCGGCAGGTCGTCGACGAAGGCGATCTGCTTGGGCTTCTTGTAGCCGGTGAGCTGGCTGGCGAGGTAGGCCTGCACCGCCTCCAGCGTCAGCGACGGATCCTTCTTCACCACGAACAGCTTCACCGCCTCGCCGGAGTTCTTGTCGGGGATGCCGATGGCGGCGCACTCGAGCACGCCGGGGCAGCTGGCGGCGACCGCCTCGATCTCGTTCGGATACACGTTGAAGCCCGAGACCAGGATCATGTCCTTCTTGCGGTCGACGATCTTGAGATAGCCACGTGCGTCGGCCACGCCGACGTCGCCGGTGAGGAAGTAGCCGTCGGCGGTCATCGACTTGGCGGTGTCCTCGGGGCGCTGCCAGTAGCCGGCCATGATCTGCGGGCCGCGCAGGGCGATCTCGCCGGGCTCGCCGGGCGCTACGTCCTTGCCCGCGTCGTCGAGCAGGCGCACTTCCATGTTCGGCAGCGGCATGCCGATGGTGCCGGTGTAGGCGTCGCTGTCGGTGGGATTGCAGGTGATGCCCGAGCAGCTCTCCGACAGGCCGTAGCCCTCGACCACCGGACAGCCGGTGACCTCCAGCCACTTCTTCGCCGTCGCCTCGACCACGGCGGTGCCGCCGCCGTTGGCGATGACCAGCTCCGACCAGTCCAGCGTCGCCGCGTCGGGATGGTTGGCGACCGCGTTGAACAGCGTGTTGACCGCCGGGAAGATGTTGATTCGGTGCGGCTTGATCGTCTTGAGCAGGCCCGCGATGTCGCGCGGGTTGGGGATGAGGATGTTCAGCGCGCCGGCGCGCATGCCCAGCAGCGAGCAGGAGATGAAGGCGAACACGTGGTAGAGCGGCAGCGCGCAGACGATCTTGCTCTGCCCGCTGATCGGCTTGCGCTTCAGTCCCGGCTGCATCCACGCCTCGGCGGCCAGCAGGCTGGCGATGATGTTCCGGTGCAGCAGCATCGCGCCCTTGGCCACGCCGGTGGTGCCGCCGGTGTACTGCAGCACGGCGACGTCGTCGGGCACGATCTCGACCGGCTTGCGGGCGCGCCGGGCGCCGTCGGCGAGCGCGGCCTTGAAGCGGATCGCCTGCGGCAGCGAGTAGGCGGGAATCAGCTTCTTCACCTTGCGCAGCATGAAGTCGACGATCGCGCCCTTGGGGAAGCCCAGCATCTCGCCGACCGAGGCGAGGATGACGTGCTCGACCCCGGTCTCGGCCAGCACTTCCTGAGCCGTGGCGGCGAAGTTCTCGATGACGATCAGCGCCCGCGCGCCGGAGTCCTGCAGCTGGTGCTTGAGTTCGCGCGCGGTGTAGAGCGGATTGACGTTGACCACGATGGCGCCGGCGCGCAGCACGCCGGCGACGGCGATCGGATACTGCAGGACGTTGGGCAGCATGATCGCCACCCGGTCGCCCTTGGCGATGCCGCGCGCCTGCAGATGCGCGGCGAGCTGGTCGGACAGGCGGTCGATGTCGCCGAAGCTGATCGACTTGTCCATCAGCAGGTAGGCGGGGCGCTCGCGGTACTTCTGGAAGCTCTCCTCCATCAGCGCCACCAGCGACGGATAGGCATCCGGATCGATCGTCGCGGGCACGCCCGCCGGGTAGTGCTGCAGCCAGATCTTGTCCACCGCGGGGCCCCCTTTCCAGGCTCGGATGGACCGATTATGCCCACAGCGGGCCACTTCGGGCGTGCAGGGCGGGGCGCGCTGACCGGCGGCCCAATGGCGCGGCCGGGCGGGCTTGCCGGAGCCGGCGACGCGCGCTCTACTGGCAGCCAAGTCCCGGCCGGAGCCCGCCATGCGCATTCCGACGCTGTTGCTGTGCCTCGGATTCGGCCTGCCCGCGTGGGCGCAGGAGGCGGCCAACCCGCTGATCGACTACGACGGCTTCGCCGCGGCGGTGCGCGAGGTCGGATCGGCCCGCGAGTCGCGCCGGATCGACGCCCGCAGGTTCCTCGAGCTGGCCCGACAGCCTGGCGTGGTCATCCTCGACGCCCGCAGCCGCGAAGCCTACGCGCTGCTGCACGTCGAAGGCGCGGTCAACCTGCCGCTGCCTGACATCACCGCCGATGCCCTGGCGGCGCTGCTGCCGGATCCGGCGACGCCGGTGCTGATCTACTGCAACAACAACTTCCTCGACCAGCCGCGCGCCTTCCCGACCAAGGCGCCGGCGGCCTCGCTCAACCTGCACACCCTGACCGTGCTGCACGGCTACGGCTATCGCAATGTCTACGAGCTGGCGCCGCTGGCCGGCGTGGGCGAGACGCCGCTGCGCTTCGCCGGGACGCTGGCCCACCCGGGCGAAGCCCGGGCGGACGTGCAGGCGTCGGAGGCGGCGACGGCTGCAGGCGACGCCGGCGGCTAGGATCCAGCGCCGGGCGGCACGATCTCGAGCGGCTCGGCAGGGCTGGCGCCGATCGCGCGGACCTGCGGCCGGTACATGTCCTCGACCAGCGGTGGCGGCACGGTGTAGCGGCCGGGTGAAACCGCGCGCAGCAGGTAGTAGAGCTGGGCCTGGCCGCCGCCGTGGAGCTTGATCGCGGCGACGTAGCGATCGTCGCGATACTCCTCGTGGCGGATCTCGGCGGCCCAGCGCCGCTCGCTCAGCGCCATGCCGTCGATCACCAGTGCTTCCAGCGTCGCGGTGTCGCCCAGCGCAAGGTTCTCCACCTCGAGGCCGGCTGGCAGCAGGTCGGTGACCAGCGCGTCGGGCACGTTCTCTTCGGCGCCGACCGTGATCCGCGCGATCAGCGATTCGCCCTCCTTCAGCGAGCCGCCCGTGAACGGCGTGCCGTCCATCCGATACCAGGTGCGCTGGATTCGCAGGCCTTCGCCGCCGGCGGCAGGCGGCTTCGCCGGCGCGCCGACCGCGTCCTCGGCGATCCAGGTCTGGCCGCTGCCGGTCGCACCGACGCTGGCGCCGCCGCGCAGTTCGTCGGCGGCGATGTCGAGCGAGAACATCGCCACCGCGGGCAGTTCGATCCGCCGCTCGCCGATGCGGACTTCACCCGCGAGCGTGGGCCGCTCGTCGCCCAGCAGCTGGCGACCGAGCCGGAACACGGCGAGCTGCTCCTGCGTGCTGAGGCCCCAGCGGGCCGACGCCGGGCCGCGCAGTTCGCGAGCCAGCGCGATCAGGCGCGCATCGTGCTCGGCCGTGGCCAGGTCGTGCTCGTGCAGCAGCGCCAGCATCAGCGCTTCGTCGCGCAGCTTCGAGCCGTAGTCGCCCAGATAGCGCGGCCGCGCATCGTCCTGGGCCAGCGCTTCGGCGATGGCTTCGTCGCCGCGCTGGGTGTCGCCCTGCAGGCGCAGGGCCAGGCCGAGCTGCAGCAGCGGCAGGGCGGTGAGCGACTTGTCGCGCTCGTGCTGGAACAGGCTGCGCAGCGAACCCAGCGGTGCCGCGCCGTTCTTCGCCAGCACGTAGCCGGCGTGCGCGGCGTGGGCGAAGCGCAGATGTGCAGAGTGCTCGTAGGCGTAATAGCCGTCGCCGCCGGTGAGCAGCTCCTCGTTGAGCCGCTCGAGCGCGCGCTCCAGCACCGCCTCGGGGATCGCGTGGCCGGCATCGCGCCCCGCCAACAGCATCTCGGCGACGAAGGCCGTCATCTGCGGCTGCGCCCAGCCGTCGCCCGGCCAGAATCCGAACTGGCCGTTGGCGAGCTGCAGCGCGGCGAGTCGACCGAAGCCGGCCTCGATCATCGACTGCCGCTCGGCGTCGGGCAGCGGCGTCAGGCCGAAGCGGCCGGCGGTCGCCGGGTCGAGCCAGAGCAGCGGCCACAGCCGACTGCTGGTCTGCTCGACGCAGCCGTGGGGATAGCCGACAAGACCCTGCACGGAATCGGCGAAGGGCAGGGGCGCGACGCTCGACAGCGACACCCGCAGCGTCGTCGCCTCGGGCACCAGACCGTCGAGCAGGCCGCCGCCGCCTAAGGCGAGCGTGCCCGGCCCTTCCTGCACGCGTGCGCGGGCGCGACGCTCCGGCGGCCAGGCCGGACGCACGGCGATCTCGAAGCTGCGCGCGATGCGGGCATCGTCGGACACCGCTTCGACCTCGAACCTGCCCACGCCCTGGCCGGGCAGCGCGCGCAGCGGGAACTCGATGCTGCGCCGGGCCTCGTCGGCCAGTTCGACCGTCTGCACGCCGCCGTCGATCGCCAGCGGCGCATCGGCGCGCGCGCTGATCCGGTAGCGCCGGGTTGCACCGCTCAGGTTCTGCAGGTCGACGGTGAGCTTGGCGCGGTCACCGCCGGCCATCGCCCGCGGCGTGCTGACCTCCAGCACCAGCGGCGCGCGAACCAGCGCCTCGGCCTCCGCCTTGCCGTAGCGGTCCTCGGCGTAGGCCAGTGCGGCAATGCGCAGCGCGCCGTTGAAGTCGGGCGCCTCGAACTCGATCCGGGCACGACCCTGGGCGTCGAAGCTCACCGGCGCGCGATGCAGCGCGACGGTCTGGACGCGCGCGGTCGGCCGCCGCGCCTGCGGCAGCGCAGCCAGCGCGGCATCGCCGCCATAGCGCAGCCGTGCGCGTTCGCCGCTGAGCCGTTCGATCACCCGGCCGTAGACGTCGCGGCCCTCGACGCCGTAGGCGCGGCGGGCGAGGAAGTGCGCCGCGGCATCGGGCAGGCCGTATCCGGTCAGGGAGAGGATGCCCTGATCCACCGCCTCGACGACGACGTGCCCCGGCCTGCCGGCGAGATCGGGCGCGCTGACTTCGATCACCAGCGTCTCGCCCGGTCGCACCCGCTCGGGTGCCTGCAGGGTCAGCGCCAAGCTGCGATCGCCGCGCGAGATCGGCAGGTGGGCGACGCCGACGGCGCGCTGCGGGCTGCCCTCGCGCGCCGCATTAGCCGGACGGAACACCAGCGCGGTGATGTAGACGTCGTGGCGCTCCCAGTCCTCGCCGACGGTCAGCTCGACCCGCGCGCCCGGAAGGGCCTCGAACGCCTCGCGATGCAGCAGGCCTTCGCTGGTCTCCACCAGCAGCAGGCCCGGGCCGGCGTGCGGCGGGGTGATGGTGACCTCGACCGTGTCGCCGGCACGGTAGCCGGTGCGATCGAGAGCGAGCTTCACCTTGTCCGGTCGGGCGTCGAGTCCGCGGTTCTCGTCGCTCCAGCTCCAGCCGGCGGTGAACGGCAGACGGGTCACGAGACCGGTCTCGGGATCGCGGATCTCCAGCCGGTACTCGCCCCACTCGACGTTGAAGTCGAGCCGACCCGGCTTCTCGCCGGCCAGCGCCAGCGTGCGCGTCTCGACCTGCTCGCTGCGCCGGCTGAAGTCGCTGGTCCAGCCGCGGCCGTCGACGAAGGTCCAGCGGTAGTCGCGATGCTCGCGCACCAGCGCGGCCTCGAGGGCGGCAGCCGGCAGCCGGGTGCCCGCGGCGTCGCTGCGCAGCACCTCGAAGCCGACGCTGGCGTTGGCGTCGGCGCCTTCCTTCGGATCGAACAGCGGGCGAATCCCGACCAGCGCATCGGCGGGCCAGATCGTCCGCACCAGCGAACGGCGGATGGCGCGCCCGCCGGACTCGAACAGGCTGGCGGCGACCCGCACCTTGACCGGCGCCGCGGGCGGCTCGGCACCTTCGAGCAGCGCCAGCGACAGCGCCGCGCGTCCGGTTTCGTCGAGCGGTCCGTCGAAGGCGTCCTGCGGGCCTTCGGGCAAGGTGAGCGCCGGATCGCCGAAGTGGTAATCGGGCAGCGCAGCGACCGGATGGACGTCGGCGCTGTACAGCAGTTCGGCCTTGAAGCGGTTGCCGGCCGCCGGCGCGCCGTACAGATAGGCGCCCTCGGCCGAAACCGGCAGCGCTGCGCCAGGCGCGAGTCGCTCCACGCTGCTGTCGAGCGCGAGCTTGAGCCGCTCGGGCAGGAACTCCTCGACGCGGAAGTCGAAGCGGCCGACCGGCTCGCCCTTGTCCGGATCCAGACGCAGTTCCAGCGTCCAGCGCCCGGTCGATGCGTCGACGGCCATGCCGCGCTCGAAGGCGTAGTAGCCCTGGGGTCCGGGTTCGAGCGTCTGCGCCGCCAGCGCGCGGCCGTCCGGCTGGCGCAGCCGGCCGAACAGCGGCGGAAACTCCTTCAGCGGCCGGCCGTCGAAATCGCGCAGCAGCGCCGATACGCGCAGCGTCTCGCCCGGTCGGTACAGGTCTCGACCCGACCAGGCGTAGGCATCGAGCGCGGAGTGCGGGCGGCCGGCGACGGTGAACTCGCTCAGATCCAGCGCCGCCTGGCGGAACGGCAGCAGTGCCAGTTCGCCGCCGGCGCGGGCGACGAGCACGTGCTCGGGCTGTGGCCGATAGGCGAGGGTGAGATGACCGGTGCCGTCGCTGCTGCCCTCGACGACGACCTTGCCGTCCTTGTCGAGCACCTGCAGCTCGACGCCGCCGCGCGGCTGGCCGCTGTCCAGCGAGGCGACGTGAATCCACAGCTTTCCACCGGCGCTGCGCGCATGCAGGCCGAGGTCGGTGACGACGTAATAGGTCGTCTGCAGCTGGCCGTCGAACTGGCCCGGCCGCTTCATGACGGCGAGGTAGAGACCTGCCGGCTTCAGTTCGGCGATCGTCTGCACCGGCAGGAAGGCGACGTTGCGCTCGTTGGGCCGAGCGGGCAGGGCGAAGCGGTTGGCGTAGGCCGGCTCGGCCAGGCGCTCGACGTCGTCGAGCTCCCACCAGCTCTTCTGGCCGGCGCGCTGCCAGCGGGCGAAGAAGTCCGAGTAGGCCGACGGCTTGACCCGGTAGAACTCGACGTCGGCCTCGGGCGCGTTGACGGTCGCGATGGGCAGGCCATCGGATCCGCGGGCCGGCAGCACGCTGCCCTGGCTGGCGAAGGCGAGGCTCGGCGGCAGGTTGCCGGAGTAGGCGCTGGTCTCGACCGGCGCGCCCAGCGTGCTGCCGTCGGCGGCCTCGAGCTCGGCGGCGATGCGCAAGGAGTAGGTCTGGTCGGACTGCAGGTAGGGGAAGCGCAGCAGCAGGCCGTCGCCTTCGATCATCCAGCTGCCCGAGGGTGTGCCGCCCGCTGCGTCCTTGACCTGGATGCGCTCGTCGAAGGGCTGCGCCGTCGCCAGCGGACGATTGAAACGCAACACCAGCGATGCGCGGCCCTCGAAGGGCTCACCGCTCGCGGCCTCGAGGCCGAACGCCGCCTGCGTCGCCGATGTCTGCGTGGTCGCCTGCACCGGCGCCTGCTCGGGCTGGCCGCCGCAGGCGGCGAGCAGCAGCGCGGACAGCGCAGTCGTCATCCACCGCCATGGACGTGCCCTGCACGGGGCCTTGGGCATCGTAGCGGCTGAGTTACCCATGACCGGCTCCCTGGCGTCGGCGAATCCGCCCAGTATAGGTTCCGATGACCGCCGCCGATGCCCCGCTGCGCACCCTCGTCGTCGTCCTCGGCGACCAGCTCGATCGCCGTTCAGCCGCGCTCGCGGAATTCGATCCCGGACGCGACGCGGTGTGGATGGCCGAGGTCGTCGGAGAGTCGACGGCGGTGTGGTCGCACAAGGCGCGGATCGCGCTGTTCCTGGCCGCGATGCGGAGTTTTCGCGATGAGCTGCGGGCGCGCGGCTGGACGCTCCACTACGCGGAGCTCGGTCGACACGCGCATGCCACGCTGGCCGAGGCGCTCGCTGCCGACGTCGCCCGGTTGCGGCCCGAGCGGATAGTCTGGGTGAAGCCGGGCGAGTGGCGCGTCGAACAGGCGCTGCGCGCGGCGGTCGATGCCGCCGGCGTTCCCCTGATCGAGCGCGAGGACACCCATTTCCTCTGCACGACGGCTGATTTCGCCGGCTGGGCGCGCGGACGCCGCGGCCTGCTGATGGAGCACTTCTACCGCTGGATGCGGCAGCGCGAGGGCATCCTGGTCGAGGACGGCAAGCCGGTCGGTGGTCGCTGGAACTTCGACGCCGACAATCGCGGCAGCTTCGACGCGCGCGGGCCCGGCCTGCTGCCGCCGCCGCGTCGCTTCGCCCCCGATGCGCGGACGCGGGAGGTGCTCGCGCTGGTCGAGACGCGCTTTGCCGACCACCCGGGCCAGCTCGACGCCTTCGACTGGCCGATCACGCCCGCCGACGCCGAGGCGGCGCTTGACGACTTCGTCCGCCACCGGCTGCCGCTGTTCGGCCGCTACCAGGACGCGATGTGGACCGGCGAGCCGTGGCTCTACCACGCGCGCCTCTCGATGGCGATGAACCTCAAGCTGATCTCGGCGCGGCGGGTGATCGATGCCGCCCTGTCGGCGTGGAGCACGGGCGACGCGCCGATCGAGGCGGTGGAGGGCTTCATCCGCCAGGTGCTGGGCTGGCGCGAGTACGTCCGCGGCATCTACTGGCTGAAGATGCCCGGCTACGGCGAGCTCAACGCGCTCGACGCGCATGCGCCGCTGCCGCGCTTCTACTGGACCGGCGAGACCGACATGGCCTGCCTGCGCGAAGCGATTGGCCAGACCCTGCGACTGGGCTATGCGCATCACATCCAGCGTCTGATGGTGACCGGGCTGTTCGCGCTGCTGCTCGGCGTCGCGCCGCGCGAGGTGCACGCCTGGTATCTCGCGGTCTACGTCGATGCGGTGGAGTGGGTCGAGCTGCCCAACGTGATCGGCATGAGCCAGTACGCCGACGGCGGCATCCTCGGCAGCAAGCCCTATTGCGCCACCGGCAAGTACATCCAGCGGATGGGCAACTACTGTCGGGGCTGCCGCTTCCGCCCCGAACAGGCGGTCGGCGAGGCTGCCTGCCCGTTCACGACCCTCTACTGGGACTTCCTTCAGCGCCACCGCGAGCGATTCGCCCACCACCCGCGCACCGCGCTGCAGTGGCGTGCGCTCGCCGGCAAGCAGGAGGACGAGCTGGCGGCAATCCGAGCGCAGGCCGAGGCCATTCGCTCTCGCTTCGCCCACCCGCCATGACAGGTACGGCCATCGCCCCAATTAACGGGGACAGGTACCGTTAATCCCAATTAACGGGGACAGGTACCGTTGTTTCTCTCGGGAGGGTGAGGGCACGTGGCGGTTCACGGTCACGCCACGGGCGCGGCGTGCACACTTCGGCCCGTCAAGCCTGGACATCCCCATGAGCAGAACCTGCCTGATCACCGGCGCCTCCGGCGGCGTCGCCACCGCGCTGGCCGACCGCCTGCGCAGCGAAGGCTGGCGGCTTGCGCTGGCCACGCGTGACCCGGCGCGCGTCACGGCGACGGGAGAGGATTTCGTGCTGGCTGCGGATGTGTCCGGCGAAGCCGGCGCCGTTGCCGCGGTGGAAGGCGCCGCCGGGCATTTCGGCGCGCTGCCCGATGCGGTGGTCAACTGCGCCGGCGCCATCCTGGTCGCGCCGATCGCCCGCACCACCGAAGCGCAGTACCGCGCGTGCCTGTCGGCCAATCTCGACACCGCCTTCTTCGTCGCCCGCGCCTACGCGCCGGCGCTGCAGAAGGCCAAACGGGGCGGATCGCTGCTGTTGTTCAGCTCGGTCGCGGCGGCGATGGGCGTCGCCAATCACGCGGTGATTGCCATCGCCAAGGCAGGCATCGAAGGCCTGGTGCGCTCGCTGGCCGCCGACTTTTCACCTGGCGGACTGCGGGTCAACGCGATCGCACCGGGCCTGATGGCCACGCCGGCCACCGCGCGGATGCTGGGCAGCGATGCGGCGCGCGCGCAGATCGCCGCGCAGTACCCGCTGGGCCGTCACGGCGAAGCCGAGGATGCGGCGGGTTTGGCCGCATGGCTGATCTCGGAGCAGGCCGGCTGGCTCAGCGGCCAGGTGATCCCGCTCGACGGCGGATTCAGCGCCGTGCGTCCCTACGTGCGCAGCGCCTGATGGGCCGCGCGATCGTCTGGTTCCGGCAGGACCTGCGGCTGGCCGACCAACCGGCGCTGGCGGCGGCGCTAGCCGCGGGGCTGGAGCCGGTGCCGGTCTACGTCCATGCGCCCGAGGAGGAGGGCGGCTGGGCGCCGGGCGCCGCGTCGCGCGCCTGGCTGCACGAGAGCCTTGCCGCGCTCGATGCCGATCTGCGCGCGCGCGGTTCGCGGCTCGTGCTCCTGCGCGGGCCCTCGCTGGAGGCGATCGGACGGCTGGTCGACGCGACGAACGCCGAGGCCGTGTTCTGGTGCCGTCGCTACGAGCCCGCGGCGATCGCGCGCGACGCCGAAGTCAAGGCGGCGCTGCGCGGTCGAGGTCTTCGCGCCGAGAGCTTCAACGGCGCGCTGCTCGTCGAGCCGTGGACGGTGAAGACCGGCGGCGGGACGCCGTACAAGGTGTTCACGCCGTTCTGGCGCGCGGCCTCGGCGGGTCTCGAATCGATTCCGCCGCCTCTCGAAGCACCAAAGGCGCTGCCCGATCCCGGCGCGATCCCCGACGCGCTCGGACTCGACGATCTGGGTCTGCTGCCGACGCCGCGCTGGGACCGATCCTTCTGGCGGCACTGGACGCCCGGCGAGACCGGCGCGGCCGCCCGCCTGTCGGCGTTCCTCGATGCGCCCGTGCATCGCTACCACGACGACCGCAACCGCCCCGATCTCGCCGGTACCTCGGCGCTCTCCGCGCATCTGCACTTCGGCGAGATCTCGCCGCTGCAATGTCTGGAAGCCGTTCGCAGGGCAGGGTTCAGCGGCACCGTCGCCGAGCATGCCGGCCACTTCGTGCGCGAACTCGGCTGGCGGGAGTTCTCCTACCACCTCCTGTACCACTTTCCGCAGACGCCGACCGTGGATCTGAATCCGAACTTCGCCGGCTTCGGCTGGAAAGCGCCCGATGCGAATCTGCTCGCCGCCTGGCAGCGCGGCCGGACCGGTATCCCGATCGTCGATGCCGGCATGCGCGAGCTGTGGTCGACCGGCTGGATGCACAACCGCGTGCGGATGATCGTCGCCAGCGTGCTCACCAAGAATCTGCGCTATCACTGGCGCCACGGCGCGGCCTGGTTCTGGGACACCCTGGTCGACGCCGATCTGGCCAACAACACCCAGGGCTGGCAGTGGACCGCCGGCACCGGCGCCGACGCCGCGCCGTACTTCCGCATCTTCAATCCGGTCAGCCAGGGCGAGCGCTTCGACCCGCAGGGCACCTACGTCCGGCGCTGGGTGCCGGAGCTGGCGCGCCTGCCCGACGCCCTGGTCCATGCGCCGTGGACCGACCCCGCGACGACGCGTGCGCTCGCGCCGGGCTATCCGCCGCAGCCGATCGTCGATCTGCGCGCCACCCGCGAAGCGGCGCTGGCGGCCTATGGCGCACTGAAGAAACCGTCCTGACGACGCGTTGACGCTGTTCGGCCTCCGGCGCACCATCGGGCGATGTGCTTCGGAGGGCAACGCATGCGCAGCTGGGGCAAGCACGGTCGGCGCGAACCGATGGCCAAGGTCGACACGGCGTGGCTCCGGATGGAGCGCCCGACCAACCTGATGATGATCACCGGCGTGATGATGTTCGACTCGCCGATCGATCTTCCGCGGATGAAGGCCCTGTTGGCCGAGCGCTTCCTCGCCTACCGCCGCTTCCGGCAGAAGGCGGTCGACCTCGAAGCCGCTGCGTTCTGGGAGGACGACGAGGATTTCGACATCGACTGGCATGTCCGCCGCACCGCGCTGCCCGGAGAGGCCGGCAAGCGCGAGCTGCAGGATCTCGCCAGCCAGCTGGCATCGACGCCGCTGGACCATTCCAAGCCACTGTGGCAGTTCCATCTGGTCGAGCGCTACCAGGGCGGCAGCGCGCTGATCGCCCGCATCCATCATTGCTACGCCGACGGCATCGCGCTGGTGCAGGTCATGCTGTCGCTGACCGACGTGTCGCCCGAGCCGCATCCGGACGCTGCGCTGCATTCGGCCTGGCTCAAGGACGACGGCAGGCGCGTCACCGAGCGTTTCTTCGATCCGGCCATGGCGCAGGTCGAGAAGGCGATGAAGTTCGGCAGCCAGCTGCTGCACAAGGGCATGGAGGTCTACCAGCATCCGTCGCTGGCCGGCGTGCTGGCCAAGGAGGGTGGGGCGATCGCCGCCGAGCTGGCCCACGCGCTGTCGCTCTCCGACGACCCGTCGACCACGCTCAAGGGCCCGCTCGGGGTGGTCAAGCGCTGCGCCTGGGCCGAGCCGATCCCGCTGGCCGAGGTCAAGGCGGTCGCCCACGGCTTCAAGTGCACGGTCAACGACATCCTGCTGGCGGCGGTTGCCGGCGCGCTGCGCGGCTACCTGCGCGAACGCGGCGAGGACGTCGACGACCTCACCATCCGCGCGACCGTGCCGGTCAATCTCAGGCCGCTGGAACACGCGAAGAAGCTCGGCAACCACTTCGGCCTGGTCTTCCTCGACCTGCCGATCGGCGAGGACAACCCGGTCAGCCGCGTCTATCGCGTCGCCGAGTCCATGGCGCAGATCAAGGCGTCCAAGCAGGCGCTGGTGACCTACGGCGCGCTGGCGGCGCTGGGCATGGCGCCGTCGACGGTCCAGCACGCGGCGCTCGAGTTCCTCAGCCGCAAGGCCAGCACGGTGGCGACCAACGTGCCCGGGCCGCAGATGCCGCTCTACATGGCCGGGGCGCGGATGCGCCAGACCATGTTCTGGGTCCCGCAGAGCGGCAGCATCGGCATCGGCATCAGCATCCTGAGCTACGACGGCGGCGTGCAGTTCGGCCTGATCGCCGATCGCAAGCGGCTGCCCGAGCCCGAAGCCGTCATCGCGCGCTTCCGGCCGGAGTTCGAGAAGCTGCTCTACCTGCTGCTGCTGGAGGAGTGGGGCGAGGGCCTGCCCGCTCCGGCCCACGCCGAGGCCCTGCTGCAACGCTACGGTTGAACCCACCCGGGCCGTTTTCGGCCGGGGGTGCGAGAAGTCTCCCTGTCGTGACACCAGTAGTTGCCGGGGCGGTCGGCGGACCGCTCCGGCGACTCACCGGACCGGCACTGATTGGGGGCGACAATGATTCGAGTTCTGCTCATCGACGACCATGCGCTGGTGCGCAGCGGCCTGCGGATGGTCATGGAGCAACAGACCGACCTGGTCTGCGTGGGAGAGGCGTCCAGCGGCGAGGAGGGTCTCGCGCTGGCGCGCAAGCATCGGCCCGAGATCGTGCTCTGCGATCTGCAC
>VFQU01000504.1_pt1 | contig 33882 bp, 27 predicted proteins | sample 3512311 | NCBI WGS metagenome assembly VFQU01 (sample SAMN10412377, study PRJNA504923) | tailings metagenome | isolation source: Relicate 3 Philex TSF3 active mining site | place: Philippines: Tuba, Benguet | collected 2017-08-29
GACCTCGTTGCCGCGGCGGATGCGCTCGCCGGCGGCAGCGTCGCGGTCGAAGGCGTAGCGCTGCACCGCGTAGGCCGCGTCGAGCGCGAACCACGCATCGTCACCCTGCCAGCGCAGCGTCGCCTCGACGCCGCGGTGGCGGGTGCGGCCGTCGTTGAGGGTGAAGCCCTGCGCATCGCGCAGGATCACGTTGCGCTTGGTGTAGGCATAGGCGTCGACGGCGAGGTCGAACGACCCCGGGCCGCCGCGCCAGCCCAGCTCGATGCCCCGGATGCGCTCGGTGGCGAGATCGGCGACGTCCTGGCCACGCTGCAGCCGGTACAGCTCGCCGGCCTGCGGCACGCGGAAGGCGCCGGCGAGGCGGCCGACCAGCGCCTGCGCGTTGCTGATGTCGTAGCGCAGGCCGAGCTGCGCGTTGAGCGCGTCGAAGCTGTCGACGCGATCGGCCGGCCGGTTGAACAGGCAGCCGCCGAAACCGCAGGGCGTTCCGTCCTCGCGCAGGTTGCCGGCCGCCATGCGGTTGTCGTAGCGGTAGCGGTGCCACTCGCCGCGCAAGCCGGCGTCGAGCGTCCAGTCCGCCGCGATCTCGCGCTGCCACTGGCCGAAGGCGGCGAGCACGGCGGTGTCGACGCGGTAGTCGTAGTGGCGCCCGGCCGGGCGGATCGCCTGCTGCGCCGGCGTGCCGGTGGTGAGCGGCCGCGGCTGCAGCTCGACCAGGTCGCCGCGGGCGAACTCGAGGTCGGCGCCGAGCTGCCGGCGCCAGGCGCCCTCGCCGGTCCACATCAGCTGCAGGCCGGCGCTGCGGCTGGCGTTGTCCTCCAGCGGCTGGCCGAGGTTGAAGTGCTGCAGGAAGCGCTGGTCGTCGCGTCGCGCGTAGGGGACGAAGGCGAAGGCGCCGCCGTCGGCCAGCGCCCACTCCCAGCGGCCCTGCAGGCGCAGCGCGTCGCCGCGGCGGAACGCCTCGGGGTTGGCATTGCCGCGCCGGCGCTGGTCGCGATAGGCGTCGAAGCCGGCGACGAAGCCGGCAGTCTGCTGGTCGAGTGCAGAGGCCGACAGCAGCAGGCGCGGCGCGCCGGGCAGGGCGTCGTCGCGCCACTGCGCGATCAGCCGCTGCTGCTGCACGCCCTCGTCGACGCGGAAGCTGCCGAGATCGGCGATCGAGGCGTCGACGCGCCAGCGCTCGCCGTCGGCCGCGCCGCCGAGCAGCCGGCGCGACCCGTGCGGGCCGAGTTCGAAGCGCACCGCCGTGCCGGCATCGTCGATCGCGCGCGGCCGAAGCTCGACCACGCCGTGCAGCGCGTTGCTGCCGTGCACCGCGCTGCCGGGACCGCGCAGCACCTCCACCGCGCCGGCCAGCTCGGTCGGCAGCTCGGCCATCTGGTTGACGTTGCAGAACGCCGCCGGGCGGATCGGCACGCCGTCCTCGAGGAACAGGAAGGCGCCGCAGGCGCCCACGCCGGCCAGCACCGGCGAGCGGATCGCGGTGAGCTGCTCCTGTCCGCTGCCGCGGCTGATCCACACGCCGGGCAGGCGGTCGAGCAGCTCGCTGGCGTGGCGCGGCGCGACGCGGTCGACCTCGCTGGCGCCCAGCGCCGCCACCGCCTCGACCGGCGCGGCGCGCGGCGCGCGCGCGGTGATCCGCACCGCGTCGAGGCGGCGCGCCTCGTCGTCGGCCGGCGCCTCGACGGGCGCGGCGAACAGGGCGGCGGCGATCAGCAGCGATGAACTCATGCGCGGATGCTAACCGTCCCGGCGTCGACACTCCGTGCGCCGTGGTCGCCTACACTTTCGCGATGCACGATCCGCACGACTCCCCGCTCGGCAAGCCGGTCGAGTACGCCGGCCACTACGACCCGTCGCGGCTGTTCCCGATCGCCCGCGCCGAACAGCGCCGCCGGCTCGGCATCGAGGCCGCGCTGCCCTTCGTCGGCGCCGACCTGTGGAACGCCTACGAGCTGTCCTGGCTCGATCCGCGCGGCCGCCCGCGGATCGCCCTGGCGCGCTTCGACGTGCCCTGCGGATCGCCCTGCATCATCGAGTCGAAGTCGCTCAAGCTCTACCTCAACGGCTTCATGCAGGAGCGCATCGACGGCCTCGCCACGCTGGAGGCCACGCTGCGCCGCGACCTGTCGGCGGCCTGCGGCGCCGAGGTCGGGGTGGCGCTGATCGGCCCGGCCGATTTCGGCGCGCTGCGCCTGGCGGCGCTCGAAGGCGAGTCGATCGATGCCGCCGACACCGACGTCGACCACTACGGCCCGCCGCAGCCGACCCAGCTGTTCGCCGACCCTGTGCTGCTGGTCGAGGAGACGCTGGTCAGCGACGCGCTGAAGTCGAACTGCCCGGTGACCGGCCAGCCCGACTGGGCCAGCCTGCAGATCCGCTACCGCGGCCCGCGCATCGACCGCGCCGGCCTGCTGCGCTACCTCGCCGGCTACCGCGAGCACGCCGACTTCCACGAGCACTGCGTCGAGCGGATCTTCTGCGACCTCGCCGCGCGCTGCATGCCGGAGCGGCTGTTGGTCTACGCCCGCTACACCCGGCGCGGCGGCCTCGACATCAATCCCTGGCGCAGCAGTGCGCCTTGCGCCCCGCCGGAGAACACGCGGCTGGCGCGGCAGTAGGGCAGCGCCGCAGGACGACTGGCACGCTGCTTGCTGTGCAAGTCCACCCCTTGCCGCACAATCCGCCCATGTCCCTGCGCCTGCGCCTCGCCCTCAGCCTCGCCGCGCTGATCCTGGTCCTCGGTCTTGCCGCCTTCGCCGGCGTGCGGGCGCTGACCGACGACCTGACCCGCGCGCTGGGCGAAACCGCGGTCGGCGTCGGCCGGTCGGTGGTGACCGTGCTGCGCGCCGATGCGCGCGTCGTCGACGAGCCCGAGGGCGCGCCGCTGATCCGCAGCGAGTCCGAGGACGTGCGGGTGTTCCAGCACACCGTCGTGCCGGAGGGTGCGACAGGCGAGGCGCCGCAGCGCGAGATCCGCATGGTGGTCAACGGCCGCGACCTGACGCCGGAGGAGATCGCCGCGCGGATGAGCCAGCACCACCCGCCGCAGATCGAACTGCGACCCGGCGAGCCCGGCAAGCCGCCGATGCTGTGGCTGCGCAGCGCCGACGGCGAGCGGCCGATCGCGTTGCCGCGCAGCGGGGTCGACGCCGCGCTGGACCGCTTCCTGGGTCAGCTCGGCTGGGGCCTGCTGGCGCTGCTGGCGATCGGCCTAGGCGGTGCGTTCTGGCTGGCGCAGCGGCTGGCGCGGCCGCTGGCCGGCCTGGCCGATGCCGCCGAAGCGGTGGGCCGCGGCGCGCTCGGCGCGCGGGTCGAGGAGACCGGACCGCCGGAGCTCAAGCGCAGCCTCGCGGCGTTCAACCACATGTCGAGCGAGCTGGCCCGGCTCGATCGCGAGGCGGCCGCGCTGCGCGCCGACCGCGAGCTGGCCGAACTCGGCGAGATCGGTCGCGGCCTCGCCCACAGCCTGCGCAATCCGCTGCACGCGCTGGGCCTGAGCCTGGAAGCGCTGGCGGCCGGCGGCGGCGATCGCGAATCGGTGGCGGCGCTGCATCAGTCCGGCCGCGAGCAGCTGGCGCGCATCGACCAGGCGCTGCGCGGCTTCCTTGCGCTCAGCGCCGGCGCGGGTGCGCAGCCCGAGCCGGTGGCGCTGCGCGCGCTGGTCGACGACGTCGCCCTGGAGGCCGCGCAGCGCGCCCAGGGCCGCGTCGACATCGCCATCGACGGCGCCGACCGCGTGCTGCGCGGGGTGCCGGCCGAGCTGCGCATCCTGCTGCACACGCTGGTGATCAACGCCCTGGAAGCCAGTCCCGACCGCGCGACCGTGCGCATCCGGATCGGCGAATCCGCCGACGGCGCCGCCCGCGTCGAGGTCGAGGACGCCGGGCCGGGCCTGGCGCCGGAGATCCGCGCGCGGCTGTTCGCGCCGCACGTCAGCAGCAAGCCTGCCGGCGCCGGCATGGGCCTGTACCTCGCCGAGCGGCTGGCGCGGCTGCGCTACCGCGGCGCGATCACGCTGGCCGATCGCGACGGCGGCGGCACCCGCGCGACGCTGCTGCTGCACGATCGCGAGGTCCGCGATGAGCGCGCCTGAACCGCGCATCCTCTTGGTCGAGGACGATCCGGCGCAGCGTCGGCTGGTGTCGGACCTGCTGACCGGCGCCGGATTCGCCGTGACCAGCGCCGACGGTGTCGCCACCGCGCTGCCGCTGCTCGCCCAGCCCAGCCTGCAGCTGGTGATCTCCGACTTCCGCCTCGCCGATGGCGACGGTCTCGGCCTGCTGCGCGAGGTACGCGCGCGGCGGCCCGAGCTGAGCTTCGTGCTGGTCACCGCCTACGGCAGCATCCAGCACGCGGTCGAGGCGCTGCGCGCCGGCGCCGACGACTACCTGGCCAAGCCGTTCGAGCGCCAGGCGCTGCTGCTGGTGGTCGACAAGGCGCTGCGCACGCGCGCGCTGCGCGAGGAGAACCGCCGGCTGAGCGACGCGCTCGGCGAACGCGAGCGGCTGGTCGAGCTGATCGGCCGCGCGCCGGCGATGCAGCGGCTGTACCGGCAGATCGAGCGCCTCGCGGCGACCGATGCGACGGTGCTGGTGAGCGGCGAGTCGGGCACCGGCAAGGAGCTGGTCGCGCGCGCCCTGCACAAGCTGTCGCGGCGCGTGGACAAGCCCTTCGTCGCGGTCAACTGCGCGGCGATTCCCGACGGGCTCGTCGAATCGGAATTCTTCGGCGCCGAACGCGGCGCCTACACCGGCGCCCAGGCCGCGCGCAGCGGCCACTTCGAGAACGCCCACGGCGGCACGCTGTTCCTCGACGAGATCGGCGAGCTGCCGCTGGCGCTGCAGCCCAAGCTGCTGCGCGTGCTGCAGGAGGGCCGGCTGATGCGGGTCGGCGGCGCGCGCGAGATCGCCGTCGACGTGCGCGTGCTGGCGGCGACCAATCGCGACCTCGCCCGCGAAGTCGGCGAAGGCCGCTTCCGCGAGGACCTGTACTGGCGGCTCAACGTCGTCGAACTGAAGCTGCCGCCGCTGCGCGAACGCCGCGAGGACATCCCGCTGCTCATCGAGCACCTCGCCGCGCGCGCCGCGCGCCAGCACGGCCTGCCGCCGCCGAACATCCCGAAGTCGGTGCTGCGCGCGCTGATGGACCGGCCGTGGAGCGGCAACGTGCGCGAGCTGGCCAACACCGTCGAGCGCCTGCTGCTGCTGGCTGACGACGGCGAGCCGCAGCTCGACGACCTGCCCGACGCGCCGCGCCGCGGCAACGACGGCGGCGTGCGCCTGCCCGCCGAGGGCCTCGACTGGGACGCGCTGGAGCGCTCGCTGCTGGCCCAGGCGCTGGCCCAGGCGCAGGGCCAGAAGAAGCGCGCCGCCAGCCTGCTCGGACTGCCGTACAAGGCCTTCCTGTACCGGCTGGAAAAGCACGGGCTCGAGGCGGGCTGAACTCGCGCCCCTCACCCTCAGGGAGAGGGGTTGGGGTGAGGGTCCGGCGAAGCCCGAGGCACCCTGGGGCCCCTCACCTCCGACCCCTCTCCCGATGGGAGAGCGGAGCAATGTGCTCGAACTGCTTCCATTGGCATCTCCCGGGCCGCATCCCGCCCCTTCGCTGCTGCGCGGCGAACGGGTGGGGGACGGTGGCGCTGTCCTGCGTCAGGCGTGCAGCGAAACGCTGCGCCGGCCACGCGTTCCCGACGGCCTGCTCCGCGGCGATCCCCATTTCGGGATCGACGCGCCGCAAATGCGGTCCGCATCGAGCGCGCGCATCGTCGGCTGCGTGCGTGTCCCCCGCGAATCGAGCCGAATCCCTGTTCCGACGCGCGTTGAGAGGCGAGCGGGCGGGTTGGCACGCTGCCTGCAACAGCGAGGATGCTTCCCCCACCCGCATCCAAGGAGTCGTGCATGTTCCTCCCCCGCAGTTCCCGTTTCGCCCTGGCCGGCGCGGCCGCCGTGCTCGCCCTGATCGGCCATGCCGGCGCTTCCGACACCGCTACCGTCAGGATCGTCGCCAACGGCAGCGAGGAGACCGTCGAAGTGGCGATGGATGAGCTGAAGGTCGGCGAGAGCCGCCAGCTCACCGCCGCGTCCGGCAAGCCGGCGATCGTCACCCGCACCGAGAACGGCCTCACCGTCGAGGTGGCCGGCAAGCGCACCGAGGTCGTCTTCCCTGCCGCCGGCGGCGACGTCCACTGGGTGCACGCGCACGGCGACGCCCACGACGGCAAGCAGGTGCGCGTGATCCGCATCGACCGCGATGCCGAAGTCACCGATCTCGGCGACGGCAAGCGCAAGGTGATCATGATCAAGCGCGGCAGCGCCGACGCCACTGGCCTCGACGACGCCGGCATCGCCGAGCTGATCGCCGAGCTGCAGGCCAGCAAGGAAGCCGGCGACGATGCGCGGATCAAGGAGATCATCGCCGAGCTCGAGGCCAAGCACGGCACGCTCGCCGACGGCGGGCACGAGCAGGTGATCGTCACCCGCCGCATCACCCGGCCGGCCGAGCCGCAGGACTGATCCGTCACCGATTCGCGCGTCATCTCTCCCTCCCCTGCAGCGCAGGGGAGGGTCGGGGAGGGGTGGCGCATCGCGCGCCGCGGAATCCCGCCCGCAGCGGCGGATAATCCGCCGATGCACGTGATTCTCTACCAGCCGGAAATCCCGCCCAACACCGGCAACGTCATCCGCCTGTGCGCCAACACCGGCGCGCGGCTGCACCTGGTGCGGCCGCTGGGCTTCGAGATCGACGACGCGCGATTGCGCCGCGCCGGCCTCGACTACCACGAGTTCGCCGATCTGGCCGTGCACGACAGCCTCGACCACTGCCTCGCCGCGCTCGGCGGCGCTCGGCTGTTCGCGCTGTCGACGCGCGGTCGCGCGCGCTTCGATGCGCCGGTCTATCGCGCCGACGACGCTTTCCTGTTCGGCCCCGAGACGCGCGGCCTGCCCGACGACGTGCTCGACGCCGTGCCCGAGACGCAGCGGCTGTTCCTGCCGATGCGGCCGGACAACCGCAGCCTCAACCTGTCGAACGCGGTGGCGGTGACGGTGTTCGAGGCCTGGCGCCAGCTCGGCTACGCCGGCGCAGTGCCGCGCTGAGCGCGCGGCGGTCTCAGCGCCCGCCGCCCATCATCCGCAGGATGTCGTCGAGCGGATTGCCGTCGCGGTTGGCGTCGAGCATCGCGGCGAGACCCCCCAGGCCGCCGCCCGCATTCGCAGACCCGCCCTGTCCACCCAGAAGCCCGCCGAGCAGGCCACCGAGCCCGCCCCCGCCGTCCTGTGCCGGCGTGCCGCCCTGCTTGGCCATGAAGCCGGTCACCAGCATGGCCAGCATCGGCAGCATCTTGCGCAGCAATGCGGGATCGAGGCCCGATTGCGCCGACGCCTTGGCCGCGACTGCGCGGCTGACGTCCTTGCTGCCGAAGATCTGGCCGAGCACGTCGTTGCCGCGCGAGACGTCGGTCGGTCGGGGTGACAGTACGGCGTCCATCAGCCCGCCGCCGCCGAGTTGGCCGAGCAGGTCGCCGAGTCCGCCCAGGCCGCCAGCCTGCGACTGGGCCTGCCGCTGGTAGCCGCCGAGGATCGCCGGCAGCAGCGCGGCGGCGCCATCGGCCGCCTGCTTCTCGCTGACGCCCAGTTCGCGGGCGACCGAGGAAAGGCCACCCATCTGGGCGAGGATGTCGTTGATCTGCATGTGCGGTTGCTCCTGGGTGCGGATGACGGGTTCGCCCGGCGATCAGTCGAGCAGGTCGGCGGGCACGTTGCCGCCGTTGGCGGCGATCTTCGCCAGCACGGTCTTGTGCAGCCACATGTTCATCTGCGCCGAATCGGCCATCAGCGCCGCCGGACAGTCCAGCTCGACCGCCAGCGCCTTGCGCGCGGCGAAGCTGCTGTCGATGTCGAGCAGCTTGAGCAGGTCGACGATCGAGGTTCGCCAGTTGAGCTTCTGAGTGGCCTTGGCGGCGCGCGCCTCGAGCTGGGCGACGACGTCGACCAGCGGCACTGGCTCAGGTGCGGTCGGGGCCGCAGTTGCGGCGGTCGGAGCCGCGGGCGCCGACGTGGCGGGGGATGCGGCCGGTGTCGGCGCCGGTTTCGGTGCCGGCGTTGCGGCCTTGGCCTTGCCCAAGCCCAGCGTGCTCAGGATGGCGTCGAAGAAGCCCATGGTGTCCTTCCTTGTGCGTCGGGTTGCGATGCCGACTCGCGCGTTCGCGCGGCGGGTGTCCTCGGAGCATACGCCCATCGGGCGTCGGGTGTGGCCGTCCAGCGCAGCATCGCTGCCCGCGTCGGGGGTTGCGCGGGTTCCGAGGCGACGCGCGCCGCTCAGCGACGCGGCTCGAACAGCCCCTGCGGATACTCGGGCTTCTGCTCGCGGGCGAGCAGCAGGCGCAGGCCTTCCTGCGGGGTGATCTCGGCGTGGAGCACGCGGGCGACCAGCTCGCTGATCGGCAGCTCGATGCCGTGCCGGCGCGCCAGCCGCACCACTTCGTCGGCGGTCTGGATCGACTCGACCGCCTGGCCGATCTCGGCCACCGCATCGGCGATCGACTGGCCGCGGCCCAGCGCGAGGCCGAGCCGGCGATTGCGCGAGAGATCGCCGGTGCAGGTCAGCACCAGGTCACCGAGGCCGGCGAGGCCCATCAGCGTCTCGGCGCGGCCGCCGAGCGCGACGTTCAGGCGCAGCATCTCGTTGAGGCCGCGGGTGATCAGGCCGGCGCGCGCGTTGAGGCCGAGGTTCATGCCGTCGGCGACGCCGGTGGCCACCGCCAGCACGTTCTTCATGGCGCCGCCGAGTTCGGCGCCGAGCACGTCGTTGCCGGTGTAGGCGCGGAAGGTCGGGCCGTGCAGCACGTCGGCGACCTGCTGGGCGAAGCCGTCGACGTCCGAGTGGACGGTGACTGCGGTCGGCAGACCCTGCGTCACCTCGCGGGCGAACGACGGCCCGGTGACCACGGCCAGCGGCACGTCCTGGCCGAGCGCGGCCGCGGCGACTTCGTGCAGGAAGCGGCCCGAGCCCAGCTCGAAGCCCTTGGTCGCCCAGGCCACGCCGACCCCGGCGCGGCGATGCGGCGCCAGCTCGGCGACGATCGCCGGGAAGGCGTGGCTGGGCACCACCACCAGCACCAGGTCGGCAGCGGCGACGGTGGCGGCGAGATCGGCGCTGTAGGCCAGCGCCGGCGGCAGGTCGAGGTCGGGCAGGTAGCGGCGGTTGCGCCGCGCGGCGGCCATCGCCGCCATGTCGTCCGCGCGACGACCCCACAGCGTGGTGGGGTGGCCGTTGCGCGCGCACAGCGACGCCAGCGCCGTGCCCCAGGAGCCGGCGCCGAGGACGCCCACCCTGAGGCCGGCGTCCATCGTCAGGCGTTGCCGGCTTCCATCGTGATCGGCGCGCCGGGCTGGTTGCCCTGGCCGGCCGCGCGGCGGCGCAGCTGCTCGGCGTAGATCTGGTCGAAGTTGATCGGCTGCAGCAGGTAGGGCGGGAAGCCGCCGTTCTGCACCATGTCGCTGACCGCCTGGCGGGCATACGGGAACAGCGTGTTCGGGCAGTAGGTCGACAGCACCGCCTCGAGCGAGGCCTGGTCGAAGCCGGCGATGGCGAAGATGCCGGCCTGCTGCACTTCGCACAGGTAGGCGTTCTTGTCGTTGACGGTGCAGGTCAGCGTGAGGCTGAGCACCACCTCGTAGACGTTCTCGGCCAGCGTCGACACCTTCTGGCTGAGGTTGAGCTGCAGCTGCGGCTGGCCCTCCTCGTTGAACACGTGCGGCGCGTTGGGCGCCTCGAACGACGCGTCCTTGAGGTAGATCTTCTGCAGCGCGAGCTGCGCGGTCTGCGGGGCGGCGGCGGCGCCGTTCGCGGTTTCGTCGGCCATTGCGGCGTCTCCGGTGAATTCGGGAAAGAAAGAAACGGGATTATCCCACGCAGGTGGGAACGGGGTCACGTTGGGGCGTGGGGTGGGAATGCAAGGGGGATGGGGCAGTTCCAGCAGCCAGTTCCAGTTTCGAGCCTGCAACCTGCGCGGACTTCGCTTTCAACTGGCCCCTGGAACTGGCCCCTGGAACTCGCCCCTGGAACTGGCCCCTGGTACTCGCTTCTCACCCCTTCCCGCGCGCCAGCGGCAGCTCCGCCTGCTGCCAGGCGGCGATGCCGCCTTCCAGCATGTACACGCGCTTGAAGCCGGCCTTGACCAGGCGCTTGGCGGCGACGCCGGACTGCATGCCGGCGCGGCAGACCACGGCGACCGGCATGTCCTTGACCTTGGCCAGCAGCTTGCTTTCCGGGTCGAACTGGCTCATCGCCACGTGCTTCGAGCCGACGATGTGGCCCTTCTCGAAGTCGTTGATCGGGCTGACGTCGACGACCAGCGCGTCCTCGCGGTTCATCAGCTGGGTCAGCTCCGCGGGCGACACGCCCTTGTAGCCGCGGGTGAAGCGACTGATCTCGTTGGCGACCAGCGCCACGCCGATGCCGACGAAGGCGAGCGAGAGGATCGGATGGTTGCCGATGAATTCGGGGAGGCGTTCCAGCATGGCTCAGGCAGGCTCGAAGGTCGTTGGCGTAGGGCGGGCCTTGGCCCGCCGAAGGATCTTGCGGTGCATTTGGCGATCGACATGCGCCGCGGAGGGTATGCGTTCGCCGGATCGGTGGCGGGCCGAGGCCCGCCCTACGCGGTCCGGGTCACTCGCCCAGCGCCTCGCGCACGAACTCCGGCAGCACCATCGCCGCCTTGTGGATGTCGGCGCTGTAGTAGCGGGTGTGGAAGGGCTTGTTCTGTGCGCCGCGCTCGCGGAAGCCGGACAGGTCGGCGCCCTTGCGCGCCATCGTGCAGCTCCACCAGCCGGTCGGGTAGCAGGGCTGCGGAAAGGGCAGGGTGCGGACGTTGGCGAAGCCGGCGTTGCGCATGTGCTGGCGCATCGACTTGATCAGCGCGAGATGGCCCAGTGGCGACTCCGACTGCTGCACCAGGATGCCGCCCGGGCGCAGCGCACGCAGGCAGCTCTGGTAGAAGGCCTCGTTGAACAGGCCCTCGGCCGGGCCGACCGGATCGGTCGAGTCGACGATCACCACGTCGAGGCTGTCGTGCGCGGCGTCGCGCATGTAGGCGATGCCGTCGGCGAACAGCAGCGTCGCGCGCGGGTCGCCGTTGGCCTCGCACAGCTCGGGGAAGTACTGCTCGGCCAGGCGCGTCACGCGCTCGTCGATCTCGACCTGCACCGCCGACTCCACCTCGCGGTGGCGCAGCACCTCGCGCAGCGTGCCGCAGTCGCCGCCGCCGATCACCACCACCCGCTTGGGGTTGCTGTGGGTGAACAGCGCCGGGTGCGCCATCATCTCGTGGTAGAGGAAATTGTCGCGGCCGGTCAGCATGATGCAGCCGTCGATCACCATCAGCTTGCCCCAGTCGGTGGTGTCCCAGATCTCGATCCTCTGGAACGCCGACTGCTCCTCGTGCAGCTTGCCGGTGACGCGGAAGCCGATCGCCGAGCCGGTGGGCTCGAAGGTCTCGTGGAACCAGGTCGGATCGGCGGACATGCGGGGCAACCGTCAGCGTGCAGGGGGCGCGATTGTACCGGATGCCTCGCCGGGAGCGACCGAGCGGGCGCCCGGCCGACGGCGGGCGGCGGCTACAATCGGGAGCGTCGAGCGCGCCGCTGCCACGGCGACGGCGACGCCGAATCGCCCCGGGCACTTGACTACGATGCTTCGATTGCTGCTCTGCGCGTGGTCCATCCTCGCTCTGTCCGGCTGCAGGGACCTGCTCAACTCGGCTCTCATGTCGGCCGATTGCAAGGCCGTGCTCGATCGGCCGAAGCCTGCGCAGATCGCGCTCGAGAGCCATGCCGAGGCGAACGACGACGGCGGGCTCGACTGGACCGTCAGCGCATTCAGTCCGGGGCCGCTGCACCAGCACTTCGACCTCAGGCGCGCCGAAGGCGGTCATGCGACGGCGTCCGTGGTGCGCATCGAACCGGGTGCGCGCGGTGTACTCCTCCGGGCCACGACGCGCGCGGACCGCCCGCTGACGTTCGCGGGGCCGCGGACGGTCTACACGCACACGGCCACGGGGCCGCGCAGGGAGCTGTCGCCCGTCACCCTTCTGTTCCCGGTGGACCCCGAGGTGGCCTACTTCTCGCAGACGCCGACCGACGGGTTCGGCTTCCTGCGCCGCCCCAGTCATACCGTCGAGAAGGGAAACTTCGAGGCGGTCGACATCAACGCCCCGCTGGGAACACCCATCGTCGCGCCTGCCGATGGCGTCGTCGTGTATACCTTCGACGACAGCCCGGACGTTCCGTGCAACCACCTCGAGCACATTCCCTATGCCAATCTGCTGACCATGGTCGGGGACGACGACACCACGCTCACCCTCGGCCACCTCGCCCGCGACTCGATCCTGGTCGAACCCGGCGCGCGTGTTCGACGCGGTGACCCGATCGCCCGCGTGGGCATGTCGGGCGGGGGCGGCGTGGCCCACATCCATCTGGTCGCCGAAGCGCTGGGGCCGGAGGGCATCGACTCGGTTCCGATCCGCTTCGAGCCCTGCGGCGACGCGGCCGCCGTCTGGACGCCGCGCAACGGCCCACCCTGCCGCTGACCGGCGTCGCGCAGGGGCGGCAATCCGGCGAAGGCGGGCGATGGCCTCGGCTCGCGCCGCTACACTACGCGCCCTTCCATTCTTCCCGGAGCCCGCGCATGAGCGCCTGGGACATCGATCGCGCCCGCCGCACCTACTCGATTCCGTACTGGGGCGAGGGCTATTTCGACGTCGACGCCGCCGGCCGCATGGAAGTGCGTCCGCTGCGCGAGGCCGGGCCGGCGCTGGCCCTGCCCGAGGTGGTCGACCGGGCGCTGGCCGACGGCCACAAGCTGCCGCTGCTGCTGCGCTTCTCCGACATCCTCGGCGACCGTCTGCGCCGCCTGCAGGGCGCCTTCGCGCGCGCCATGGACGACCTCGACTACGCCGGCGGCTACACCGCGATCTATCCGATCAAGGTCAACCAGCACCGCGCCGTGGCCGGCGAGCTGGCGCGCCAGGGCGGCGTCGCCGACTTCGGCCTCGAAGCGGGCTCCAAGCCGGAGCTGATGGCGGTGCTGGCGCTGTCGCGCCCGGGCGCGCTGGTGATCTGCAACGGCTACAAGGACCGCGAGTACGTGCGCCTGGCGCTGATCGGCCGGCGGCTCGGGCTGAACACCTTCATCGTCATCGAGAAGGCCTCCGAGCTGGCCGCGGTGGTCGAGGAGTCGCGCGCGCTGGGCGTGCGGCCTGGCCTCGGCGTGCGCATGCGGCTGGCTTCGCTGGGCGCGGGCAAGTGGCAGAACTCGGGCGGCGACAAGGCCAAGTTCGGACTGTCGCCGCGCCAGCTGATCGACCTCGTCGCCGAGCTCGAACGGCTCGGCATGCGCGACTGCCTCGAGCTGCTGCACTTCCACATGGGCTCGCAGATCTCCAACGTGCGCGACTTCGCCTCCGGCATGCGCGAGGCGACCCGCTACTTCCTCGAGGTCAGCCGGCTCGGCTGCCCGATCCGCTACATGGACGTCGGCGGCGGCCTCGGCGTCGACTACGAGGGCACCCGCTCGCGCAGCGCCTGCTCGATCAACTACGGCCTCGAGCAGTACGCCGCCACCATCGTGCAGCCGCTGGCCGAGGCCTGCGCGGCGCACGGCCTCGTTCCGCCGCGCGTGCTGACCGAGTCCGGCCGCGCGCTCACCGCGCACCATGCGCTGCTGGTCGCCAACGTCTCGGAAGTCGAGCCGGCGCCGACCGGCGCGGTGCCGCCGGAGGCCGCCGACGAACCGGCGCCGATCCGCCACCTGCGCGAGGTCCACGCCGCGCTCGACGAGCGCCCGCCGGTCGAGCTGTGGCACGAGGCGCAGCACTTCCTCGCCGAGGCGCAGGCGATGTACGCGCTCGGCCAGCTCGACCTGGCCCGCCGCGCCGCCGCCGACGATCTCTTCTATGCCGTCGCCCACGGCGTGCGCAGCCGCCTCACCGCCGAGGAGAAGAGCCATCGCCCCCTGCTCGACGAACTGAACGAGCGGCTGGTCGACAAGTACTTCGTCAACTTCTCGGTGTTCGAGTCGGTGCCCGACGTGTGGGCGATCGACCAGGTGTTCCCGATCGCCCCGATCCACCGCCTCGACGAGGCGCCGACCCGGCGCGGCGTGATCGCCGACCTGACCTGCGACTCCGACGGCCAGGTCGAGACCTACGTCGACCACGGCGAGCTCGACAGCGCGCTGCCGCTGCATCCGCCGCGCGCCGGCGAGAGCTACCGCATCGGCTTCTTCATGGTCGGCGCCTACCAGGACACGCTGGGCGACATCCACAACCTGTTCGGCGACACCGACGCCGTCGACGTGCGGCTCGACGGCGACGGCTACCGCGTGCAGCGCTCGCGTCGCGGCGACACCGCCGACGTGATGCTCGACTACGTCGGCTACGACCTCGCCGCGCTGCGTGCGGCCTATCGCGAGCGCATCGCCGCGGCCGGTCTCCCCGCCAACGAGGCGCAGCGGCTGGCCGAAGCGCTGGAGGCCGGGCTCACCGGCTACACCTATCTCGCCGACGAGGCGCAGGGCTGAGGCGCCCCGCGGCAGCACGGCGCGGGCGCGACAGCGCCGAGCCTGCGCGGCCGCAGGCGTCGCGATCAGCGCGGCGCACTGCGATTCACGGCGCGCTGGCCTCGCGGCGGAAGGTTCCCCGGCCGGCGGCCTTGGCGGCGTAGAGCGCGTGGTCGGCGCGACGCAGGAGGCCGTCGACGTCGGCCTCGTCCGGCGTCGCGACGGCGATGCCGATGCTGGTGCCCACGCCGAGCGTGACGCCGTCGAGCTCGAACGGCGTCGCCATCGCCTGCAGGATCTTCGACGCCACCGCGTCGGCCTCCGACGCCTGGCCCAGCGCTTCGAGCAGCACGACGAACTCGTCGCCGGCGAGGCGCGCGGCGGTGTCGCTGCCGCGCACCGACTGCTTCAGCCGGCGGGCGAACTCGCGCAGCACCCGATCGCCGACCTCGTGGCCATGGCCGTCGTTGATCGACTTGAAGCGATCGATGTCCAGGAACAGCAGGGCACGCAGGCCGCCGCCACGCCGGGCGCGCTCCGCCGACGCCTCGAGCTGGATGCGCAGCGAATGGCGGTTGGGCAGGCCGGTCAGCGCGTCGAAGCGCGCCATGTGCTCGAGCTGCTGCTCGGCACGCTTGAGTTCGGTGGCGTCGCTGGTCAGCCCGTACACGCCGCGGCAGCGGCCGTCGGCATCGAGATCGGGCACGTAGCTGCCGCGCAGGTAGCGGGTCTGGCCGCGCCGCGGCAGCTCGATCTCGAACTGCACGCTGTGTCCGGCCAGCGCGCGTTCGAGGTAGGGCGCGATGGCCGCCTGCTGGAACTCGCCGTGGACGACGTCGACCTCCCTGCCGGTGATCTCCGCGATCGGCCGGTCCAGCCACTTGGCATACCAGCGGTTGTTGAAGCGGTAGCGGCGCTCGGCATCGATGTAGCAGATCGCCGCGGGGACGTTGTCGGCGATGGTGCGAAGCCGGCGCTCGGTCTCGCGCTGCGCCTCGTGCTCGCGCAGCCAGCCCTGGCGTGCCTGCAGCAGGTGGTTGAGCATGGTCCCGAGCTGTTCGAGCGCGACGCGCTGGTGCGGGTCGAGTCGACGCGGGTGGAAGTCGACCACGCACAGCGTGCCGATCGCCGAGCCCTCCTCGCGGTTGTTCAGCGGCACCCCCGCGTAGAAGCGGATGCCGGGCTCGGCGACCACCAGCGGGTTGTCGCGAAAGCGCGGGTCGGCCAGCGCATCGTCGACCTCGAGCACCGCGTCGCCGAGGATGGCGTGGGTGCAGAAGGTGGATTCCCTCGGTGTCGGCGTGGTGTCCCGACCGACCGCCGCGGTGAACCACTGGACGTCGTGGTCGACCATCCCGACCAGGGCGACCGGCGCGCTGCAGATGGTGGCGGCGAGCTGCGCGGCCGCGGCGAAGACGTCGGCGTCGGCCTCGGCGCCTCGGGCGAACTCGGCCAGCGCTGCCAGCCGCGCGTGTTCATCGTCCGGAACCGGATAGCGGGTCTGCATCGCCGCCCCCGCGGCTGCTTCGCGTGCCCCGAAGGGTAGCCCGACGGGCGCGGACCCGCCTGAACGCCGCTCAGCGCGCCGGTTCGCGGATCGCGATCACCTGCTCGCCGCTGCCGGTCAGCGCCTGGCGCGCCGACTCGAGGGACTGCAGGCTGTCGTAGGGGCCGAGCCGCACGCGATGCCAGGTGCCGCTGTCGGTGGTGACCGTCTCGATCCGCGCCACCTGGCCGATCAGCGCGAGCTTGGCCTTCACCGCCTCGGCGTCGCGGCTCTCGCGGAAGGCGCCGACCTGCAGCAGCAGGCGCTCGCCCGGCGCCGCCGGCGCCGGCGTCGGCGCGGTGCGGCTGGCGTGCAGTTCGGTGTCGGGGATGACCACCTCGCGCTCGGCCAGCAGCGTGTAGAAGTCGTACTTGGGCTTGCGCGGCGCGGCCGGCTCGCTGCCCTGCGCCACCGGCGGCTCCGATTCGCGCGGCGCCTGCGCGGCGGGATCCGGTCGCGGCAGCAGGCTGGCCGGATCGAAGCCCTCGCGCAGCACGAACACCGCGGCGAGGCCGATGCCGAGCGCCAGCCCGACCGCCAGCGCCAGCAGCCAGGCCGGGAAGCCGCGGCGGCCGTGGCGCCGGGCCTGCGACTTGCCGCGTCGCGCCGCCATCACATCGTCTCCGGCGCGGCGACGCCGAGCAGGCGCAGGCCGTTGGCCAGCACCTGTCTGGTCGCCATGCACAGCCCCAGCCGCGCATTGCGCAGCTCCTCGTCGGGCACCAGGATCGGCGTGCCGTTGTAGTAGCTGTGGAAGGCGGCCGCCAGCTCGCGCAGGTAGGTCGCCACGATCTGCGGGCCGCGCGCCGCGGCGGCCGACTCGACCGCCTCGGGGAAGCGCATCAGCTCGTTGAGCAGTGCCTCCTCGCCGGGCTCGGTCAGGCGCCCGCGCGCGGCGTCGGCGGCGGTGCGGTTGTAGGACCAGTGCTTCTCGGCCAGCTGGCGCAGCAGCGCGCAGATCCGCGCGTGGGCGTACTGCACGTAGTAGACCGGGTTGTCGTTGCTGTGCTTCTTGGCCAGGTCGAGGTCGAAGTCGAGGTGCTGGTCGTTGCTGCGCATGACGTAGAAGTAGCGGGCGGCGTCGCTGCCGACTTCCTCGCGCAGTTCGCGCAGGGTGACGAAGCTGCCGGCGCGGGTCGACATCTGCACGCGCTCGCCGCCGCGGAACAGGATGGCGAACTGCACCAGCTCGATCTCGATCTTCGCCGGGTCGAGGCCGAGGCCCTGGGCGGCGGCCTTGAGGCGGGCGATGTAGCCGTGGTGGTCGGCGCCGAAGATGTAGATGGCGCGCTCGAAGCCGCGCTCGAACTTCGAAAGCAGGTAGCCGAGGTCCGAGGCGAAGTAGGTGGTCACCCCGTTCTCGCGCCTGACCACGCGGTCCTTGTCGTCGCCGAAGGCGGTCGCGCGGAACCACAGTGCGCCGTCCTGCCGGTACAGGTGGCCGTTGGCCTGCAGCGTGTCGATCGCGCGCTGCACGTAGCCGTCGGTCATCAGCGAGCGTTCGGAGAAGAAGTTGTCGTGGTGCACGCCGAAGCCGGCGAGGTCCTCGCGGATGTCGGCCAGGCACCACTGCAGTCCGGCGTCGAACACCTGCCGGTAGTCGGCTTCGCCGAGCAGCGTCTTGGCGCGGGCGATCAGGGCGTCGACGTGGGTCTCCTTGTCGCCGCCCTGGCTCTCGTCGGGCGGCAGGCCTTCCTCGATCTCGAAGGCGCCGTGGCGCAGGCGGTCGCCGGCGCGGGCGCGCAGCGCGCGGGCGATCTCGACCACGTACTCGCCCTTGTAGCCGTTGTCGGGAAAGCGCACCGCGATGCCGCCCAGCTCGTGGTAGCGCAGCCACACCGACACCGCGAGGATGTCCATCTGCCGGCCGGCGTCGTTGACGTAGTACTCGCGCTGCACCTTGTGGCCGGCGGCTTCGAGCAGCGCCGCGACCGAGGCGCCGTAGGCGGCGCCGCGGCCGTGGCCGACGTGCAGCGGGCCGTTCGGGTTGGCCGAGACGAACTCGACGGTCACCGACTCGCGCGACTCCTCGGGCTGGAAGCCGTAGCGCTCGCCCTGCTCGGTGACCCGTCGCAGCGTGCCCAGGCGGCAACTGTGGTTGAGGTGGAAGTTGATGAAGCCGGGGCCGGCGATGTCGACCTTGGCGACGTGCTGCGAGCGCGGCAGGCTGGCGACGATCGCCTCGGCCAGCTCGCGCGGCTTGCGGCCGGTCGGCTTGGCCAGCAGCAGGGCGACGTTGGTCGCGTAGTCGCCGTGTTCGCGTGAGCGGGCGCGATCGATGCTGACCTCGGGCTCCTCGGCCAGGTCGAGGCGGCCGGCCCGGCGCAGGTCGAGCAGGGCCTGCAGCACCAGTTCGCGGAGATGGTCTTTCACGGTCGCATCCGTTGCGGGTAGCCGCGTAGTTTATCGCGAGGACGGTCGGGCCGGATCCGGATCCGGTCGAAGGCCCGCCGGTCCGGCGCCGGCACGGCCGTCGCAACCACGTCGGCGCGGGCGGCGGCACCCGCGGCGAAGGGCCGGCGCGCCCGGGCGCGCCGCCGCCGCCGACGACGCCTGTCATAAATCCGCAACCGCCCGGTCATAGGCTGCCGCGGCATCTCCGGCCGGGTCCCGGCCGCACGCGCCACGGAGTCCATCGATGTCCATCTCTCCGGCGAGGCACCGCGCCCCGCTCGGCCTCGCCCTGTCGCTGGCCTTCGCCCTACCGGCGATCGCCCAGGGCGGCGCCGATCCGCTCGCCGAGCGGCTGATCCAGCTGCGCGGCGAAGTCGAGCAGATCAACGGCGAGCTGGAGCTGCTGCGCGAGGAGCAGCGCACCGTTCTGGCCGGCCTCAACGCCCAGCGCGCCGAGCTGGCCGCCAGCGTCGACCGCCAGCAGCTGTTGGCCCGCGAGGCCGCGGCCAAGCTGGCCGAGGCCGAGGCCCGCGCAGCCGAAGCCGGCGCCAGCGGCGATGCGCTGACGCCGCTGCTGCTGGCCGCGGTCGATGCGCTGTCGGCCAGCGTGCGGGCCGGACTGCCGTTCAAGATCGAGGAGCGGCTGGCCGAACTCGACGGCTTCCGCACCCAGCTCGGCAACGGCTCGCTGTCGCCGGCGCGCGGCGTCAACCGGCTGTGGGCCTTCTACGAGGACGAGTTCCGGCTGACCCGCGAGAACGGCCTGCACTCGCAGACCTTGCAGGTCGGCGACGAGCGCGTGCTGGCCGACGTCGCCAAGCTCGGCGCGATGGCGCTGTACTTCCGCACCCAGGACGGCCGCTACGGCCGCGCCGAGCGTGCCGGCACCGGCTGGCGCTTCGTCGAGCTCACCGACCGGGCCGACCAGCAGCGCGTAGTCGCGCTGTTCGACGCGCTGCGCAAGCAGATCCGCAGCGGCTGGTTCGAGCTGCCGCTGGCCGCCGGGGGTGGCCGATGAACGCCATCGTCCGCCTGCTGTTGGCCGCTTCGGTGCTGTTCGCCGCGGGCGCGGCGACGGCCCAGGAAGCCGCGCCCTCCGCGCCACCGACGCCTGCCGCGCCTGCTGCGCCGGCCGCGGCAGCGGTGTCGATCGACGACGCCTACCGCAAGGAGTTCGCCTTCCTCGAGGCGCAGAAGCGCGAGCTGCAGGGGCGCATCGCCGAGACCCGGCGGCGCTTCGACGCCGACCGCGCGCGCCTCGAGGGCGAGGTCGCGGCGCTGGAGAATCGCGCGCTGTCGGCGCAGTCGCAGGCCGAGGCGGCCAGCGCCGAGCTGACCCGCGCCGAGCAGCGCGCCCTCGCCAATGCCGACAACAGCGACCTGCTCGCCGCGACGTTCGAGCAGGCGCGCGCCACGCTGGACGGCTTCGGCGAGACCGCGCTCGCCGGCGACGCGTTCGTCGCGCTCGGCGACGATGCCCGCGTCGAGCGCCTGTTCGCGACCGCGCAGGGCGTGCTGGCGCGGCTCGGCGAGGTCCGCCGCGAGCCGGGCAGCTTCTTCCTCGCCGACGGCAGCGAAGTGCAGGGCACCGTCATCCGCTTCGGCAACATCGCCAGCTTCGGCGTCAGCGACGCCGGCAGCGGCGCGCTGGCGCCGGTCGGCGGCGGCCGCTTCCGGCTGTGGCCGGCGCCGGCCGCCGACACCGCCCAGGCGCTGGCCGCCGGCCAGTCGCCGGCGCTGCTGAAGGCCTTCCTCTACGAGAACGCCGACGTCGCGGTGTCCGAGCCCGAGGCCAAGACGATCTGGGGCGAGGTGCAGAAGGGCGGCCTGATCGGCTACGTGATCCTCGCGCTGGGTGCGCTGGCGATGACGCTGGTGGCGCTGCGCGGCGTGTTCCTGAAGGGCGCCGGCGCCAGCATCCAGCACATCCTCGCGGCGATCGAGCCGGCGATGAAGGCCGATCGGATCGACGATGCGATCACCGCCGCCAAGCGCTTCAAGGGCTCGGCGGCGCGCGTGGTGACTGCCGCGCTGCGCGGCATCAAGGACGCGCTCGGCGACGACGAGCTCGAGCGCACCGAGCGCGAGCACATCGAGGACATCGTCTCCGAGTCGATCCTGCACGAGTCGACGCACCTGAGCCGCTTCGGCAGCGTGATCATGATGATCGCCGCGGTGGCGCCGCTGCTCGGCCTGCTCGGCACGGTCACCGGCATGATCCAGACCTTCGACGTGATCACCGAGTTCGGCACCTCGGATCCGAAGCTGCTCTCGGGCGGCATCGCCACCGCGCTGGTCACCACCGAGCTCGGCCTGATCGTCGCCATTCCCTGCCTGCTGTTCGGCAACCTGCTCAACGGCTGGGCCGAGCGGATCAAGGACGACATGGAGAAGGCGGCGCTGCGCGCCATCAACCTCTACCAGGGCAACGTCGCGCCGCGCGCCGCGGCCTGACCGGTCCGGATCGCGCCATGTCCCCGTCCCCGGCCAGCGGCGGCATCCTCGACACCTTCGTCGGCTACATCGACGCCGGTGGCTACGTGATGCTGCCGCTGGTGCTGGTGACGCTGGTGCTGTGGTACGCGATCGGCGCGCGCTGGGTGCTGCTGCAGCGCGGCAGCAAGAAGAACGTGCGGGTGCTGCTCAAGCGCTACGCCGCCGGCCGCGCCAAGCCGCCGGACGGCATCGTCGACCTCGCCATCGTCCGCGGGCTCGCCATCCGCGCCGCCTGGCCGCCGCAGCTGCGCCGCCTCCTCGACGACGCCTTCGGCGAGTACCAGGGCCAGATCCGCCGCTACGCCGCGCTGGTGACCACCATGGTCGCCATCGCGCCGCTGCTCGGCCTGCTCGGCACCGTGTCGGGAATGATCGAGACGTTCGACTCGCTCGGCGACATGACCCTGTTCTCGCAGACCGGCGGCATCGCCGGCGGCATCGCCACCGCGCTGTTCACCACCCAGATGGGCCTGGTCGTCGCGGTGCCCGGCGTGATCATCAAGTCGGTGCTCGATCGCCGCGAGCAGCAGATCGAGCACGACCTTGCCCAGATCAAGGACCTGCTGACCGCCCCCGGCGCGCACGTCCAGGAGTAGCCCATGTTGCGCCGTCGCATCCGCTCCACCGGCAACGAACAGGTCGATCTCACGCCGATGATCGACATGACCTTCATCCTGCTGATCTTCTTCATGGTCTCGACGACCTTCGTCAAGGACATGAAGCTCGACATCGACCGTCCGGGCGCGCAGACCCAGACGGTGGCCTCGACCAAGGCGATCCGCCTGTACATCGACAAGCAGGGCGAGACCTACCTCGAGGGCGAGCCGATCCGCAGCTGGGTGATCCAGAGCCGGGTGCGCGACCTGCTCAAGGGCATGACGCAGAAGTCGGTGCTGATCGTCACCGACGCCGCGGTGCCCTCGCAGAAGCTCATCGACGTGGTCGACGCCGCGCGCCTGGCCGGCGCCGAGGACGTCGGCGTGGCCACCGTCGCCGAGGCGGGCGAGGGCTGATCGATGAACGCCCTGCGCGACCCGCGCCTGGTCGGCGCCGCGACCGCGGTCGGCGGACTCGCGCTGGTGCTCTCGCTGGTGGTGTTCATGAACACCCAGCTCGCCCGTCCCGACGAGGGCGACGGCCAGGCCTTCAGCAGCATCGAGCTGGTGAAGAAGGAGAAGCCGCCGCAGCAGGAGGCGGTGCGCAAGCCCGAGCCGCCCAAGCGCCGCCCGCAGCGCAGCGCGCCGAGTCCGCTGGTCGGCCTCGACGGGGGGCTGGCCGGCCTCGACTTCGGCCTGCCCGGCTTCGACGCCAGCGAGCTCGATCTGGGCACCGGCCTGCTCGGCGACGGCAAGGACGTGGTGATGACCGACGACACCGTCGACGTGCCGCCGCGCCCGCTGCTGCAGACGCCGATGCGCTACCCGCCGCGCGCGAAGGCGACCGGCGTCACCGGCTACGTGCTGCTCAGCGTGCTGATCGGGCCGACCGGCCAGGTCGAGAAGGTCAAGGTGCTGGAGTCGCAGCCGGCCGGCGTGTTCGACGACACCGCGGTGGCCGGCGTGCAGGGCTGGAAGTTCGAGCCGGCCAGCTACAAGGGCGAGAACGTGCGGGTCTGGGCCAGGCAGCGGGTGAGGTTCGATCTGTCATGAGCCGCCGGGACGGAAATCGCCCCCTCGCAGGAGCGCCGGCAGGCGCGACCCGCTCGGCGGCGTCGTCGGTCGCGCCTTCCGGCGCTCCTGCGGGGATGTGCATGGAGGGGGCGGAGGCGAGGGTTCGACTGAGTCGAGACGTTCGGGCGTCCTCGAACCCTCACCCCAGCGCTTCACCCGGAGGCAGAGGGGGGCATGCGCCTCGCGTCGCCCTAGCGTTCGCCTTCCTGCTGCTGTTCGCTGTTCCGCTTGCCGCCAAGCCCCCCGTCGAATCCGAAGTCGACTACGTCGAACTGGCCGCCGTGCTGGTCCGCGACGGCGAGTACGCGCGCGCCGCCGAGGCCTTGAAGAACGTCGATCCGGCGGCCGAAGGCCTCGACGCGATCAAGTACCACACCGTGCGCGGCATGGTGGCGCTGGAGGAGCAGCAGCTCGAACTGGCCGCCAACGCCTTCGCCGATGCGATCGCGGCCGGGCAGGACGATCCGCTGATCCATCTCTATCGCGCCCAGGCCTGGTTCGGGCTCGAACGCTACGACGACGCCATCGCCGCCATCGAGGCCGCCGGCAGCGCGGTCGACGATCTCTCCGGCGCCTGGCTGATGCGCGCCCACGCGCAGTGGATGCTCGGCCGCCGGCAGGACGCGCTGGCCACGCTGGCGCAGGCCTCGGCGCGCTTCCCGGAGAACACCGGCTTCCAGCGCCGCCAGGTGTTCTACCTGATCGAGGCCGGGCTGTACCAGGAAGCCTCGACGCTCGGTCGCGCCTACCTCGCGCGGGTCGAGGGCAAGCCCGAGGACTTCGTCGCCATCGGCACCGCGCTGCGCCGCGGGCGCAGCTACGACGAGGCGCTGCGCTTCCTCGAATCCGCACGACTGCGTCACCCCGACGACGGCAACATCGTCAAGGCGCTGGCGCAGACCTGGCTGGAGCGCGGCGATCCGCTGGCCGCAGCCGAGCTGATGGCGCGCCAGGCCGAGCGCGAGCCGCCGCTGCTGGCCGAAGCCGCCGAGCTGTTCCGCCGCGCCGGTCATCCGGTGCGCGCGCTGGCGCTCAACGCCCGCGTGCCCGATGCGCAGCGACGCCTCAAGCAGCGCGTCGGCCTGCTGGTCGAGCTCAAGCGCTACGACCAGGTCGCCGGCATGGAGGAGGCGCTGTATCGCGCCGGCCTGCTGGCCGACGAGGATCTGCGCTACGCGCTGGCCTACGCCCACTTCCACGGCGGCGACTACGCGCGCGCCGAACGCCATCTCGCCGCGCTCACCCGGCCCGAGCTGTTCCGCAAGGCCACCGAGCTGCGCCGGCTGATGCAGGAATGCGCCGAGAGCGGCGCCGCCTGCGTCTGAGAGCGTGAGACTTTTCGAGCTCGAAGGTCGGCCATGGATGGCCGATTCCGGGTCGAGCACGCAAGTGTTCGACCCGGCGAAGCGAGTCCGGGCGTGTACCGGACTCGCGGAGGAAGAAATGCACAGGACGTGCATTTCTTCAAAGACCCTGAGTCGAGCATCCCGATGAAACGTCCGCTGTTCGTCCTCGCCGCGCTGGCGCTGGCCACCCGCATGGCCTTCGCCGCCGACGCCCGCCTGTCGCTGTACGTGTTCGACCAGCGCACGCCGCTGGCCGACGCCGAGGTGCGCATAGACGGCGCGCCGCGCGGCCGCACCAGCGCCGACGGCGCGCTGCGCCTGACGCTGCCGGCCGGCAGCCATCGGCTCGAGATCATCCGCGGTGACGCCACCGTGGTGGCGCTCGACCTGAGCCTGCAGGACGAGGAAAGCGCCGAGCTGATCGCCACCCTGCATCCCGACGCCGCGCCCAGCCTGCTGCTGGAAAGCTCGCACCAGGAGGGCGCAGGCTTCGCCGCCGCGGCCGAGGCCGCCGCGGCGGGACCGCCGGGCACCTTCAGCGGGCGTATCGTCAACTCCGAGGACGGCACGCCGGTGGCCGGCGCCCGGGTGTTCGTCAGCGGCACGCCGCTGGATGTCGTCACCGACGCCGACGGCCGCTTCAGTGTGCCGATCTCGGCCGGCGAGTATTCGATCTCGGTGATCGCCGGCAGCTTCAGCACGGTCACCCTGTACGACATCGCGGTGGTCGCCGGAGAGACCACCGAGCGCGCCATCGAGCTGACCCCGGCTGGCCTCGAGCTGCCCGAGTTCGTGGTGCTCGAGCCCTTCGTCGAGGGCTCGCTCGCCGCCTTCGTCGAGGAGCGCCGCAGTTCGGCGGCGGTCACCGACATCCTCGGCGCCGAGCAGATCGCCCGCGCCGGCGACTCCGACGCCGCCGGCGCGCTCAAGCGCGTCACCGGCCTGACCCTGGTCGGCGGCAAGTTCGTCTACGTGCGCGGCCTCGGCGAGCGCTATTCGTCGATCCTGCTCAACGGCGCGCAGATTCCCAGCCCCGACCCGACCCGCCGCGTCGTTCCGCTCGACCTGTTCCCCACCGAGATCCTGCAGGGCGTGGTCGTGCAGAAGACCTACTCGGCGGAGATGCCCGGCGAGTTCGGCGGCGGCACCATCCAGCTGCGCACCAAGGGCTTTCCCGAGGCGCCGGTATTCAAGATCTCCGCTGGCCTCGGCGGCGCCGACGGCACCACCTTCTCGGAAGGGCTCGACTACGCCGGCGGGTCGCGCGACTGGACTGGTCGCGACCGCAGCGCGCGCAACCTGCCCGGCGGGCTCGACGCGATCCGCCGCGACGGAACGATCCTCAGGGCGCAGACGCCGGCCAATCCCGGCGGTCTCGCGCCTGCGGCGATCGAAGCGCTGGGCGAGGAGATCGCCGGCGTCTACGACCTCGCACCGAAAAAGATCGGCCCGGACCACAGCTTCGCGGTCGGCGGCGGCTCCAGCTGGAGCTTCGCCGACGACTGGCGCGTCGGCTTCCTCGCCTCGGGCCGCTACTCGCGCAGCTTCGACAGCCGCGAGGAAGCGCGCCGCTTCTTCGTCGCCACGCAGCAGGGCGTGCTGCTGCGCGACGAGGTGCAGCAGCGCTCGACCAGCACCGAGATCGACGGCAGCCTGTTCCTCGCCGCCGGCCTCGAGTACCGCGACGATCACGAGCTGCGCGCCACCTCGCTGCTGCTGCGGCAGACCGAGGACGAGTCGCGCACCGGCAGCGGCGTGGTCGACAACCAGCGGCTCGAGCGCTTCCAGCTGGAGTGGATCGAGAACTCGCTGCGCGCCCACCAGCTGGCCGGCGAGCACGCCTTTCCGTGGTGGGTGGAGCAGGCGAAGTTCGACTGGCTGGCGACTACCGCGCGGGCGCGCCGCTACGCGCCCAACACCCGCGAGTACCGCTTCAACATCACCGAGGACGGCGTGCGCGAGCTGTCGCAGTTCGGCGAGAGCAACCGGCAGAGCTGGGCCGACCTGGTCGACGACTCCGAGTCCTACGACCTCGCCCTGCAGCTTCCGTTCGCCTTCGGCGAGCCGGTGAAGGGCAGCGTCGGGCTGGTCCACGGCGACCTCGAGCGCGATCGCGACTCCTACATCCGGCGCTACCAGTTCGCCTTCCGCTTCCCCAACACCCCCGCCGGCCGCGCCGAGCGCGACCGCCTGATCCGCCTGCCGTCGCTGGAGGCGATGTTCACGCCGGAGAACATCCGCGCCAACGGCTTCGTGCTGACCGAGACCACCCAGGCCACCGACACCTACGTCGCCGCGCAGCAGCTCGACTACCGTGGCCTGACCTTCGACCTCAGCCTGTACGACCGCTTCCGCATCAACCTCGGCCTGCGCGAGGAGGACAACCTCCAGCGCGTGCGCACCTTCTCGGTGATCAACCCCGGCGTCGAGGACATCGGCCTGATCGCCCAGAAGGACCGCCTCCCGGCCGGCGGCTTCACCTGGTGGATCAATCCCTCGCAGCAGCTGCGGCTGGGCTACAGCAGGACGCTGTCGCGCCCGGATTTCCGCGAGCTGAGCGCCGCGCCTTTCGTCGATCCGATCCTCGACCTGATCGCCTTCGGCAATCCCGATCTCGTCACCGCCGAGATCGAGAACTACGACCTGCGCTGGGAATACTACTTCTCGCCGACCGAGAGCGTGTCGATCGCCGCCTTCCGCAAGGACTTCACCAACCCGATCGAGAAGCAGCTGCTGCCCGGCTCGGGCAGCATCCTGCTCACGCTGGCCAATGCCGAGGGCGCGACCAACCAGGGCCTCGAGTTCGACGTCTACAAGCAGCTCGGCTTCCTCGATCGCTGGTTCGAGGGCCGCGGCTGGGCACGGCGAATTCGCCTCGACCGGCCGAACTGGGACGACTTCTACGTCTCGGCGAACTACTCGTGGATCGACTCGGAGATCCAGCTCGATCCCGAGCGCTCCGGCTTCAACACCAACCTGCAGCGCCCGCTCGAGGGCCAGTCGCCCTACGTCCTCAACGTGCAGCTCGGCTACCAGGCCGAGGACGGCCGCCACGAGGCCTCGCTGCTCTACAACGTCGCCGGCGAGCGCGTGGTGCAGGTCGGCGTCGACGGCCAGCCCGACGTCTACGAGCAGCCGGTCGGCCAGCTCGACTTCAACTGGCGACAGAAGCTCGGCGAGGAATGGTCCTTCCGCGTCCGGCTGCGCAACCTGCTCGACCCGAAGGTCGAATTCCTGCAGGGCCCGGGCGTGCTGCGCGAATACCGTCGCGGCCGGGAGATCGGGGTCAGCCTGGAGTGGGCGCCGCTGTAGCCCGTTCTTGCCAGGCCGGCAAGCGCGGCAAGCTGTGACGCGATCCTTGGTGTGATCGCGTGTGGCGCGGGCAGCGCCTCCAACCCGCAGCGCCGCGCTTGCTCGCCGGCGGCCCTGTCCGTCGCGCCGGATGCGGGAAGGTGCAGATGGGTGATTCGCGGACCCCTCCCCTTGCGCGGCGAAGCCGCGGAGGGGGAGGTTGGGAGGGGGTAGCGCGGCAGGATCAGGATCCAATCAAACGCCGGACCCCACCCCGGCCCTCCCCTGCGTGGCAGGGGAGGGGGAAGATCGGGTCGTCTCGATGCGCAGGTTCCACGGTGACTCGGTCGATTCACCGCAGGCGCGACCTCGCCGCATCGAGAACGCCACCGCCGCGGTCGCGGGCGCACCGCTACCGCTCCGACGGCCCGCTCTCGAAGTAGTCGCGGCGGGTGAACAGCTCCGGCTTGACCAGGTCGACGAAGGCGCGGGCGTGCGGGCTGAGGTACTTGCCCTTGCGGATGACGATGCCGTAGCTGCGCGGCGGGAAGTACTCGCGCAGGTTGCGGATGGCGAGCTGGCTGCGGTCGGACTCGGTGATGCAGATGCCGGTGACGATCGAGATGCCCAGGCCCATTGCCACGTACTGCTTGATCACCTCCCAGCCGCCGATCTCGAGCGCCACGGTGTAGGGCACGCGGCGCTGCTGGAAGACGAGGTCGACGAGGCGGTAGGTGGTCAGCCGCTTGGGCGGCAGGATCAGGCCGTAGGGCGACAGATCCTCGAGCCGCAGGTCCTGCTTGTGCGCCAGCGGATGATCCGGCGGCGTGATCAGCATCGGATCTAAGCTGTGCGTGGCGGCGTAGTCGATGTCGTTGGTCACGTCGAGCATCGAGCCGACTGCGAGGTCGACCTCGTCGGAGCGGATCCGCGCCAGGCCGTCGGCGCCGGTGACGTTGTGCAGCTTGAGCTGCACCTCGGGATGGCGCTCGCGGAAAGCCTGCACCAGCGGCGGCAGCAGGTAGAGGATGGTCGAGCTGCCGGCGGCGATGTTGAGCTCGCCGGCGTCGAGCCCCTTGAGCCGATGGCGGAACTCGCCGTCGATGCCGTCCAGCCCGTCGATCAGCGGCCGCGCCAGCTCGTACAGCACCTCGCCCTCGCGGGTCAGCGACAGCCGCCGGCCCAGCCGCTCGAACAGCACCACGCCCAGCTCCGACTCCAGCGCCCCGAGCTGCAGGCTCACTGCCGGCTGGCTGAGGAACAGCGCCTCCGCCGCACGCGTGACCGAGCCCAGCCGCGCCGCGTGGCAGAACGCGCGCAGCTGCTTGGTGCGGTTGCCTTTGTAGTAGTGGGAGCGGGTGGAGATGGGGCGAGTTCCAGCGGCCAGTTCCAGTGGCCAGTCAGGAGCGAAGGCGGTCGTGGGCTTGAAACTGGAACTGGCGACTGGCCACTGGAACTCCCTGGCCATTCAAACGCCCGTTCCAATCCCATGATCCGCAACAACTATTAACACAGCTTATCGCAATCATTGAAACATTTGCTTTCCAAACGCACCTCGACAGGCCTAAGGTCGGCTTGCGATGGTGCAGTGCAGCGGAGATGTCCGATGGCGGCGGTGCTGATGGAAAGCGGAACGGCCCTGGTGCGGGGTCCGGCAGTGGCCGGGCTCGACGGCGTACTCACGCCCGACGCGCTCGCCCTGCTCGCCGAGCTGCACCGGCGCTTCGAGTCGACCCGCCAGCAGCTTCTGGCCGCCCGCCGCGAGCGGCAGAAGCGCTTCGACGCCGGCGAGCTGCCCGACTTCCGCGCCGACACCCGCGCGATCCGCGAGGGCGACTGGACGGTCGCGCCGATCCCGGCCGCGCTGCAGGACCGCCGCGTCGAGATCACCGGCCCGGTCGACCGCAAGATGGTGATCAACGCGCTCAATTCCGGCGCGAAGGTCTTCATGGCCGACTTCGAGGATTCGACCAGCCCGACCTGGGAGAACCTGATCGAAGGCCAGGTCAACCTCGCCGATGCGGTGGCCGGCGACATCAGCTACACCGCGCCCAACGGCAAGCACTACGCGCTAGATCCGGCCAGCCCGACCGTGCTGCTGGTGCGCCCGCGCGGCTGGCACCTCGACGAGAAGCACGTCGAGGTCGACGGCGCGCGGCTGTCGGGCAGCCTGTTCGACCTCGCCCTGTTCGCCTTCCACAACGCCGCCGCGCTGCACGCCCGCGACCGCGGCCCGTACTTCTACCTGCCCAAGCTGCAGGCGATGGAAGAGGCCGCGCTGTGGGACGAGGTGCTGGCCTTCCTCGAAGTCCGCCTCGGCCTGCCGATCGGCACGATGAAGGTCACCGTGCTGATCGAGACGCTGCCGGCGGTGTTCCAGATGCACGAGATCCTGCACGCCCTGCGCGGCCGCATCGCCGGCCTCAACTGCGGGCGCTGGGACTACATCTTTTCCTACATCAAGACGTTCCGCCGCCACCCCGACCGCGTTCTGCCCGAGCGCGGCCAGGTGCCGATGACCACGCCGTTCCTCAAGGCCTATTCGGAGCTGCTGATCCAGACCTGCCACCGGCGCGGCGCACACGCGATGGGCGGCATGGCGGCGCAGATCCCGATCAACAACGACCCGGCCGCCAACGAGGCGGCGATGGCGCGGGTGCGCGCCGACAAGCTGCGCGAAGCCACGGCCGGCCACGACGGCACCTGGGTTGCCCACCCCGGCCTGATTCCGATCGCCAGGGCGATCTTCGACGAACACATGCCCGCGGCCAACCAGGTCGCCAGCGCGCCGCGCGCCGACGTGCGGGCCGACCGCGACACGCTTATCGCGCCGGCCAGCGGCACGATCACCCGCAGCGGTTTCCTCAACAACATCGACGTCTGCGTGCGCTACCTCGCCGCCTGGCTGGACGGACTCGGCTGCGTGCCGATCCATCACCTGATGGAAGACGCGGCGACCGCGGAGATCTCGCGCACGCAGCTGTGGCAGTGGCTGCATGTGGGCAACCAGCGTCTCGAGGACGGCTCGCCGATCGACTTCGCCCTGTTCGACCTCGCGCTGTCGGGTGTGGCCGAACGGCTGCCGGAGTCGGGCCTGCCCGGCCAGGCGCGCATCGCAGAAGCCACCCGCATGCTCGGCGAGCTGACCCGCGCCAAGGACCTCGCCGACTTCATCACCCTGCCGGCCTACGAGCGGCTGGCCTGACTCCACCGCTTGAAGCCCCTCTCCCAGCGGGAGAGGGGTTGGGGTGAGGGGCCAATCGAAACCAGGCGCCACACCCTCGATCCGAACCACCCGATCCACGCAAGCGCACCACCCGACACCACGCAGGACTCGAACCCTCACCCCCACCCCTCTCCCGGTGGGAGAGGGGAGAAGAAGCAGCCCTTCGCCCGTCGCATCGAGGGAGAGGGGGAAGAGAGCACAACCCTCGCCAACCACGCCGGCGAACAGCACACAGCCGCCACCCACGCCAAAGGTACCGCCATGAAGAACACGCTTCCGACCGCCGAACAGATCCAGCTCGACTGGGACAACAATCCGCGCTGGAAGGGCATCAAGCGCGGCTACACCGCGCAGGACGTGGTACGCCTTCGTGGCTCCATCCACATCGAGCATTCGATCGCCCGCCTCGGCGCCGAGAAGCTGTGGAAGTACCTGCACACCGAGCCCTTCGTCAACGCGCTGGGTGCGCTCACCGGCAACCAGGCCATGCAGCAGGTCAAGGCGGGCCTGAAGGCGATCTACCTGTCCGGCTGGCAGGTCGCCGCCGACGCCAACCTCGGCTCGCAGATGTATCCCGACCAGTCGCTGTATCCGGCTGACTCCGTCCCGGCGGTCGTCAAGCGCATCAACAACACCCTGCTGCGCGCCGACCAGATCCAGACCAGCGAGGGCAAGGGCGACATCGACTTCCTGCAGCCGATCGTGGCCGACGCCGAGGCCGGCTTCGGCGGCGTGCTCAACGCCTTCGAGCTGATGAAGGGCATGATCGAGGCCGGCGCCTCCGGCGTGCACTTCGAGGACCAGCTCGCCTCGGTGAAGAAGTGCGGCCACATGGGCGGCAAGGTGCTGGTGCCCACCCGCGAGGCCGTCGAGAAGCTGGTCGCCGCGCGCCTCGCAGCCGACGTGATGGGCGTGCCGACGCTGATCGTCGCCCGCACCGACGCCGAGGCCGCCGACCTGCTGACCTCCGATATCGATCCCAACGACCAGCCGTTCACCACCGGCGAGCGTACCGTCGAGGGCTTCTACAAGACGAAGAACGGCCTCGACCAGGCGATCAGCCGTGGCCTCGCCTACGCGCCCTACGCCGATCTGGTGTGGTGCGAGACCGGCAAGCCGGATCTCGAGTTCGCCCGCAAGTTCGCCGAGGCGATCCACGCCAAGTTCCCCGGCAAGCTGCTGGCTTACAACTGTTCGCCGAGCTTCAACTGGAAGAAGAACCTCGACGACGCGACCATCGCGAAGTTCCAGAAGGAAATCGCCACCTACGGCTACAAGTTCCAGTTCATCACCCTGGCCGGCTTCCACTCGCTGAACTACTCGATGTTCAACCTGGCCTACGGCTATGCGCGCAACCAGATGAGCGCCTTCGTCGAGCTGCAGGAAGCCGAGTTCGCCGCCGCCGACCGCGGCTTCACCGCGGTCAAGCACCAGCGCGAAGTCGGCACCGGCTACTTCGATGCGGTGACCAACACCATCCAGGGCGGCCAGAGCTCCACCGTCGCGCTCAAGGGCTCGACCGAGGAAGAGCAGTTCCACGACCGCAAGACCGCGGCCTGAGAAAGCCGACGCGGGCGTCGCCGCCACGGCGGCGCCCGCACGCTGCGCACCTGCGGGCCCTCGATCCCACGCGCTGCTGCCCGCGAACGCGGGCTCTACTGCCGACGCCACTGATGTAGGCTCAGCGGATCAACGCCATCGCCGCGAGTCCCGATGAAGCCGCCCTTCGCGATCGCCCTGCTGGTCCTGCTCGCCACGGCCTGCGACGCGTTCGCGCAGGTGCCCGAGACGCCGCGGCCACCGGCCTACGTGATCGCCGAGATCGATGTCCACGATCCGGTCGGCTACCGCGACTATCTCGCCGCCATCTCGCCGATCGTCGAAAAGCACGGCGGCACCTACCTGGCGCGCGCCGGGCAGACGCTGAACGTCGAGGGCGCACCGCCGAACGGCCGGATCGTGCTGATCGCGTTCCCGAGCCTCGCCGCGGCGAAGGCCTTCCATGCGTCGCCGGAGGCCCAGGCCGCCGGTGACATCCGCCGCCGCACCGCGACCAGCCGCATCTTCGTCGTCGAGGGCGCCGCGCCCTGAGGCGAAGCCACCCATCCGCGCGTCCCTCGCCGCCGATGCCCGTAGGGCGGGTTTCAACCCGCCGCCCGTCCTGCCACCCGCCGCCCGTCCTGCCGCTCTCCGCAGCCACGCACCGGGCTCGCGCTCGAGATGGAAGACGGCGACCACAAGCAATTCATCGCCGCCTTGGCGATAGTTCGCCGAGAAGGTAAACCTGCGAAGAAGCATGCGACGACACGTGTCCTCGATTGTGGGGCAGGCCTCCTGAGTGCTTCAACGAGCACCAAAAGCCAATCGCCGCGCGAGGCGGGACGTGGCGCGAGCGCGCACAGTCCTGAGGCACTCTTGTGGAAGTGGACCTGATCCCCTTTGGCTGGTATTCCTTTCGCCTGCTAGTTCGTCTTCGGGCGGACCAAGCATGCGTCGGAGATGGAGCGCGCCGTCGAACGCGTCTTCAATCTTGGCAGGCCAGCGAGTAGCGGAGTAAGGGCGAGATGGGCAATGTCGCGAAGCTCCCGGTGAACGGCCCCCTTGAACAAGCGGGGAAAAGGCTGGCCGACTGCCGGCGTGACCCGGAACGATTGGGATCCGTGTGCACGGAGATTTGCGAGGCTGCAAGCCTGAAACGGGGGGCGTGGGGTTCTCCTGAGACCCATGACCTCGACGCGCTGCTCGAAGGGGTGGCCCGCACTCGCCTCAAGGAGGGGCGTCGCGCGCGGGCTCGGAGCGCGTCGCCCGCAAGCGAAGCGCTCGCCGAGTGCCTGGTCTCCATGGCAACCGAGATGCAGGCGCCTCGGTTGGACCTGAACGACTTCGCGCCTGCATTGCTCCTTCAGCCGCTTCGAGAGGAGATAAGCCGCGCCGCCGACGACCCCGTGGCCACCGTCGTGGAGGCACTCGCAAGTGTCTACCGGGCCAACCCCAAGGTGGAGAAGATCTGCGCCAAGGCACGGACGTGTGCGGAGGTGATTAGGACCCATCCCGAACTCCGAAGGGCGCTGCTAGCAGTGCTGCTGGCAGCGCGATCGGAAGGGGAGAGAACTCAAGGAAGCGGTTCGGTACCGATACTGGGATGTTTGACTCACGCCGAAATGCTGGGAGGCCTGCCCGGGTGCGGTTGGCTGACTCGCGCAACTGCATGTGCGCTGCTGGAAGATGAGTCTTTCGAAGCCGATGCCAGGTTGCTTGATTACCCTGCTGCGGTCGTGTCCTGGCACCATCGAGATCCCGATCCTCCTGCGGTCCTTGCGTGCGCCAAGCTGCTGCTTGAATGCTCTGCCTTTT
>VFQU01000505.1_pt1 | contig 33852 bp, 21 predicted proteins | sample 3512311 | NCBI WGS metagenome assembly VFQU01 (sample SAMN10412377, study PRJNA504923) | tailings metagenome | isolation source: Relicate 3 Philex TSF3 active mining site | place: Philippines: Tuba, Benguet | collected 2017-08-29
CTTCAACCCCGGACTTTCCCAGTAACGGGTGGTATGGCTGCTGGGGGCAGGTCAGAGCCTCACCCTCGCGACGGGCACGCTTTGACATGAAAGGCCCCGCCAGGCGGGGCCTTTTCTTTGCGCGCGGTCGACGAAGGTGGTCGCCGATTCTTGCCGCCGTGCCGCTCTATGCCTGGGCGCCGGGGGCGCTGCGATGTCTGGGGGGCTGGGTCAGAGGCGTAGAATGCGCGCCGTTTCCTCCGTCCCAGGCCGCACGTGTGAAAGATTTCCGCTACTCCTTCGTCGTCACCGCGATCTGTCTCGCGCTCGCCGCCTGGTGGGGCGCGCATACGGCCGATGGGCTGTGGGCCGCGCTGCTGATCACGGTCATCCTCGGCATCCTCGAGGTCAGCCTGTCCTTCGACAACGCGGTGGTGAACGCGCGCGTGCTGCGCGACATGGACGAGTGGTGGCGGCAGATGTTCCTCACCGTCGGCATCCTGATCGCGGTGTTCGGCATGCGTCTGGTGTTCCCGATCGTGATCGTCGCGGTGGCCACGGGCCTGGGCTCGCTCGAAGTGATCGACATGGCGCTGGAGTCGCCCCAGGAGTATTCGCGGCACCTGATGGAAAGCCACGTACCGATCGCGGCTTTCGGTGGCATGTTCCTGCTGCTGGTGTTCCTGAACTTCCTGATCGATGCCGACAAGGACACCCACTGGTTCGGCCCGCTGGAGCGCCGCCTGTCAGCGGTCGGTCGTGCGGATTCGGTGAATGTCGGCCTCGCCATCCTCGCCCTGCTGACCCTGCAGGGCTTCCTGCCTGCCGAGGCGCGCATGGATGCGCTGATTGCCGGCGCCTGGGGCATCCTGCTTTACGTCGGCGTGGGCAGTCTCGACGTGTTCTTCGAGAATCCCGAGGAGGGCGAAGCGGCCGTGCAGACTGTCCGCCGTTCGGGCGCCGCGGGCTTCATCTACCTGGAAGTTCTCGATGCCTCGTTCTCCTTCGACGGCGTGATCGGCGCCTTCGCGATCACCCAGGACGTGGTGATCATCATGCTGGGCCTGGCGATCGGCGCCATGTTCGTGCGCTCGATGACCGTGCACCTGGTCAACCGCGGCACGCTCGACAAGTTCATCTACCTCGAGCACGGCGCCCACTACGCGATCGGCATCCTCGCGGTACTTATGCTGGTCAGCACCTTCCACCACATTCCTGAAGTGTTCACCGGGCTGGCGGGCGTAGTCCTCATTGCCCTGTCGATCTGGTCGTCCGTGCTGCACCGCAGACGCGAGGCCGCCTCGGCCTGAGGCCAGGCGCGAGACGCCGCGGTCGGCGCAGCCCGCGTAAGCTGCGGGCTCGGCTCGCTCGTACGCCGCTGCCTGATCGCATTCGAAGACGCGAGGTGAATCGCCCTTGAGGCCGCCTCGCCGGCTGGCGCAGACGGTCAACGCGGCCTCTGGTAGGTATTGCACCGACAACGAACCTGGCGCCGCTGGGCCTCAATGCGCGGAATGGGACTTGCACAGTGCACGCAGTCCCCGCGCGAGAAGGCCGTGATGCACGCCAGCCCAGACAGCGCCACACCGCAAGTCGGCATCGAAGCACTGCGCGCCGAGAACGCCTCGCTGCGTCGTGAACTGCAGGCCAAGCTGCTTGAGTTGCAGGTCACCGAGAGCCAGATGTCCCGGGTGTTCTCCTACCTGTCCGGGCTCTACGACCTCATCCCCGGAATCCTGCTGGTGCTCGACGGCGGCCTACGGGTGACTCGGGCGAATTCCGAAGCCAGCAAGCTGCTCGGCTACAGCGAAGTCGCGCTGAAGGGCAGCACGCTCGATCGCCTGCTGCCGGCGGCCGCCGAAGTCACCCAACCCTTCCTCAACGGCTGCGAGCGCTCGTCCCGGCGCAGCGAGTTCGCCTTCTGCTGCGCGGACGGCAGCGACCTGCCCGTGCTGCTCAGCAGCGCCGCGCAATACGACGAGGATGGCCAGCTGCAGAGCCTGCTGCTGGTCGGGCTCGATCTGCGCGAGCGCAAGCGGCTGGAGCTGGAGCTGCGACATGCGCAGAAGCTCGAGTCCATCGGCCAGCTGGCGGCCGGCGTCGCGCACGAGATCAATACGCCCATGCAGTTCATCAGCGACAACCTGCACTTCATCGAGCAGTGCACCAACGACCTGCTGGCGCTTGCCGACGGCCAGCGCCAGCGCGAAGAGCTCGACCTCGACTTCCTGCGCCGTCGCCTGCCGCGAGCCGTCGAACGCGCGCACGACGGTGTCCTCCGGGTCAGCCGGATCGTCGGCGCCATGCGCATGTTCGCGCATCCCGGCGTGAGCCTTGAATACGTGGACGTCAACGCCCTGATCGAGAACGCGGTGACCGTTTCGGCCAACGCCTTCAAGTACATCGCCGACCTCGATCTGCAGCTGTCCGAAGTGCCAACCGTGCCCGCCGTGCGCGGCGATCTGGGTCAGGTGCTGCTGAACCTGATCACCAACGCCGCGCACGCGATGGAGGCCGAGTTCGGCGAGCGTGGCGAACGTGGCCTGCTGCGCATCGCCACACGTCAACTGCCGGAGCAGGGCCAGGTCGAGATCGCCGTGGAGGACAACGGCTGCGGTATTCCCGAGGCCATCGCGCACCGGGTGTTCGATCCCTTCTTCACCACCAAACCGGTGGGGACCGGCACGGGGCAGGGTTTGTCCATCTCCCGCGCCATCGTGGTCGACAAGCTGCGCGGCGAACTTGGTTTCGAGCGGGTCAGCCCGCATGGCACGCGCTTCCTGATCAGGCTGCCGATCGCCGGCACGACCAAGGAGGCTGGCTGATGGCCATCGAGGTGCTGTTTGTCGACGACGAGCCGGACGTGCTGGAGGGGATCGAGAATCGGCTCTATGCCATCCGCTCAAACTGGCGCTGCCGCTTCGCTGAATCCGGCGTCGACGCACTCAAGATGCTGAACCAGAAGCCGGCCGACGTGGTGGTGTCCGACATGCGCATGCCCGGCATGGACGGCGCCGAACTGCTCGAAGTGGTCAAGCTGCGATTCCCCATCACCGTGCGCATCATCCTGTCCGGGGAAACGGGAGCGCGCGGCTTCCTGCGCGCCGCGGCGGTTGCCCACCAGGTCTTGGCCAAGCCCTGTGATCTGGTCGCCCTGCAGCGGCTGATGGGCGAGACCCTGCAGCTGCAGGAGCGCCTGCACAGCGAGGACGTGGTCAGCGCGGTGCACGACCTGATGGTGCTGCCCAGCCTGCCCGAGATCAGCGCCCGCCTGGAGATCGCCCTGCTCGACGAGGGCACCTTCGCCCAGGACGTGGCCGACATCCTCGAGGAGGACCCGGCGATCGTCTCGCGCATCCTGCACGTGGCGAATTCGCCCTTCTTCCGCGGCGCCGGCGAGGTCACCGACCTGCGCACCGCCATCACCCGCCTCGGCTTCGAGCTGATCCGCGGCCTCGTGCTGAGCGAGGAGCTGTACTCGCGCATCGAGCGCGGCAGCGCGCTGCATGCCCGCGTCGCCGAGTGCCAGCGCGAAACCCTGCGCTGCGCTTACATCGCTTCGGCCATCGCCCTGCCGTCGCAGGACCGACGGCGCCTGTTCACCGCCGCGGTGCTCTACGGCGTCGGACGCCTGCAGCGGCTGTCCCTGCCCGAACTGACCCATGCCGACGTCGCCGACGGCGAACTCGCCGGCTACCTGCTGTCGCTGTGGGGGCTGCCCTTCGGCCTCGTGCAGACGGTGGCCTTCGCCGACCGGCCGTCCTTGCTCGGCTGCGAGGGCGACCACCCGGCCGTGACCCTGCATCTGGCGCTCGTGCTCACGCGCCGGCTGGCCTCGGCGGAGCGGGTGGAATGGTCCGAGCAAGCCGGACTCGACGGCGACCTGCTGGCCTCGGGCCGGATCGACGAGGCACGCTTGGATGCCGCCGAACGCGCCGCTGCCGACTGGCAGTCCTGAAGGGGAGCCGCATGCCTGCCAGACCACAGATCCTCTGCATCGACGACGAACCCGCCGTGCTCGAGGGCCTGGAGCTCAGCCTGCACGGCATCGGCGAGGTGCATACCGCCGAATCCGGCGCCGAGGCTCTGGAAATCGCCGCCCGGCTGCCGCGGCTCGCCCTGGTGATTTGCGACATGCGCATGCCGGTGCGCGATGGCGCGCGGGTCCTGCAGGATTTCCATTCGGCCTACCCGGATGCGACGCGCATCCTGCTCACCGGCTACACCGACATCGCCGATGCGATCTCGGCGGTCAACCACGGCCGCATCTTCCGCTTCCTGACCAAACCCTGCGAGCGCGAGGTGCTGCACGCCTCGGTGCGCGATGCGCTGCGCCAGCACGAGCTGGTCTGCGCCGAGCGCGAGCTGCTAGAGCACACCCTTAAGGGCGCGATCGACGCCATGACCGATGCGCTGGCGATGGCCAGCCCGGCAGTGTTCGGGCAAGCCCAACGGGTGCGCAGCCTGTGTGCGGCGCTCGCGGTGCGGCTCGATGGCCGCAGCGACTGGGTGCTTGAGATCGCGGCCATGCTGCTGCATCTGGGCCTGGTCGGCCTGCCCGAAGACATCCAGAAGCGCTTGCTGCAGGGCGAAGACCCCGATCCGCGCCAGCGGCAGATGGTCGCGCAGGGCTTCAGTCATGCGCTGGAGAGCCTGCAGCAGGTGCCGAGGCTGGGCCCGGTGCGTGATGTGATCCGTTTGGCCGAGCCGCTGTCGGGTGGCAACCTTGAGTGGCAGCCCGAGCAGCGCGAGGCGATCCGGCAGTGGGCGGCCATCCTCCGCACCGCCCGCAGCTTCGTGCGACTGGAGGCCAATGGCTTCCACGCGGATGCCGCAGTGGCCAAGCTGCGCGCCAACCTCGATCCAGCTTTGACCGAGGCGCTCTCCGCCCTGGTGGGCAGCGGGGATGAGGGCGGTGAACTGCGCGAAGTGGGCCTGGCCGCGCTGGAGGCCGGCATGGTCCTGGCCAAGCCGCTCTATACCGAGAGCGGGCAGCTGCTGGCCCCCGCGGGCTATGAGATCCGCCACGGCTTCGCGCGTCGACTGGCTGAGCTGCGTCCGGAGATGCGACTGGCGCGCTTCGCGGTGATCGTGCCCAAGCGCGAAGCCGGCGCGCGTCCCGCCGACGCTGTCCCCCAGGCCTGAACTGGGAGGCAGGGGGACGCAGGCCGCGCTGCCGTCGCACCCACGAGCGCAGAGGTCAAGCTTAGGATTGCAGAGCGCGAAAGCGCGATCTGGCGCACAGGCCAGTCTGGCCGGTTCAGTCCGCGTCGGCTATAAGTGCCGGGATTCCGACTTCTGTCCGCGGCCTTCCCTTGTCCGAAGAGATTCTGATCAACGTCACTCCCCGCGAGACCCGCGTCGCGGTGGTCGAGAACGGCATGCTGCAGGAGGTCCACATCGAGCGGGCCTCGCGGCGCGGCTATGTCGGCAACATCTACAAGGGCAAAGTGATTCGGGTGATGCCGGGGATGCAGGCGGCCTTTGTCGAGGTCGGCCTGCAGCGCGCAGCCTTTCTGCACGCCTCCGACATCCTGCGCCTGCCCACTGCGCTGCCATTGCCGCCCGACGGTGAAGAGCCGCCGGCGCCGGCGCCCACGCCGCCGATCTCCGAACTCGTGCGCGAAGGCCAGGAGGTTGTCGTCCAGGTGGTCAAGGACCCGATCGGCAGCAAGGGCGCGCGCCTGACCACCCAGCTCAGCATTCCTTCCCGCTACCTCGTGCTGCTGCCCTACAGCCGGGTGCTGGGCGTCTCGGCGCGCATCGAGGACGAGGGCGAGCGTGCTCGCCTGAAGGCCGCGATCGCCGAGCTGTCCAGCGGCTCGGGCCTCGGCTACATCGTCCGGACCAATGCCGACGGTCAGCCGGCCGAGGCCCTGGCGGAGGATCTCGCCTACCTCGGCAAGCTGTGGGATGCGATTCAGGCGGGCTCGCTGCAGAGCAAGGTCGGCAGCTGCATCTACGAAGATCTTTCGCTGCCGCTGCGTGCGCTGCGTGACCTGCTGCACGACGAGGTCGAGAAAGTGCGGGTCGACTCGCGCGAGACCTTCGAGCGCACCCTGCGCTTCGCCAGCCAGTTCATGCCCGAACTGGCGCCGCGCATCGAGCACTACCCCGGCGAACGGCCGATCTTCGACCTCTACGGCGTCGAGGACGAGATCCAGCGCGCCATGCAGAAGGAAGTGCCGCTGAAGTCCGGCGGCTACCTCGTGATCGACCAAACCGAGGCGATGACCACGGTCGACGTCAACACCGGGGCCTTCCTCGGCAGCCGCAACCTCGAGGAGACCGTCTACCGCACCAACCTCGAGGCGGCGCAGGCGGTGGCGCGCCAGCTGCGCCTGCGCAACCTCGGCGGCATCATCATCATCGACTTCATCGACATGACCGACGCCGAGCACCGCCGCCAGGTGCTGCGTCAGCTCGAGAAGTCGCTGACCCGCGACCACGCCAAGACCACGGTCTACGAGTTCTCGCCGCTGGGCCTCGTCGAGATGACCCGCAAGCGCACCATCGACAGCCTGGAGCGCCAGCTGTGCGAACCCTGCAATGCCTGCGGCGGGCGCGGCACGGTCAAGACCGCCGAGACGGTCACCTACGAGATCTTCCGCGAGATCACCCGCGCAGTGCGCCAGTTCGACGCGCAGAAGCTGCTGGTGCTGGCTTCGCCCAAGGTGGTGTCGCGCATCCTTGACGAAGAGTCGAGCGCGGTCGCCGAGCTCGAGGAGTTCATCGGCAAGACCATCCGCTTCCAGCCGGATGAGAACTACGCGCAGGAGCAGTACGACGTGGTCCTGCTGTGACCCAGCCGCTGCGCCGCCTCGGGCGGCGACTGCGCCGGTGGCTGGGGCTGTCGGCGGCCCTGCTGCTCATCTGCACGGCCGTGCTCGTGGCGCTCGCCCACCAGCTGCTGCCGGTGCTGGAGCGCCACCCGGCCGAGGTCGCCCGCTGGCTGGAGGCGCGAATCGGCCAGCCGGTGAGCATCAGCGGCGTCAGCGCGCGCTGGAGCCGGCGCGGCCCCCTGCTGGACCTGCGCGACCTGCGCATCGGCGGCGACGGCAGCCCAGGTTCCGGGCTCGACATCGGCAGCGCGCGGGTGCGGGTGAATGTCTACACCGGCCTGCTGCCGGGCCTGCCCCTGCTCAGCCTGCGCGTCGAAGGCCTGCGGCTTGAACTGGCGCGCACGCTGGAAGGCCAGTGGCAGGCGCGTGGATTCGCGGGCGGCGCCGGCATCGACATCGAGCAGGCCCTGGCCCAGCTGGAGCGCATCGGCGAGGTCGAGCTGTTCGACGGCGCGCTGGTGATCGAAGACCGCTATGTCGACTTCGACGTGCAGCTGGAACGGATCGACGCGCGCTTGCGCACCGCGGGCGGACGTTTCCACTTCGCTCTGCGGGTGCACGCGGAGGACAGCCCGCCGCTGCGCCTGACCGGCCAACTCGACACGCGGCTGCAGGACGGACAGCTGCACCTCGGTGCACGCGGCCTCGACCTGCCGGCGTGGCTGCAGGGCAGCCGGCTTGCCGGGCTGGGCCTCGAGTCCGGGCGTTCGGACATCGACCTCTGGCTGCGCATCGAGGGCGGCCGCCTGGCCGAGGTCGACAGCGTCGCGAAGCTCAGCGAGGTGCGAATGCGCGCGGCCTCGGCGGGCCCCGAAGCGCCGGCCGCCGAGCTCAAGTCGCTGGCCCTGCAGCTGTGGATCAAACGCGAGGGCGAGGGCTGGCGGCTCAGCCTGCCGCGCTTCGAGCTGAGCTCGGACGACGCGCGCTCGCTCAGCGGGCTCGACTTGCGCTGGCAGGACGATCGTCTCGCCCTGCGCCTCGATGCGCTGGAGTTCGGCGCCTTCGCGGAAGTGCTGCCGGCGCTGATTCCGATCGAGCCCGAGCTCCTCGCCTGGCTGCACGCGGCGCATCCGCGGGGCCGGCTGGAGGCCTTGGAGATGGGGGTCGACGCTGCGGGCCAGGTCTCGCTGTCGGCACGCCTGTCCGATCTCGGTCTGGCGGCGGTCGATGCGCGCCCCGGCTTCTCCGGACTGAGCGGCCGGGTGCAGATGCAGGGCGGGCTGCTGTCGATTGAACTCGATGCGCCGGCGTTCGTTTTCGAGGCGCCGGAGAGTCTGCGCGGCCCCGTGCCTGCGGCGCTGTCCGGGCAGATCCATGCCTGGCGCGAGGATGACGTTCCGCAGGTCGAGGTCAGCCCCCTGCGTATCGCTGGGCCTGACTTCGGCGCCACGATCGAGGGGCGCGTCTGGCTGGATGGCCGGGGCCGGCGCCCCAGTCTCGACCTGCGCGCGGTCGTCGATTCCGGGCCGATCAGCGCCTCCCACCGCTTCTGGGTACGCAACCGGCTGTCGCCGCGGACCGTCGAATGGCTGGAGCGCGCCCTGGTCGAGGGTGAACTGGTGTCCGGCGTCGCTCTCATCCGCGGCGATCTCGACGATTGGCCGTTCCGCCAGTTCGAGGGGGTGTTCGATGCCCGTGCCGAAGTGCGCGAGGTGGTGATGAACTACCTCCCCGGCTGGCCCATCGGCACTCGCATCGAGGGCTGGGCCCGGTTCCTCAACACCAGCCTCGACGGTGAAATCTCCGCGCGGGTCTTGGGCGTGCCGGTGACCAGGGCCGCGGGAGGCGTTGCCGACTTTTCAGCGCCTGTCCTCCGGCTGGATCTGGAGGGAAGCGCCGAAGGCGGACGATTGCTCGCCCTGCTGCGCGAGACGCCCTTGTGGCAACGCTTCGGCCAGCACATGCGCGGCTTGAGTATCGGCGGTCGGGGTGAGGCGCGGGTGCGCATCGAGGCGCCGCTGCGCCGCGAGCTTGGGGAGCTGACTGTGGAAGGCCAGGTGGACCTCGCCGAGGCCGACCTTGTCGACACCCAATGGGGTCTGCGGTTCGGCGAGGCCTCGGGACGACTGCGCTTCACCCGCGAGGGCTTCAGTGCGGATGCGCTGGGCGTCCGCTTCGACGGGCAGCCGGCCAGCCTGAGCCTGGCCGCCGGACGCTTCTGCGCCGAGCCAGCCCATGTGTTCGAGGCCAGCCTGAGCGGCAGCTTCAGCCCGGATTCGCTGCTCGCGCTGCGCCCCGAGCTGCACTGGCTCGAGCCCTATCTGGCGGGGCGCTCGACGTGGTCATTGGATTTCCAGGTGCCGGCGCCATCGGCGGCAGCTGCAGGCGCTGACTCCGCTGGCTCGCCCGTTGCGGCAACCGGGCCGCAGCTGCGGGTGCGCTCCGACCTCGCCGGCACCGAACTGCGCCTACCGGCGCCGCTGCGCAAGACGGCCGATGACGCCCTGCCGCTGGACCTGCGCATCGGCATGCCGCTGGTGGGCGGTTCGATCGATCTGCGCCTGGGCCAGCTGCTGCGGCTGCTGGGCCGCCCCGGCGCCAGCGCGGCCGAGTTCCGCGGTTTGGCCGCGTTCGGTGGGGAGCCGCCCTTCGATCTGCCCGAGCGCGGCCTGGCCGTGCGCGGCAGCGCCACCGTGCTGGATGCACCGGCCTGGATCGCGGTGGCCGGTGCCGGCGGGGGGCAGGGCGTCGCGCTCGACAGCATCGATCTCGTCGCCGGCCAGCTGCGTATCGGCGAGCGTGGCCTGGGCGACCAGCGCCTGCGCTACCGCCTGCGCGAGAATGGCACCCGCGAGATCCTGCTCGACGGCGCGTCCGCGCAGGGCCGCATCGAATGGCCAGTGGACACGACGCAGCCGGTGCTGGGGCGTTTCGAGCGCCTGTACTGGCCGCCGGGTCCGGACGAAGATCCGAACGCGCCACCGAGGCGTGTGCAGGAGCCCGACCCGACCGCCTTGCCCCCGATCGACCTGCAGGTCGAAGAGGCCGGCTTCGGCAAGATGAAGCTTGGCCGCCTGGAGCTGCTGACCCGCCGTGGCCCGGACGGCCAGCTGGTCGAACGACTGCAGACGCGCTCGCCCGATCTGGCCATCGACATCCGCGGCGACTGGAGCCGCACCCTGCAGGGCAGCGAAAGCCGCTTCACCCTCGGCTTCAGCGGCGAGGATCTCGGCCGCATGCTCGGCGCACTCGGCATCACTCCGCTGGTGCAGGGCGGCAAGACCCGCGCCGACATGGACCTGCGCTGGCAGGGCGGCCCGGCCAACTTCGCCTTCTCGGTGGCCGATGGCCAGCTGCGCCTGACCGTGGGCAAGGGCCGAGTGCCCGAACTCGAGCCGGGCGCTGGACGCTTCATCGGCTTGCTCAGCCTCGCCGAGATCCCGCGCCGCCTGGCCTTGGATTTCAGCGACTTCTTCCGCTCCGGGCTCGCCTTCAACAGCATCGAGGGCAGCTTCCAGCTGCTCGGCGGCAATGCGGTGACCGAAGACCTGCGCATCGATGGGCCAGCCGCCGAGATCAAGCTGCGCGGTCGTACCGGGCTCGCCGCCCGCGACTACGCGCTGCAGGTCGAAGTGCTGCCGCGTACGGGCAGCGTGCTGCCGGCGCTGGGCGCGATCACCGCAGGGCCCGCCGGCGCGGCGGTGGGCGCGGTCGCCCAGGCGGTGCTGCAGGCCCCGATGAAGCAGATGAACCGCACGCTCTACAGCGTCGAGGGCGGCTGGGACGCGCCCAAGATCGAAGTCATCGATCGCGGCCCCGAGCGGGCGCAGGACGCGGCTGTCGAACCCGAGTCCGCGGTCGAGCGCTGAATCGAGCGCCGCGCCGCCGCTTCGGGACAGTGGCGCACACCGTGCCGTCGTGGAAGGGCGGGAGCGCGCACGGCTGCACGGCTGTGCAGCACGTCGCCGACGCGGGTTTGAAACCTCAGCTTGCGAACAGTCGCCGCACGGCCTGACGCGCGCTCTCGAAGCCGAAATGGCGCTCCACGTTGGCGAGGCCACCCGCCGACAGCTGTTGCCAGAGGGCCTGATCGCGGTAGGCGCTCAGCACCGCGGTCGCGAAGTCCTGAGCCGTCTCGGCGACCAGCACATCGACCCCGGGTTCGGCATGCATGCCTTCGATCGCGATCGGCGTTGCCACCACCGGCTGCCCGTAGCTCATGCTCATGTTGACCTTGCCCTTGACGCCGGCGCCGTAGCGCAGCGGCGCCACCGCCAGCCGGCAGTTGTCCATGAAGGGGGCGATGTCGGGGACGAAGCCCTGGAACATGATGCCGGGCCGCTCGCCGAGCGCACGCACTTCCTCGGGCGCCTTGCTGCCGACCACGTGGAAGGTGATCTCGGGCGCCTCGGCACGGATCAGCGGCAGCACCTCGTCGGCGAACCACAGCACGGCGTCGACGTTCGGAGTGTGCTGATAGCCGCCCATGAAGACGATGTCATGGCGCTGCTCGAAGGGCTTGCGACAGCCGAACACCTCGTGGACGTTCGAGAGGATGTCGACGCGCGCGCCGGGGGCTTCAGCGGCCAAAAGGGCCTGCTCGACCGGACTGACCACGAGTGTGATGTCGCTGCGACGGATGAGGTCCAGCTCCTTCTCGCGGGTCTGTGCGGCCTGACGGCGCAGGTCATCGCGCCCCGACAGCTCGGCCTCGCGCTGCTCGCGCAGGTAGTGCAGGTCGACGGTATCGAATACCAGCCGCGCCTGCGGCGCGTGCAGGCGCACCAGATCGACGTATTGGATGGCGATGTAGTGCCGGCTCAGCACGATCAGGTCGAAATGGCGCCCATGCTCGGCGAACCAGCCCGGCACGTCCGACAGGAAGGGATGCCACAGCACCTCGACGCCGAGCTGCTGCAGTTCACTGGTGTAGCGCTCGATGAAGGCGCGATTGTCGGCAAAGAAGCTCACCGCCACGCCATCGGCGCGCAGCACGCGCATCAGGTTGACCATGCGCAGCGAGCCGGAATCCTGGTCGGGCGTCGGGGTGGTGGCGTCGATGATCAGCACGCGGCGGGTATCGCGGTGCTGGCGCGCCCGCTCGATTGGGGTGCCCGGCGCGGGGTGGCCTTTGAGCCGCTCGCCCCAGCGTTCGAGGAACTTCTGCTGGTTGACGACCTGGTAGGCCTTGACCCCGGTCGAGGTGTCGGTGCCCGAGCTCACGCCCTCGAAATGCACCACCGCCGACTTCGGCTGGTAGAGCACCCGCAGGCCGTGGGCCCAGACCTTCATGGCGAGGTCGGTGTCTTCGTAGTAGGCCGGCGCGTAGTGGCGATCGAAGCCGCCGAACTCGGCGAACAGGTCGGCGCGGAGGGCGATCGCCGCACCCGAGCAGTAGTCGACCTCGCGCAGGTAGTTGTACTCGGGCGCGGCCGGATCGCCGAAGCGGCCGTAGTTCCAGCCCGAGGCGTCGTTGAAGACGATGCCGCCGGCCTCCTGCAGGCGACCGTCCGGATAGATGAGCTTGGCGCCGACCAGGCCAACGCGCGCTTCCGTCCCGAAAGTCTCGATCAGCGCGTCCAGCCAGCCCGGCTGCACCGCGGTGTCGTTGTTGAGGAAGACCAGGTACTCGCCGCGCGCAGCCTCCGCGCCGGCGTTGCAGGCACCGATGAAGCCGAGGTTCTGCGGATTGCGCTGGTAGCGCAGACCCTCGATCTGCGGCAGCGTCGCTTCTGTGTCATCCGAGGAGCAGTCGTCGACGACGATGATCTCGGCGGCGATCCTTGATGGGTGTGCGGCGATCGAGCGCAGGCAGGTGAGGCTGTGGTCGAGATGGTTGTAGACCGGGATCACCACGCTGACCCGCGGCGCCTCCGGGCAGGGCAGGGCGAAAGGCGCGAAGGGCGCGCTGGCCGGCACGTCGAGCACGGTGGGAGGCAGTTCGGGGCGCACCTCGGCGCGGATGCGCTGCAGCGTGCCAGCCACCCCCCGCGTGCGCAGGCTCCGCAGACCGCGGCTCACCAGCGAACCCGCGCGCTGGCGCCGGAAGCCCAGATGGGCGAGGCCCCGCTCCAGCAGGCGTCGCAGGCCGCGAAGGGGCCGGGTCAGGCGCCAGGAGCGGCTGGCGAGGATGCGGTTGCGTTCGGCTTCGAACTGGTCGCGCTGACTCTCGAGCGCATCGACCCACTGCCGCAATCGATGGACCTCGCGGTCCAAAGCTTCAAAGCGCCCGTGCACCACATCCAGCAGCGCGAAGGCGTCAGCGTCCTCACCGAGCCGTGCTTCGGATTCCCCTGCCTCGCGCAGCGTTTGCAGCACCCGCTGTCTCAGCTCAAGGGCGGCCGAGCGCGCGGATTCCAAGGCCTGCTCGAGGGTATGGATCGATTCCTGCTGCGCCTGCAGTTGGCTCTCTTGCGAAGCGATCTGCCGGTCAAGGCGCACCGCCCAGGCGGAGCGCTCTTCAACCAGCCGCTCCTGGTCGCGCGCCCAGCGCGCGCGCTCCGCGGCCTCGATCTCCCAGTTCGAGCTGGTTTCGCGCCAGGCGCGCTCCCCGTTGATGGCATCCTCCAGCCGATCGACGAGGCTGAGCGCAGCCACCTGAAGCAGCGCGGTGTCGGCGTGAGTCAGAGCGAGGGCGGATCGCCGCTGGGTGCCCAGCACGGCGGCGTAGGCTGCCGCCATGTCCTGCAGGCTCTGCACCGTCGCGGGCTGCGCCATGAGGCGGGAAAGCGCCGCCGGATTTTGGGCGATGAACTGCAGCGCGCGCGCGATCGCATCGGCGTCCGGTTCGACCAGCAAGCCATCCCGGCCGTGCTGGATTCGCTCGATGTAGCTGCCCAGGCGGGTCGCCAGCACAGGCAGGCCGAGCAGGCGCATTTCGCTGAGCGTGTAGCTGAAAGTCTCCGCCACGCTTGCGGGCAGCAGGACGAGGTCGGGCGAGAGCTCCGCGGCCAGCTTGGGCAGATCATCACGCTGGTAGTCCAACAGCACGTGGACGCGATCGGCGCCGAGAAACCGCATGCCCGCGGCGCCACAGCCCAGCAGCACCAGTTCGACGTCGGGGGGCAGCCGGGGGATGAGCCGCGACAGCAGGTGTTCGCCCTTGCCACCGTTGATGCGTCCGGGGACCCAAACGCGCAGACGCGAGCCTCGGGCACGGGGCGCGCGCGGCGGGACGGGTTCTGCCCAAGAGGCGATGCCATGCGGAATGCAGTGCGAGGTCAGCTCGCGGAGGGCCGGCGCCATCCTCACCAGATTCTCCAACACGATCCGGGTGGGGGCGATCAGCTGCGCACGAGCGTCGAGCAGAGCCTGCAGGTAGGCGCGGCGGAGCGCCAGCCAGGCGTCCGGTCGCGCTTCGGAAAACGGCAGGTCTGTCCGCTCGGCCTCCAGCTGTGCGCGCAGTGCGTCCTCCGAGGCATCGAAGTCCGACGCGCCGAAATTCGCGTGCAGAGTGGGCCAGAGCGGATGGTAGTCGTGGCAGACAACGGCCGTCGGCAGGCCGGTACGGAGCACATCAAGGCTCAGCCCGATCAGGGAAGACACCAGCACGCCGCCGACGCCGAAATCCGCGCACAGTGCCTTGAGGAAGTCGGCGCACTCGCTCGACTGGATGGCTGTCGAGGTGATCGGCGCGGCGAGGGGGTGCTCGCGAAGGGCGTTGCCGCCTGGCGCCAGCCTCAGGGCGAGCGATGCCCCGGTCAGCCGGGCATCGGGATCGCTCACGGCCTGCAGCACCAGATGGTGTCTGCTGGTGTCTGCGCCGATCAGATCCGACACGAAACGCTCGCTGCCGCCGCCCCAGCCGTGCAGGGCGTGCAGCAGCACCGGCTTGCCGTCGAGTCCCGGGTAGCCCGACTGCTCTGTTTCGCCTGACAGCTGGCCCAAACGCACGGCAAGACCGTCGATCACCGGGCTCGGCAGGGGGCGCCCCTGCCGGCTTGGGGGCAGGCAGAGGCGCGCGTACAGCTCGGCTTCGCAGTCCGCCGGCAGTTCGGGGGTGTCCGAACTCGCGAGCAGGGCGGCGAACTGGGCGACGCGCGCGGTCGGGATCCTGCAGCAGCGCGGATCGAGACCCGGCATCGGCAGGGGTTGCGCAGGACCGGACAGCCAGCAGTGGCGGTCCAGGGCCTCAGCATCGTCGGTCAGTGATCCCAGCCAGCGCGCGTCCAGGCCGCTGAGCACGCGCTCGCTGCGCGGCAGCCGAAGCATGCGCAGGGCGGCGTAGGGCGGCGGCTCGGCGTCTAGGTCGAGCAGGAGGACCGGACAGCCCGGCTGCGCGAGCAAAGCGGACTGCAGCGCCGTCGCAGCGTCGCTGGCCAACAGCACGCTCAGCTCGCCTGGTAGGCCTGCGAGGCAGGGGTGTGGCGACAGGGCATCGAGGCGGCTCTGGCCGGGCGCGAAGTGACTGGCGTAGAGGCACAGCAGGACGGGATGCGTTCCGTCCGACGGGAGACTGGAGTTCAAGGAGGATCCGATGGCTGGGTGCGGCGGGAGAGCGGCCGCGGGCGCGATGGCTGTACTTGCGGTGCGGACGCCCGGATTATCGCAACCGCGCGCAAGCGAGGCCAGCGCGATGGCGGATCAGCCGAGGGCAGGTGCCCGAATCCTGCCCGAACCGGCCTCGCTCCGGACGGAAGCGGAGCCCTCCGGGCTGGCTACACTGCAGGCTCGCCCCTCGCGCCCCGACCGCATCGGATCCAGCCTTGAGCCGACAAAGCACCACCCGTCAAACCCCCACGCCTCACGAGGAGCGCGGCTGGTCCAGCCTGCTACGGGGCTGGTTGACGCCAGTCCTTCTGATGGGACTGGGTTTCGGCGCTGGCTTTCTCGCGCCCTACTTCTACGTGATCGACCAGCGCGTCGCCGCCGACTTCGCGGCGCTCTCCTGGCAGGTGCCGACTCGGGTCATGGCCAGGCCGCTGCGGCTCGACGTCGGTGTGCCGATGGATCTGGCCGGTCTACGCGCCGAACTCGATGCGGCGGGCTACCGCGAGGATGGACAGGGCCGGGAGGCCGGCAGCTACGGGGTCAACGGCAGCTCGGTGCAGCTGACCACGCGCGCCTTCGTTGATGTCGACGGCCCGCAGCCTTCGCGCAGCGTGCGCGTCCACCTTGCACAGGGACAGGTGCGCGCGCTGACCGATCTGTCCGGCATAGCCGTTCGCGAGCTGCGCGTCGACCCCGCACGCATCGCCACCCTGTACGGCGAGAAGCGCGAAGAGCGCCGGCTCGTGCGGCTGGAAGACGTGCCGCCGCTGTTCGTGATGAGCCTGCAGGCGGTCGAGGACCGTGACTTCAAGCATCACATCGGCGTCGACTTCAGCGGCATCGTGCGCGCGGCCTGGATCAACCTGCGCGAGGGCGAGGTGCGGCAGGGCGCCAGCACGCTGACCCAGCAGCTGGCCCGCAACCTCTACCTGACCCGCGAACAGGCGCTGTGGCGCAAGGTCAAGGAGGCTCTGCACGCGCTGGCCATGGAGCGTCGCTTCTCCAAGGCGCAGATCCTCGAGGCCTATCTCAACGAGATCTTCCTGGGCCAGCAGGGCAACCAGGCCATCCATGGCGTCGCCGCGGCCGCGGATTTCTGGTTCGGCCGCGAGCTGGCCCAGCTCAAACCGCATGAGATCGCGCTGATCGTCGGCATGATCCGCGGACCGTCGTACTACGATCCGCGCCGCCATCCCGAGCGCGCGCTGGCGCGGCGCAACCGGGTGCTGAACCAGATGGCCGAGACCGGCCTGATCGATGCCGCCACGGCCGAGCGCGAGGCCGCACTGCCGCTGGGCATCAAGCGCCAGGTCGGCCTCGCCGGCAACCGCGCGCCGGCCTTCCTGGCCCTGGTGCGCACCCAGCTGGAGCGCGACTACCGGGCCGAAGACCTGCGCGGCGCGGGGCTGACCATCCACACGACGCTCTCGCCGCTGGCACAGTCCCTGGCCGAGCGTGCAGCGCGCGAGCAGCTCACCCAACTGCAGACGCAGGGGCGCCCCGAGCTGCAGACCGCGGTGGTGCTGACCGACAGCGAGCGCGGCGAAGTCCTCGCTCTGGTGGGGGATCGCGAAGGCGAGGGCAGTGGTTTCAACCGGGCGCTGGACGCGCAGCGTCCGGTCGGCTCGCTGATCAAACCCTTTGTTTACCTGCTGGCCCTGGCCCAGCCGGGGCGCTTCGCTCTGGCCACGCCGGTCGAGGACCAGCCGATCGAGCTGCGCCTGCCCAATGGCCAGACCTGGGCACCGGCGAACGCGGACAACCAGAGCCACGGCACAGTCACCCTGCTGCAGGCGCTGGCGCAGTCCTACAACCAGGCCACGGTGCGGCTGGGCATGGAGCTTGGCGTCGATCGCGTCAGCCGGTTGATCGAGGCGCTGTCCGGTACGCAGCCGCCGGCCCATCCCTCGCTGCTGTTGGGCGCGGTCGACATGAGCCCCTACCAGATGGCTCAGCTCTACCAGTTCATCGCCTCGGGCGGTCGCCTGCAGCCGCTGCGCGCCGTGCGCGGCGTGCTGGATGCGCAAGGTGCGACGCTGACCCGCTATGAGAAACCCTCCGACCCGCCCCAGCCCGGCGACGCGCTGGCGGCGCGCCTGATCGGCATGGCCCTGCAGGAGGCCGCGCGCAGCGGCACCGGGCGGCGCCTGTATGCCGACGGGCTTGGTCACCTGCAGCCGGCCGGCAAGACCGGCACCAGCAATGACAGCCGCGACAGCTGGTTCGCCGGCTACACCGGTTCGCATCTCGCCGTGGTGTGGGTCGGCAATGACGGAAATGCGCCGACCGGGCTGTACGGCGCATCCGGGGCGATGCGGGTCTGGACGGCCCTGTTCAAGCGTCTACCCAGCTCCCCGCTGAACGTCGGCGAGGACGGGCTGGAGTTCGCGTGGCTGGCCGCCGACAATTTCGCGCTCACCGATGAAGGCTGCCCCGGCGCACGCCGCTTCGCCTTCATCCGCGGCTACACCCCTGAAACCTATGACGGCTGCCCGATGGCGCGCGTGCGCGAGTGGTTCGGCGGCGGAGATCCCGAACAATGAAGCGCCTGAGCCTGCTCGCATGCACCGGACTGCTGCTCTCCGGCTGCGCTACGTTCCAGCCGGTGGAAACCGTGCAGGCGCCCGAACCCGCGCCCCCTGCCCGTGACCTGATCGCCGAGCTTTATGCGATGGTCGAGGCCGACGACGCGATCGTGGTCGAGCCGTTGCCCGATCCGGAGATCGAGGATCTGCGCGCCGCGGCACACGAGGCCTTGGCCCTGCGCGATCTTGAACTCGCCGCGCGCAGCCTCGCGCAGGCGCTGGAGATCCGTCCTGGCCGCCCGGACCTGCTGCAGCTGCGGGCGGAAGTGGCGCTAGGCCAGCAGCTGCTCGACGAGGCCGAGCAGTACGCCATCGCGTCCTTCGAGAACGGCCCGCGGCTCGGCCCGCTGTGCCGCCGCAACTGGGCGGCGATCCAGCTGGCCCGCGAAGTCCGCGGCAACATTGCCGAGGCCGAGACGGCGCGGGCGCAGTCGCAGCGCTGCACGGCGGAGCCCGTCATTCGCATGTGAGGTCTGGCGCGCGCTCCTCGCGTGCGTCTGCTTTGACCTTCGCCGCGGCTAAAGCCTCACGCGCAGCCGCTAAGATGCGCGCCCATGGAACTGCTCGACGCCACGGCCGCGGCGCTGTCCGCGCAGGGTCCGCTGGCGCGGGCCTGGCCTGAATTCCGTTCGCGCGAGGCGCAGCAGCGGCTCGCCGGTGCTGTTGCCACCGCCATGCTGGAGCGTGGCGAACTGGTCGCCGAAGCGGGTACGGGCACCGGCAAGACCTATGCGTACCTGGTGCCGGCGCTCTTGTCCGGTCTGCGGGTGATCGTCTCCACCGGCACCCGCGCGCTGCAGGACCAGCTTTACCACCGCGACCTGCCGCGCCTGCGCGAGGCCTTGGGCGTGGGGCTCAAGACTGCGCTGCTGAAGGGCCGCAGCAACTACCTGTGCTGGTACCGCATGGACCGCGCGCGCAGCGACCGCCTGTTCGGCTCGAGAGAGCAGGCCGCCCAGCTGGCGCGGCTCTGGAGCTTCGCCGGCGCGAGCGAGGACGGCGACATCGCCGGCATCGACTTCGTCGCCGAGGACTCGCCCTTGTGGCCGCAGATCACCTCGACGCCGGACAACTGCCTCGGCAGCGAGTGTCCGTTCTACGGCGAGTGCTTCGTCGCCAAGGCCCGCGCCCGCGCGCAGGCGGCCGATCTGGTGGTGGTCAACCACCATCTGCTGTTCGCCGACCTTGCGCTGAAGCGCGAGGGTTTCGGCGAGATCCTGCCCGGTGCGCACGCCTTCGTGATCGACGAAGCGCACCAGCTGCCGGAGCTTGCCACCCGTTTCTTCGGCAGCAGCCTGTCCGCGCGCCAGCTGCAGGAGCTGGGCCGCGATGCGCTCGCCGAAGCGCAGCAGGCCTCGGGCGCAACCGGCGCGCTGCAGCCAGCGGTCGATGCGATGGACAAGGCCCTGCGCGAGTTCCGCCTGGCCTGGGACCCGCTGCCTGCGCGCGGCCCGATCGAACAGGCCCTGCGCCACGATCCCTGCGCCGACAGCCTGGAGGTGCTGGAGCATGCGCTGGATGACCTGCTGTACGCGATCGAAGGCCAGGCCGAACGCAGCCCGGGCCTCGAAGCCTGCCTGGCCCGTGCACAGTCGCTGCAGCACCGCATGCAGGCCCTGCATCCCCGTGGTGACGACAGCGTCCCGCAGGTGCGCTGGTATGAGCTGGCGACGCGCGGCTTCAGCCTGCACGTGACGCCGCTGGACGTCGCCGGCCCGCTGACCGAGTTCCGCGCCAAGGCGCACGCGGCCTGGATCTTCACCTCGGCGACGCTGGCGGTGGCCGGCAGCTTCAGCCACTTCGCGGATCAGTTGGGGCTGATCGAGCCACGCACCCTGCTGGAGCCCAGCCCCTTCGACTACGCGCAGCAGTCGCTGGCCTGGCTGCCGCCGGCGCTGCCGGACCCGATCGAGCGCGGCTACACCGCGGCCCTGCTGCGCGCCAGTCTGCCGGCGCTGGAGGCCTCTCGCGGCCGCGCCTTCCTGCTGTTCACCAGCCACCGCGCGCTGCGCGAGGCCGCCGACTGGCTGGCGGCGAACGCGCCCGGCTTTCCGCTGTTCGTGCAGGGCAGCCAGCCGAGGCATCGCCTGCTGCAGGCCTTTCGCGAGTCGGGCAATGGCCTGCTGCTGGGCGCGGCCAGCTTCTGGGAAGGTGTCGACGTGGCCGGCGAGGCGCTGTCGCTGGTACTGATCGACAAGCTGCCGTTTGCGGCGCCCGATGATCCGGTGCTGGAAGCGCGGCTGGACCACATCCGCCGCAACGGCGGCAACCCCTTCCGCGACTGGCAGCTGCCGACGGCGGTGATCGCCTTCAAGCAGGGCGTGGGCCGGCTGATCCGCAGCGAGAGCGATCGCGGCGTGCTGGTGCTCTGCGACCCGCGCCTGACCCGCAAGGGCTACGGGCGCAGCTTCCTCAACAGCCTGCCGCCGCTGCCGCGCACAGAGGCCATCGAGGACGTGCGCGCTTTCTTTGCCCAAGTGCCCCCGCCTATCCAGACTGCGGGCTCGACATCAAGCGCAGGCCTGATCCGCAGCTTGGACATCGACGAGCCGGATCCGGTCTGAGCTGCGGCCGCTGTCGCGAATCCAGATCTGTCGCGACCCACTGGCTGGACAGGCCGGGCCCTGCACGTACACTCGGCGGTTTCCCGTTGTCCGGCCCCGCGATGAACCTGCTCGCCATCGACACCGCCACCGAAGCCTGCAGCGTGGCCCTGCGCTGCGGCGACGCCGTGCTGGAGCGCTTCGAGATCGCGCCGCGCCGGCATGCCGAGCTGGTCCTGCCCTGGGCCGAGGCGCTGCTGGCGGAAGCCGGCATCGCCCGCAGCCAGCTCGATGCGATCGCGGTCGGCATTGGCCCCGGCGCATTCACCGGCGTGCGGCTCGCGGTGGCGATGGGGCAGGGGCTCGCGCTTGCGCTGGAGCGCCCTCTGATCGGCATCAGCAGCCTGCAGATCCTCGCGGCCGGCGCGCGCGGCGCGCAGCCGGGCGATGGCGTGTTCGCCTGTATCGATGCGCGCATGGGCGAGGGCTACGCTGCCGCCTTCCGCATCCACCGTGACGGCCTGCCTGAAGCGATCGACGCGCCGCAGCTGGCGCGGCCCGAAGACGTTCGCCTGCCCGAGGACAGCTACGGCTGGGCCCGCGGGACCGGGCTCGCCGCCGGGCAGGGTGAAATCGGCCAGCGTCTGCAGGCGCAGGGCTGGCGACTCGAACCCGGCGCGCTGCCCGCGGCCGGCGATCTCGTCCGTCTGGCCGTGCGCGCCTACGGCCTCGGCGCCTATCCGGAGCGACCGGAAGACATTCAGCCTCTGTACCTGCGCGACAAGGTGGCTCAGACCATCGCCGAGCGCGAAGGGCGCTGAGCCGGGCGGCATCCGATGGGCGTGGCGCTGACACTGGCCAGCTGTCCGCAATTGCGACTCCGGGCGATTGCGGCGAGCATGCTGCCGCGCCGCCCCTGCCGGAGATCGCCCCGATGGCCGAACCGAAGACCCAGCCCACCGCCGCCAGCGTCGAGGCGCATATCGCCGAGCGCGCCAGTGCTGCGCAGGCGGAAGACTGCCGGCAGCTGATCGCGCTGCTGCAGCGCCTGACCGGCCAGCCGCCGGTGATGTGGGGGCCGAGCATCGTCGGCTTTGGACGCTACCGCTACACCTATGCCAGCGGCCACTCGGGCGAGTGGCCGCGCGCGGGCTTCGCCATCCGCGGCAAGGAGCTCGTGCTGTACGTGATGGGCTGCGAAGCGCCCGATCATGGCCTGCTGCCCCGGCTGGGCAAGCACCGGATGGGCAAGTCCTGCCTGTACTTCAGGAGGTTGGCCGATCTCGATCTCGCGGTGCTTGAGCAGATCCAGCGGGATTCGCTGGCCGATCTCGCGCGACGCTACGGCAGCGGAGCCTAGCCCTGTTTCAGGAGTTCGCGGGCGATGCGGCTCATCGCTCCGCGCCGCAGGGCGAAGTCCCAGTAGCTGCCGCCCAACTGGCGCCACAGCACCGCTGAACGCACGGCGGCCAGCAGGGCGGCGCGGATCTGCGCGACCACGCCAGACTGCGCCAGCTGCAGCGGGTTGCCCTGGACCATCACGCGCGGTTTGAGCTGGCTGAGCGTGTCCGCGTAGAGGTCGGCCAGACGCTGGCTGACGCTGCTGTGCTCGCTGCCGAAGTGCTCGCGCTGGCGCTCGATCGACTCGATTCCCTGGCGCAGGGCGTCCAGCATGCGCGGTTGCTTGACCAGTTGGCGCTCGAGGTGCAGCAAAGTGGCTGCCATCCGCGAGATGGCGACGTCGCGACCCTGGCCATTGATCTGACGGAGCAGGCACTGAAGTCCGGGTTGGAGGCCATCGGCGCCACCGTAGACGGCCTCGACGCTTTCCGCATCGAGGCGGAACACGCTGTCCAGGCACGGCTGCACCAGGTCGGCGTCGGCGCGGCCTTCGTGGGCGATCTGGCGCACGGCCGTGAGTGCCTGCAGCAGGCCGGCGAGCGCGAGCACGCGGTCTTTCATTCAACCTCCAGGGCGTGGATCTCGAGCGGGGCGTCGGTGGCCTCGATGACCGCCCCACCGAGGCACACCTCGCCAGCATAGAAAACGATGGATTGGCCCGGAGTGACGGCGCGCTGTGGCCGAGCGAACTCCACCCTCAGGCTGCCGTCTTCGCGCACCTCCACGCTGCAGGCTTCGTCGGCCTGCCGATAGCGGGTCTTCGCGGTGCAGGCAAAGCGTGAGGCGGGCGGCGCGCCGTCGACGAAGTCGGGCAGGGCGGTGCGCAGGCGCCGGCTCAGCAGGTAGGGGCTGTCATGGCCCTGGTCCACGATCAGGCGGTTGCGGGCGATGTCCTTGCCGACCACGAACCAAGGCGCCTGGGGCCGGCCGCGTAGGCCGCCGAGGTTCAGGCCCTCGCGCTGGCCGAGGGTGTAGAAGAAGGCACCGCCGTGACGGCCCAGCACCACGCCCTCGGGATCGACGATCTCGCCTTCGCGGGCGGGCAGGTAGCGGCCGAGGAACTCGCGGAAATCGTGCTCACCGATGAAGCAGATGCCGGTCGAGTCCTTCTTGGCATGGGTGGGCAGGGCGGCTTCGGCGGCAAGGCGTCGCACTTCCGACTTCGGCAGTTCGCCGACCGGGAAGAGGGTCGCTGAAAGCGCCTCCTGGCCCAGGGTGTAGAGGAAGTAGCTCTGGTCCTTGCCGGCGTCGAGGCCGCGCAGCAGCTGCCAGCGGCCGCCTTCGCAGCGCACGCGGGCATAGTGACCGGTGGCGATGCGTTCGGCGCCGAGCGCACGGGCATGGTCCAGAAAGGTGCGGAACTTGATCTCGCGGTTGCAGAGGATGTCCGGGTTGGGCGTGCGCCCGACGCGGTACTCGGCGACGAAATGTTCGAACACCCCGTCCCAGTATTCGGCGGCGAAGTTGCGGGTGTGGCAGCGGATGTCCAGGCGCCCGCAGACGGCGATCGCGTCCTTGCGGTCCTCCTCGGCGCGGCAGCCGCCCTCACGCTCGTCTTCCTCCCAGTTCTGCATGAACAGGCCCTCAATCGGCGTACCCGCACGCTGCAGCAGCAGCGCAGCGACCGAGGAGTCCACGCCTCCGGACATACCGACGATGACGGTTCCGGGCTGCATGCAGGCTCAGCCCAGCACGTGGCGCACGAGCTGCAGCGGTGCACGTTGGCCGGCCAGGAAATCGCGCACCACCGCCTGCACCAGCGGACTGCGTAGGCGCTCGGCTTCGGCGTCGATCTCGCCGGGCGTCAGCCACAGGCAGCGGGTGATGCCCTGGTCGAGCGGGCGAGTGGGATCATGGCTCAGTGCCTCTGCGCCGAAAGCGAAGCGGATGTAGGTCTTGCCGCTCTCGGCCTGCCACAGGTAGCTGCCCACGAAGCACTGGGCGCGTACGCTCCAACCGGTTTCTTCCAAGGCTTCACGCGCGGCGGCCTCGACCAGTCCCTCGCCGGGTTCGAGATGGCCGGCCGGCTGGTTCAGCACCAGGCGGCCGCGGACTTCCTCCTCCACCAGCAGGAAGCGCCCCTCGCGTACGATGACGCAGGCCACGGTGATGTCCGGGTTGAACTGGATGTCGCTCTTGGGCACGGGACCACGCCGGCTGGCAAAGAGGCGGAATTTTACAACACGTCGCTGCGGCGGCCCGGCCACCTGTTCAAAGGGGGTTGACGCCCGCGACACCAGACTGCGGCGACTGTCGGTGCTGCCGGCGGTCAGCCCAGCCCTTGCAACTCGCCGCCGCGCATCCACATAGCACGCCATGATCGAAACGCACGACTTCCGCCACCCGACGCCGAACGCCTCCCGCCTCTTGCCTCCCCGTCTGGCTGGCGATCCCGACGGTGCGCCGGATGCGGGCCAGCAGCGCGGTCTCGCCGTCGAAGAAGCGCGACCCGAGGTGGTGCGGCCTCCGCTTTACCAGGTGGTCCTGCTGAACGATGACTACACGCCGATGGATTTCGTGGTCGAGGTCTTGCAGGTGTTCTTCGGACTGAACATCGAGCGCGCCACCCAGGTGATGCTTCATGTGCATACCCGTGGCAAGGGCGTCTGCGGCGTTTACACGCGCGAAGTGGCAGAAACCAAAGTCCAGCAGGTCAATGAGTTCGCCCGCTCACATCAGCACCCGCTGCTGTGCAGCATGGAAAAAGCGTAAGAATCAGGTCCGCCGGTGAGGGCATCGGCGAGCAGCGGCAGCAGCGAAATCCGTCAGGCGCAAGGAGCCCGGCATGTTCAGCAAAGATCTCGAGTTCAGCATCGGCCAGTGCTACAAGCAGGCTCGCGAGGCGCGCCATGAGTTCATGACGGTCGAGCACCTGCTGCTGTCGCTGCTGGAGAACCCCTCCGCCGTGGCGGTGTTGCGCGCCTGCGGGGCCGACCTCACCCGACTCGGGCAGGAGCTGCGCAACATCATCAGCGAAACCGTGCCCGTGCTGGCCGCCGATGACACCCGCGACACCCAGCCGACGCTGGGCTTCCAGCGCGTGCTGCAGCGCGCCGTCTACCACGTGCAGTCCTCGGGTCGGAAGGAGGTCACCGGCGCCAACGTGCTGGTCGCGATCTTCGGCGAAAAGGACAGCCACGCGGTCTATTTCCTGGGCCAGCAGGAAATCAGCCGGCTGGACGTCGTCAACTACATCAGCCACGGTGTGGCCAAACTTAGCAGCGAGCAGGTCAAGCCGGCCGAGCCCGAGGCGCAGAAGGAGGGCGAGGGCGAAGAGGGCAAGGCCAATCCGCTGTCCGAGTACGCCGCCAACCTCAACGAGCAGGCCAAGGCCGGCAAGATCGACCCGCTGATCGGCCGCGCCGAGGAAATCGAGCGCGTCATCCAGGTGCTCTGCCGCCGCCGCAAGAACAACCCGCTGCTGGTCGGCGAAGCCGGCGTCGGCAAGACTGCGCTGGCGGAAGGGCTGGCCAAGCGCATCGTCGACGGCGAAGTGCCCGAAGTGCTGGCGGACGCGACGATCTATGCGCTGGACCTCGGCGCCCTGGTCGCCGGCACCAAGTACCGCGGCGACTTCGAGAAGCGCTTGAAGGCGGTTCTCGCCCAGCTGAAGAAGGAGCCGGGCGCGGTGCTGTTCATCGACGAGATCCACACGATCATCGGGGCCGGCTCGGCCTCGGGCGGCACCATGGATGCCTCGAACCTGATCAAGCCGGTGCTGGCCTCCGGCGAGCTGCGCTGCATCGGCTCGACCACGTTCCAGGAGTACCGCGGTGTGTTCGAGAAGGATCGCGCGCTGGCGCGGCGCTTCCAGAAGATCGACGTGGTCGAGCCCTCGGTGGCTGATGCCGTGGCCATCCTCAACGGTCTGAAAAGCAAGTTCGAAGAGCACCATCGGGTCGAGTACCTCGGCGAGGCGCTGCAGGCTGCGGTGGACCTCTCGGTCAAGCACATCGGTGACCGTCTGCTGCCGGACAAGGCCATCGACGTCATCGACGAGGCCGGCGCGCGCCAGCGCCTGCTGCCCGAGGACAAGCGCAAGGCGATCATCGACGTCGCCGAGATCGAATACATCGTCGCCCGCATGGCGCGGATCCCGGCCAAGCAGGTGTCGGCTTCGGATCGCGACGTGCTGCGCAACCTCGATCGCAACCTGAAGATGGTGGTGTTTGGCCAGGACGAAGCCATCGACACCCTGGCATCGGCCATCAAGATGGCGCGCTCGGGGCTCGCCAACCCCGACAAGCCGATCGGCAGTTTCCTGTTCGCCGGCCCCACCGGCGTCGGCAAGACCGAAGTGACCCGCCAGCTGGCCATGCAGCTGGGCATCGAGCTGGTGCGTTTCGACATGTCCGAGTACATGGAGGCCCACTCGGTGAGTCGCCTCATCGGCGCGCCTCCGGGCTATGTCGGCTTCGACCAGGGCGGCCTGCTCACCGAGAAGATCGTCAAGACGCCGCATTGCGTCCTGCTGCTGGACGAGATCGAGAAGGCCCATCCGGACGTGTTCAACATCCTGCTGCAGGTGATGGACCGCGGCACGCTGACCGACACCAACGGGCGCGAGGCCAACTTCCGCAACGTGATCCTGGTGATGACCACCAATGCCGGCGCCGCCCAGGCCGCACGCCGCAGCATCGGTTTCGTCGAGCAGAACCATGCGACCGACGCCATGGAAGTCATCCGCAAGAGCTTCTCGCCGGAATTCCGCAACCGGCTCGACGCGGTGGTGCAGTTCGGTGGGCTGGACTTCGACCACATCCTTCGCGTGGTCGACAAGTTCATCATCGAACTCGAGACCCAGCTGCAGGAAAAGCACGTGGCGCTGAGCGTCGAGCCGGAAGCACGCCGCTGGCTGGCGCAGAACGGCTTCGATCCGCAGATGGGTGCGCGCCCCATGGCTCGCGTCATCCAAGACCAGGTCAAGCGCCCGCTGGCCGACGAGCTGCTGTTCGGCAAGCTGGTCAACGGCGGCCGCGTCAACGTGGTGGTGCGCGACGGCAAGCTCGCGGTGGAGACCGCGGAAGAGCTGCAGGGCGAACTCAGCACGGTCGATTGACTCGGCACCGCGCGGCGGCTGAGCGCGGCCGCGCATCCGGTCCGCGCTTGCATGCCGTCGCGTGCGGGTCTAGCCTCGCCGGAATCTTGACGCCGGCGTCCGGGGCGGGGTGCCGTGGCGCCCGGAGCAGGTCTGCGACTTGGTGATGGGGCGGTTGAGGTGGCGTCCTCGCCCGCTGCCGAGGGCGTTGAGGGTCAAAACTGCGCAAAGCGCCGCTGCTGCCGCGATCGTTTCGCCTCAAGGCGCGTTCCATCCAGGCATCCATCGGCGTCCGTTCCAAACCTCGGGGGAGACCATGCTGAAGCAGCTCACGTTGGCACTCGGGGTGGCGCTCGCATTCTCGCCCTGCGCCCAGAGCGGCCCTCAGGCATCCGCCCTCCCTGCAGACAGCGCCGATGGCACCCAACAGTGGAAGATCTGGGGCGGCGAGCTGCGCTTCCAGTGGAACCGCGATCTGATGCAGGACCTCGGCCTCGCGGTGGCGCCGGCTACGCAGCGCCTGCAGGTTGGCGATACGCCCCACATCGAGCGAATCGCATTGAGAGAGGCCGCGGGTCTCGACATCCGGGTACGGAAGTCCACCGAGTTTCTGGGCTTTGCCGGGGGCCGCCTGCAGGCCCGAGGCGGCTTCCGGATCGAGGGTCCAGACCTGTCCATCGACCTGCGCAATCTGGTGCTGCGCCCGAATCCGGACAACGCCCTGCAGATCGACGTGATCAGCGGCGATGGCGAGGCGTGGTTCTACATCGACCGGTTGATGTACAAGCTCGAAGGCGGCGACACGCCCATCATGAGCGTGCGGGCCATGGACCTTAGGATCACGCCAAAGTTGGCCTTGGCGCTGGGCGATCCACGCGTCGAGGGTTGGGTGGTCGCCGGGCTGGAGATGTACGCGCCGGTGGCAACCCCGGGGGCGGTGGTCGCCCCACCCAAAGGCAGCACGCGCTGGCACGGCAGCCCCGCCCCCAACGGTGGCGTTTACCAAGCCGACGTGTTCATGAGCAGCTTCTTCCTGCAGTACACGCGCAAGACGACAGAGGCGGACGGACCGGGGGGACAGGGCGGCGGGGTCGTGGTGTTCACGCCCAGTTCGACGCTGAGGAACAATCGCGGCACCGGAACCGCCGACGAAGCTGATCTTGCCAACCCCGTCATCGCCACCGTGGCGGGCGATCCGCTGGGGACCAGCAGTGCCCGGTACGCGGCCGATGTTCCCTGGTGGCAGAAGTTCAGCGGCAACTTCGCTCCCCACAACAATGACCAGCATCCCTACCTGATCTGGAATCTCTATCGAATCGACGCAAGCGGTCGGATCGAGCAGATCGGGCGTTCGGGGGTCAAGCACGCATGGCTGACCACCAACTCGCCCTGCGACGTGTATCCGGGGACTTACCACATCCTCGGGCGCGGATGCGTCGACACCTACGGCACCGGCAACAACGACGCCATCGGTGACCTCGGGCCGCGGCGGGAGATTCTTCCCGCCAGTGGACAGTGGGGCCGCTGTGGCTCGGTCTACGATGCCGACTGCAACGGTACGCGGGACACGAGTTCCCCGTGCATCAACGTGGGCGGCGCCGACTGCTCCACCTATGCCTTCCGGATGCCGGTGATCGAGGCCTTCATCGATCCGAGCCAGAACGAGGGAGCAACCTACTTCGCCGAGTCCTGGTACATCGTCCGCGACGACATCGACATCTTCAACACCATGCAGTCGCGTCCGATCAGCTTCACCTGGCTTGGCAGCACGTGGGACAGCGCCAACGGCAGTCCGCTGCGCTTGGGCCCGGCGATCAGTCGATGGGTCTCGCCCGACACCACAGCGCCAAACGAGCGCAGCATCGACCTCAAGACGGCCGAGGGCAGCCTGCGCGTGGCGATGCGCGTGAATTCGCTCGGCGAGGGTCGGTACCGCTATGACTACGCGGTGATGAACTTCGACTTCGCCCGCGCGGTGACCCAGGGCGGTGAGCCGAATCTGCGCGTGCTGCGCAACAACGGATTCAATCGCTTTGAGCTGCCTTTTCCGGCGAGCGCAGAGGTCATTGCGGCAGAGTTCGCCGATGGCGACTCCGACGCAGCGAACGACTGGGCGCTGACTCGGCAGGCAGGAAGCCTCCTCTGGCAGGCCGGCGGAACCGCCACGGCGCCCGCCAATCCGCTCAACTGGGGCGTGATGTTCCGCTTCTCAGTGACCACGACGGCAGAACCCCAGGATGGCCGCGGCGTGCTCGGAATCGCCGAGCCTGGAACTCCGGCCAGTCTGCAGGTCCTGTCCCTGATGCCGGGGGCGGCTTCAATCGATCCCAACCTGCTGATGGCGGACGGCTTCGAAGGCGACTAGCCCTACGCCAGTGGTGCTGGCTTGCTCCCTGAAAGCCGCGCAAGCCGGTCGACGGCCCGGCTGCAGACACGACAAAGGCCCGACCTGCAAGAGCAGGCCGGGCCTTTGTCTTCGAATCACTTCATGCGGTAGGTGATACGACCCTTGGTGAGGTCGTAGGGGGTCATTTCAACCTTCACCTTGTCGCCGGTCAGGATGCGGATGTAGTTCTTGCGCATGCGACCGGAGATGTGGGCAGTCACCACGTGGCCGTTCTCGAGCTTCACGCGGAACACGGTGTTGGGAAGGGTCTCCAACACGGTGCCCTCCATCTCGATGGAATCGTCTTTGGACATTCGGTCTTTGTTCTGGAAGCGGCCTGCGGACCGCGGACAAGTCGCGCATTCTGCCACGGCGGGCCGCAGGGGAAAAGCGCGGGGTAGCTGCGCGCAGGCCTCAGTTGGCCAGTGCGCGGGCTGGGAACGCGCCAAAAGCCTCAGCCCAGGACCCCACGCGGCCCGCTCCGGTGCACAGCCTCTCGAGTTCGGCAAGGAACCGGGGACGCGGGATCGGCTTGAATCCTAGGCTCGCGAGGTGCTCGGACTCGACCTGGCCATCGAGCAGGGGCATGTCCCATTCGGCAAGGCGACGGCAGAGCGCGGCGATTACGCATTTCGAGGCGCCCGATTCGAGGCTGAACATCGATTCGCCGAAAAAGGCCCGTCCCAGGCTGATGCCGTAGAGCCCACCGATCAGACGCTCGCCGTCCCAGGCTTCGATCGAATGCGCATGGCCGAGCCGATGCAGCTCGATGTAGGCGCGGCGGATCGCCGGCACGATCCAGGTGCCGCGCTGGCCGCGGCGCGGCAGCTTCGCGCACTGGTTGATGACGGCTTCGAAGGCGCGGTCGGCGGTCACGACCCAGTCGCGCCCGCGCAGCTCGCGGCGGAATCGACGCGTCAGATGCAGGGCGTCGGTGGCAATCACCATTCGCGGGTCAGGGCTCCACCACAGCGGCGGCTCGCCCGGCGAGAACCACGGGAAGATGCCCTGCGCATACGCCCGCAAGAGACGCTCCGGCTCCAGCCCGCCGCCCCAGGCCAGCAGGCCGTTGGGATCGCGCAGCGCCTGCTCGACCGGCGGAAAAGGCCAATGCGGATCGGCGCCGAGTTCAGGCAGGCGGAAGCTCACGGCTGGCTGTCCTCATGCCGGTACGGGCTGTGCCCCAGCAGCTCCTGCCGGTACTGCGCCACCCAGCGGCGTTCGTCATTAAGGGATCGCGCAACGGCCTCGCGAAACGCCGGCATCGGCAGATAGTGGCTGGAGTGGGTGGGGCTCGGAAGGAAGCCGCGAGCAAGCTTGTGCTCGCCCTGTGCGCCGGGCTCGAAGCGCTCCAGACCCTGCTCGATGCAATACTCGATGCCCTGGTGGTAGCAGCATTCGAAGTGCAGGCCCGGCACCTCCTCGAAGCAGCCCCAATAGCGGCCGTACAGGGTGTCGGCCGAGCGCAGGCACAGCGCCATGGCGATGATGTCGTTCCCTCGCTCGGCCAGCACCAGCAGCAGGCCACGGCCGAGTCGCTGCGCGAGATGGCGGAAGAAGTCGAGCGTCAGCGCGGCATGGTTGCCCTTGTCGTCGAAGGTGCGGCAGTAGAGGCGGTGCGCGGTGGCGATCTCCTCCGCACTGGCCTCGTCGCCGTGCACGCGGCGCAGGCGGATGCCGGCGCGCGCCACCTGGGCGCGCTCCTGGCGCAGGTTCTTGCGCTTCTTCGACGACAGCGCGGCGAGGAAGTCCTCGAAGCTCGCGTAACCGGCGTTGTGCCAGTGGAACTGGAGGTCCGAGCGCGCCAGCCACTCGCCGCCGAGCGCTTCATCGCCGGGGTGGAAGTTGATGTGCGCGCCCGAGAGCTGGTGCTCGCTGGCGAAGCCTTCGAGCGCACGCAGCAACTCGGCGCGCAGCCCTGCGTCCCCGCCGCACAGCAGGCGCGGCCCGGTGACAGGCGAGTAGGGCACGGCGACCAGCAGCTTGGGGAAATACTCCAGCCCGGCGCGGTAATAGGCGTCCGCCCAGGCATGGTCGAACACGAATTCGCCGTGCGAGTTGGTCTTCAGGTAGCAGGGCGCGGCCGCCAGCAGCTCGCCGGCGTCGTCCTCGACCAGCAGGTGATGCGGGTTCCAGCCCCAGCGCGGCCGCAGGCAGCCAGTCTCCTCCAGCCCCGACAGAAAGGCATGCGAAGTGAAGGGGTCATCGCCGCCGCGCAGTGCGTCCCAGCGGGCAGCATCGACCTCGGCAAGGCGCGGAACGAAGCGATGGCGCAGCGGCATGCAGGGCAGGGGTCCGAAGGAATGGCATCACGCTGGGCAAGGCCCCGTGCAAGCGCAGTGAGCGCGCGCCTCGTCGCGGTGCCGGCTCGACACCGCGACGTTGTCGAAGGCTCAGTGCTCGCCGTCGAGGAACTTCTCGGCGTCGAGCGCGGCCATGCAGCCGAAGCCGGCCGAAGTGATGGCCTGGCGATAGACCTGGTCCGCCACGTCGCCGGCGGCGAACACGCCGGCGACGGAGGTCGCAGTGGCGCCGCCTTCGATGCCGCTGCGTATCTTCAGGTAGCCGTTCTTCATCTCCAGCTGGCCCTCGAACAGCGAGGTGTTCGGCGCATGGCCGATGGCCACGAACACACCGGTGAGCGCGAGCTCACGGCTGCTGCCGTCCTCGCGGCTCCTGATGCGCAGGCCGGTGATGCCGCTGTCGTCGCCGAGGAACTCGTCCACCTCGTGGTTCCAGACGATCTCGACCTTGCCAGCCTTCTCCTTGGCGAACAGCTTGTCCTGCAGGATCTTCTCGGCGCGGAACTTGTCGCGGCGATGGACCACGGTGACCTTGCGACAGATGTTCGACAGGTACAGGGCTTCCTCGACCGCGGTGTTGCCGCCGCCGATCACCGCCACGTCCTGGTCGCGGAAGAAGAAGCCGTCGCAGGTGGCGCAGGCCGAGACGCCGCGGCCCTTGAAGGCGTCTTCCGAGGGCAGGCCCAGGTACTTGGCGGTGGCGCCGGTGGCGATGATCAAGGCATCGCAGGTGTAGACGCCGGAGTCACCGCTCAGGGTGAAGGGGCGCTTCGACAGGTCGGCGGTGTGGATGTGGTCGAACACGACTTCTGTCTCGAAACGCTCGGCGTGGGCCTGCATGCGCGCCATCAGGTCCGGGCCCAACAGGCCGTGGGCGTCGCCCGGCCAGTTGTCGACCTCGGTGGTGGTCATCAGCTGGCCACCCTGCTGCAGTCCGGTGATGACGACGGGCTTCAGGTTGGCGCGAGCGGCGTAGACGGCGGCCGTCCAGCCGGCCGGGCCGGAGCCCAGGATCAGCAGCGGACAGTGACGGGCGGGCAGGGTGGGTGCGCTCATGGGATCTCCGCCGCGGGCGCGGCTTCGCAGGAGGAAGGGAAGGGTCGACGCCATCGGGGCGACCTGGCCAGCCCGCAAGGATGGGGGTTGCCCCGGAGTCGATCAAGCTGCCGATCGCTGGGCTACCGTGAACCGCAAGCCCTACGGAGGGCGGGTGTAGAATCGGCGCCCGTCGATGTGGCGAAGCCCAAGGATCCGCGCACCTGTGTCACGAGCGAAGGAAGACTCCCGCAAGCCGGTGATTGCCGAGAACCGTCGTGGCCTCTGGCGTGAGGCGCTGATCCTGCTGCTCGCGCCGGTGCTGCTCTACGTGCTGGCCTGCCTGTGGACCTGGAGCCCGCAAGACCCGGGCTGGTCGCGCTCGGGCGAGATCACCGGCGAGATCCGCAACTTTGGCGGGCTGGCCGGCGCCACCTTCTCCGACCTGCTGTTCTCCTTCTTCGGGCTGACGGCCTACTTCGTGCCGGTGCTGGCCGGCATCATCGTCGCGGTTGCACTGAGGCCGCGCGCGGCCGACGAGGAGACTCCGCTCACCCCGGCGCTGCGCCTGATCGGCGTGGTGGGGTTTCTGGTCTCCAGCGCCGCGATGGCGGCCCTGCACTACACCGACTGGGGCAGCGAACTGCCGATGCAGGCCGGTGGCCTGCTGGGCAGCCTCGTCGGCTCGGCGCTGACCCGCGGCATCGGCTTCGCGGGCGGCAGCCTGTTCCTGCTCGCACTCCTGCTGTTGTCGATCACCTTGGCCACGGGCCTGTCCTGGTTGGGCCTGATGGATCGCCTCGGCCGCGGGGTGCTGTGGCTGGCCGAGCGCGGCCGCAAGCAGGTGCATGCGGCCAGCGAGTACCGCGTCGCCCGCGCCGCGATCGCCGAACGCGAGGAGGTGCGCCGCGAGGAGAAGGTCAAGCGCGCCAAGCGCGAGCCCGTGCGCATCGAGCCGCAGCCGCCCGCGCCCGAGCGCAGCGAGCGCGCCCAGCGCGAGCAGCAGATCCCGTTGTTCACCGTCTCGCTGGGTGAGAACGGCGCACTGCCGCCGCTGTCCCTGCTGGACGATCCCAAGCCGCAGCCCAAGGGCTATTCCGACGAGGCGCTCGCCACGCTGTCGCGGCAGATCGAATTCAAGCTCAAGGACTTCCGCATCGAGGTGCAGGTGGTCGGCGTCTATCCGGGCCCGGTCATCACCCGCTTCGAGATGGAACCGGCACCCGGCATCAAGGGCAGCCAGATCTCCTCGCTGGACAAGGACATCGCCCGCGGCCTGTCGGTGAAGTCGGTGCGCGTGGTCGACGTGA
>VFQU01000507.1_pt1 | contig 33825 bp, 28 predicted proteins | sample 3512311 | NCBI WGS metagenome assembly VFQU01 (sample SAMN10412377, study PRJNA504923) | tailings metagenome | isolation source: Relicate 3 Philex TSF3 active mining site | place: Philippines: Tuba, Benguet | collected 2017-08-29
CGCAGCACTTCCTGCCGGCGCGGTTCGGCAGCCTCGCTCAGCGCCGTGAGGGCAAGTGGGCTGCGCTCTTCACGATAGCGTTCGATGGCCACATCGAGCCGGGCGCTATCGGGGCCGAATTCACGGCCGAGCATGGAGAGAAAAGCGCGCTGCTCGGGCTCCTCCAGCCCATGCCAGCGCGACAGGATGGATTGGGCGAGTGCAGTGCCCGACGCCTCGCCCCGGCTGGAAATCAAGGCCTCAAGTTCTTGAGCAAGACTGGGCGGCTCCACCGCAGAGGCCGCAGGCGCGTCCCAATGCTCGATGAGACGCCGCCCCCGGCTCGCCAAAGCCTGCAGCATGTCGTTGAAAAAGGACGGAGCCGGCATTGTCTCTCTCCACACCCAAAACCATGCTTGATATGGGAGGACTAAGGGCTAAAATATGCAAAGTCAATTTTCTTGTATACACAAACGACAATCTCGCATATAAAACGATCAATGAGGGAGAGAGATCGTGAGCGCCAACGCGTTCCATAAACTGCGCGACGAGATCGAGAACGGCATCGTCACCGGCGAATTCGCCCGAGGCGAACGGCTGGACGAGGTGCAATTGGCGCAGCGTTTCGGCGTATCACGCACGCCCATTCGCGAGGCGCTGATGCAGTTAAGTGCAATCGGCCTGATCGCCATTCGCCCCCGTCGCGGAGCGGTGGTCGACGATCCGACGCCCGAGCGCCTTTATGAAATGTTCGAGGTGATGGCCGAACTTGAAGGCATGGCCTCAAGCCTTGCCGCGCGGCGCCACACCAATGAGGACAAGCTGGCGCTCGAACAGGCCATCAAGGCCTGCGAGACCGCCGCCGAAACCGAAGATTCGGACGCCTACTATTACGAAAACGAGGAATTTCACCGCCTCGTCTATGTGGCGTCCCATAGTGCCTTTCTACAGGAACAATGCACTGCGCTGCACCGCAGGCTGCGGCCCTATCGCCGCCTGCAACTGCGTGTGCGCAACCGCCTGCGCAATTCACTGGCCGAGCATATCGCGGTGGTGGAGGCGATTTTGGCCGGTCGTTCCGAAGATGCGCGCCTGGTAATGCGCTCTCATATTTCGGTGCAGGGCGAAAGGTTCAGCGACCTCGTCGCCAGCCTGCGCGCCGAAGACCACAAGACAACAAAGATCGTCTGACCCATTGGAGGAAACATGCTGACCAAGACGACCCGTTTCGCCCGGTAATTCCGGCGCTGCCTGACGCGCGCATTGTCTGCGTCGCGCCAGTCCCAACCCCAACCATTTCATCAATGCGCCCCACCGGGGCAGCAATGCGGCACCGCGTGGTGCGGGCCGCAGCCGGACGCTTGCGCCGGCAAGGGAGGAAAAACAATGAAGACTTTCATGCGCTCCGCCTTCATGGCGGTCAGCCTGATCACGCTGAACCTGGCCGTGCCTGCACTGGCGCAGGACGATGATGCCACGACGCTCAGCCTTGCCAGCACCGTGGACAATAATAGCTTCGATGTGGGCGCGCTCCAGATCGGCCATCGCGTGCAATACTGGATGCCGGTCTATGACACCCTGCTGGTGCTCGACCCGCAGATGAACGCCCAGCCGAACCTCGCCACCGAATTCAGCTACAACGAGGACAATACCGTCCTCAATCTCAAGCTGCGCGAGGGCGTGAGCTTCACCGATGGCGCCCCGTTCAACGCCGAGGCGGTCAAGGCCAATATCGAATATATCCGCGATGCCGCCGGCCAGAACAGCTACATGGTCGGCTCGGTCAAGGACGTCGAAATCGTCTCCGACTACGAGGTCAATCTCGTGCTCAACGCCCCCGATCCGGGCCTGATCGGCTATCTAGGCATGGTGGGCGGCGCTATTGCGAGCCCCACAACGCTCGGCACCGAAGCGGCCGCCACGACGCCAGTCGGCAGCGGCGCTTATGTACTCGACGCCAATGAAACCGTGGCTGGCCGCCAATATGTCTATACCCGCAATGCGGATTACTGGAACGCTGAGGCCTATCCCTTCGACAAGATGGTCATCATCCCGATGAACGATCTGTCGGCACGCCTCAATGCACTCAAATCCGGCCAGATCGACGCCGCCGCCGCCGATGCCAAGTCCATCGCCGAAGCAGAAGGCGCCGGCCTCACCGTCAATTCGACCCAGGTCGACTGGCAGGGCCTGATCATCGCCGACCGCGCCGGTGCGGTTGTTCCGGCTCTGGCCGATGTGAAAGTGCGTCAGGCGCTCAACTTTGCCTTCGACAAGGAAGGTCTGGTCAAGCACCTGCTGCTCGATCGCGGCGCGGTCATCGACCAGCCGTTCAACCTCCAGAGCCAGGCCTTCGACCCCTCGCTCGTGGGCACCTATACCTACAATCTCGAGAAGGCCAAGGAACTGATGAAGGAAGCCGGCTACGAAAGCGGCTTCACGGTCAAAATGCCCTCGACGCCCGGCTTTGCCTCCTATGAGCCGATCATCGAGCAGACGCTCAATCAGCTCAACATCACCATCGAGTGGGAAAAGGTGGCGCCCAATGCGTTCATCGCCGATCTGCTCGCCGGCAAATATCCGTTGTTCCTGATGTCGCTGGCCAGCCAGACCGCCTGGATGGACTTCCGCCGCTTTGCCTTTACCGAAAGCCCGTGGAACACTTCGCATGTGGACGACCCGGCGCTGGCAGACCTGCTCAAGACCGCCCAGCTGGCCACCGGCGAAGCGCAGGATAAGGCGATGAAGGCGGCCAGCCGCTACATCACCGAAAACGCCTTCTTCGCGCCCTGGTTCATGGTGGATGCCATCTACCTGACCGATGCCGACACCAAGGTGGACATGCAGAACCAGAACATCGTGCCCTGGCCGCGCAACTTCTCGCCGGCCAACTAAGGAACCCGCTCTATGCTCGGCTTTCTCCTCAGGCGCCTGGGCGCCGCCGCCATCCTCGTCTTCGTGCTGACCAGCCTGACTTTCGTTCTGGTCTTCAGCTCGGCGCAGAATGCGGCCCGCAACATCCTGGGAGAAAGCGCGAGCCAGGAGCAGGTCGATGCGCTCAATCGCGAACTGGGGCTCGATCAGCCCCTGTTCATTCAATACACCACCTGGTTCGGCAAGGCGGTGACCGGCAATCTCGGAAAATCCTGGACCTCCAACGAACAGGTCACCTCCGCCATTGCCAATCGCCTGCCGGTAACCCTGTCCATGGTCATCACAGCCATTACCGTCATGACCATTATCAGCGTCCTGCTTGGCGTCGCCGCCGCCGTGTATGGCGGCTGGCTCGATAGGCTGATCCAGTTCATTTCCGTTCTGGGCTTCTCCCTGCCCAATTTCTGGATCGCGCTGATCCTCGTGTTAACCTTCGCTGTCTCCCTGCGATGGTTCCCCGCCACCGGCTATGTGCCCCTCACCCGATCCATTTCCGGGTGGGCCCTGTCCCTCGCATTGCCGGTGGCGGCCCTTGTGGTCGGAGGTATCGCCTCCGCCGCCCAACAGGTGCGCGGCGCGGTGATCGACGTGCTCGAACAGGATTATATCCGCACCCTGCGGGCGCGCGGCGTCTCGCCCCGTTCCATCCTTTTCCGCCATGCCCTGCGCAATGCCACGCCCCCGGCTCTGACCGTCATCTCCCTGCAATTCATCGCGCTGCTCTCGGGCGCCGTCATCATTGAGCGCGTCTTCGCCATTCCCGGCATGGGCTCGCTGACCGTCGACGCATCCCTTTCCGGCGACACGCCGGTCATTATGGGCATCGTCATCGTGCTTGTCGTTCTGGTGAGCCTCGTCAATCTCCTCATCGACCTGGCCAATGCCTGGGTCAATCCGAAGGTGCGCCTCAAATGAGCGGTCCCGTTTCCACTCCGGCAGCAACCAGCCCGAACAAGGGTGCCATCAGGGCCGTCCTGCGCAGCCCGCTCGGCCTTTCCGCCAGCGTGGTCATCGTCGTGATGATCCTCGCAGCGATCCTCGCGCCCTTCATCGCCCCCAACAATCCCGGCAATGTCCGTCTCGACATGATGAATGGGGCCGCGGACGCTTCCTATTGGCTGGGCGGCGATAGCGGCGGTCGCGACATTTTCAGCCGCCTGCTGTTTGCCGCGCGCAACACCCTGCTCGGCGCGCTGGTCGCGGTCGGCGTCGCCACGACGCTCGGCGTGACCACCGGCCTGATCGCCGGATATTTCGGCAAGACGTTCGACTTTATCGCCGGCTGGGTCTCCGACGCTCTCATGGCCCTGCCCTCGCTCATCGTGCTGCTGGCATTCTTCAAGGTTCTCGGCTCCTCGGTCTATCTCTCCATGGCCGTTTTCGGGGTCATGCTGGCGCCCGGCTTTTTCCGCCTGACGCGCAACCTGGTCATGGGCGTCAAGAACGAGCTCTATGTCGATGCCGCCCGCGTCTCGGGCCTCTCCGATATGCGCATCATTGCCCGCCATATCCTGCTGGTCATCCGCGCGCCCATCGTCATCCAGATCGCCATCGTCTCGGGCGTCGCCATCATCATCCAGTCCGGCCTCGAATTCCTCGGGCTCGGCGATCCCCGTACCCCCACCTGGGGTGGCATGTTGCAGGATGCCTTTGCCAATATCTATGTCGCGCCGACCTCCATTCTCTGGCCTGGCCTCGCCATTTCGCTGACCGTGGCTTCGCTGGTCCTGCTGGGCAATACGCTTCGCGACTGGATGCAGAAATCCTCCTCCGGCGGCCACGGTGCCCGCGCCAAAGCCCGTCGCGAAGCCGCCCGCAAGCGCGTCGCCACGGGCACCGCAGCCAAGCCTTCTCCCGACACCATTCTGCGTATTTCCGATCTCGTCGTCGGTTACGAAACCCCTGCCGGCCTCAAGGAAGTGGTCAAGGGCGTGAGCCTTGATCTCAAGCGCGGCGAAGTGCTGGGCCTTGTCGGCGAAAGCGGCTCGGGCAAGACCCAGACTGCCTTCTCTGTCCTCGGCCTTCTCTCTTCCGGCGGCCGCGTCGTCTCCGGCTCCATCCTCTTTGATGGTCAGGAACTGACCGGGCTCGACGAGGCCGCCATGCACAAATTGCGCGGCAAGCGTCTCGCCTATGTGCCGCAGGAGCCGATGAGCAATCTCGACCCCGCCTTCCGCATCGGCTTCCAGCTCGTCGAACCCATGCGCACCGTGCTCGGCATTTCCGAAGCCGAAGCGAAAAAGCGTGCCCTCGCCCTTCTCGCCCGCGTCGGTCTCCCCGATCCCCTCCGCGCCTTCAACGCCTATCCGCACGAAATCTCGGGCGGCATGGCCCAGCGCGTCCTCATTGCCGGCGCCGTCTCCTGCGACCCGGACCTTCTCATCGCCGACGAGCCGACCACCGCCCTCGACGTCACCGTGCAGGCCGAAGTGCTGCAATTGCTGCGCGACCTCAGGCACGAATTCCACATGTCGGTCATTCTGGTGACCCACAATTTCGGTGTCGTCGCCGATAGCTGCGACCGCGTGGCAGTCATGCGCGACGGTCGTGTGGTGGAAGTCAACGATGTGCATGCGCTCTTTGCCGATCCCCAGCACGACTACACAAAGATGCTGCTCGGATCGACGCTCGAAAATTCCACGCCGCCGGTCTATGCGCCGCCCGGCCTGACCGGAGTTCCGGCATGACCACACAGCCCCAGATCGAACCGATCCTCACCGTTCGCGACCTCGTGGTCGAATTCGGCGGCAAGGGTCTCAAGCGCCGCGGCTTCCGGGCCCTGCATGGCGTCTCCATCGATGTGCGGCCCGGCGAAACGGTCGGCCTTGTCGGCGAGTCCGGCTCGGGCAAGACGACGCTGGGACGATCCGTGCTCGGCATCGGCCCAGTCACATCAGGTCAGGTCATTTTCGATGGTCACGACATTGCGGCCATGAGCCCGCGCGAGCGCCGCCTCAAGAACATCAATATTCAGGCCGTGTTCCAGGACCCCTATACGTCCCTCAATCCCTCGATGACCATCGAGGATATCCTGACCGAACCGCTCATCGCCACCGGCACCGTTTCCAAAGCCGATGCCATTGCCCGCGTGCGTACCCTGCTTGATCAGGTTGCCCTGCCCTCCGACGCCGGGCAGCGGTATCCGCGTGAATTCTCCGGCGGCCAGCGCCAGCGCGTCGCCATTGCCCGCGCGCTCGCCCTCTCGCCCAAGCTCATTGTTTGCGACGAACCGGTCTCCGCGCTCGACCTGTCGACCCAGGCCCGGGTGCTCGACCTTTTCGTCGACATCCAGCAGGCAACCGGCGTCGCCTATCTCTTCGTCAGCCACGACCTCTCCGTTGTGCGCCATATCAGCCATCGCGTCGCCGTCATGAGCCGGGGCGAAATCGTCGAATACGGCGATTGCGATCAGGTCACCGCGCGTCCCGAACATCCCTATACCAAACGTCTGATGCTGGCAGCGCCCGTGGCCGACCCCGTCCGCCAGGCCGAACGCCGTAAGGCCTTCGAGGCCCTGGCCACGGCCTCCTGAGACAAAAGGATCGTACCGGCATGAGCGTTGTCAGCCTCGAGATCGAAACCGATATCGCCTTTGCCGGCGGTGCCTCATTTGGCGAAACCGGCGCCTATCGGTTGATCGAGGGCTGCGCGCATCTGGCCATTGCCGCAAACGCGATTGGGGCCGACGGCATCTATACGCCCGAGCGGATCGTCACCGGCCCGGATGGGCTCATCCATGCCTGGGGGGATTTCTCCATCCTTGCGCCCGTTTCACCGGACAAGGCCAATGGAACGCTTCTGGTCGAACTGGTCAATCGCGGCGGCAAGCGCCTGCTGCACAATTACAATAATGGCCCGATGACCAATCTGCCGCGCCATCTGGCCGATGCGGGCAATGGCTGGCTCATGCGCGAGGGCTATACGCTGCTCTCCGTCGCCTGGCAGGGCGACGTGCTGCCCGGCGATGGGCGACTGACCATGAGCCTGCCCGGCTATACCGATGACGCGCCCACCCGCATCGCCACCGAATATGTGGTCTTCGAAGACGGCCAGAAGGTCACCCCGCTTTCGGGCATGACCAGCATGCGGTCCTATCCGGCGGCCTCGCTCGATACGTCGCGCGCCCGATTGACGCGCCGCCGCTATCCCGAAAGCCAGCGGGAAGACATTCCTGCCGACGCCTGGGCCTTTGAGCGCGTGGAATCCTCGCCGGGCGGCAAGATGGGCTTTCCACCGCCCGAAAATGCCATCTGGCCCAGCGCCAGCCATCTGCATCTGCGATCCGGTTTCCGGCCCGGCTGGATCTACGAACTCGACTATGAAGCCACCGGCGCTTTGGCACTCGATGCCGGTTTTCTGGTCATGGGCGAACTGGTTTCATTCCTGCGCCACGATACCGAAACCAATCCGCTGGCCGGCGCCATCGTGCGCACCATCGGCGTCGGACGCTCGCAGGCCGGTCGCGCCCTACGCGAATTCCTCTGGCGCGGCTTCAATGCCGATCATCAGGGTCGCCGCATCTTCGATGGCGCCCTGCCCCATATTGCCGGGGCCGGCAAAATCCCGATGAACCGCTATTCCAACCTCTCGATCGCCGCCGCCCGCGACTATGAGGATCACGACAATCCGTCCGACCTTTTCCCCTTTTCCTATGCCCGTTCGCGCGACCATCTGACCGGCGCCGAAGACGCCATCCTCAAGCGCCCCGCCACCGATCCCAACCTCATCCACACCCAGAGTTCGGCCGAATACTGGCACCGCCGCGGCTCGCTGGTGCATACCGATACTGAAGGCAATGACCTGCCCCAGCCGGACAATGTGCGGGTCTATCTCTGGACCGGATCGCATCACACGCCATTCTCGCCGCCAATGAAGCCGGTCGCCGGTCCCTGCACCTACCTCATGAACAATGTCATCACGGCGCCACTGGATGTGGGGACGCTGGTGCTGATGCAGAACTGGCTGCGGGATGGCGCAGAGCCCCCACCGTCACGCATCCCCACGGTCGGCGCCGGCACCCTGGTCACTGCCGCGCACTATCTTGCCAACTTTCCCGCCAAGGCAGGAGCTGCTCTGCCGAGCGATCTCAACGGCCTGCCCCTATTGGATTATGGCGCCGACTTTGCCAGCGGCGGCGCCATCCCCCGCCAGCCCCCTTCACTCGGGCAGAGCTATTCAGTCCTGGTTCCGGCCGCAGACGCCAATGGCAATGACATTGCCGGCCTCCTGCCACCCATGCTTTCAGCTCCATTAGGCACCTATACCGGATGGAACCTGCGCGGACCCGGTCACGCGCCGGGGAGAATGTTCCCATTCACGGGCGCCTATATGCCATTCCCCGAAACCGAGGAGCAGGCGCGTCTCACTGGCGACACAAGACCCGCCATTCTGACCCTCTACCCCACCCCCCAAAGCTACGAAACCGCCATCCGAACCGCCGCCGAAACCCTCCTGACCGAAGGCTTCATCACCTCCGCAGGCGTCAAGGAATTCGTCAGCCACGCGCCCAACTGGGGCGCAATCAACCACATCCACTCGTTGTGATGCCGAAGGCAGCTGGACCGGTCATTCACTCCTCCTCGTGAAGAAGTGTCTGCAGTATCGTTTCCTTGACATGGGCAAAGCCTGCATCGCCACGACTACGAGGCTTGGGGAAGTCAATCTCTACAATATTAGCGACACGCCCTGGACGGGCGTGCATGGCGATGATGCGGTCAGAAAGGAAGACGGCTTCTTCGACATCGTGCGTCACCATGAGCATGGTAATGCCCTCATGCTGCCAGATACGCAGAAGTTCCGCCTGCATTTTGGCGCGCGTCAGGCTGTCTAGGGCGCCCAATGGCTCATCAAGCAGCAGCACTTTGGGGCGAGGCGCAAGCGAGCGGGCAATCGCAGCGCGTTGTGACATGCCACCGGAAAGCTGGTATGGAAAGGCCGCATCGAAACCCTCAAGGCCCACCAGCTTTATCAGGCCCGATACCCTCTCGTTTTTCTCTGCCGATGTCAGGCCTGACTTGTGAAGCCCCAAACTGATATTTTGGCTGACTGTGAGCCACGGCAGCAGGCGATGATCCTGGAACAGAATACCTCGGGACAATGCAGGGCCGGTGATTCTCTCTCCCTCGACATGAACAGTCCCGGCATCGGGGAAATCGAGGCCCGCTATCAAGCGGAGCAGAGTGGATTTGCCGCAACCCGATGGACCCACTAGGCTGACAAACTCTCCTTGAGCCACACTAATCGAGACATCGCGCAAAGCCGGTACTTCGCCCGCATCGGTACGGAAGGTGCGGTAGACATTGCGCGCTTCGAGCGCAGCAATGGGTTGGCGGGTTGGGGCGAATGCTACGGCAGCCATCAATCACGCTCCTCAAACATGCGATAGGTCAGATCGGTATGGGTGCCGCGGGGCTTGGCGTTTTTCCAACCCATGGCGCGGGCAAAGCTGCCCATCTCGCCGCTGGCGACCAGCGCCGCTTCGTCGCGTGGGTCGTCACGGTCCCGCAATGGCGAGACAAAGAGCGCATCTGCAGGGCAGTAAAGCTCGCATAGAAAGCAGGTCTGACAATCCCCCTTACGGGCAATGACCGGCACACCGTCTTCAGTCTCATCGAAGACATTGTCCGGGCATGCCTTAACGCAGAGATTGCACTGAATGCACCGGCTCTCGCTGACCACCTCGATCATTGTGCTGCCTTCTGGGAATGACCCGCTTGCGCCAGCGCCCAGACCGTCTTCAGTCCACCCGAAATGATGCGATGCGTCTGAGCCGGGTCAGTTTCGGGCAGGTCGGTACGCCGATGAATGCCGCGGCTTTCGCTGCGCTGGCGCGCTGAAGCGACCATCCAGCGTGCTGTCGCCGCCATCGCCATCGTTTCTCGGGCGCTGGTGTGATCAGCACTGCCCGCGTGATCCAGCGCGTCGGTCCAGCTGGTTTCGAGCGCGTTCGCGGATGCGGCAAGCTTTGCTCCCGTCCGAAAGAAACTACGATCAAGCGGCAGAATTTCCCGCTGGATACCCGCACGAACAGCGTCCAGGTCACCAGCCTTCCCGCTACCATGTTCCCCCAGACGCTTAATTGGACGGCTGGCATGGGCCGAGCCAAGCGCGCGCGCAAAGCGGCTCGCCGCAGCGCCGGCCCAGACGCCAGTAGCCAGTGCCCAGGAAGAGTTGGGGCCTCCACCACCGCTCGTGGCGCCGGCCATGGCCTCGCGCGAGGCAGCGTCTCCGGCGGCATAGAGCCCTGGAATATCGGTTCCCGCATCGTCCCCAATCAACAAACCTCCCGTGCCGCGTACAGTGCCCTCATAAAGCAGGCCAACCTCGAACCGCTGTGTGAACGGATCGATGCCATTCCTGTCAAACGGCATGAAAACATTGGCCTGGCCGCGCATGCCCGATTTGATCCGCTCGCTGGCCTTGTCCAGAATGGCAAAAACCCGACCGGACCCAAGACCGCGCGCAACGATGTCCTGACGATCACCATTGGATTCGAGTTGATTTCCAGCTTCATCGTAAAATGTTGCCCAGTAATAGATAATGCCCTTTGTCACCGAGGAACCAATGGGGCAAATGCCATACTGGCCGGAGAAATCCATGCCGGACATGCGGGCACCAGCTTCGGCGGCCATGAGATAGCCATCGCCTGTCAGATTACGCGTGCCGATGGCGCCGCTGAGAAAGGCGCAGCCACCCGATGAGATAACTACGGCACCTGCCCTTACCTGCCAGCGTTGTCCTTCAACCCGGCTGATACCGCGCGCGCCGGCCGCAGCGCCATCATGCACGAGCAATTCGGTGGCGGGACTTTGATCCAGAAGGGTGGCTCCACCCTTGATCAGCCTCTGCCGCAGAAACCGCAGATAGTCCACGCCGCGCATCGATCCACGATAGGATGAGCCATCTTCAATAGTGGGAAACCCGTACCCCCAGACCGACAGACGGTCGAGCTGGAAATGGACCTCGTCGAGCACGCGATCAACAAGCGTACCGTCCACCAGACCGAAGCCCCGACTCTCTCGGGCCGCAATTGCCTTCTCGCGCGCCTTGCTGGACGGCGCAGTGTTTATGATGGAAGAATTGCCAGCTGCCGTAGCACCGGATGTGCCCACATAGCCCTTTTCAACGAGGACGACCCTAGCGCCAGCTTCGAGCGCACTGAGCGCAGCCCAGCAACCAGCGGGGCCACCCCCGATAACCAGAACATCGGCAATGAGCTCTAGATCGCCATCGTGTTTACGCGTCATGATTGAGGGCCCCTCCATTTGAAGGTCCGGCGCGCCAGCAAGGCGAGAGTCCGATTGATGGCAAAGCCGACCAAGCCAATGGCAACGATCCCAACGATAACCCCATCCATGGAACCGCGCATGCGGGACGCCGAAAGGATGATGCCCAGCCCATCGCCCGCCGATACGAAATATTCTGCGCCGATGGTGGAGAGCCATGCCGTCGCAAGAGCCAGTTCCAGCCCCGAGAAGATCGATGGTGCAGCGGCGGGCAGAATGATCCGCGTAATGGTCTGATGACGACTTAGCTCAAGCGCCCGCCCAACTTCGATGTAGGGCAGCGGCACATTGCGACAACCCGCCTCTACATTGATGACTGTGGGGTAGAAGGCCGCGAGCGCCACAAGGGCAACAATCGTCTGGCCGCCTATGCCCAGCCAGGCGGTGAGCAGGGGCATCCAGGCAAAAATCGCAATTTGCCGGATGGCATGGAAGGTCGAACTAACGACGCGACCGGCGGTGTGGTTGAGACCGATCAGAAGACCCAGCGCCAGGCCCAGGCTTGCGCCGATGGCGAAACCAGCGGCCATGCGACCCAGAGTGCCCCAAAATGCGCGCCCCAACGAACCATCGGCGAGCATGCTGGAAAAACTGGCGATAATCCTCTCATAGGAGATGAAAATATAGCCGTTGCCCCAGCCATTGGCCGATACCGCCCACCAGCCCAAGGCGAGCAGAGCGGGCAGCAGCAGGCCGCGCAAATCCGGCTTTGGAGCAGTTTGTGCGGTCATGGTCAGCCTGCCGAACGCGTCTGCCACAGGGTCAGGCGGCTTTCGATCCGCACCATGGCCCAGTCGATCAGCCAGCCGACGATGCCGATGACGATCATGGTGACGATGACGATATCAAGATAGAAGAGCTTGCGTCCCCAGTTCATAAGATAGCCAACACCCGCGGAAGAGGCGATGAGTTCAACGACGACCAGAGCTTGCCAACCCTTGCTCAGCGCGAGGCGCAAGCCAGCAAACAGACTAGGCAGAATGGACGGAACAATAATTTTTAGGAGAGCTGTTCGCCGGGGCAGTTCCAGCACCTTCGCCACTTCCAGGTAGCGTTGCGGCAAGGCCCGGGTTCCCTCATAGCTGGTGACCAACAAAGGCATGAAGCATGTCTTGGCGATCATCACGAATTTGAGCGTTTCGCCGACACCTAGAAACAGCATCAGAAACGGCAGCCAGCCCAAGGCCGGCACCAGCCAGATAATGCGGATAGTGGGGCCGATATAGGCCTCCACTGCAGGCGATCGTGCCATCAGAATGCCCAGAACAATGCCGAGCGAACCACCTATAAACAAACCCCATCCGATCCGGACGAGGCTAAAGCCGACTTCGTAGAAAATTTGACCGCTTGAAAACAGGTCTACGGCACTCGACCAGACAAGAGCGGGAGGCGGCAGGATCAATTCTGAAACGAGGCGGAAATGCACCGCCGCGAGCCAGAGCAAGACAATGGCGCTGGGCAGGAGCAAGGGCAGGATCACCTGAAGGACATGGTCGCCTGCAAGCCGAGGACGCTCGAACAGGCCTCCGGCCCGGGAATAGGCATGGTTGGCATTCAAGGCATCTGTCGACATTGGCGGCCTTTCCAGTGTGAGCGAGACTGTATGTCGTCATCCGGCGGGGTAACCGCCGGATGACTGTCGGGTTGCCAGGATCAGGCCGGAGTGCCGTCGGCCTTGTGCTTTTGCCAAGTTGCGGTAAAGCCGAGATCGGCGACGGCCTTGTCGATGAAGCTGGTGTCGATCCATGAATTGAGATCGACGTCGCCGCGGATCAGTTCATTGGCCTTGGTATAGTCGATGCCCCCCTGATACTGGGCGCGCACATAGTCATCGATGATGGGCGATAGCTCTTCGGCAAAGCTCAGGCCCTCATAGGTTTTGCGCAGCGCGTCCAGATCCTCGCCGGCCTTTGAATAGGCTTCGAGAACAGCATCGAAATTTTCGGGCTGGGCGGCGAAATGGGCCGCTTTCACATAGGCATTGATAACGCGCTGCGTGGTCTGAGGATATTGAGCCGCGAACGTCTCGGTAACGAGGAAGCCGCCGAAATTGCGCGACGGTCCGAGCTTGTCTCGATTGGTGTAGATCAGCTTGGCATTGCCGTCATTGACCAGTTGCAGATAGCCCGAGCCGCCCCAGCCGATATCGACGGCGCCAGATGCAACCGCTGTCAGCTCGTCGCCGCCCTCAAGATCGAATAGTTCGACATCGCTTTCGGCAAGGCCGTGTTCTTCGAGAACGCGAACAAACGCCAGGTGAGGCGCCGTGCCGCGACCAATGGCAACGCGCAGGCCCTTGAGGTCGGCCACCGTGGTTGCCGCGATGTTGTTGTTGACCACCAGATAGGAATGACCCGCGCCAACAGACGCCAGCAGTTTGGTCGGCAGGCCGCGCGCCTTGCCGGTAATATTGGGGAAGCCGCCATAACGACCGAAATCGGCCTGACCATTGGCGATGGCCTCGTTGACCGCCGGGCCGCTACCGGCCGGATAGGTGAATTCCAGCGCGATGCCATCCGCCTTGAACTCGTCTTCGAGGAAGCCCAGCGTATGGGCCAGACCCAGAATGCCAGTTGTATAGGGCTGCCCGTAATCGGCAGGATTGGCATAGAAGCGGATTTTCTCGGGCGGGGCTTCCTGGGCAAAGGTCCGGCCGGGCAGCGCCGCCAAAGCCAGGGAGGCTGCGGCCGTACCAATGAAGCTGCGGCGGGTAAGGGTGGTCAGGCTCAACTCGATCTCCATCTCGAAGCAAATTATTCACTAAAGTCTATATGTTTTATAGAGATTGATGAATGATATTGAGCCTGTCAATTCCGCCTGCCGCTCTCAAAACAGGCAAACGCAACGCGGTATTCACCGAGGGGCCTTGCCATAGTTTTCCTTTTCGGAAGCGAACTCGCCCGAGAAAATGAAAAGACAAGGGCGGGTCAAATTTGGTGCGCAATGACATCGCATCCGCGCCTTTGGGTGCTAGCAACGCCAGAGGGCCTATGGCCGACAACAAGGAAGCAACAAACGCACAAAGCCAGCTATTGGGCTTGGGCGATGACGGGACCATCCTCAACGTGCCGCTGCCTTTCAGGCCGGCAAACCAGAGATCCGCAAAAGCCCTATTTCCACTCTGCCAGGGCAAGCGCCGCGACGATAATGGCGCCTTTGACGATGAGCTGGACGTCTATGGGAACGTTGAGGATGTTCATGCCGGTATTCATGACGGCGAGGAACAGGACGCCCAGCACCGTGCGGGCCACCGAGCCCTTGCCGCCCATTATGCTGGTGCCGCCGACGACGACGGCAGCGATGACGTCGAGTTCGGTACCAAAGGGGCCATAGGTGGCCAGCGCGGTATGGACCTGGGAAGACTGAATGATGCCGGCCAGGGCCGCGCCGAAGCCGGAAATGCCGTAAACTATGGTCTTGGTGAGACGGACGCGATGGCCCGAGAGATAGGCGGCGCGCTCGTTTTCGCCGATGGCGGTGACCACTGTGCCGAGCACGGTGCGCCTTTGCAGGAAAATCATCAGCAGGGCCACGGCGGCGAAAATGAAGATCGAGAACGGTATGCCGAAGAGATTGCCGGCGCCAATAAAGGTATAGGCCGGCTCGTTTCGGATCAGGTGCTGTTCCGGGCCACCCAGAATAAGGGCCGCGCCGCGTACGATGCTGAGCGTTGCCAGCGTGACTATGATGGGCGGCAGACCGAGAAAGGCGACAATGGCGCCATTGGCGAAGCCGATCAGGATACCGAGCAACAGCCCCGAGCCTAGAACGAGAGGCAGCGGGAGGCCGGAATCGAGGGCGAAGAAGGCAACCAGTCCTGAAATGGCGAGAACCGGACCGACGGAGAGATCGACGCCGCCGGACATGATCACGAAAGTCATGCAGGTGGCCATGATGCCCACAAGGGCCATCTGGCGGAAAATGCCGATGATATTGTCGGGCTTGAGGAAGGCCGGCTGCAGCACCGAAAAGATGATAACCAGCAGGACGATGGCGATGGGCAGGATATGCGGCGCCAGGCGGCGGCCCAAATCGCCCATGGTCAGGGAGCGGGTCGCGGCGCTCATGCGGCCTCCTCGCCGATTTCGGCAATGATGGTTTTCATATCCACCTTGTCGGCGTCGTGAATGGCGGTGAGGCGCCCCGACACCATGACGCCAATACGGTCGGCAATGGTCATGACCTCTTCGAGGTCCGAGGAGACCACGAGGACGGCCGCGCCACGATCGCGCTCGGCGCGCAGAATGGCGTAAATCTCGGCCTTGGCGCCCACATCGACGCCCACTGTGGGCTCATCGAGAATGAGGATGCGCGGCGAAAGATTGAGCCATTTGCCGACCAGAACCTTCTGCTGATTGCCACCCGACAGCAGGCGCACCGGACGGTTGGGATCGGGCGGATGAATGGATAGGTCGGTGATGGATTGCCTTGCGGCCGCCGCCATGCGGGAGCGGCTGAGAAGCCCGAAGCGCAGGAAGCGCCCGAGGGTGGACATGGCGAGGTTTTCCGTCACGTCCATGCCCAGCATCAGCCCCTCGCGGTGGCGATCTTCGGGGACGAAACCGATGCGGCGGCGCATGGCGTCGGTGGGGCCTGAAAGGCGAATAGGCTCGCCATCAATCCTGAGCGTACCGGAATCGTGGCGGTCGGACCCAAAAAACGTGCGCACGAGCTCGGTGCGCTTGGAGCCGATCAGGCCGGTGAGGCAGAGAATTTCTCCGGCATGAAGATCAAAGGAAATGTCGCGAAATACGCCACGCTTGCCCAGATCCTGCGTCGAAAGCCGAACCTCGCCTGTGCCGCGCGGATGGCGCTGCTGCGTGGTCGCGGCAGCCGATTCTCGGGCCAGTTTCTCGCCGACCATGAGATCGACCAGTCGCGGCCGATCCATATCGCCCACTGCACTTTCCGCAATGACCTTGCCGTCGCGCATGATGGTCATGGTGTCGCAAACAGCGAAAATCTCGTCGAGCATGTGGCTGATATAGACAATGCCCACGCCGCGCGCCTTGAGCGAGCGGATCGTGGCATGGAGCTTCTGCACTTCGGACGCGGCCAGCCAGGCGGTGGGCTCATCCATCAGCAGCACTTTGGCGTCGAGCGCCAGCGCCTTGAGGATTTCCACTTCCTTCTGCTTTACCGTCGGCAGGCTGGCCACCGTTGCGTCGAGATCGATGTCGATACCGTGCCGGGTGAGCAGAGCCTCGGCCTCTTGCCGCTGGGTTTTGCGATCGAGAAAGCCGAAGCGGCGCGTGGGCTGGCGGCCAAGGAAGATATTGTCGAGCACCGACATGGCTGGCGCGAGATTGGAATGCTGGTAGATGCAGGCGACGCCACGCTCCAGCATGGCACCGGGATCTCCCTGCGGGGCGAGTTCGCCATTGACTTCGACCTGCCCCAGCGTAGGTGCGATAGCGCCGGTCAGGATCTTGATCAGGGTGGATTTTCCGGCCCCGTTGGAGCCGATCAGAGCGCGCACTTCACCAGCACGAAGGGTGATGTCGGCTTCGCTCAGGGCGACGAGATTGCCATAAACCTTGGTCAGGCCAGTGCCGCGCAGCAGGGGCGTCGTCTCGCTCATCACTTGGCCTCCGCAATATTGGCGATGGCCTTGCGGCGCGCATTGAGGACCATGAGTCGGTCATAACCGACTGCGGCCAGCAGGATCACACCGGTAAGGATTTGCTGCACGAACTGGGAAATGCCCATAAGCGTCAGGCCCAGGAGAACGGCGCCGAGCAGGAAGGCGCCAATGACCGGGCCAAAGACCGAGCCGACGCCACCGGCGAGGCTGACGCCGCCGATCACGGCCGCGGCAATTGCGGTGAGTTCCATGCCATTGCCCAGCGCCTCGGTGGAGGTCGTGAAGCGCGCAACCAGGATCAGCGCCGCGAACGCGGCGCAGAGGCCAGACAGGGCATAGGCGACAAAGATGACCCGGCCGGTATTGATGCCGGCCAGCCGCGCCGCTTCCATATTTCCACCCACCGCATAGAGGTCGCGGCCGAAGCGGGTGAAATGCAAAAGGACGAGAAATGCCGCGAGTAGTGCCAGCATGATGAAAAATGACAAGGGGAACCATGGCAGCGGCAGGAGCGTCGACAGGCCGGTCATGCCGCCAATGTCATAGTAGCTCTCGATACCCACAATCCATGGATCGCGGATAGGCGTGGTCGATAGACCGGGCACCAGTTGGCGGCCGGAAATGGCGTAGATCAGGCCTCTATAGGCCGCCAGAGTTGCCAGCGTGGCGATAAAGGGTTGCAGGCGCAGCAGAACGATGAGCGCGCCATTGAGCGCCCCGGCCAAGAGGCCGGTGAGCAGCGCCAGCGGCAAGATCACCGCGCCCGGCACGTTGAACATCAGCGACAGATCGAAGACGACCATGCCGACCAGGCCGACAATGGCGCCGATGGAGAGATCGATCCCGCGCACCAAAAGCGGAAAGGCCTGGCCCATAGCCAGAATGGCGACGAAGGAATAGCCCGCCAGCAGATTTTCGAAATTGCCCGGCGTGGCGAAGCGCGGCGCGAAGACGCCGAAGAAAATCAGGGTGGCCGCGAAGAACAGCAGCAGGGCCAGAGTTGCCGATCGAGTGTTCATGGAGCGCCAGAAAGGTAAGAACAAAGGCGCGGGTCGTGGTGGAACGGACCACGACCCGCTGGGTACCGGTAGGGACTACCAGTACTGTGACGGCTGGATCTGATCCACATTGTCCTTGGTGGTGATCATATAGGGCATCAGCAGATGGCTCTGCTGTGCAAAGGCAGTGGCGGGAACGCCGCCAGTCGCCAGAACCGTCGCGGCAGCAGCGGCAAGGCGACCCTGCTGATAGACGTCGGTATATTGCGTACCTGTCAATTCGCCGGCGGCGATGGATTCGAGCGCGGCGGTTTCCCCGTCATTGCCGAAGATGACCATCTTGCCGATCAGGCCTTTTTCCTTGGCCACATCGACCGCGCCGAGCGCCATGGAGTCGTTGACGCCATAGACGCCGCCGAGATCGGGATGGGCCGCGAGGATGGTGTTGAGCACGTCCTGCGCCTTCTTGCGATCCCAGTCGGCGACCTGGTCGGCGACGACCTCGATGTCGGGATGGTGCTGCTTGAGACCATCGACGAAGCCATTGGTCCGCTGATCGCGGATAATGATGCCCGGAGGGGCATTGAGGATCGCGACCTTGCCCTTGCCGCCCATTGTATCGCCAAGCGCCTTGGCAATGTCGATGGCGCCGAAATAGTGATTCATTTCGACATGCGACGCATGCGGCTCGGTCGCATCGATATTGAGCGTGATGACCGAGATACCGGCGCGCTTGGCCTTGGCGATGGAGGGAGCTAGAGCCACCGAATCCACCGGCTGCAGGAAGATGACATGGGCACCCTGGTTGATCAGAGTTTCCATGAGGCTGACCTGAACTTCGGCCTTGCCCTGACCATCGAGCAGTTCATAATCGATATTGTTCTGCGGGGTCAGCACTTCCTCGATGCCGCGCGACCAGCCGGCCGGCACGGTATGGGGCATGAACTGGATGAAGGCCATCTTGTAGCGCGCATCCTGAGCCAGCGGCGCGGCGATGCCGAGCCCGGTTTCGGAATTGAGCTGGCCGAACAGGCCCGTGGCGGCGCCGCCAATGGCAGCGGAGCCCAGAACCATGGTCTTGAGGAAGTCACGGCGGTGGTGAACAGTGTTGTCGTCTTCAGTCATTGTCTCCCCTCCCTGGGATTTGACGATGGTGGTCTAGAACTTGGCACCCCGGACCGCCGTATAGACGGCGTAGACCGAGGTCGTGGCGGTGATGAACAGGCGGTTTCGCTTGGTTCCGCCAAAAGTGAGATTGGCGACAGGCTCGGGGACGTGGATGACGCCCAGATGCGTGCCGTCAGGCGCATGGACTTCGACGCCGCGCGCCGAACTGATCCAGAGATTGCCCATCTCGTCCAGACGCAGACCGTCAGGCACGCCGTGGGCGATTTCGGCAAAGACGCGTTCATTGCTAACGTGCCCACCCTGCCCCACATCGAACGCCTTGACGTGGGCGAAGCCGTCCTCGTGGTGCGAGCGTGAACTGTCGGCGACGTAGAGAATGGCTCCGTCAGGCGAGAAGGCGAGACCATTGGGCATGCGCATCGAGCGGATACGAGGCTCGACGGCGCCGCTGTCCGGATCGATGCGATAGACGAAGCACCCATCCTGCTCAGGCTCGGATTTGCGGCCTTCGTAATCGCTGAGAATGCCATAGGTGGGATCGGTGAACCACACGGCGCCATCGGCGGCCACCACGGCATCATTGGGCGCATTGAGTTTTTGCCCGGCATGCGCATCGGCCAGAACGGTGCGCGACCCGTCGGGCTCAAACCGCACAACCGAGCGCGTCAGATGCTCGCAGGAAATCCGGCGACCCTGTGCGTCAAGCGTATTGCCATTAGCGTTGTTGGACTGATGCGAATAGACGCGGACGCCCAGATCGGGGACCCATTGCATGGTACGATTGTTGGGAATGTCGGACCAGAGCAGGTAGTCGCCGCTGGCGAAATAGACCGGCCCCTCCGCCCAGAGCGAGGAGGCATCGAGACGCAGCAGCGCGGCATTGCCGAGCACAAGCTCACGCATACGCGGATCAAAAATCGAAACACCGCCCGCCTGCACGCTGAAATCTCCCCCGATGTTCCCGGCTCTTGCCGTTTGAACATGGCCAGTGTCGACGACCTGCCGGGCTAAGAAAACCGCATTATGCGAATCATTTTTGCGGTTTCCCGCAATTGTTCGGCGTATTGTGCGCTGGGAGAGGGTGTGATGCGACGATAAGGCGAGGGGATAGTCAGGTGCAGCGGGTCCGCAGAACGATGGACATGGCGCAGATATTGTCCATCCTCAACGCCATTGCCGGGCAACTGGATTTTCGCGCCGTTATTCAGGCGGTCTCGGCGGAAATCGCCGTGCTTTTGCCGCATGATCATCTCGACGTCGCGATCATGTCTGGAGATGGGCTCACCGTTTCCGCCTATGAAACCGGATTGCACACGGAATGGGACGCAGCCACGACTGCCACAAAGCCTGTGGCGGTGAGCCCTATTCGCGACCTTTTCCGCGCCCAGGTCGATCATATCCTCACGGATGACGCCCAAAGCGATCCCCGATTTCATTTCGAGGGGGCATTTTCACAGGCCATCTTCGCAGCGGGGCTGCGCAGCCGGCTGCATGTTCCCCTCAAGGTCGAAGGCCGCGTGCTCGGCGCGCTGTCATTTTCGACTCAGGAAGAAGGCACCTACAAGCCCCAGGACGTGGCGCAGGCGCGTATCGTGGCCGACATTCTGGCGCCCTACTTCTTCGCATTGCATCAGAGCGAATTGCGCAAGCAAAGCGAGTTGCAGCAGGTAGAGGCCGAGGCACGCGCCGAGGGGCTGCGGATCGGCGCCTTGAGGCTGACCGAAGAACTGGAAGCGGCGCGGCAGGCCATAGGCATGGACCTGCATGACCAGACACTGGCCGACCTCTCCCGCATTTCGCGCAGCCTCAAGAGGTTCACCGACCGCGCCAATGTCAAAGGACCAGAACTGGAGCCGCTGGGCGAGGATATCGAACATTGCATTCGTGAGCTGCGCGTCCTGATCGACAGCGCCAAGCCAAGCGTACTGCAGTTTTTCGGCTTCGCCCAGGCTATTGAGGCGCATCTGGAGCGCAGTGTCGGCAATGACGGACCACTGCGCTTCGATTTCAGGGACTCTGGCTCCACCGCGCTCGACGCATTGCCGCCCAATATGGTGGTCGCGCTCTATCGTATCGCGCAGGAGGCCATCAACAATGCCGTACGACATGCAAATGCCCGGACCATTACGGTTGAACTGGAATGCCGCGGCGATTCTGGCACGATCATCATTGAAGATGACGGCAGCGGCTTGCCGCAACGATCCGGCCGGCGCAGCGGCGGCCTCGACAATATCCGCACCCGAGCATCCCTCATCGAGGCCGTCATGACCGCCGGGCCCGGCCAGGACGGGCGTGGCACGCGGCTTGAGATCAATGTCCCTATTCCACCACAACCCACCCATGCCGAAAGGCCATCGCGTTGAGCACCTATCTCATCGTTGAAGACGATTCTCTCCACCGCAACTTCCTGCACGAAGTCATCGACATGTCGGGGGTCGACTGCGGCAGGGTGCTGGAGGCCATAGATGGCGAAGAGGCCGTGCAAATCTTCGAGCAGAACGACATTGCCGGCGTGGTAATGGACCTGCAATTGCCCCGCAAGACCGGCGTGCAGGCAGCGCGCACCATCTGGGCACGCAATCCCAGTATGCCCATCCTGTTCTGGTCCAATTATGCCGACGAAGCCTATGTGCGCGGCATCACCAAGATCGTCCCGCCCTCGGCCACCTATGGCTACCTGCTCAAGACCGCTTCCAAGGAGCGGCTCGGCCGCTCCATGCATTGCGTGTTTGTCGATGGGCAGAACATCGTGGACCGAGAAATCCGCGGCGTACAGCAGCGCAATGCCAATACGAACAGCGGGCTGTCGGAAACCGAATATGAAGTGCTGCTCGATATCGCCATCGGCCTTACCGACCAGGCGATTGCCAAGCGCCGCAACATCTCCCTCCGAAGCGTGCAAGGCCGCCTGCAACAGCTCTATGCCAAGCTCGGCCTCATCGAAGGCCCGACCGTCGACGGACATGCCGCGCTCTACAACAGCCGAACACGCTCGGTTGCCCTCGCCATAACGAGCCGGCTGATCAACGGCAAATCCATCGAGATGGCCGAGCAGGACTATAGGCGCTGGGCGGGCGAAGATGGGCGATAATTTGTTGAGGATGCCGTGACCTCCGCCCTTCGAGGACAACCGTTGCGCCTTGGCAACATCGACGGCTCACAACTTTGCGATCAATTGCTCCCGTTAAGGTTTGCAGAGTATTGAAGGTCTGTTGGCGCGCCCGTTCGTGGCGGGACAGTTGTGTTGCGCCGATGCCTTCAAGGAGCGGAAATGAATAAGGTTCTGGTCAGTCTGGTTGCTCTTTTGGTCGCAGCCGGTCCCAGCGGTCCTGTATTGGCGCAGGATGTGGCCAGCCTTGAGACCAATAGGGTGGTTATCGCGCCCGCCCAGAGCGCCATTGCCCGCACCATCAAGGCGGGTCTCTCCGCAGCCTATTATGGCGCCCGTGCCGACACAGTCGCCTACACCGAAGCACAGAAGCTTTATTTCCTTTATGGCGAACGCTATTTCGAGCCGATCTGGCTGAGCCAGGATGCGGCGGGCAAGGTGACCTTCTCACCCGCCGCCGACAAGATCATAACCCTCTTCAAAAATGCCGAAGCCGAAGGGTTGCGGCCCTCCGACTATCTGACACCCGATATCGACCTCACCCGCGTCTCCGGCGACGGCGCGGCGCTGGCGGCGCTCGAAACCGCCTTTTCGCGCGCCACGATGCGTTATGCCAATCACCTGCATAATGGCCGCATCAAGCCCCAGACGGTCAGTGAACTGCTCGACATTGCGCCCAAGCCGATCGATGAAGCCGCCCTGATGGAGCGCCTCGCCAGAAGCAGCGATCCCGGCGCCATTCTGGCCGAGCTGGAGCCAAAGCATCCCGAATTTCTGGCGCTCAAATCCGCCCTGGCCAATTTCAAGGCCACCGCCGCCAGCCGCCCGACGCCCATCGCCGATGGCGCGGTATTGCGGCCCGGCAATTCCGACGCCCGCCTGCCGTCCATCCGCGCGCGGCTGGAGCTGACCGCCGGTACATCCACGCTTTATGACGAAGCCACGGTCGCCGCCGTCAAAACCTTTCAGGAGCGCCAGGGGCTGGAAGTCGACGGCGTGATCGGGCCGGCGACGGTGGCCGCGCTCAATGGCGGCACTGCCACCCGCCGCGAGGACATTGTCGCGAATATGGAACGCTGGCGCTGGATGCCCTCCGAGCTTGGCCAGTTCAATGTGTTCGTGAACATTCCCGAATTCCGCCTCTGGATTCAGCGCGGCGGGCAGACCGAATATACGACGCGCGTCGTCGTCGGCACCACCAAGAACCAGACCCCGGTCTTTTCGGACAATATCCGCCATGTGGTGGTGAACCCCTATTGGAACGTGCCCTCCTCGATCATCAAGGGCGAGATTGCGCCGGCCGTGCTGCGCAATCCCGGCTATATCGACAACCAGAATATGGACCTGCTCTATAACGGCACCCCGGTCAGCCCCTGGCAGGTCGACTGGAGCCAGGTTTCGACCACCAACTTCCCCTTCCGCGTGCGCCAGCGGCCGGGCAGCGGCAATGCGCTGGGGCAGATCAAATTCCTCTTCCCCAACAAGCACGACGTCTATCTGCACGATACACCGTCAAAATCGCTGTTTTCGCGCTCCTACCGCGCTTTCAGTCATGGCTGCGTCCGGGTGCAGAACCCGATGGAATTTGCCGATGCACTGATGGCCAATGAGCCCAATATTTCGCGCGCCTCGCTTGAAGCCATGTTCGGCCCGACCGAACGCTGGGTGAACCCGCAAACCCGTATTCCCGTGCATCTGGCCTATTTCACCGTGCGCGCGGATACCGACGGCACCCTGCGCTCCTATGGCGATGTCTATGGTCACAACGAAAAGCTGATCGCGGCCATGGGCCTGTCGGCCACCCAGCCTTCCGCCATCGTTGCGACGACAGAGCCGGTTCCGGACGAACTTTCCCCCTGAAATCGTCGCCAAACGCGTCTTCACAAAGCGGGTCCTTAAGGCCCGCTTTACTTTTTCGCCTTGGTTGTGCCTGTTTTTGTCCTTAATAACAGAGCCGTGAGGGGGCCGACTGGTCGGTTCACATCTGGTTAGCGTTAATCAAATCGTGCGATTTGCGCGCTAACGTCCCACCATAACTGGCAATGAACCGGGCAGAGTTTGGCGTGACGGGGATGGGCATATTCACTTTGGGGCATATCGGCAGGATCCTCCTGGCCGGCATGGTAGCCCTGTCTGCGTTTCTGGTATCCGCGCCTGCCCAGGCTGCGACCGAACGCGCCCTCTATATTTACTACACCCACACCAAGGAAACCGCGCGCATCGTCTTCAAGCGCAATGGACAATATGTTCAGTCGGGCCTGAACGAGCTCAACTATTTCCTGCGCGACTGGCGCCGCAACGAGCCGACCAAGATGGACCCTCGCCTGTTCGATCTGGTCTGGCAGGTCTATCAGGACGTCGGCGCATCCCAGCCGATCAATGTCGTGTCGGCCTATCGCTCGCCCGCCACCAATGCCATGCTGGCCAAGAATTCTTCCGGCGTTGCTGACAATTCCCAGCATATGCGCGGCACCGCCATGGACTTCTATATTCCCGGCGTGCCGCTGGCCAAGCTCCGTGCCGCAGCCATGAAGCGGCAGGTCGGCGGCGTCGGCTATTATCCCACTTCCGGCAGTCCTTTCGTGCATCTGGACACCGGCTCGGTGCGCGCCTGGCCACGCATGACCCGTGCCCAGCTCAAGGACCTTTTCCCCGACGGGCGCACCATGCACCTTCCCAATGACGGCAAGCCACTGTCTCAAGAAGGCTACCAGGTCGCCATGAACGAATGGAAACGCTGCCACGCCTATCCTTGCGATGGCGGCTCCTCGGGCACCCAGGTTGCATCCGGCGGTAGCAGCGGTCGCACGCTGATGGATGTTCTGTTCGGTGGCAATGACCAGCCCGCTTCCGTTGCTGCAGCGGCTCCGGCCCGCACCACGCCCGCCCCTGTTCAGACGGCGGCGGTCACCCAGCCGCAGCGGATCGATCCGGTCATGCCCGTTTCCCGTCCCGCCGCTTTTGCCGCGCCGGGCAGCGATCCTGTCCAGGTGGCGTCCATTCCGGCCGAGCCCGCTCTGCCTTTCTCCACCGTGGGCAGCGCCCCATTGACGGATGAAGAACTGAGCGGCCCCACCCTTGTCGCGGTCACCATGCCCGTGACCAAGCCGGACGCCCTGCGCGCCGCGACCGATACCACCCTGCCCTCGGGCGATGCCGTGACGGCTTTGGCAGCCCTGACCGCGCCGACCATGCCGCGCCCCCGCGTCATCATGACCGATCCGCCCAGCGAGACGCTGACCGCCTATCTGCCTTCGGCCCCGGCCGAGCCGGGTGCGCAGCGCGCGCTCGAAGCCATCATCCAGCAGACCGGCGCGCAAACCACTCAGACCACTACGGCCGGATTGCGGCTTCCCGTCCTGCCCAATGCCCTAACCGCCGCCACGGGCCTGCGTACCGCTTCTCTCGGCAACCAGCCGCAGACCGGCGCCTATAACGGTCTTTTCGACGCCACCTTCGGCACGGCAGGCAGCGCGGGCGATCAGGCCCTGGCTTCGGCCCTGGCCAGCCACGTTGCCAGCAAGACCGCTGCGCCTTCCGGCATGCGCCGCCCTGAATTCGTCGCGCCTGATCTTGATCACGTGAACGAGATTTTCATCGCGCCCGCCGCGATGAGCTCGGAACATTTCGCCGTCATTTTCGACCATGACGAGGCCGATTTCGATCCGACCCCCGATATGGGCCGCTATGTCTTCGTCAAGAGCATTGGCGCAGACCTGCCGGTTCTGGACCATGCCCGTTTCGTTCCGGTCGCGCCCCTGGCTCTGGCCAGCAACTAGCCAGCGCCGTGCAAAAGCCTGAATGGCCTGTTCCAAGTCATGGAGCAGGCTTTTTCATTTGTTATGCAACACGCATTGCCAAGGCGGAACCTGCCGCCTAAACAGGGCAACAGAGTGATTATTTCGGGGACCAGCTTGGTCAACACGCCCCAGACACCGCTGCTCGACACCGTCAACAGCCCTGCCGATCTGCGCGCCCTGCCGCGCGAACAGCTGCGCCAGCTCGCGGACGAGTTGCGCGCTGAAATGATCGACGCCGTTTCGGTTACCGGCGGCCATCTGGGGGCCGGGCTCGGCGTGGTGGAACTGACCGTGGCCCTCCATGCCGTCTTCGACACCCCGCATGATCGCATCATCTGGGATGTCGGCCACCAGGCCTATCCCCACAAGATCCTGACCGGCCGCCGCGACCGTATCCGCACTCTGCGCCAGAAAGACGGGCTATCGGGTTTCACCCGCCGCGCCGAGAGCGAATACGACCCCTTTGGCGCCGGACATTCTTCGACCTCGATTTCCGCCGGGCTCGGCATGGCCGTGGCCAGCGACCATCTGGGCTCGCCCCGCAATGTCATCGCCGTCATCGGCGACGGCGCCATGTCGGCCGGCATGGCCTATGAGGCGATGAACAATGCCGGCGCCATGGATGCGCGACTGATCGTCATCCTCAACGACAATGATATGTCCATCGCGCCGCCCACCGGGGCGCTGCGCACCTATCTTGCCCGGCTGGTCTCGGGGCCCGTCTATCGCGGCACCCGCGAAGCGGCCAAGACGGTGGTTTCCAAACTGCCGCCATTCCTCCACGAGCCTGCCCGCAAGACCGAGGAATTCGCTCGTTCCTTCTTCACCGGCGGGACGCTGTTCGAAGAACTGGGCTTTTACTATGTCGGCCCCATCGATGGGCACAATCTCGACGATCTGCTGCCCATTCTCGAAAATGTCCGCGATGTCGGCCAGGGTCCGATCCTCGTCCATGCCGTCACCCGCAAGGGCAAGGGCTATGGCCCGGCGGAAAGCTCCGCCGACAAATATCACGGCGTTTCCAAGTTCAACGTTATCACCGGCGCTCAGGCCAAGACGCCTTCCAATGCGCCATCCTATACGTCGGTCTTTGCCTCCAGCCTGATCCAGGAGGCCGAGGCCGATCCGCGCGTGGTCGCCGTCACCGCCGCCATGCCCTCGGGCACCGGTCTCGACAAGTTTGCCGAGCTGTTTCCCACCCGCATCTATGATGTGGGCATTGCCGAGCAGCACGCCGTCACATTCGCCGCCGGCATGGCCTCCGAAGGCATGAAGCCGTTCTGCGCCATTTATTCCACCTTCCTGCAGCGCGCCTATGATCAGGTCATCCACGACGTGGCCATTCAGGGCCTGCCGGTGCGCTTTGCCATAGACCGCGCCGGCTATGTCGGGGCCGATGGCCCCACTCATGCGGGCAATTACGACAATGCCTATCTCGGCGCCATTCCCGGCATCGTGCAGATGGCAGCCGCCGACGAAGCCGAATTGCGCCATATGGTGGCGACCGCTGCCGCCTATGACAATGGTCCCATCGCCTTCCGCTATCCGCGCGGCGACGGGCTGGGCGTCGACATGCCCGCGCGCGGACAAATCCTGCCCATCGGCAAGGGCCGTATCATCAGGCAGGGCTCGACCATTGCCCTGCTCTCCTATGGCACACGGCTGGGCGAAGTGCTGGCGGCCGCCGACCGACTGGCGGCTCTGGGCCTCAACCCCACCATTGCCGATGCCCGCTTCATGAAGCCGCTCGACGAGGACCTCATCGCCCGCCTTGCGCAGAGCCACGACGTCCTCGTCACCACCGAAGAAGGCGGGCTGGGCGGCTTCGGCAGCCATGTCGCCACTTTCCTTGCCAGCAATGGCCTGCTCGATGGCGCGCTGCGCTTCCGTCCGCTGATGATCCCCGACACTTTTGTCGAGCATTCGAGCCAGGCGGATATGTATGAAGCCGCGGGCCTTGATCGCAATGGCATCGTCCGCACCGCCCTCACTGCGCTGGGCTACGATCAGGCCGCCATGGCGGCCGCCCTCGCCAAGGTCTGACGTCAAACCGGCAAGTCGCATCCATTTGCGCCGCGCCTGCTAACGCTTCTTCAATGGATTTGGCGCCTATCTCGTCCCGTTGTATTGCGTAGCGGGGCTCCGGCCATGTCCATTTCCAGCATTTCCATCGGCGCGTCCGGAATGCACCGGGCCAGCCAGCAGCTCGAACAGAGCGCCAGCCGCATTGCCCGCTTCGGCACCGGCCTCGAAGAGGTCGACCTGACTACCGAAATGGTCAACGTCATGCAGGCCAAGGCCGACTTCAAAGCCAATGTCAAAGTGGTCACCGCCGCCGCCGACATGTCCAAAGCCCTCCTCGACATTCTCGCCTGAACCGCCGGCATCCACAAAACCGACCGCCCCCAGCGGCGCCTCTTGCTGCCCAAATTAGATATGTTATATAACTATCCTCATGAGGGAGGAACTCATGACCGATAGCGTGGCGCCCATCCGTCCCGTGCGGCTGGGCAATATGGCGGCCGAAGCAGAACGCCGTGAGGACGGCAGCACGATCATTCGTTCGGTGGAAACGCTGGGCACCTATCCGCGCGCCATTGTCGACGCTCTGGAAAGCTGGGCACACAAGACGCCCGATGCGGTGCTCATAGCCGACCGCGAGGGCGACGGCTGGCGCGAATTGAGCTTTGTCCAGGTCATGGCCGCCATTCCGCACCTGTCGCAGGCCCTGCTCGATGCCGATCTGTCGCCCGACCGTCCGCTGATGATCATCTCGGGCAATGAGGTCGAGCATTTCCTGCTCGGCATGGCCGCCATCTGGGTCGGCATTCCCTATGCCCCCATCTCCCCCGCCTATTCGCTGATTTCCACCGACTATGGGAAGTTAAAGCATATTGCGGGCCTGCTCACGCCCGGCATGATCTATGCCAGCGACGGCGCCAGATTCGCGCCCGCCATATCAGCCACCTTCGCCCCCGATATTGCCCTGATCGTGCGTACCAATCCGCCGGAGGGACGGGAGGTCCATCGTTTCGAGGATATCCTCGCCACCCCGGTCACATCAGCCGTCGCCGCAGCCCATGCCGCGATCACCCCGGATACGGTCGCAAAGGTGCTGTTCACCTCCGGCTCCACCGGCCTGCCCAAGGGTGTCATCACCACCAACCGGATGATGGCCTGTAATCAGGAGATGATCCGCACCGCCCTTGCCTTCCTCGCCGACGAGCCGCCGGTCCTGCTCGACTGGATGCCGTGGAACCACGTGGCCGGCGGCAGCCACAATACCGGCATCGCCATCTATAATGGCGGCTCCTTCTATATCGACGATGGCCAGCCCACCCCGGCGCGCATCGGCCGGACGCTGGAAAATCTCAAATCCGTCCAGCCCACTTTTTTCACCAATGTGCCCAAGGCCTACGAATTTCTCGTCGCCGCTTTCGACGAGCACCCCGAAGCGAGGCGCAATCTCTTCGCCCGGCTCAAGCTGCTGCAATATGCCGGCGCGGGCCTGTCGCAACACGTCTTTGATGGCCTCGACAATGCCGCCCGTGCCGAAACCGGCGAGCGTGTACTGATCGTTACCGGTTATGGCTCGACCGAAACCGCTCCCTTCGCCTTCACCACCACCTGGCCGGTTTCCGAGGCAGGCCATATCGGCCTGCCCGCAGCCGGCATGACGGTTAAACTCGTGCCAAATGGCGACAAGACCGAACTTCGCCTCAAAGGCCCCAATGTCACGCCCGGCTATTGGCGTGACGCCGAAAAAACCGCCGAAGCCTTCGACGAGGAAGGCTTCTATAAAATTGGCGACGCCGTCCGCTTTGCCGACCCGGACGACCTTTCCAAGGGCCTCATCTTCGACGGCCGCGTTACCGAGGATTTCAAACTCTCGACCGGCACCTGGGTCAATTTCGCCGCCGTGCGCTCCGCTGTCATCGGCGCCTGCGCCCCCCTCATCCGCGACGTGGTGCTGACCGGGCTCGACCTCAACTTCATCGGCGCCATGATTTTCCCCGATCTGGCCGCCTGTGCCCGCCATGCCGGCCTGCCTCCAGACACCGATGCGCACACTATCGTCAGCCACCCGGCCGTGCGGCAGAAATTTGCCGAAAGCCTCGCGGCGCTCGCCCAAAAATCTACCGGCAGTTCCAACCATGTCGCCCGCGCGCTGATCATGGCCGAACTGCCCGATATCGACCGGGGCGAAATCACCGACAAGGGCTCGATCAACCAGCGGGCCGTGCGCAGCCATCGCCCCACTCTGGTCGAGGCGCTCTATGCCGAGCCGGCGGGCCCCGACATCATCCTCTGCCCCAAGAAAGGCGCCTGACCCATGAGCAAAGGCCTTCGCCTCTCCTTTGACGATGCCTGGCTGCTGGGCGGCGCGCGCACGCCCTTCGTCGACTATCGCGGCGCCTTTGCCGACATTTCTCCCATCGATCTGGGCATCAGCGCCGCCCGCGCCGCCATTGCCCGCACCGGCATCAATCCCGCCCATATCGGCCACACCATTGCCGGTTCCATGGCGCAGGCCTCGTTCGACGCCTATGTCACCCCGCGCCATATCGGGCTTTATGCCGGCGCGCCCATCGAGGCCCCGGCCCATCTGGTCCAGCGCATCTGCGGCACCGGGCTCGAAGTCATCGCCCAGGCCGCCGACAGCGTCTCGCTGGGCCGGGTCGAACTCACCCTCGCCGCCGGCTGCGAGTCGATGAGCCGTAATCCCATCGCCGCCTATACCCATCGCAATGGCTTCACCATGGGCAAGGTCGAGTTTAAGGACTTCCTCTGGGAGGCGCTTTACGACCCGGCGGGCTGCGTCAATATGGGCGACACCGCCGAGAACCTGGCGAAACAATACAGTATCTCACGCGAGCGCGTGGACCGCTTTGCCGAGCGCAGCTTCAACCGCGCCATCGCCGCCCGCGACGCCGGTATCCTTGCCGAGGAAATCGCGCCCGTCACAAACGAAACCTTCGAAATCGAGGGTATCGACAAACGCAGCCTCAAACTCCCGCGCGGCGTCGAGCGCGTCGATACCGACAGCCATATCCGCCCCTCAACCTATGACATTCTAGCAAAGCTGCGCCCCGCTTTCGGCGGCGTACAGACGGGCGGCAATTCCTCGGCCATTGTCGATGGCGCCGGTGCCGTGCTGGTCGCCTCGTCCGCCTATGCGAAAGCCCATAGCCACACGCCGCTGGCCCGCATTCTCGCCAGTGCCGCCGTCGGCGTGCCACCGCAGATCATGGGTATCGGCCCAGCGCCTGCCATCCGCGCCGTGCTCGAAACCACTGGGCTTAGCCTCGACCAGATCGGTCGCGTGGAAATCAACGAGGCCTTCGGCGCGCAGATTCTCGCCTGCGCCGATGAACTCGGGCTCGACGAGGACAAGCTCAACGTCAATGGGGGCGCCATCGCTATCGGCCACCCGCTCGGGGTGACCGGTATTCGCCTCGGCCTCACCCTGGCCCTCGAACTCAAACGCGCCAATATCCGCTACGGCGTCGCCTCCGCCTGCATTGGCGGCGGGCAGGGCATCGCTCTCCTCCTCGAAAACCCCGAGGCCGCATAATGGATATTTCCGGCAAGACCGTCTTCGTTACCGGCGCCGCCTCCGGGCTGGGCGCCGCGACCGCGCGGGCCCTTGTGGGGGCAGGAGCCCGCGCGGCCATTTTCGACCGCGACGCAGATAAGGGCGAAGCGGTCGCCAACGAACTCGGTGGCCAATTCTTCGCCGTCGACGTCTCCAGCGCCGAAAGCGCCGAGGCCGCCGTCAATGCCGCCGTCTCGGCACTTGGCGCGCCTTCCGTGCTGGTCAATTGCGCCGGCATCGGCACTGCCGCCCGCATTGTTGGCCGTGAAGGCCCCATGGCGCTCGATGCCTTTTCGCGCGTCATCAATGTCAATCTGGTCGGCAGCTTCAACATGCTGCGCCTCTGTGCCCATGCCATGTCGCTGGCCGAGCCCGACAGCAATGGCCAGCGCGGCGTCATCATCTCGACCGCCTCCGTCGCCGCCTATGACGGGCAGATCGGCCAGGCCGCCTATGCCGCATCCAAAGGCGGCATCGTCGCGCTCACCCTGCCCGCCGCCCGCGAACTCGCCCGCTTCGGTATTCGCGTCCTGACGATCGCACCGGGCCTCTTCCTCACCCCCCTTTTGGCAGAACTGCCACAGGACATTCAGGACACCCTCGCTTCGGCCATTCCCAATCCCGCCCGTCTCGGCAGGCCCGAAGAATTTGCCGCGCTCGTCCGTTCGATGGTGGAAAACGACTATCTCAACGGCGAAGTGGTCCGCCTCGACGGCGCCCTGCGCATGGCCGCGAAATAGGAGGCTTCATGTTCAGCCATACCACAAGGATCGAAATCCAGTTCGGTGACTGCGACCCGGCGGGCATCGTCTATTACCCCAATTATTTCCGCTTCTTCGACAACGCCACCGCCGCCATGCTCTCGGCGGCCTTTGCCATGCATAAGCGCAACTGGCTCGACCATTACGGCATTGCCGGCATTCCCATGGTCGATACCGGCGCCCGCTTCATCCGCCCATCGAGCTTCGGCGATCTGGTCGAAATCCGCTCGGAGATCACCGAACTGGGCCGCTCCAGCTTCGGGGTCAAACACACTTTACTCAAGGATGGCGAGCCGGCCATCGAGGCGCATGAAAAGCGCGTCTGGGTCGTGCGCAGCGAGGATGACGGCATTCGTTCCGCACCATTGCCCGATGACGTCCGCAATCTCCTTGGTGCCCAATGAGCGTCGCTTCAGAAAGACAAGCCATGGCCGACATGCTGACCATCGCCCACAAGGGCAATATCGCTCACCTGACGCTCAACCGTCCCGAAAAACGCAATGCGCTCAATGACGATCTCGTCGCCGCGCTCGATGCCTTCTTCTCCACCGTGCCCGATGGCATAAGGGCCGTCGTCATCTCCGGCGCCGGGGGCCATTTTTCCTCCGGCCTTGATCTGTCGCAACATGTCGCCCGACAGCCGCTCGACGTCATGGCTCATTCGCGCAACTGGCACCGCGTCATGGCGCAGGTGGCCCATTCGCCTATTCCGGTCATCGCCGCCATGAGCGGCGCCGTCATGGGCGGCGGGCTCGAATTCGCCGCTGCCTGCCATGTGCGCGTGGCCGAAGAAACCGTGCGCTTCCAGATGCCCGAAGGCCTGCGCGGTATTTTTGTCGGCGGCGGTGGCTCGGTGCGCATCGCGCGCCTCATCGGCCCGGACCGGCTGACCGAAATGATGCTGACCGGGCGGACTTATTCCGGCATCGAAGGCGAGCGGCTGGGCCTTGCCCACCATCTCGTGCCCGAGGGCGGCGCACTCGATAAAGCCTTCGAACTAGCCGAGCGGATTGCGAAAAATTCGCCCACCATCAATGGCTTCATCATTCAGGCCATTGCCCAGATCGGCTCCATGCCGCCCGAAGCCGGACTTTATGCCGAAAGCCTCACCGCCGCCCTGAGCCAGACCGGCCCCGACGCCGAAGAAGGCCTGCGCGCCTTTCTCGAAAAGCGCCCGCCCGTTTTCAGGTAATCCGGCCCAATAAAGCCATCAGCTTTTCGCGCGTCTTCTCCCCGCCCAGCCGCGCGGTCAGCTCCTGCTCCATCGCGTCATGGAGGCTCCGAGCATGGCTGAGAAACGCCGTGCCCTCACCCGTCAGATGCAGCGCATTGGCACGCTTATCGGCCGCAGAGGGCACGCGCTCGACCAGCCCGCGCTCTTCCAGCCCATGCACCAGCGTCACGAAATTGGCGCGCTTGATGCCCAGCACTTCGGCAATTTCGGTCTGCTTGCGACCCGGATTATCCCCGATCAGCACCAGAACCGAATATTCGGCCGGCCTGAGCTTGAGCGTATCGAAGACGCCGAGAAACTTCTGGAACACATTGAGCTGCGCCCGCCGCAAACGATAGCCGAGCGCCCCCGTAGCCGGACCGGTCTGCAGATCGTCGCTATCGTAATTGGGCAGTAGAGCAGCCATCGGCACCTGGA
>VFQU01000508.1_pt1 | contig 33804 bp, 33 predicted proteins | sample 3512311 | NCBI WGS metagenome assembly VFQU01 (sample SAMN10412377, study PRJNA504923) | tailings metagenome | isolation source: Relicate 3 Philex TSF3 active mining site | place: Philippines: Tuba, Benguet | collected 2017-08-29
GGCTTCTCGCATGTCGGCTGGGGCATGAATCCCGGCGCCCGCTGGATCTCCGGCGCGCTCTACGACAAGCGCGACATGCAGGCCGTCGAGTTTCGCGCGTGGGCCGGCAACTTCCTCTGGTCGACCGGCGCCAACCAGTATGCCGGGCGCTACACGCTCGGCCATTTCGATCTGCCGGTGCGCGGCTGCACCATCACGCTGGACGGTGCGCCGGTGGTGGTGGATGGCAAGCTCGTGCCGGACCTGGCCTGACGCACGGAATGCGGCGCATCGGCGATATCGCGGTGGAGGTGAGGGGGGCGGGGCCGACCCTGCTGTTTCTGCATGGGATCGGCGGCAATGCGCGCAACTGGGCTGCGCAACTCGATCACTTCGCCGATCGCTATCAGGCCGCCGCGTGGGACGCACGCGGCTACGGGATGAGCGGCGGGGCGGTGGAGCGGTTCGAGCAATTCGCCGATGATGCCGCGGCAGTCATCGACGCGCTTGGCGCGCCTGCGCATGTCGTCGGCCTGTCGATGGGCGGGCGGATCGCGATTGATCTTGCGCATCGCTACCCCGATCGCCTGCACAGCCTGACGCTGGCCAACACCAGCGCGGGCTCTGCCGAGACTGCCGCGCCAGACAAGGTCGCCGCTTTCCTCGCGCTGCGGTTGAAGCCACTGGTGGAGGAGGGGCTGACCCCTGCCGACATTGCCGAAAGCATCGTGGCCGGGATAGCGGGGCCGAGTATCTCTGCCGAAGCCCGCGAGGCGCTGCTCGACAGTCACCGGCGGTTGCACAAGGACGGCTACATCGCGGCGATGAAGGCGGTGACCGGGTTCACCGCCTTTCCCGATTTCGCCAAGGTGACAGTGCCGACGCTCGTGCTGACAGCAAGCGAAGACCGCGTCGCCCCGCCTGCACACGCGCACCTGATGGCCGAGCGCATTCCGGGTGCGCGCCTCGCCGAACTGCCCGGCGCGGGGCATATTTCCAATATCGAAGCGCCCGAGGCGTTCAACGCTGCGCTCGGCGAATTTCTGGATGGGCTGGCATGAAGGCGCTGTGCCTCACCCGGTATCCCGAAGGCGTTCCGCAGGCGAGCGACTTCGACTTGCGCGACTTGCCCGATCCGGTGCCGCAAGCGGGCGAGGTGCTGGTTGCGGTCACGCACCTTTCCATGGACCCGGTCCCGCGCCTCCGGATGCAGGCGAAGCCGCCGATGGGGCCCCCGATGCGGATCGGCGCTCCGGTCGAGGGGCGGGGCGTGGGACGGGTGCTGCAATCGCGCGATTCCGCCTTCGCGCCGGGCGATGTGGTGCTGGGCGAGCTGGGGTGGCAGAGCCGCGCCGTGCTTCCTGCCGCGCAGCTCCAGCGCGCCGAGGGCGGGCGGCCGCAGGATCATCTCAATGCGCTGGGCGCGACGGGTCTCGCTGCCTGGTTCGTGGTGGACAGCCTCGCGCCGAAGGCGGGCGAGACGCTGCTGGTTGCCCCTGCCGCAGGCGCGGTCGGCAGCCTTGTGTGCCAGATGGCGCGCGCCGCCGCGCCGGGTGTCCGGGTGGTGGGAACGGCGCTCGGCGATGGGCAGGCGCGCTTTCTTACAGGTCTGGGGGTAGAGCCGCTCGCACCCGATGCGCCTTGGCCGGGGCCGAGCGGGATCGACCTGTTCGTCGATGGCGTGGGCGGGGCGCTGCATGATCGGATGCTCACCAGCCTCAATCCCCGCGCGCGGGTGCTGCTGCTCGGTTTCGTCTCGGCCTATGGCGATGATGGCCCGCCTCGCTATGGTAACGCCGCTGCCGTGCTGATGAAGCGCGCGCGGATGGAGGGGTTTCTGCTCGCGGATCACATGCCCCGCGCTGCCGAAGCGCGCGCGGCGATTGCCCGATTGCTGGCCGAAGGCAGCCTGACGCCGACCGAAACGGTTCACCATGGCCTCGCTAGCGCCGCCACCGCCTTTGCCGGATTGTTCGCAGACAGCCCGCCGGGCAAGCAGATAGTCGAACTGGAGAATGACGCATGAGCGATGCTGACTGGATGAACCCAGGCCCCGAGTTGCCCCAGACGATGCGTGCAGCGCTGCTTTCGGGCTATGGCGCGCCCGAAGTGCTCAAGATCGCCGATGTGCCGCTGCCCGCCTACGCGCCGCACAATGAAGTGCTGATTGAGGTGAAGGCCGCCGGGCTCAATCCGTTCGAGGCCAAGGTGCGGCGCGGCTGGCTGGCGGGGCTGTTTCCGCTCGCGCTACCCCATGTGCTTGGCACTGATGTGGCAGGCGTGGTGGTGCGCAAGGGTTTCGACGTATCGGAGCTGGAGGTGGGCGATACGGTCTATGGCCTGCTCGATCCGATGAAGCAGGGCACCTACGCGGGATATGTCTCGGCGCCCAGTTATCTGGTGCGGCGGATGCCGACCAATCTCGATTTTGCCGAGGCGGCGGCGGTGCCGATGGCGGCGTGCACGGCGTGGTATGGCCTTGTCACGATGGCCGGGATCGGGCCGGGCAGCCGGGTGCTGGTGCAGGCGGCATCGGGCGGGGTCGGTGCCTTTGCGGTGCAGATCGCCAAGGCGCATGGCGCTTGGGTGGCGGCGACCTGTTCGCAGGCTAATCGCGCATATGTTGAGGGACTCGGCGCGGATCTGGTGATCGATTACGCCTCACAGAACCTCTCCGAAGCGGTCGGCAATCTCGACGTCGTGCTGAATTCGGTCGGCGGCGAGACCGCGCTGGAAAGCTACCGGGTGCTTAAGCCCGGTGGGCAATTGCTGATCGTGCTGCGCGGCGACATGGTGGAGCTGAAAGCGCGCCACGCGATGATGGCGCAATATGGCGTCACCACCCGCGAGATCGCCTTTTCCGCTCAGCCCGACATCCTCGATGCGCTGCGCCCTCTGTTCGAGGCGGGTCAGATCCGGGTGACAGTCGAAGAGCGCATCGCGCTGGAGGATGTGGTCGAGGCGCATCGCCGGCTCGACGAAGGCCATCGGCGCGGCAAGCTGGTGCTTGAGATCGGGCAGGGTGCATGATCGCGGCCCGCATAGCAGCCGGAGGCACGCCATGTCAGCGCGGGCCAGTCACCTGCTGACGCATCTGTCCCAACCCGGAGATTGCGGTTTCGACGATATCGCCCGCAGCAAGCCAGCGCGGCGGCACCATGCCTGCGCCCGATCCGCTGGGCGATCCGGTTGCGATCACATCGCCGGGGCCGAGCGGGAAATAGCGCGCGGCGTGGTGCACCAGATCGACTGGGGCGATGTGCATGTCGCTAGTGGCAGCATCCTGCCTGCGCTCGCCGCCCACCCGGCATGTGATCCGCAGTTGGCCCGCCTCGGCAATGCTGACGCTGGCGGTGGTCGTCAGCCAGGGGCCGATCGGGGCCATGCCCGGCCCGCCCTTGGCGATAGCGAGCGTTTCCGGGCGGGCCAGATCGCGCAAGGTGTAGTCCTGCACGATCACCCAGCCGACAATCGCGGCGGAGGCCTCGGCGCGGGTGCAATGGAACAGGTCGCGGCCGATCACGATGCCAAGCTCCGCTTCGTAATCGAGTTGCGCCGAGGCTGGGTGCAGCGGCAGCGTCCCGAACGGCGGTGCGATGCTGCGCGGATGTTTCAGGAACAGCGGCGGCGTTTCGGGCAGGGCCTTGCCTTGCTCGGCAGCGTGGGCGCGGTAGTTGAGGCCCACCCCGATGATGCTGCGCGGCTCCACTGGGGGCAGCAGCAGCGCCGGATCAACGGCTTCGTCAGGCGCGCCGATCGCCGCCAGTTGTGCGAGGGTTTCGGGGCCAAGCCAGTTTCCGCTGTCCGCAGGGATACCGCTGCGCCGCCAGCTGTGGCCATCGGCGGCGACCACTGCCAGTTCGGCGCCGCGCGCCGTTCGCAATCTTGCTATGCGCATGGGGGCCTCGTAACCCTGTTGCGCCGATCCATCCCGAGGAGCCGTTGATGCTGGAATCCCGCCGTCTGCGTCATTTTCTGGCGGTCTATGAGCTTGGTTCGATTGGCCGCGCCTGCGAAAAGCTGCTGCTGACCCAGCCCGCCCTGTCGAAATCGATCCGACAGCTTGAGGATGAGCTTGGCGTGCGCCTGTTTGATCGCACTCCTATGGGGGTGGTGCCGACAGTATTCGGCAATGCGCTGGCGCTTCATGCCAAGTCGATCGAGGCGCAGTTCCGCAATGCCGAAGCGCAGATATCGAGTCTCAAGGGCAAGGCGCAGGGGCACGTCACGGTCGGCATCGGGCCGTCGGTGGCGCGCAACATCATGCCCGCGGCCACCCGCACCTTGCACGCGATCCAGCCCGACATTGCGCTGACTGTGGTGGAAGGGCTGGTCGATGACCTGCTGCCGCGCCTGCGCCGGGGGGAGATCGACGTGATCGTGGGTTCGTGGCCTGCGATCAGCGATCCGATGTTCACCACCGAAAACGTGCTGAACGACCGGCTTGAAGTGATCGCGCGGGCCGATCATCCGCTGGCGGGCCGTCCGGTGCTGCGCAGCGAGCTGGTAAACTTCCCCTGGGCCCTGCCTCCTGCCTCGCAGAAGTGGCGGCAGTCGCTTGATGAATTGTTTCTCGAACGCGGGCTTGAACCGCCCAAGCCCAAGGTCGTCTCGAATTCGGCCGGCTATCTTGAAGCGCTGATCCGCTCGTCCGATTTCCTCTCGTTCCTGCCGCGCCAGTTGCTCGACCTCGAAGCCGATGATGGCCTCACCATGCTCGATGTCGAGATGCAGCAGCTCGAACCGGAAATTTCGATGAGCTTCCGCGAACGCGCCCTGCTTGATGCCTCGATCAGCGAAGTGGTGCAGGTGCTGCGCAGCATCGGCGCGGATTTCGCGGCCTGATCGCCCGCTACGCTCCACCGGTCAGCGCCTGCGCGATGCCGAGCTGAAGCACATCGCGCGTGAAGTCGCACGACCAGCCGATCCACGCATCCTTGAGGTAATGCCCCGCGTCGTATTCGGTCGTGACGCCGTAGCCACCCAGTACCTGCACAGCGAGCTCGGCATTGCGGATCGCCATGTCCACCGCAGTCGTCTTGGCCATGGGGGCGAGCAACATGGCGGCGCGCATCGGATCGGTTTCGCACGCTGCCGCCGCCTGCCAGACGTGGAGGCGCGCGGTTTCGACATTAATCGCCATTTCCGCCAGCCTCATCGCCACGTTGGGATGCTGCATGATCGGCTTGCCAATCGACTTGCGCTGCGAGGCGTAATCCCTGGCGTGTTCGAAAGCGGCGCGGGCGAGGCCGACGAAACAGGCGGCAAGCCCGATCGGCATTTCCGGCACCATGCCGAAGGTCATCGCCGCCCCGCCGCGCTGGCCGATGAGCGCATCGGCAGGCAGGCGCACATCATCAAGCACCAGCTCGGCATGAGTGGTGAGCGGCCAGCCGATCAGCTTGGTTTTCTTGCCGACAGTCAGCCCGGGCGTTCCCGCAGGCACCAGGAAGATCGAAAGGCCGGTGAACACCGGCTGCGCAGGATCGGTGCGCGCGATGATGAAATAGGCATCGGCCGCCCCTGCATTGGTGATGAAGGCCGATTTGCGGCCCGACAGCACCCAGCCGCCATCTGCGCCTTCACGCGCGGCGAGTTTCGGCCCGAAGGCCGGGTCGGGACCGGCCATCATCAGTTCCGATCCCGCCACATCGGGTTCTGACTGCGCGCCTGCCAGCACCATCGCAGGCGTTTCGGCAAAGCGCCGGACGAAAGCCTCACCCGAGGCACTGCCTGCGCGCATCGCCATCAGCGGCATGCAGGCCGTGAGCGCGAAATAGTCCGAAGCGATACCGACATCGGCGGCGCCCAGTTCTTCCAGCAGCAGCGCTGCATCAAGGCAGGTGCCGCCCATTCCGCCCATGTCCTGCGGCACGAACAAGCGGGTGAAGCCGAGTTCAGCCCCGGCTTCGAACACCGGCTTGACGAGCGGCCAGGGATTGCCGGGCGCGCCTTCGTGCCGCACACGCTGCGCCAATGGCCGGATGTGGCGCTGCGCAAATCCGCGCGCAGTTTCGATCAGCTGCTGCTGTTCTGGGGTCGGGGTAAAGCCGATCATCGCATTGCCTCCTGATGGCGCGATGTTGGTGGCCTTCCCGCCTGCGGCCAAGCGCATTTCGGCGGCGGCTCCCATAAGAATTGGTTGGGTGGCTTTGCCGCCTTTCTATTCCTGCCTGGCTTGTTGGCACGATTAGCTTCCAGCCCGTGACACAGAGCAGCGACAGCTTCGTTTTCGACCACTTGCCTGATCCGGGCAGGTGGCCGCAGTTCCGGTTCGATCTGCCCGAACTGGCCTATCCTGAACGCATCAACGCCGCATGCGAGCTGATTGACCGCGCGGTCGATCTGGGCGAGGGCGCGCGGCTTGCCGTGGTCAACGATGCCGGGGCGTGGACATATGCCGACCTGAAGGCGCTGTCCGATCGGATCGCACAGGTGCTGGTGGAGGAAGGCAGGCTTGTCCCCGGCAACCGGGTGCTGCTGCGCGGGCCCAACACCTATACCCTGATCGCCTGCTGGCTGGCGGTGCTGAAGGCGGGCGGAGTGGTGGTCACCACCATGCCGATGCTGCGCGCAGGTGAGCTTGCGCCCATTCTGGCCAAGGGCCGCATCAGCCATGCGCTGGTTGACAGCCGCACGCTGGCGGACTGGCGCGAGGCGGCAAGCGGTTCGGACGAGCTGCGCTGGACCGCGACTTTCGATGGGGACGCCGGAAGTGGTGCGCTCGAAGCGCTGGCGGCGACCAAGCCCGGCGGGTTTGTGCCGCACCTCGGACACTGCGAAGACCCGGCCATCATCGCCTTTACTTCGGGCACCACCGGCACCCCCAAGGGCTGCGTGCATGATAACCGTGCGCTGCTCGCACCGACCGATACCTTCGCGCGCCATGTGCTCAAGCCCGCGGCGGGCCTTCGCTGGTGCGGATCGCCGCCTGTCGCCTTCACTTTCGGCCTTGGCGCGCTGGTGCTGTTCCCGTTTCGCTTTCTTGGCACAGCGGTGACGCTGGAAAACGGCAGCCCGGCCAACCTGCTGGCCGCCATCGGCAAGCACAGCGTCAACATGCTGTTTACTGCGCCCACCGCCTACAAGGCGATGCTGGGGATGCTGGAAGACGCGGACCTTTCGAGCCTCAAGACCTGCGTATCGGCGGGTGAACACCTGCCCCCGGCGGTCTTCGCGGCGTGGGAGGCGGCGACCGGTCACCGGCTGGTGAACGGGATCGGCGCGACCGAGATGATGCACATCTTCATCTCGGCCGCGGGCGATGACATCCGCCAAGGCGCGACCGGCAAGGTCGTGCCCGGTTACGAAGCCTGCGTGATCGACGCCGAGGGGCGCGAGCGGCACGAGGGCGAGGGGCGGTTGGCGGTGCGCGGGCCGACCGGATGCCGCTATCTCGACGATCCGCGCCAGGCGAACTACGTGCAGAACGGCTGGAACCTTACCGGCGATACCTACCGGATCGACACAGATGGTTACTTCCATTACGTCGCGCGCTCGGACGACATGATCGTCTCCTCCGGCTACAACATCGCCGCGCCTGAAGTCGAAAACGCGCTGCTGATGCACGATGACGTCGCCGAATGCGCCGTAGTGGGCGCGCCCGATGCAGACCGGGGCATGATCGTAAAGGCCTACGTCGTGCCCGCGAATGGAGAGGGCGGCCCGGCGCTGGCGCGGGCCTTGCAGGATCATGTCAAGGCCACCATTGCGCCTTACAAATATCCGCGCGCGGTGGAATTCGTGCCCGCGCTTCCCAAGACCCTGACCGGCAAGGTGCAGCGGTTCCGGCTGCGAGAGGAGCGTGCATGACGGGCGATGATGCAGAAGGCGTGCGGCAGGCGATCTATCGCTATGCGCGCGGGGTTGATCGGCTCGATCCGGCGCTGATTGGGGCGGCGTTCTGGCCCGATGCACGGGTGACGCTGGGCACCATCTATGATGGCGGGCCGGAAGGCTTTGTGGAGGTTGCCATGGGCTTCATGGGCATGTTCGCGGCAACCCGCCATGATGTCGGCAATATCGTGTTGGCACCCGATGGCGAGAGCATGGGATACGAGGCCTATGTCCGCACCTGGCACTGGCAGGAGGCATCAGGAACCGAGCTTGAGGTGCTGGGCCGCTATATCGGCCGCGCGGAAAAGCGCGATGGCGAATGGCGGCTTGCCGAGCATGGCGAGCTGATGGATTGGGGGGCCGAGCGTCTCGTCGATGCGGCCTGGTTCAAGGGCAATGGCGAGTTGGAAAAAGGCCAGCGCAGCCGCGCAGACGGCTCCTACAAGTGGCTGCCCGCGCGAGGGTAAACCCAGGCGCGGGCGCCGATCCGATCAATCAGCGGTTCGCTCGCCAAACCACATCCGCCGCGCCGTCCCGTCTCGCTTGATCATGTGATAAAGCGCGCCGACAAAGTGCAGCGCGATCAGCGCCAGCAGCACATTGGCGAACAATTGGTGCCCGGCATGGGGCGCGATCGCCGACCAGTCTTCAGGCAGGCTCACCGGCTTGCCTTCCAGCAGCGGGAACAGGCCCGCGAGCTGCGCCATGCCCAGCCCTGTCACCGCCATCGCCAGCGATGCGAGATAAAGCCCGGCATGGCTGATCGCCGCTAGCCATCGCAGCGGGCCGCTGGCATGGGCAGGGCCGGGGCGCTTGGTCGCAACGCGCGTCACCACCCGCCCCACCAGCAAGAGCAGGATGGTCAGCCCCCCCAGCATGTGCAGGCGCAGCACCGCGAGCTTTTGCGGATCGTTATCGGAAAGGCTCTCAAGCAGCAGCTTGCCGCCTGCCAGATTGCCGATGATCAAAAGCGCGATCAGCCAGTGCAGCGCGACCAGCAGCGGGTGGTAACGGGAAACAGCAGCGCGCATCAGAACCTCATGTTGAATTCAACGCCCCATTCCGCGGGGCGACCAATGCCGCCAAACGCGACGCCGTTGCCGCTACGCGAATCCTGCGCATTGGTCAGGAATTCGGTATCAGTCACGTTGGTGCCGAACACGGCGATATCAAAGCGATCATCGGGCAATTGCCAGGTCGCGCGCAGATTGAGCAGGCCAAAACCGGGCTGGCGTTCGAGCGGATCGTTCTCCAACTGGTATGACACCTGGCTGCGATAGGTCCAGTCCCCGCGCACGCGCAATTCGCCGAGGTTGTTCATCGGCAGACGATACTCGCCCGAGATCGTGTAGGTCCATTCCGGGGTCAGCGGCAGCGGCGTGTCGAGCGTGATCCCGGCGACCTGCGGCGACAAGGTGCGATAGCCAGCGTCAAGATGGCCCAGCGTGCCGCGCAGCGCAAAGCGTTCGGAGATATTGGCATCGACTTCCAGCTCGAAGCCACGGATCCGGCTGTCGCCCGCATTGCGCGTTTCGAACAGGCCGGAAATCGCCGTGAACACCAGCAATTGCTGATTGCGGTAATCGGACTGGAATACCGCCGCGTTGACTCGTAGCAGGCGATCAAAGAAATCGGCCTTCACACCCACTTCGTAAGTGCGTGCTTCTTCGGGATCATAGGAGATGATCTGCTGGCTCGACGGGCGGCCGTTGAACCCGCCCGATTTGAAGCCCTCGGCGAAGCTGGCATAGACACGCACCCGGTCTGCGACCTGAAAATTCACGCCGATCCTTGGTGTGAAAGCGCTGAAAGTCTCCGCCACCTGGGTGAAAGGCAAGGCAACGCGGATCTGCCCCGGCGGTGGGATCGCGATGGGGGGGAGCGCAGTTGGCACGGCTTCACGGTTGTCGAGAGTCGAATCATTGGACTGGCGCTTGGTCTCGCTGGTCCAGCGCAGGCCGCCGAACACGTTGATCCAGCTGTTGATGTCCCAGCTCAACTCGCCGAACCCGGCGACCGATTCCACATCCAGCCAGATATTGTTACGCGAGCGCAGGCAGCGATTAACCAGCCTCGGCTGATTGGTGCCGGTGCACAGCGTGATGTTGTTGAAGCCGTCCTCGGCGAAGTAATAGCCGCCCAGCAAATAGGTCAGATTGCCGACCTGGCCCGAGAGCTGAAGTTCCTGGCTAATCTGCTGCTGGCGCAGCACGCTGGCATTGTCATACATGACAAAGCCGGTGCCATCGAAATCGACGAAACTGTCCTCGTCGAACTTGCGCCAGGCGCTGATCCATTTCAGCGTTGCGCCGCCGAGATCGCCGGTGACTGTCAGGCTCACCCCACCGGTATCGATGTCGAGCTGGTTAGGCACGGATGCGAAGTTGGCAAACCGGTTGGCGGAGCGATCATTGCCCACTCCGGCAGGGAAGGGCACGCCGGTGGGCGAGATGCCCGGCAGGAAGAACGGCCCCCCCAACTGCGGCGGGCGCGGCACGATCAGGCCTGCCTGCGGGTTGAAGCCAAGCAGCACCTGATGCGAGGGCGAATTGCGCGCCCGCAGGTAATCGGCCTGAAGCAGGAAACTGATGCTGTCGCTCGGTTCGAACAGCACTTTCACCCGCCCGCCGATTTCCGCCACATCGCCGAAGGTGTCGCCGGTGTAGACATTGCGTCCCCAGCCTTCCTGATTGCGCGTGAAGCCGGTTGCGCGCACGGCGGCGTTATCGGCCAGCGGAATGTTGAAGGCCGCCGAAAGATCATAGCGATTGCGCGATCCGGTGACGCCGCGCACCCGCACCGAGGTATCGTTGAAATCGGGATTTTTGGTCACGAGGCTGATCGCCCCGCCGATGGTATTGCGCCCGAACAGCGTGCCCTGCGGGCCGCGCAGCACTTCAAGCCGCTCCAGATCGAGCAGATCGACCGACGATGCCTGAAGCCGCGCGATATAAACGTCATCGACATAGACCCCGACGCCGGGATCAAGCGCGATGGAATTATCAAGCTGCCCGACGCCGCGAATGAAGAACCCGCCGAAATTGCCGCCCGTCGGCCCGGTGGTGGTGGCGACGTTGGGGGCAAAGGCGATCGCATCATTGACGTTGCGCACCGAGCGCGTTTCCAGCGCTTCGCCCGACAGGGCCGTAATCGAAATCGGCACGTCCTGGATGTTCTGCGCACGGCGCTGCGCGGTAACGATGATTTCCTTGTCGTCGGCCGCGGGCGGCTCGGTGTCATCTGCCAGCGCCGGCGACATGCACGTGCCTGCCAACAGGCCGGCTGCAAGAATCCTCAGTGCCACACTCGTCTCCCTCGATATGGTTTGGTCCGGCAACTACCCATCTGCCGGGCCGCAGATCGCGCATCGCTCCCCAGAGACACGCCCGATCCGTCATTGCCCCTTTCCCGCGGCGAGCCGCAGGAGGCATGCGGCGATGATTGTCACGGGATTGCCATCTCGCCCTTACGAAATCGCGGGCAAGGGGCATAAACTCTGGTTGTGGCTAGATGCTCTGGAACCGGATGCTGATCTTCGCCGACCCGGCGATGGTGAACCGGGCGGGCTTGAAGCGCGGCGGGCCGTTCAGTTTGGGATTGTTCGACATTCCCACCACTTCAAGCGGCAGGCCCAGAAAATTGCTGTCGAGCTTGCCGTTGTTGTTGGCATCGTGAAACGCGGAGATGGCGTAAGCTCCCGCCGCCACATTTTCGAAGCGTGCCGAGGTCGCATTGGCAGGCACCACGATCCGCTTCACCGCCTTGCCGCTCTCGCAATCGGGGAAACCGTCCTCACCGGACCACAGACACAGCACGATCGAGCCGGTGGCCTTCTTGACTCCTTGCAGCGTGATGGTGACATCATCGGCGTGGGCAGGGGTTGCCAAACCGCAGGCGATCAGCGCGGCGAACAGATATCGCATTGTCCGGATCCTTCACTTGCTCGATTGCAAAAACGAAGGGAGGCCATAATTGGCGCCTGTTCGGATGGCGCCATAAAAACCCCCCTTCCCGACGTCACAAGATTTCATGTGAAGGCGCGCAGGCTGGTCACGTTTTCGCGCGCGGTAAGCGCTCCCGCAGCGGCTCGACGTATCAGGCTGACGAAAAACGGCACGGGAATTCGAGACGATCGCGAAAATCCCGTTCTTCAAATGCCCTGAAGGGACTGGTGCGGTCGAGAAGACTCGAACTTCCACGGGCTTTCGCCCACAACGACCTCAACGTTGCGCGTCTACCAGTTCCGCCACGACCGCACTCGGGTTTCTCGGAGCGGCCAGATGCCAAAGCCCCGCGGTAGGAGCGCGCCCCTAGCAAGGGCTCAAGGCATGTGCAAGCGGTTTGAAGCGGGATTTGTGAGGCGCGCTTGCCCGCCACGCCGGGTTGGGCTTAGCGCGGCGCCCAGCCGATTTCGGCAAACACCGCAGCAGGCGGAATATCCGCGATCGCTTCGGTCACAACCAGGCTTTCGCCGGGGGCAAGTTCGGCCTTGGCCGGCGTAACCACCCAATTGGCCACCTGCCGGTCGCGTTCGTCTCGGAAGACAATCAGAAGGTTGGGAACAGCCATCGTCTCGCGCGCGGAATTGCTGATGGTGCCGCGCATCCGGTAAATTGCCTCGCCGCTTTCCAGCGTCTCCCGGCGGTTCTGTTCCGGGGGGAAATTGAGTTCGAGCCCCGGTTGACCCATCCCGAATGTCGGCCGGGCAAACGGCGCCCAATCGGGCAGGCCGTAGTAATTGGCGGCGATGATCGTGCCCGTTGCCAAGGCGGCGAAGATCGCGGCGGCGATGGTCCACATCTTGGCCGCATTGCGTCGCCGGGTGAACGGGGCGTTGTAGCCGAACTGGGCGTCTTCATCGTCGTCGCCCGCCTCGGGATCGTCATAGACCGGTGCGGCAACCCGCTCGTCCTCGCGCTCATCGGCGATGGGCGGCGCATCGGCCATCGCGGCCTTGCTGCGACCCTGACGCAGCGCGCGCACCGCAATAGCGGCGATGGCATCTGCATCCTCCGCCGGCGTTTCAGGCGGCTTCACATCCTCGCTGCGCCAGTAACTGATCGAAGGCTCCGGCGCTTCGGCAGGCGCGATTTCGCGGCGTTCCTCCGCTGGGACGGTTGCCTGCGGTTCCGGTTCGGGCTCCGGTTCCCTAATGGACTCGGGTGCGGGCTTGGGTGATGGCGGCGGCGCGGCCAGCGCCTCCGGCATCGCGGGCGCGAGACCCGCAGTAGCCTCAATCGCTTCGGGCGGCTCCTGAAACCAGCTATGCTTGCACTTGGCGCAGCGCACTGTGCGCCCTTCGGCGCCGATGGCGGTATCGGGCACTGCGTAGCGTGTTCCGCAAGCGGGGCAGGCGATGATCATTGCCGCTCTTGCATGATACCTCGTTCCGTCCGAGACAAGGGTGAGGGCGCTGCCAGGGGCCAAATCCGTGCGTTTTTCCACACTGGTCGCATCGCAAGCTGCCCAAGGGCGCTTGCGGTGGGCGCAAACTTCGCCCAATTCCGCAAGCGTGATGGGGCAGACGGATGATCGAGCGGCCGGACGAAATCGTGAGCTTCGACAATGTCGGCCTGCGCTATGGCAGCGATCCCGAAGTGCTGAGCAATATCAGCTTCACGCTGTTTCCGGGCAGTTTCTATTTCCTCACCGGGGCCAGCGGCGCGGGCAAGACCAGTCTGCTCAAGCTGCTTTATCTCGCGCAGCGACCCTCGCGCGGGGCAATCCGGATGTTCGGGCAGGATCTCATCACCATGCCGCGCGCGCGCCTGCCAATGGTGCGGCGGCAACTCGGCGTTGTGTTCCAGAACTTCCGGCTGGTGCCGCACCTTTCAGCCTTCGATAACGTCGCGCTGCCGCTGCGCCTGTCGGGCGCGAGCGAGGCCAAGGTGATGAAATCGGTCACCGACATGCTCGAATGGGTTGGCCTTGCCCATCGCGGCCACGCGATCCCGGCGACGCTTTCAGGCGGCGAGCAGCAGCGCGTCGCCATCGCGCGCGCGGTGATCGCAAGGCCGCGTATGCTGATCGCCGACGAGCCGACCGGCAATGTCGATCCCGAAATGGCCCTGAAGCTGCTGCGCCTGTTCGAAGCGCTCAACCACCGCGTCGGCACGACGGTGGTGGTGGCGACGCATGATGTGCACCTTTTGAAGAAAGTGCCGGATTCGCTGATTATGCGGCTGAACAAGGGCCAGTTGTCGGACCCCACCGGCGCGCTGCGCTATCCGCCGCGCCCGGCGCCCACGGCGACGCGCACCATTCTGGAGCGCGGGGGATGAGCATGGGCGATGTCCCCGTGATCGCGCAGGAGGACGCTCCGCCCGCCCCGCGCGCCGTGCCGCGTGGTTCGGGAGCCTTGCTGCCCCAGCCGCGCCTTGCCGGGCCGATGCCGTGGGTGATCGCGATCCTGATCGCACTGGTGCTGATTGCGGCCGCGGGCGGCCTTGCCCTGCGCAACCTGGCCAGCGCCTCGCGTGCAGATCTGGCGGCCGCCATCAGCGTGCAGGTGATCGAGCCTGACGCCGCGTTGCGCGCGGCGCGAGCGCGCGAAGTGGCCGCTTTGCTGGCCGAAGTGCCGCTGGTGCAATCGGTGCGGGTGGTGCCCGAGGCTGAACTGGCCGCGCTGCTCGAACCCTGGCTTGGCGCGGGCGCGGCGGCCGAGGATGTGCCGATCCCCGCGCTCATTGATGTCGAGTTGACCCGCCGCGCGGCACCTGCCGAACTGGCCGAGATCACCGCCGTGATCGAAGCGGCGGGCGGCACGCGCCGGGGCCTGCGCGTCGATGCGCAAAGCGAATGGCTGCGCCCGGTCCATGAGGCGCTGAGGGCGCTGCAATATCTTGCGCTTGCGCTGATCGCGCTGGTGGCCCTTGCCACGATGGCCGCGGTGTGGCTGGCGGCGCGCAATGCCTTTGCGACCCACCGCGAGACTGTCGAGATCGTGCACCTCTTGGGCGGCACCCAAAATCAGATCACGGGCATCTTTACCCGCGTCGTTCTTGGCGAGGCGGTGTTCGGCGCTGTGCTCGGCACGATGCTGGGCGGGGCGGCGGTGTGGCTGCTGGGCCAGCAATTCGCCGCGCTCGGCAGCGGGCTGGTGGCGGGCGGAGGATTTGCCGCTACGGATTGGCTGGCGCTCGCCGCAGTGCCGCTGGCGGGCGTGCTGCTGGCGCTGGTAACCGCGCGGATAACCATTGCGCTGGCCCTTAAAGCCATGCTCTAGGCGCGGCAATGTTCGCGCGCGCTTTTGCTTTGGTATTTCTCGGCTGGGCCATGGGTTTCCTGTGGTTCGTGCTCGCGCTGCCGGGCCCTGCGGCAGATGCGGCGCGCAGCGATGCGGTGATCGTCCCCACAGGCGGCGCGGGGCGCATCGCGCGCGGGCTTGCAGTGCTTGATGCAGGCCTTGCCCAAAAACTGCTGGTCAGCGGGGTCGATCCCGAGGTCAAGGCGGGTGAATTCGCCGCCGAATTCGATGTCGCACCCGAGCGCATGGCATGCTGCGTCACGCTTGGTTTCAGCGCAGTCGATACGCGCTCGAATGCTGCGGAAACTGCCAAGTGGGTGGCGCAGAACGACATCGGCTCGTTGCGGCTCGTTACCAGCGACTGGCACATGCGCCGCGCTGCGGGCGAGCTTGACCGCGCCCTGCCGCGTCATGTCGCCGTGATCCGCGATGCCGTGCCGACTGAGGGCAATTTCGCAGTCCTGCTGCTCGAATACAACAAGCTCATCGCCAGCCGTGTGGCGGGCCTTGCAGGCTATTGAGGCAGGCCGTGATCTTCCTGCGCAACCTTGCCTTTTATCCCCTCTTTTACGGGGTAAGCGCAGGTCTGGTGCTCGCCTCGCTGGTGGCAGTGTTGGCGCGCCGCGCCTGGCTGCGTCCGATTGTCGGCACCTGGGGGCGCTGGCACTTGTGGTGCGTGCGCCATGTGCTTGGCATTGCCGTGGTGCAGCAAGGCACCATTCCCGATGAACCCGTGCTGATCGCGATGAAGCATGAAAGCGTCTTCGAGGCGATCGATACGCCGCGCCTGTTCGCCTTCCCGGCGGTTTTTGCCAAGCAGGAGCTGTTCCGCATCCCCGGCTGGGGGTATTCGGCGCGGGTTTACGGGCTGGTGCCGGTGGCGCGCGATCAGGGCGCGCGCACCTTGCGAGCCATGATCGCGAGCGCGCGCGAGCGCATCGCGGCGGGCCGTCCGCTGGTGATATTTCCCGAAGGCACCCGCGTCGCCCACGGCGATACACCACCCTTGCAGGCTGGGTTTGCGGGGCTTTACAAGCTGCTGGGCTTGCCCGTGGTGCCCATCGCGGTCAACAGCGGACAGGCCTATCACCGCCTGCTGAAGCGCGCCGGGCAAATCACCTACAAGGTGGGCGAGACGATCCCCGCCGGCCTCCCGCGCGAGGAGATCGAGGCGCGGGTGCATCAGGCGATCAATGCGTTGAATACAATGCGTTGAATACGTAGCGCGGACGCCCCATTCGTCAGGCACCGACCGCCATGTTGTCGATCAGCCGCGTCGTTCCGATCCGCGCTGCCACCAGCAGGCGGGCGGGCCTTCCGCTGAGCGCGGTAAGCGGCGCGAGCGTTGCGGCATCGGCCAGCACCGCGTAATCGACGCTTGCAAAACCAGCGGCCAGCACATCGCCTTCAAGCTGCGCCAATGCGGTCGCCACGTCGCCGCCTGCCTCGATCGCCGCAATTGCGGCCCGCATGGCGCGCGGCAAACCCGCAGCCGCGGCGCGTTGATCGGGCGCGAGATAGCGGTTGCGGCTCGACATCGCCAGCCCATCAGCCTCGCGCACTGTGGCGACGCCGATAATATCGTTCACATGGGGAAAGGTGAGATCAAGATCGCGCGCCATGGTGCGGATGACGGCAAGTTGCTGGAAGTCCTTCTCGCCGAACAGCGCAATATCGGGCCGAACCTGGTTGAACAGTTTGAGCACCACTGTCGCCACCCCGTCGAAATGGCCGGGCCGGGCCGCTCCGCACAGGCCTTCGCTGACGCCCGCAACGCTGACAATCGTGGCAAAGCCTGCCGGATACATCACCTCGGGCACAGGCGCCCACAGCAGCGCGCAGCCTTCAGCCTCCAGCATCGCGGCATCTTGTGCAAGCTGGCGCGGATAGGCCGCAAGGTCCTCGTTCGGGCCGAACTGCTTCGGATTGACGAAGATCGAAGCAACTACATGATCGGCCATGTCGCGCGCGCGCCGCACCAGTGTGAGATGGCCTTGGTGCAGCGCGCCCATCGTAGGGACCAGCGCGATGCGGGCACCACCTTCCCCATCAGCGCCGCGCAATTGTCCCAAAGCGGTTCTCAACATCTCCAGCGACTTGACCGTTTGCACCGCTGCGTCTCCAAGGATAAAGCCTGCCAAGCCGCTCTAGCGGCCCGATGTCCCATTTCAAGCCGCCCGTTCCCGCCCGCCACGTGCTGTGGCAACAGTGATGGAAGCCCCTGCCACCATGCCTCCTGCCGCCCAGAACCATGGTAATCCGGGGACGAACATGGCAGCGAATACAGCAAAGCCTGTGCACAGCCACGCGCATCGCATTGTCTTCGCCAATGAAAAGGGCGGCACTGGCAAATCCACCACTGCGGTGCATGTTGCCGTTGCGCTTGCCTATCAGGGTGCACGGGTCGCCGCGCTCGATCTCGATCCGCGCCAGCGCACCACGCACCGCTACATTGAAAACCGCCTCGCGACCCTCGAAAAGCGGGGCCTCACCCTGCCGACCCCCTATTGCGAGGTGTTTCGCGGCGAGACCACTGGTGATCTGATCGGGGTGATCCGCCGGCTGGAAGCCAATTACGATGTCCTTGTGATCGATAATCCGGGGCGCGATGATCCCTTCGCCCGGCTTGCGGTGGAGCATGCCGATACGCTGGTCACGCCGATGAACGACAGCTTTGTCGATTTCGATCTGATCGGCCAGGTTGATGCGGAAACCTTCAAGGTGAAGAAGCTCTCCTTCTTTGCCGAGTTGATCTGGGAAGCGCGATTGAAGCGCAGCCGCATGACGATCGAACAGCGCCGCCCGGAAATGGATTGGGTGGTGGTGCGCAACCGCACCGGGCATGTCGAGGCGCGCAACATGGCGCGCCTCCACAAGGCGCTTACCGAAATGTCGAAACGGGTGGGTTTCCGCGTCACGCACGGGCTGTCCGAACGCGTGATCTATCGCGAGCTGTTTCCCTCGGGCCTGACCTTGCTCGACAAGGGTCATCTCGGCGAACTGGGCACCAGCCATCTGGTGGCGCGGCAGGAATTGCGCGCACTGGTAAAAGCGCTCGGCCTGCCGGAGATGGCGCGCGAACCGTCCGCACGTCAGGTCGCGTGATGCTGCTGCGCATCGCCATTCTGCTGCTATTGGGCTGCGTTCTGTTCCGCTGGGCTTTTGGCGAATGGCCATGGGCCAATCTTCTGGGGTCCGGCGGCGCGGCGCGGCGTGAGGCTTTGGGCAAGGCCCGCGCGCTTCTGGGTGTGCCAAGCGATGCCAGCCGCGAGGATATCATCGCGGCGCACCGCCGCCTTGCAGCGCTCGTGCATCCGGATCGTGGCGGCAGCAATGATGCCCTGCGCGAAGCCAATGCGGCGCGCGATCTGCTGCTGGGGGAGATGGCGCCCATCATCGAGCCGGAATAGAACTATCTCGGGATTGACACATTAAGGGGCCAGTCGCAGGTCACCTCCCGCGCGCGTTTCGCGGTGCATTGAGACCTTCAGGAGCCTGACCCCGATGAACCACATCTTTGATCCCACCATCCTGCGCGAATATGACATTCGCGGCGTGATCGGCGAGACGCTGGGTGCGCAGGATGCTCGCGCGATCGGGCGCGCTTTCGGCACCCTGCTGTCGCGCGCGGGCGGCACAACAGTGGCGGTGGGTTATGATGGGCGGGTCTCATCGCCCATGCTCGAACACGCGCTGGTTGAAGGGCTTACCGCCAGTGGGTGCGACGTGGTGCGGATCGGGATGGGAGCGACCCCGATGCTCTATTACGCCGAGGCCTCAAGCGAAAAGGTGGATGGCGGCATTCAGATAACTGGCAGCCACAATCCCCCCAATTACAATGGCTTCAAGATGGTATTTCAGGGGCGTCCGTTCTTCGGCGCCGATATCCAGCGGCTTGGTGAACTGGCCGCTGCCGGTGACTTCGCGGGCGGCACGGGCCGCGTCACGGCCCGCGACATTCTGGGCGAGTATGTCGAGCGCCTGCTCGAAGGGCTCATCGGAGTGGACATGGCAGCTCTTGCCAGTCTCAAGGTCGGCTGGGATGCCGGCAACGGCGCGGCCGGCCCCGCTCTGGAAGCGCTCGCCAAGCGGCTGCCGGGAGAGCATCATCTGCTGTTTACCGACGTTGATGGACATTTTCCCAACCACCATCCTGATCCGACTGTGGAGGCCAATCTCACCGATCTGCGTGCGCTTGTCGCGACGAAGAACCTCGATTTCGGAGTGGCTTTCGATGGCGATGGCGACCGGATCGGCGCGATCGACGGCACCGGCCGTGTGATCTGGGGCGATCAATTGCTGATGATCTATGCCGAAGATGTCCTCAAAACCCGCCCGAATGCGACGATTATCGCCGATGTGAAGGCAAGCCGCGCGTTGTTTGACCGGGTGGAGGAACTGGGCGGCCAGCCCTTGATGTGGAAAACCGGCCACTCGCTGATCAAGTCCAAAATGAAGGAAACAGGCGCGCCGCTCGCTGGAGAGATGAGCGGGCACGTGTTTTTTGCCGATGATTACTACGGCTTTGACGATGCGCTTTATGCAGGCGTGCGGCTGCTGGCAGCGTCCGCGCGGCTCGGCAAATCGGTGACCGAAATGCGCGCGGCTGTGCCGCCCATGCTCAACACGCCCGAAATGCGTTTTCAGGTGGATGAGGCCCGCAAGTTTGCTGCCATGGCCGAAATCACCGCGCGCCTTACCACTGCGCCGGGGCTTGAGGTGGAAAGCGTCAACGCGACCGATGGGGTGCGGGTGAATACGGCGGATGGCTGGTGGCTGCTGCGCGCCTCGAACACGCAGGATGTGCTGGTCGCGCGCGCGGAAAGCGACACCGAAGCGGGCCTTGCGCGCTTGATCGCACAGATCGATGCGCAGCTTGCAGCCTCTGGCCTGACACGCGGGGAAACCGTCGGGCATTGATCTGCACGAGCACGCGCGCCATGTGGACAGCGTGACCCCGCCTGATCTCCCGCCCGAAATCGCTGACTGGTTTACTCAGCGCAGCTGGCGGGTGCGGCGGCATCAGCGCGAAATGCTCGCCAAGGCGCGGGAAGGCCGCCACGCCCTGCTGGTGGCGGATACTGGCGCGGGCAAGACGCTCGCCGGGTTTCTGCCCACGCTGTGCGACTTCGCCGGAGACGCGGTGCCGCCCGATGGGCTCCACACGCTCTATGTTTCGCCGCTGAAAGCGCTGGCGCAGGATGTGAAGCGCAACCTGCTCACCCCCATCGCGGAAATCGGCTTGGCCGTGCGCGTCGAAACGCGCAGCGGCGATACCCCGTCAGACCGCAAGAAACGCCAGCGTGTGGCCCCGCCGCATATCCTGTTGACGACGCCGGAAAGCCTCTCGCTGCTGCTCTCCTATCCCGAAAGCGCCGCATTGTTCGCAGGGCTGAAGCGCATCGTCATCGACGAAGTTCACGCCTTTGCCGCAGGTAAGCGCGGCGACTTGCTGGCGCTGGCGCTGGCGCGGCTCCACGCGATTGCACCGGGCGCGCAGCGGGTGGCGCTGTCGGCGACGCTGGCTGATCCGCTGAGTTTTCAGGAATGGCTTGCCCCGCAAACCGCCGCCGACACCGGCGAAATCACAGCCGCCGATCTGGTGCTGGGAGAGGAGGGGGCCGCGCCCGATCTTGAAATCCTGCTGCCTGAGCAAGAGCGCGTGCCGTGGGGCGGCCACGCCGGACGCTGGGCCGTGCCGCGCCTTTACGAATTGATCAAGGCCAACCGCACCACGCTGGTCTTCACCAACACGCGGTTTCTGGCCGAGTTCATCTTCCAGTGCCTGTGGGAGGAGAACGCGGATCATCTGCCCATCGGCATCCACCACGGCTCGCTCAGCACCGAGGCACGCCGCAAGGTCGAAGAAGCGATGGGGCGGGGCGAATTGCGCGCGCTGGTGTGCACGGCCAGCCTCGATTTGGGGATCGACTGGGGCGATGTTGATCTGGTGGTGCAGATGGGCGCGCCCAAGGGCAGTTCGCGCCTGCTCCAGCGGATCGGTCGGGCTGGCCACCGGCTTGATGTCGCCAGCCGCGCGCTGCTGGTGCCGGGCAACCGCTTTGAGTTTCTCGAAGCGATGGCCGCGAAAGATGCAGTCGATGCGGGCCAGCGCGATGGCGACGAATTCCGCCCCGGTGGCCTCGATGTGCTCGCGCAGCATATCATGGCCTGTGCCTGCGCCGGGCCGTTTGATGAAGCCGCGCTGCTCGCCGAAATCAGGAGCGCGCTGGCCTATTCATGGGTCGATGAGGCGACCTTCAACCGCGTTCTCAATTTCGTTGCCGATGGCGGCTATGCCTTGCGCGCCTATGATCGGTTCAAGCGGATTGTGCGCGATAAGGCAGGCGTCTGGCGGCTGGCGCACCCGAGCCACGCCCAGCGCCACCGGATGAATGCGGGCATCATCGTCGATTCCGAAATGTTGGTGGTGCGCTTCAAGAACGGGCGCAGCCTCGGCAAGGTAGAGGAGCGCTTCGCCGCGCAGCTATCGGCGGGCGATACCTTCTTTTTCGCAGGGATGAGCCTTGAGGTCGAGAGCGTCAAGGACATGGATGTGATCGTGCGCGCGGCGAAGAAAAGCGCGACCATCCCCAGCTACGGCGGGCTGCGGCTGCCACTTACCACGCACCTGTCGCAACGCGTGCAGGCGATGCTGGCCGATCGTGCGGGCTGGGGCCGCTTTCCCGATGATGTGCGCGAATGGCTGGAGATGCAGGACTATCGCTCGCGCCTTCCTGCACCTGGCGAATTGCTCGTCGAAAGCTTCCCCCATGGCGGCAAGCATTACACTGCCTATTACACGTTCGAGGGCTGGAATGCGAACCAGAGCCTCGGCATGCTGATTACCCGGCGGATGGAAGATCGCGGGCTGATGCCCGCAGGGTTTGTGGCCAATGATTATTGCCTCGCCGTTTGGGGCCTCAAGCCGGTGTGCGATCCTGCGCCGCTGCTCTCGCCCGATATCCTTACGCATGAATTTGTCGATTGGGTGACCGAAAGCCACTTGCTGCGCCGCGCTTTTCGCGAGGTGGCGGTGATCAGCGGGCTGGTTGAACGCCAGCATCCCGGCCAGCGCAAGAGCGGCAAGCAGGTCACTTTCTCGACCGATCTCATCTATGATGTGCTCAAGAAGTATGAGCCCGATCATGTGCTGATCGAGGCCGCCTGGGCCGATGCGCGCGCGCGGATGACCGATGTGGGCAGGCTGGCCGATCTGCTTGAACGATCGACGCGCGAACTGGTACATGTTGAACTTGAGCGGGTCTCGCCGCTGGCTGTGCCGGTGATGACGATGATCGGGCGCGAGGCGGTGCCGCAGGGCGCGGTCGATGAGGAATTGCTGCTGGAGGCTGAAAGTCTCGCCGCTGCCGCAATGCGGCCCGATACGCCGTTTGAAGCGGATTGAAGCCCAACGAAAAAGGGCGGCGCCCACCGGCACCGCCCTTCTTCAATTCAAGAGCCCACCGCTCAGTCCTGGCCGCCCGCGCCGGGGCCGCCCTTGCCAAAAGTGCGATAGCGTTCATTGCCGACGAACCCGAACTTGGTCACGCCCGACGCCTTGATGTCGTTGAGCACGCGCGCGGCAATTTCGTAGCTCGCCATGCGTTCAGGCTCGAACTGCAATTCGGGCTCGGGATTGATCTGGGTGGTTTCGGCTAGCAGCGTCACCAACTGGCCTTCGTTCACCGGCGTGCCGTTCCACAGGATCACGTCCTGTTCGGTGAGGATCAGCTTGTTCTTCACCGGATCGATCTGGATATCCTGCGGGGGCGGATTGCCCTGCGGAAGATCGATATCGACCGAGTGCGTCGCCACCGGAATGGTGATGATGAACATGATCAAGAGCACGAGCAAGACGTCGATGAGCGGCGTCATGTTCATGTCCATCATCGGTTGGCCGTCGAGTTTGCCTCCGGACATACCCATGTCAAATACTCCTTAAATCAGACTGGCCGGATCAGATGCCGGGCTTGACCGGGTTCGAGATGAAGCCGACCGTCGGATAGCCAGCGGCCTGCACGTTGTAGATCGCGCCTGCCACACACCCCCACGGCGCATTCACGTCGGCACGGATGTGGACCTGTGGGATCTGATCGGGATCTTCCATGATCGCTTCCGGACCCCCGGCGCGCGTCACGATCGCATCAAGCCGCGAGAAGGCCTTGTCGTAAAGCTCTTCCGAAGTGACCGGGGTGATGTTGTTGAAATAGACCCGGCACTCGCCCCCGCGATTGGCGCCTTCGAAGCCCGGTTCACCCGCGCTCCGACCCGCGCCATCGGTGGTGCTGATCGTAAGCAGCAGGTTTTCAACCTTGTTCTTCGATTCCACCGAAGCGAACACCGGAATTTCCAGCTTCTCGATGGTCTGGATCGCCACCGGAACCGCGATAAGGAAGATAATCAGGAGCACCAGCATCACGTCCACGAGCGGCGTGGTGTTGATGTCCGACATGGGGGTATCGGCCCCGCCTCCCGTCGAAATCGCCATTGTGAATTCCTACCCTAGCAAAATATTGGCGCCAATCGGATTGGCGTGGAACCCTTGCGCCTGACCCCGATGGCAGGGGAGGAGCCGGTAACGATCCGGCAGCGCCCCTTTCGGCCTTGGTCAGGATCAGCCTGCACCGGCGACCTTTGCAGGCAGCCGGGGCGAAGGGTGGGCTGACCGGCGCTATGCCGCTCGCCTGTCCCTTCGCCGGATGCGCAATCAGGCCTTCTTCGGGGCGGCGTTCTGGGCAGGCTTGGCAGCCGGAGCCGCAGTCACCGCCGGCTTCACCGCGCCGTTCGAGTTGATGTAGGCAAGAATGTCGGTCGAGAAGCCGCCGAGCAGTTCCGAAATGCGACGGTTGCGCGACTGGAGCCAGTTGAACGCGAGCACCGCGGGCACCGCCACAAGCAGACCGATCGCGGTCATGATGAGCGCTTCACCGACCGGGCCTGCGACCTTGTCGATCGAGGCCGAGCCTTCGATGCCGATGTTGATGAGCGCGCGGTAAATCCCGATCACGGTGCCAAGCAGACCGACGAACGGCGCGGTCGCACCCACGGTGGCGAGGAACGGCAGGCCGCCAGCGAGCACCGAGTTGATCGAATCTTCCGAACGCTGAAGCGTGCCGTGCATGTAATCGTGCGATTCGAGCGCATCGGCCATCTTGCCGTGATCTTCCTGAGCCTTCACCGCATCATCGGCGAGTTGGCGCCATGCGCTGTCCTTTTCGAGCTTGGTGGCCGCTTCCTTGAGGCTGGCGGCGCGCCAGAACTGGGTCTTCACCGCATCATACTGCTTGAAGATCTTGTTCTGCTCAAACAGCTTGGTGAACATGATGTAGAAGGTGCCGACCGACATGATCACCATCACGGCGAGGATCGACCAGGCGACCGGGCCGCCTTCTTCCATGGCCTTCATGAAGCCGAATTCGTTGACCGGCGCTTCGGTGGCAGCAGCCGCAAGATAGGTAAGGTTCATTGCGAGTAGTCCTCTTGAAAAATTGTCCCCAAGATCACGCGCCGCTGTGTCAGCCGTGATCCTAACACTGCACTAATTGATCCGGTAAGTGATTCTGGTCGAGTAGGCCCCCTCGGTCGGGTTGCCTTCACGATCAAGCGCGGGGTTGAATTGCGCATAGCGCTCCATCCCCTGGCAGGCGGCCTGATCGAGATCGGGCGAGCCGCTCGATGCCGTTACCTGACAATTCGCGGCCTTGCCGTTGGCGGTGACAGTCACCCGCACACCGACTGTGCCTTCGCGTTCCTCGCGCAGGGCACGAGCCGGATAATTGTCCTGAATGCGCGCCGCCCAGCTGCGCTCATTCTTGGTGGTCGCGCCGCGCGCCTGCGACGGCGCAGGAGGTGCGGCCGGCGGGGCGGGCGGTGCCGGCGGCGGGATTGTCACAGCCGGGGGAGACGGCGGCGGAATGGTTGCCTGCGTCTGGATCGGCGGCGGTGCCGGAGCAATGCTGATCGGCGGCGGCGGAGCAACCGGGGGCGGCGGCGCCTGCGGCTGATCCGGCGGCGGCGGCGGCGGCTCTTCCTCGGGGGGCGGGGGCTCCTCGACGTCGACGGTTGTCACCCGCTCGATCTCATTCTTGATGGCCTTGATCGCAAGGCCGACGACCATAACCACCCCGATACCGCCGACAATCGAAAGCGCGATTATCAGCGAAACGAGCTTGGTGCCGGTCAATCCTTGTTGTTGCTCAGCGTAGGACATCCAGCGCTTTCTCTCCATTCTCACGCCGGAATTAACCGGCGGATCTCCTATGCCTGCCCACAGTGGGGGAAGGACACAGATCCCAAAAACGGGCATCCCGAACCGGACTGGCAACGTAACAGTAACGGCAAAGCAAGATATTGCCACTTTACCATTTCACGCCCCGCCGGCTCGTTGTGATCATGCTGTTGATTCGCACAATCATCAAGCCCGATCAGGGCACGAGACCAACACAAGTCCCGCACCCGACCCCGCGGGCTTTAACGGGCATCCCCTAGCCGATCAAACGCTTTTGCGGTTAAGCGCCAATTCACGCGCGCGGCAGTTCATTGTAGACAGGGCAAAGCGCGTTGCGGCAGCGGCTGTCATGCGGGGGCGAGGGTGATTTGATGAACAAGAAATTAACAAATTATTTCAAATCGGTAACCGTGGCGCTTGCGGCTCCGCTGGCGCTGGTGGGTGGGCATTTTGCAGCCGCTGCACAGCCGCTGGCGAGCGGGATCGATGATGCTAGTCAAACTGCCACCTATGCCGATCTGGCGACCTTGGCCGACCAAAGCGAACTGGTTGTCCGGGCGCAGATTCGCCGCCAGACGCTGCTCAAGCCCGAGCGCGCGCCGGGCCTTGCGGCGGGATTCGCACGGCTGCTGATCGAAGCGAATACGATTGGATTGATTGCTGGCAAGAACGCGCTGCCTGCAAGCCTGACCTATCTTGCCGATGTGCCGCTTGATGCCAAGGGCAAGGTGCCGCGCCTCAAGGGCCGCGATGTGATGCTGTTCGCTCGCGCGGTGCCGGGGCGCAGCGGCGAATTGCAGCTTGTGGCCGAACAGGCGCAGCTGGCCTTCACTCCCGTGCTTGAAGCGCGGCTGCGCCCGATACTCACCGAGCTTGCCAGCGGCAAGGCACCGCCGCGAATCACCGGGATCAGCGATGCGCTGGCCGTGCCGGGCACGCTGGTGGGCGAATCGGAGACGCAGATCTTCCTTGCTACCGTCAACCGCTCGCCCGCCTCGCTCACCATCCTGCGCCGCCCTTCGCAGCGGCCCGAATGGGGCGTTTCCTGGGGCGAGATCATCGATTCGGCGGCCCGCCCGCCTGCGCGCGAGACGATCGGCTGGTTCCGGCTGGCCTGTTCGCTGCCACGCCAGCTACCCAGCAACGCCAACCTTGCGCGCGATGCCAATGCGCGGCGGTTGGCGATGGCGGATTACGGCTTTGTGCTCGAAGCGCTCGGCCCGTGCGAGCGGCGCATTACCAAGCCTGCTTGACGGCATCACCCGCGCGGCTAAGCGCTGGGGCGGACACCCGATACGGAGACCCGCCCTTGCCCCACGCCGTGCCTGACGCCGCGCCTGTTCCCGCCGCACCTTTACGGATCGCTATCGCCGGACTGGGCACGGTGGGCGCGGGCGTTATCCGGCTGCTTGATACCAACTGCGATCTGATCGCCGCGCGCGCGGGCCGGCCCATTGAGGTCGTGGCCGTGGCCGCGCGCGACCGCGGCAAGGATCGCGGCGTCGATATCGCGCGCTTTGCCTGGGAAGACGATATGACCGCCCTTGCCCGGCGCGATGATGTCGATGTGGTGGTGGAACTGGTCGGCGGTTCGGATGGCCCGGCGCTGGCGCTTTCGCGCGCGGCATTGGGCGCTGGCAAGGGGCTGGTCACCGCCAACAAGGCGATGATCGCGCATCACGGGCTTGAGCTGGCGCAGATTGCCGAAGGTGCGGGCGCACCGCTCAAGTTCGAGGCGGCGGTCGCAGGCGGTATCCCGGTGATCAAGGGCCTGCGCGAAGGCACCAGCGCGAACCAACTCACCAAGGTTTATGGCATCCTCAACGGCACCTGCAATTACATCTTGTCGACCATGGAGCGCACCGGCGCGGATTTCGGCGAAGTGTTGGCCGAAGCGCAGCGTCTCGGTTTTGCCGAGGCTGATCCTGCCTTCGATATTGAGGGTGTCGATGCCGCGCACAAGCTGGCGATCCTTGCCGCCATCGGCTTTGGCACGCGGATTGATTTCGGCGCGGTGAGTGTGAGCGGCATTACCGGCGTGCGCGCGGGCGATATTGCGCAGGCGGGCGCGCTGGGTTTTGTGATCCGCCTGATCGGCGAAGCGGACGTCGAGGATACTCCGCAAGGCGCGCGCCTGCTCCAGCGCGTGCGGCCCTGCCTTGTCGCCAAGGGCCACCCGCTGAGCGCGGTTGATGGCCCGACCAACGCGGTGGTTGCCGAGGGCAATTTTTCGGGCCGCCTGCTGTTTCAGGGCGCAGGGGCAGGCGACGGCCCGACCGCGAGCGCCGTGGCAGCGGACCTTATCGACATTGCCCGCGATGAAGTGGGCGCGCCGTTCTCGATCCCGGTTGCAAACCTTGCCGCCCTGCCACCTGCCGAACCAGGCCACCGCATGGGGCGCAGCTATCTCAGGTTCATGGTCAAGGATCGTCCCGGCGTGCTTGCCGAAATCACCGCGGCGATGCGTGATGGGGCGGTTTCGATCGAAAGCCTGATCCAGCAGGGACGCGGGGTGGATGAGGGCGCAGACGTGATGGTGGCGATGGTGACCCACGAAGGGCCCGAGGCGAATGTGCGCCGCGCGCTCGCTCTGCTCGCCGGATCGGAAAGCCTGACCGGCGATCCGCTGGTGCTGCCGATCCTGCCGCTGTGACCTAGTCCTGATTGCGCGGTGCCGGGGGCAGGCCGAGATCGGCTTCCTTGCGGCGGCGCTCTTCGGCGGAAAGCGGGGCCATCTCGTCCTCGACCGGGGCAAGCCCCTGCGCCACCCGTTCAGCATCCGAGCCTGCGGGCGGCGGCGGGATCGCGGTAAGATCGATGATAAGCGCCGGGCCCTTGGCGCAAGGCGGGATGAAGCACATTCCGCCAATGGTCGCCTCGCCGCGAAAGATGCCGGGGCCAGCCACATCGGGCGCGGGGATGGTATTGGCGCCTTGCGTGGCTTGCGCATAGGCTTTCAACCACGCATCACGGCTGCCGCTGTAGAGCTGATCGCTCGGTGCTTCCAGCTCGCGGCAGACCACGATCTCGCCTGCGACAACGCCTGCATCGCGGCGGTCTGCGCATTCCTTGAGCGCGGCAGGCCCGGCAGGTTCGGAGGGAGGCGGCGGCGCCGTGAAATCGATCTGCTGCGGTGGGCTTGCGGCAGTCGGCGCATCGGGGCCAAGATCAATCGGGATGCGCTGCTGCGCTGCCAGCGCCAGTGCGGGGCAGGCGGCCGCCAGCATCAGAGAGCGGACAAGTGCTGCGCGGAGCATTCCGCCGCGATCTCAGCGCTTTTTCTTCGGATTGCTGGGCGGCGCCACGGGCGCAGGCTGAGGCCTGATCCCCATCGCCTCGCGGCGGGCCTTTTCCTGCTCCTCGGTGAGTTCCAGCTCCTGGCCCAAAGGCGGCAGTCCGCGCGCGATCCGGTCAGCATCCGATCCCGCAGGTGCCTGCGGCAGCGCCGCGACATCGATCATCAGCGCGGGTGGCGGCACACCGCCGATTCCGATCTTGAAGTTGCCATCGGCAATGCCGAACACATTGGGCGGGGGCGGCGCGTTCTTGTTAGCAGTCGCCTCGGCATAGCGTTTGCGCGCTTCTTCGGGGCTACTGAAGGTGTTGGCGGGATCCTCGCCAGTTTGGCGGCACACCACGATTTCGCCGCTGATCGTTCCGGCATCGGCGCGCTCGACGCATTCCTGCTGCTGCGCTTTGTTGACCTCGCCGCGCGGACGCGTGACCATCAGATTAACGCGTCCCTGCGGCTCTGTCGCGCTCGCTGCGCCCGTCGCCCTGCCGGTCGCCGCTTTGTCATCCTGCGCAGTTAGGGGCAGCGCCAGCAAGCCGAGCACGACCGGGGCGCCCGCCCGAATGACTGCGCGCAAATGTTTCATCGGGGCCACAGCATTGCTCGACAAACCCTGCTCCTTGGGCTTAAGCGCTCCGCCATTCCTTCTGATCCGCAAAGGCTGACACACGCATGAACGTCCCCAACGATAATGACCCCTCGGCACCCGCGCAAGCAGGCACCCATGGTGCGATGCAGCGTGTGCTGGTGCTCGAAATGGTGCGCGTCACCGAAGCGGCTGCCATTGCTGCTGCCCAGTTGATCGGGCGCGGTGATGAAAAGGCTGCCGATGCCGCTGCGGTCGAGGCGATGCGCCGGGCGTTCGACAATCTTTACATCGATGGCACCGTAGTGATCGGCGAGGGTGAGCGGGACGAGGCCCCCATGCTTTATATCGGCGAGAAGGTCGGGATGGGCAAAGGCCCCAAGATCGACATCGCGCTTGATCCGCTTGAAGGAACCACCATTACCGCCAAGGCCGGGCCTAATGCGCTTGCGGTGCTGGCGGCGGCCGAGGAAGGCTGCCTGCTCAACGCGCCTGATGTCTATATGGACAAGCTGGCGGTCGGGCCGGGCTATCCCGAAGGCATCATCGATCTGGCCAAGTCGCCATCGGAAAACGTGCGTGCCGTGGCAGCCGCCAAAGGGGTTGAGCCTTCGCAGATCAATGTCTGCGTGCTTGATCGCCCGCGCCATGCCGAACTGATTGCGGAGCTGCGCGCACTGGGCTGCGGCGTGGTGCTGATCGGCGATGGCGATGTGGCGGGCGTGATCGCGGTGACCGATGAGGAAACCACCGTCGATATGTATATGGGGCAGGGCGGCGCGCCCGAAGGGGTGCTGGCAGCCGCTGCGCTGCGCTGTGTTGGCGGGCAGTTCAACGGGCGGCTGGTGTTCCGCAACGACGATGAAAAGGCCCGGGCCCGCAAGTGGGGCATCGCTGATCTCAATCGCATCTACAAGCTGGAAGATCTCGCCAAGGGCGATTGCATTTTCGCAGCGACCGGGGTGACCAGCGGCTCGCTGCTCGACGGGGTGAAGCGCCGCCGCAAGCCCACGGGCGCGGTTTACATGACCACCGAAAGCGTGGTGATGCGCGCCTCGTCGGGCACCGTGCGCTGGATCAAGGGTGAGCACCGCATCGCGTGAGGGGGCAGGCGCGGGGGGTGCTGCAAGAGAGGCACCTGCGCCCAGCGCCGAATAGGCAACCGCTTGCCCCCCCGCGCGGGAACCGTGCGTGCCTCAGGCGCAGCGGTCCTCGCGCGGCGCTCAAACGAGAGACCCTCCTCGCGCGGGAACCGTGCGTGCCTCAGGCGCAGCAGTCCTCGCGCGGCACGCAAACGGAAGACTCCCCCCGGACGGCGCACAAACCGCGCCTCACTCCCTCACTTCACTTCGAACGAGACCGTCCCGCTCATCGTGTGGCCGTCCTTGGCGGCGGCCTGCCAGCGCACGTCATAGCTGCCGGTGGGCAGCGGCTTTCTGAGGGCAAGCGTCATGGTCCGCCCATCGCCTGACCAGCGGGCGGTGAAGTTGCGGATCGGCATTTCACCGTGGTTCGCCATGCCCGGCATCGCTGTCATGATGATGCTCGCCGCCGCCGTGGCCGGATCGACCGGCTCGCTGAAAGTCAGCGTGATCGCTTGCGGCGCTTTGACTGCGCTGCCCGCAGCAGGGGTCGAAGCGGTCAGCTCGACCTTGGCGACCAGCGCCGCCGGGATGAGCGCGGACAAAGCAAGGGCAGCCAGAAAAGAGGTGATACGCATGGCAGTTGTGTCCTTTCGGGGATGATCAGAACCAGAAGCGGATTCCGGCGATGAAACTGGTGGCGGCAGCGGCCTCGCCGCGGGCGCGGGCGAAGGTGGCGCTGCGGCCGATGCGCCAGGATTGCTCGATGCCCACATAGGGCGCGAATTCGCGGCGGATTTCATAGCGCAGCCGCGCGCCCAGTTCGATCTGGTCAAGCCCCGCGCCAATGGCCAGCAGCGGAATATCCTGCGCGGCAAGATTGGCCTCGATGCGGGGTTGCAGGATCAGGCGCTGGGTGATGCGCTGGTCCACTTCGGCCTCGATGCGGGCGGTCAGATCGCCGCGGGTGCTGAGGAACAGCGCGGCGTCCACCTCGAACATATAGGGTGCAAGGCCCTGCACGCCGATCACGGCATGGGTGGTGTCAGGCCCGGCAATATCGTGGCGCAGGCCTGCCTGCACATCCCAGAACGGCGCGAAGGCCTTGGAATAGAGCGCCTGCACCTCGGCATCATCAGGCGCGGAGCCGAACGTGCCTTCGCCTTCGGACTTGAACCAGAAGCGCTCTGCCGGGCCGCCGTAATAGCCTTGAATGTCCCACAGATAGGCGTCTGCCCCGTCACGGACCTGTGCTTCCAGCCGGTCGCCCTGAAACCAGAACACGGGAAAATCACCATGGGTGCGGCGCAGATCGCGGCGCGAGGCGGCCATGGCATCCGCCCCCCAGATCGCGTCCGCCGCGCGCGGCGGGCCGCTGCCGGCGTTGGCGGGGGGTGGGGTTTCCATGGTCGGGCCGGGCGAGGGATCCGGCGCTGGCTTGCCGGTTTCATGGCCCAGATGCACGTCCTGCGCGGCAAGCGGCGAGCCGACGGTCAGCAATAAACAGGCAAGTGCGGCTGTCACGCCTCCGGCCCCATCACGCTGACAGTCTGCATCATCCCGCCGTGCATGTGATAAAGCAGGTGGCAGTGAAACGCCCAGTCGCCCGGTTCATTGGCGGTGAGATCGAATTGCGCACTCGCCCCCGGCTGCACGATCACGATGTTCTTCCTCGGCTGGTGGGCAGGCTCGGCACCATTGACCAGTTCGAAGAACATGCCGTGCAAGTGAATGGGGTGCGCCATCATGGTGTTGTTGACAAGCTTGACCCGCACCCGTTCATTCCACGCGAACCGGATCGGAACCTCGCTCACGGCGGAATACATCTGGCCATCGAACGACCACATATAGCGTTCCATATTGCCGGTGAGATGCAGTTCCAGCAGGCGCGTCGGCCGCCGGGTATCGGCGTTGGGCTCAAGCGCCCGCAGCATCCGGTAATTGAGCACGCGGTGCGGCATATCGCGCAGGCCAAGGCCGGGGTCGCCCAATTTGTCGACGGGCTCCATTGCCACCATGTCGATGCCGGGGCCGATCTTTACGTCGGGCGGCAGCAGCAGCGTGTCGCGCATTTTCATGCCCTTCATGCTGTGGCCTGCGCCCATATCGCCATGGTTCATCCCCATATCGCCCATGTCGAGCAGCGGCGGCTTGCGCGGCGGGGGGATGGCTGCTCGCGCGCCGGGGCGGCTCGCAAGCGTGGCAAGCGCCATGCCGGATCGGTCCATGCTTTCAGCAACGATGGTGTAGGCCTCGGCGGTGGGGGTTATGATGACATCATAGGTTTCGGCTGTGCCGATCTGGAATTCGTCCACCTCGACGGGGCGCACATTCTGCCCGTCGGCGGCGATCACTGTCATTGCGAGGCCGGGAATTCGCAGATTGAAGAAGGTCATCGCCGAGCCGTTGATGACCCTGAGGCGCACCCGTTCGCCGGGGGTGAACAGATATTCCAGCCCCTCCCTCGGCCCGCGCCCATTGGCAAGGTAGGTATAGGTCGCACCCGTCACATCGGCGATGTCGGTGGCGGGCATGCGCATTTGCGCCCACATCCGCCGGTCAGTGGCTGACAGGGGGTAATCATCGGCCCAGCTGGATTGCTGGTAATTGAAATAGCCCTCGCCCTTGCGCAGCTTTTCCATGATCCGGTGCGGGTGGAGCGGGGTGAATTCACTCAGCAGCAGGATATAGTCGCGGTCATATTCCGCCGGTTCGCTGCCTGCAGGATCGATGATCAGCGGGCCGTAATGCCCCTGCTGTTCCTGAAGGCCGGAATGGGAGTGATACCAGTAAGTGCCCGCCTGTCTGACGGGGAATTCATAGCTGAAGGTCTCGCCCGGTTTGATCCCGGGAAAGCTGATCCCCGGCACGCCGTCCATGTGGAATGGCACCAGCAGCCCGTGCCAGTGGATCGAGGTATCCTCGGCGAGGGTGTTGGTGACGTTGATGCGGACATTGGTGCCTTCCTTCAGCCGCACCAGCGGCCCCGGCACGCTCCCGTTCACCGCGATGCCGTGACCTTTGCGGCCCTGCACCACGCGCGGGCCGTGGCCGACGGCCAGATCGATCACGCTGCCCGATACCTCGTCGAAGCCCACCCGGATCGGCGCGCCGCCTTTCATGCGTTTGCCTGAATGGCCCAAGGCGCGGCCCTGCGCCCACGCAGGCAGGGCCGCGCAGGCGGCAAGGGTTCCGGCTGCGCCCAGCAGGCGGCGGCGGGTAAGCAGGGCTGAGTGCATCGGCTCTATGTGCGTCGGGAGTTGGTGCGGGTCGGGATGGCGAGGGTAGCCGCTGGCGCGGGAGCCGGGCTGAAGGCAGCAATGATCGGGCAGGGGCCGGGCTCGCCGCGCGCACAATCCTGCGTGAGGTTAAGCAGTGCCGCGCGCATCGCCTGCAAGGTCGCGATGCGTTCGTCGATCGCGGTGATCCGCGCTTGGGCCAGCGCGCGCGCCGCCGGGCGATCTTGCGGATCCAAAGCAAGCAAAACGGCGATCTCTTCGAGGGTGAACCCCGCCGTCTGCGCCGCGCGGATCGAGCGCAACCGCTCAAGAT
>VFQU01000509.1_pt1 | contig 33756 bp, 28 predicted proteins | sample 3512311 | NCBI WGS metagenome assembly VFQU01 (sample SAMN10412377, study PRJNA504923) | tailings metagenome | isolation source: Relicate 3 Philex TSF3 active mining site | place: Philippines: Tuba, Benguet | collected 2017-08-29
CGTTCTCAACGTGACACTCGAGCCGGGAAACTACACCACCACAGGGGACGCCACCGTTTGAGCGTCGGCGCATAGAGGGATGGGGTGTCGATCCGGTACGGACGCTGGCCTACCTGACATCCAGCCAAGCCATGACCCTGAACCTGATCGGCCCACTCGCGGGCAATCAGGCATGGCTCTCGGCTGTTCTGTCGACGATGTTCTCAAGGTCAGACGCTCTGACCTCAGTCGATTTTGTCTCAGTGGAGTACTTCTCGCGCCACCCAAGCCAGGCGCTTGGCGATCGCACCACCATCGATGTCCTAATCCGGGGTCGGAGCGGCAGCGTGCCCGTTTTCGTGGCCATTGAGACGAAACTCGGAGATCGATTCAACAGTCGGCATGTTGTGGTCGGAGACGCGTATTCCGAGGTGAAGCATCTTTGGGTGTCCCCCGATGTGCCCCGCGTCCAGGCGACCAGTCAATTGGGAAGGGTGCATGCGCTCGCGGAGCATGTCGCACGAAGGGAGAACACATCAGCGGCGCGAACGATGCTGCTTCTTGTCCATCATGACGACGATCCCCGCGCTCCCGCGCTCGCCGACGGCTACAGGGACGTGGTTGCAGAACCCGCAACCTTCCGCTCCGCGACACTCAGCGAGTTTCTCCTGGCGATGCGGGCCGCAGCCCCGAGCGCACTCGATGCCTTGATGGTTGACTCTCTGAAGCTCCGTTACGCTGACCTCGCGCCAAGCGAATCCGTCTGGCAGCAGTTTCTAGAGGCATTTCACGCGAGACGAAGGGGTTCGTAGACCTCGCCGGAACTCGGGTAGTCGTACGCAGAGAACAGGGGCATTGACTCTTGTCAGAACGGCGTAGTGCCGCGCGCCCACCAGTCGTCCCAGGAGAGGTTCTGCGAGACGACATCGAAGTCGGTGAGCCAGGCGGGTTCGACGCCCTCGAAGGCGTTGCCGATGTAGCGCACCTCGTCGTGCTGCGGCCCGCTCGCGCTGACCCGCACGAGCGCGAGCCGGTGGTCGGGTGCGGCGTTGAGCGCGGTGAGCACCTCGGTGCGGGTGATCGTGAAGGTGTCCGAGCCCTCGATGCGGGCCTTGACCTCGATACGGATGCCCGCGCCCTCGGCGGGCCGGGAGAGCACGTCGAAACCGGGGTTGTTGTGCGCCTGCTCCTCGGGCGTGCGGCCGAGTGCGCGCTCGGCGGCGAGCACGGCGTCGACGCCGCGACGCTCGACCTCGGCGCGCGCAAGGGCGATCGCGGCCATGTCGCCGAGCGCGCCGGAATCGGGGACTGCGGGCATGACGAGTGCGATGGCGGTGATGCGCGGGGTCACGGGCGACATGGCGAGCTGCCGGTCGATGAGCGCGAGGCGGGTCTCGCGGCGCTGCTCGAGCTCCTCGGCGCGGCGGCGCAGCGTCTCGGCGGAGTAGCGCACCTTCTTGCCCGCAGCGGCGTCGGCGTCGGTCTTCAGCGCCTCGGTGTAGAGGCGGTTGACCTCGCGGGTCAGTCGCGTGGCGACGCGGTCGCGGACGCGCAGGTACTCGTTCTTGCGATGGGTCGTCACGTCGGCGGCGAACACGGGGAGCTGCTCGGCAATCACCCAGGAAACGGCATCCTTCTCTCGCTGGGTGAGCCAGGGCAGGCTCGTGCCCGCGGTGCGCTGCGGTTCGTCGGCGGGCGCGTAGTCGAGGTACGGGGCGGGGCCGGCCTCTCGCACGGTGCCGTCGGCGCCGACGACGGAGTAACCGAACCGTTTGCTGACGGTCTGCCCGGTGGAGTCGCGGACCTCGTTGAGCACGCCGACGAGCAGCGTGGGCTCGGTCACGGCGTCGGAGGTGAGCACGGTGCCGCGGTCGAGCACCGGGCCGTACTGGTCGATGACGAGCTGGAGTGCGGCGTCATGCAGCGGATGGCCGGGGGCGAGTAGCTCGGCGCGGGGCGTGCCCTGCACGTCGATTGTCGCGGCGTCGAAGGTGATGCGCTCGTAGCGACGGGCGACGGGTGCGCGCCCGGCACGCTCGCGGATGCTCGCGGGGACGTGCGTGATCTCGTAGCGGCCCTTCTCGCGCCGCTCGATGCGCCCGCCCGCGCGGTCGAGGGCTTCCAGGAAGGCATCGCGGATGAAGTGTGGCTGGAGACGCTTGGCCTTCGCGTCCTCCATCTGGCGACGCAGCTCCTCCAGGTCGGTGGGCGCGAGAGCTTCACTGGCGAGGGCCTCGTCGTCGAGCAGTTCCTGGAGCCCGGCGGAGACCCCCTCGTCGATGACCTCCCACATCTTCGCCTTCACGTCGGGCTGCTCACCGTAGCGGATCGCGTCGCGCAGCACGCGGCTCAGCGACAGGTCGCCGAGGGAGGTGCCGAGCACGTTGAAGATCTCGCCGTCGTAGGCTGCCCGCTGCTCTTCGATCTTGTCGAGCAGGCGGATGAACACCTCGCCCTCGCGAGTGTCCTCGGCGACGAGGTTCCACAGTCGGCACACCTCGGTCTGGCCGATGCGGTGGATGCGACCGAATCGCTGCTCGATTCGGTTCGGGTTCCACGGCAGGTCGTAGTTGACCATCAGGTGCGCGGCCTGGAGGTTCAGGCCCTCCCCCGCGGCGTCGGTGGCGATGAGGATCTGCACTTCGGGGTTCGAGGTGAACTCGGCCGTGATGCGGCGTCGCTCGTAACGGGGAACACCACCGTGAATCGCGACCACGGCCTCGCGCCTGCCCAGGAGCTGCGTGATGCGCCGCTCCAGGTAGTTCAGGGTGTCGCGGTGCTCGGTGAACACGATCAGCTTCCGCGGCTTGCCGTCCGGCGTCGTGAGCACCTGGCTCTCGATCACACCGCGCAGCTCGCGCCACTTCACGTCCTGCTGCGAGTCCAGCAGCCTGCGGGCGTGCTCGGTCAACCGGCGCAAGTCCGCGATCTCGGTCTCCAGCTCGGCCGCGGTGCGCGCCGCGGTCGCCGCGTCGACAAGTTCCTCCTCGGCCTCCTCCAGCTCGGCCGCGTCGAGTTCGTCGGTGTCGAAGTCGCCGCTGTCGGGATCGTCGCCAAGCAGCGAGGCGGGCGCTTCGCGCGGCGGGGCGTCGAGGATGCCGTCGAGCAGGTCGGCGCGGGTGCGCTCCAGTCGGTCGGTGCGGCGGCGCAGCGACTGGAAGATCGCCTCCGGGCTCGACGCGAGCCGACGCTGGAGCACCGTGAGCGCGAAGCCGACCGTGTTCTTCCGCTTGCCCTCCAGCCGGTCGGCGAGGTTCATCCCGTTGCGGACGTACTCCGTGACCTCCTCATAGAGGAACTGCTCATCCGGGGACAGCCGATAGGAGGCGGTCTCGGCGATCCGCTCCGGGAACAGCGGACGCCCCTCGAAGGTGACCAGCTTCTCCTTCACCATGCGCCTCATCAGCCCGTCGGCGGTGCCGGTCTGCGCATGCCGGTCGCCGGGACCGACAAAGCGATCGCGGTCGAGCAGCGAGAGGAAGGTCTGGAAGTCCTCCTCCTTGCCGTTGTGCGGCGTCGCCGTCATCAGCAGGAAGTGCCGGGCGCGCTCGCTCAGCAGCTCGCCGAGCTGGAACCGCTTCGACGCCTTCAGCTCGCCACTGAACCAGGACGCGCTCATCCGGTGCGCCTCGTCCACGACCACAAGGTCGAACTCCGCCTGCTCGATCTGTTCCAGCAGCACTTCATTCCGGGCGAGCTGATCCATTCGCGCGATCAGCAGCCGCTTCTGCTCGAACACGCTCTTTCCCGGCGCGGTGTCCTCCGCGCCGGGCGCGAGAATCTCGAACTCCAAGCCGAACTTCAGCGCCAGCTCGTCCTGCCATTGCTCCACCAGCCCGCCAGGGGCCACCACCAGACTGGTGCGCACGTCGTCCCGGAGGATCAACTCCTTGATATAGAGCCCGGCCATGATCGTCTTGCCCGCGCCAGGGTCGTCGGCCAGCAGGAATCGCAGCGGCGTGCGCGGCAGAAGCTCCCCATACACCGCGCGGATCTGGTGAGGCAAGGGTTGAACGTCGCTCGTGGCCACAGCCAGCATCGGGTCATGCAGTCCCGCGAGCATGATCCGTTGTGCCTCGGCAGCGAGCCGGAAGTCACGCGCATCTGCGTCGAAAGGGCGGCCTGACTCCAGATGTACCTGTATGCGCTCTTCGTCCCTGCGGAAGAGCACCATTTGGTCGACTCGACCGTTATCGTCTCGGAAAACAACCTCAACCGCGTTCTCACCATGCTTCATGACGGCGAGTACCTCGACAGGCCGACCCGGCAGAAGCCCCATCAGCCGTGCGCCCACATCTAAGTCTTCAAGCTTCACGGCTACCTCGATACGGAAAGACGGTTAGCGCGAGACTATCTCGTGAACACCAGCCGCATTGGCATGTGTGCGCGTCTTCAATAACTGGGGCGCCCTTCCCGCAATCTGTTTCGGTGTCCTGTGGCGGTGGTCACAGTGCATCTAGTGATGACCGTGGCCCGTGCACAGCGTCTGGCCGCCCGATTGATGAAGGGGTCGGGCTGTTCGCGCGCCGCACCAAAGACGCCATAACGGCGGCGGCGAGTTCGGCACGATGATTCTCCACATACTCACGCACCGCGAGTGCGGCACGGTCTTCCTTTGTCCGACAGACGCCGTCGACCGATTCGGTCAAGGGAGTCTCGCCAGAAAGTCCTCCCCCACCACCGGGACGCCGTACTCGCGCGCCTTGCGGGCCTTCCCCGAAAGGGAGTCGGGGTCGGCCGCAACCACGAGCGACACCTTCTTCGAAACGGCGCCGGCCACGCGGTATCCCGCCGCGGTGAGTGCCGCCTCAAGCTCGGCACGCGGGCGCGACATCTCGCCGGTCAACACGACGGTCGCGCCGGTCGGCAACACGAACGCGCCGAGCGTGGGCGTAGCATCCGTCGTCGACGTCGCCTCAACGAGCGCACGCGGAGCGAGGGCAGCCGTGAGCAGTGCGTCGGGCACCTGCAAGAGCGCCGCGACGGCCGCAAGGTCTGCCACCTCGGTCGCCGACAGTACGCCGTCACCCCACGCCACTGTGGCGAGCTGGTCGAGGTACTCAGCGTGCAGGCGGGCTGCCGTGTCGCGCCCGATACCCAGCTCGCTAGCGACGGCGGCGAGCTGACGCGACTCGTGCTCCGACAGATGGCGATCGATGATGCAACGATCGAGCAAAGCCAAATACTCAACGAACTCGACCGAGCCCGAGACATCCGGCAGCCGCTCGGCGATGCGCTGCAAGAACGGCACGGATGCTGCGCTCGAGCCACGCGCCACCCACCGCTCGCGGCCGCTCAGGTGCGAAGGTGTCGGCCAACCAGCATTCAGGGCACGGTCGATGTGGGCGTACCAGAACTCGCGATCGGTGCTGGCGATGTAACCCCCAAGAAGCTCGGCCGTCGCGTGCGCGTCGACGAGTGCGCGGTGGGCGTTATCGAGCGGAATGTCGAACGCGGCACAGCAGTCGGCGAGGCTTCGTCCTGCACCCGGGATGAGGTCGCGAGCTAACTGCATGGTGCAGAGCGTCGGGGCGTCGTCAGGCAACGGGTGGGGCGTTCGGCCGAACTCGGCCACAAGAAAGCCGCGGTCGAACCGCGCGTTGTGGGCAACGAGCACCCGCCCCGCGAGCAGGTCGACGAGGTCGTCGGCGATGTCGGCGAAAGTGGGCGCATCGATCAGATCAGCCGCGCGGATGCCGTGCACGTGCTCGGCGCCCACATGACGCTGCGGGTTGACGAGCGTCTCCCACTCCCCCGTGATGGTGCCGTTCTCGTCGGTTTGCACGACCGCGATCTCGATGACGCGGTCGTGGCCGCCGGTGAACAGGCCCGTCGTTTCGAGGTCGACGACGGCGAAACCTGGGCCAGGCATTGGGGCTCCTCTCCTTGGAGTGAGGGTAGCTCACATCAAGATTAAGCGCGAGAGCCACAAGCGTTGCGTCAGTGCAACTCGGTGGCCTCGGGAACACGCGGGAAGGAGCATCCACGGCCCGTCACGCATCCACGCCTTGCACGACAACTCGCGTGCCTGGCCGCTCCCGCCTGAGAGCTCCTGTGCCGGCCTTCTCTCCACGACCTTGCTGCCGCGTCCAGCCACCATGCGCCTTTCCGCGCACACTATCGCCATGTCAAAGGAATAGCGGTATCATTAGTGATACCACAGCGGACGATTGATCGCGCCCTGCAGCAGATGCGCGCCGCGCCGATCGATCGACTGGCGGAGGACGCCGGACCCAGAGAGACGGAGGGCGACCATGCGTGACGATCACTACACCTACCGGGTCTCCTGGTCACCGGAAGACAGCGAATACGTCGCCACCGTGATCGAGTTCCGGTCTCTGTCGTGGCTCGCACCGGATCCGGCCGCGGCGTTGCTGGGGCTTCGCGATCTCGTCGCCCAGGTCGTCGACGAACTCGTAACCTCTGGTGAGCCGGTGCCCGAGCCCCTCGCCGAACGTCAGTTCAGCGGCGAGTTCCGCCTGCGGATTCCCCCCGCCCTGCACCGAGCGCTGGCCATAGAGGCGGCAGAGCAGGGCGTGAGTCTCAATCGACTTGTCAGCGCCAAGGTCGCGCAGTAGGCCGACCCGCCTTCCGACAGGTCGATGTCGTTCAGGCTGACCAGCTCGCACACCGTGAACGGACAGCGGTTCGACGACCGTGACCGCTCCTCCTCAGCCTGAAGCATGCGACGACCACGCCCGCCATGGGCTTGTCGCTCACCGGTTCGAGCGATACGGGCTCAGACTGAGCCGTCAGAACGCGCGTCAACAGAATATTGACGCTTCAGGAGATGAGGCCTAGAGTGGAGCCGCGAATCCTGGCGTCGGCACTCAAGCACAGGGTCCTGGTTGACGACATCAGGCACGCGTTAGATCTCCCCATGCGCCTCTACGCACTCGATGACAACGAGCTCGTGGTGATCGGCCCGGCGCGCAACGGAGAACTGCTTGAAATCGTGCTCGCTGACCCCGAAGACGATGCGCGAGTCATCCACGCCATGCCCGCACGACGACGCTTCATCCGCTACCTCGAAGGGAGAGAGAAGCCGTGAAGACTCGAACGAGCCATCGCGACATCGAGAAGCTTCTCGACGCGATCGACCTGAGCACGCTTGAGGTTGACGACCCAGAAGACCTGCGAAGGATCGGACGAGCGAAGCACGCCCTGCGCGATGCGGAAGCCGAGCTGCGAGCCGCCGTCGCCGCGTCACGTGCCACGGGGCGCAGCTGGGGACTCATCGGAATCGTTCTAGGCATCAGCAAGCAAGCTGCACAGCAGCGTTTCGGTGAGACGTCACGCCCGAAGGGCCCCAGCGACTGACTCTGGCCGGCCGTTCAGCGGGCTGTTGACACCACCAACCCCGCAGCTTTACCGCGATTTGCCTGATGCCGTAAAGCGCGAACCCCGGGCCCCGTGATGACACGGGAACTCCCGGGGTTCACTTTCACTCCCGACGTATCGGGCGACAAACCGAGGGTACCGACATTCCGGCGACGTATCGAGATCCACTCTCGCACTTGCCGGGCTCCCGCGAAGGCAACCCGGGTGAACCACGAAGGGGGCTGTTTGCCTCCAGAGGCACATTGCGGATCGCAAAACGCCTACCTCTGCCGGCCAGCCGTCAGCACCACGAGCCGATCCGTCGCCCGCGACGCCCCCACGTACAGCAGGTCGCGGTGGTGCTCCTTCGCCAGGTCGATGTCGGTCAGAATCACCGCCGGCGCCTCGAGGCCCTTGAACTCGTGGATCGTTCCCCACCGAATGCGCGTCGAATCTTCGATGCCCGTGCCCGCCACAGCGGGGGCGAGGCGCGACGTGAGGCGAGCATCCGCCGCGCCTGACGACAGCGCCATGCCGACAGCGGAACGGTCGGCGCGGTAGGGCGAGAGAATCACCAGCTCGCGCACCGTGAACGGCTCTGACAGGATGCGCTCCACCGCGTCGGCCAGCAGCCGCTGCTGCTCGTCCATGGTCGAGAACGTCAGCCGCTCGACCGACACCTGGTCGTCATCACTGCGGCGGTGCTCGCTGTAGAGGGTCGGCTCGCCGATCAGCTCGGCCACGAATCGGCCCACCTCGGGGGTGGTGCGCACGTTCGAGCGCAGCTGCAGCTGCACGAGGCTGGGCAGGCGGCGCAGCAGGCGGTCGCGGGCCGACTCGGGGGCGGTGGGCGGGGCGGCCGGCGCGGCGGGCGCGGCCGGCAGGGCAGCGGGGGCGGCGGGCCCGGCCGCAGCATCCCCGTGCCGCCGGTAAATCACCTGGTGGTCGAAGTCGCCCGTCACGAACACCGGCGCCTGCGCCAACCCGCCCACCAGCAGCGCGTCGAGCACGTCGAGGTACGCGTCAACCGCCACGTCTTGCGCCTCGTCCAGCACCAGATAGTCGAACTGCGGGCCCAGCTCGAGCGCCGCCTCGAGCGCCTGCTCGGGCAGGGTCACGTCGTACCAGTCGCGCTCGACGCGGCCCGAGTCGAGCTTGCGCCGCGCCTCGTTGCGCCCCGCGTGCCGGTCGACCACCTGCGCCATCAGGGCGTGGATGCGCCGCACCTCCACCCCGTCGCCGCACAGCTCGACCAGCCGCTGCTCGATGAGCCGGTTGAACACCACCACGAGGGTGCGCTGGCCGGCCGCCGCCGCACGACGGGCGGCCTCGGCGGCCACCCACGTCTTGCCCGTGCCCGCCGGGCCCTCGAGCAGCAGCCGCGGGTTGCCCGCCACGAGATCCAACACGCGCACCTGCTCGGCCGTGAACTGGGCCTGCTCGCGCTCGCGCCGGCGCGCCAGCTCTTTCGCGCTCAACTCGACGACGAAACGCGGAATCAGCAGGTCGACGACGCGCTGCGTGTGCTCCGCATCCGGCTGGCCCTGAACCCGGCGGTAGCCGGCGACGGTCTCGCCCAGGTGCGCACTCGCCTTCTCCAGGCACCGGATGATCGCACCCCGCACCCGGTCGGCCCCCAGATCGGCGGCATCGAGCAGCTGCCACTCGTGCCACCCGATTCCGGGCGCGAACTTGCTCTTGCTCAACTGGGTGAGCCAGGCCGCGTGAAAGATCGGATACCCCGCGGGCCCGGCGCCGCGCGACTGCAGGTACTCGATGATCGAGTGCTGCGCCCCCGACGCCTGCTCGAAGGGGCTGCGGGTCACCCAGTCGCGGCTGCCGTAGCGCCAGCGCCCCTCGCCGTCGGCCTCGATGCTCTCGTGCGACTTCACCTCGATGACGAGCACGCCGTAGCCCGGTGCGATGACCACGAAGTCAGCCTCGCCCTGCACCTGGCTGACGTGGTGCGCGATCTCGAGCGAGTGGAGCACCACCCAGTCGTCGGTGCCGGGAGCGTCGCGCAGCGCCGCGAATACGGCGAGCTCGCCGGGCGGGGCGTCGTCGCCGACCGTCGGCGGCAGCATGCGGGCCATGAGGTGAGCCTAGGTCGGCTCGAGGGCCGGGGTGCCGCGCGACGCGGTGATGCGGGGGTGCGCTAGGCGCGGCGGGCACGGCGGGAGCGGGCAGGCCCTGCCCGTCAGCCAGTCGGCCCGTCAGCGGGGCGGCCGGACCTCCCCGAGCGCGAGCGGTCGCTGCCGCAGCATCATGCCGGCGAGGATCGTCAAGGCGGCCCCCAGCGCAAGCGGGAGAACCGCGCTGAAGCGGTCTCCAGCGCCCAGTGCCGGGAGTTCCTGGAGCGTCGTCTCAGGGGTCGGCTCGGGGTCTGGAGCGGGATCAGACTCGGTCGGCTCGTCGGGGGTTGACGGCGGTTCGGGCTCCGGATCGGAAGCCGCCGGGACGTAGGTGTAGCGGTAGCAGAGGTCGGCAGAGGCGGTGGTGTTCTGGATGTACTCGCCGTTGCCTCCGACACCCGTCGCGCCGATGGTGGTGTTCGACTGGAAGATGAGAGTCTGCAAACCGGAACCTGACCAGACTCCTGAATCCAAGGAAGTGAAGGACCCGCCGAGCGACTCAACTCGCGTGTTGAAGACCGTCGGCCCGTTCGGGAGAGGGCCATTCGCCCAGGGGATCTCAAGCGGGAGGTAGATGGTGCTCGAGCGATCACTCGGCCCCGGTGGGAAGTTGGGGGTCACGGCCTCAGGCGGAATGTTCATCCATAGCTCGTATCGGGCGTTCACCGTGACATCAGCCGCAGGCTCAGTCAGATTGAGGTTCACCTGCATGCCGGCGGTCAGTTGAGCATCGAGAGAAACCTCGATCGACACGAAAGAGCCGAGTGCCGCATCGAACTTCTGAATTGCGAAGGTGTGGGCGGTGCCATTGAAGACCCGGAAGTCGGTGACGCGACTCGGCATCGTCGAGCACACCCACTCGGTCGTGACCGGCTGCGCCTCCTCCACAGGTGCCGCCTGTGCAGCCGTCGCGCCCGCGCCGAGCGTCATGAGTACGGTGGCGACGGCTGCAGCGATTGCGCGGCGCGCGCGAACAGAGTCGATTCTGAGCATCAGAGTGCCTGCTTTCGAGGGGGTGGCAATGCGACGGAGCGTCGCCCTCGAAAATTAGCATTGCTCAGAAAAAGAGCGCCCTCCCCCGTTCACGGGGCTGTGAACAACTCCCCAGCCGGGCGCGGCGAGAGCCGACTCAGTCGTCGAGCTTCGGCACGAACCACGGCGGATACACCGCGACCTTCGCCGGCACACCCGCCGACTGCAGCAGGGCGCGCACCTCGTCGCGGCGGCGGTCGTTCGCGACCGCCACCAGCGCGACGAGGTCGAGCGACACCGGGCCGGGCACCAGCGCCTCCGCGGCCTGCAGTGCCTCGGGGGTGGCCGCGGCGCGCGCGAGCATCCGCTGACGGCCGTCGGCGCCGGCACCGAGACGCGTGGCCGGGGCCGCGGCATCGCCGTCCGACACGATCAGACCATCGCCCAGCGAGCGGATGTCCACGCCCAGCACCACGAAGTCCGTCGTCGCGGCGGCGCGGGCCGCGGCGCTCCACGTGGGGCCGGCCGCACCCTCCTGCACCTCGAGCCACCACGTCGCCTGCGGGGTGAGGCTGAAGGCGACGCAGTCGTCCACCGTGGATTCACGAGTGCCCGCGAGGGCACCCAGCTCGTCGGTGCCACCGACAGCGCGCGGGACGGCCGGTACCGGCGCCGTGGCCCGCAGCTCGCGCGCGAGCTCGCTCGCCAGCCGCAGCGCAGGCTGGGCCTGCGACGACGGCAGCAGGCGACCCTCGCCGAGGATCAGCGGCAGGTTGCTGATGTGCGTGACGTGGAAGACACGCTGCGGCAGGTTCGGCGGCCGCACCTCGGCGGCCTTGCCGGTCGCGCCCGGGGCGGGGCTGCGCAGGCTGCGGGCGGCCGGCTTCGGGCTGCGGCGCGCGGGCGGCGGAGTCACCGGCGCGGGAGGGGGGAAGCAGCTGGCGCACATCCCTGGCTCGAACCCGTGGATGCACTCTTCATCAGCCGCTGTCACTCCCCTACGGTACCCTCCCCAGCTCGGCCAGCCCGACCGTCGGGATCGCCACCCAGCCCTCGACCCGCGCGCGGTCGCGCTGCGCCGCGGTCGGCGGCACCGAGTGTCCGGCCCGATGCGCCAGCGCCACCAGCGCGGCCAGCACCGCGTCGAGCGCGTCGGCCGAGGCCCGCATGAGCGGCTCGTGGTCGCCGAGCTCGAGCCGCGGGGCCGCGCGGCGCAGGTCGGCGATCAGCGCCGCGCGCGCATCCGTCGTCAGCTTGTAGCCCGGCCGGGCCAGCCCCCACACGCGCAGGGCCATCGCGGGGTACACCTCGACAACGGCACTCGGATGCTCTCCCGCCCGGTCGACCACCCGCCCGTCTCCCGCCAGCCGGTCGAGCAGCACCGCGCACCGCAGCGCCGTCATACCCAGGCGGTCCGTGGCGACGCTGAGCGGCCGCGCGCCCGTGCGCTCGGTGACGACGCGGTCGGTCTCCCGATGCGCGAGACGCCGGCGCCAGGCGAGGTCGCCCGTGTCGTCGCTCGACAGGCGCGCTCCGCTCGCCTGGCGGGCGACGAAGTCGACGAAGTCGACCGGCCAGCCGAACGCGCAGTCGATGCCGATCAGCTCGGCGGTGCGGGTCTCGGCGAGCAGCGTCTCGTCGTCGGCACCGAGCCACAGATGCTCGAGCGCGAGCGTCGTCTCGCCCGCAGCGCCGCCCGTAGCCCTCGAGCCACCCGCCACGCCGCGCCCACCGCCCGGCTCGACCCGCAGCACGGCGAGCGCCGTGCCGCTCGCCTCCGCGGCGAGGTCGACGCCCGCGACCCGCACGACCGTCACGCGCGACCGCTCACACGAACCGCACCGCGGCCTGCAGCCGCGTGCGCACCTCGAACAGGTCGGTACCCCCGACGCCGACACCCGGCAGCCCGGTGCGGATCAGGTTGACCAGGCGCGAGCGCTGCACGAGCATCCCCTGGGCGCCGCGCACCGAGCCGAGCTGGGTCAGCGACTCGGCCGCCTGGTCGTCCTCCACGACAATCACGAGGGCCGAGAAGCGCACCTTCGCCGCGCGGGCGAGCACGCGGGCCCGGCCGCCGAGCTGTGCGAGCGGCTTCTCTCCCGGCTCGAGCCCCTCGCCGATGAGCTCGCCGCGCTTCACCGCGACGGGCGCGCCCCAGTCTTCACTGAGCACCGCCCACAGACCGGTCGGGCCGAGCACGACATGGTCGAGCTTATCCTCCGGCCGCGGGCCGGCGACGACGTCGTGCCACACGGTGAAGCCGAGGCCGAGCGTCGCGAGCGCGGTCGCCGAGCGCTCCTCCGCGATCGCCGCGGCCAGCAGGTGGCGAATCTGCCTCGGGGCCGAGCGCACCAGGGCCGCGTCGAACGGGTCGGGCAGCTCGACACCGCGCCCCGCCCACTCGCGGATGTGCGACAGGTACTGCTCGCGATACCACCCGCCCGGATGCCCGTACGACTTCGCACTCGGCCGCGAGTCGTACCGCCCCGGGCCCGACGCCCCGCCGCCGTGCTGCCCCCACGACCGGGCCGCACCGCTCGCGCTCGAACCGGAGTCTGCCCCCGAGTCGTAGGCGTACCGCGCCGAGGGCGTGCCCACCCGCTGCCAGGCGCGCTGCACGGCGTCGAACTCGGCCGCCGAGCCGCCCGTGTCGGGGTGCGCCTGGCGCAGGCGCAGGCGGTAGGCACGCTTCAATTCGTCGTCTGACGCGGTCGGGCTGACGCCCAGCACCTCGTACGGGTTGGCGGCCAGCGGTGACTCAGACATGGTGAGCGAAAGCCTACGCTGGGCAGGTGAGCGACGACCTGACAACGGCCACGGCAGACACCGAACCCCGCACCGCTTCGACACCACCCCGACCCGCCCAGAAGCCCCACCGCCGCGAGCACCACGGCGACGTCGTCGACGACCCGTACGAGTGGCTGCGCGACAAGGAGTCGCCCGAGGTCATCGCGCACCTCGAGGCCGAGAACGCCTACACCGAGGCGCGGCTCGCCCACCTGGCGCCGCTGCGCGAGCGCATCGTCGACGAGATCAAGGGCCGCACGCTCGAGACCGACCTGAGCATTCCCGTGCGGGAGGGCGACTGGTGGTACTACGGCCGCACGGTCGAGGGGCTGCAGTACGGCATCCAGTGCCGCGTGCCCGCGGCGCCGATCGACCCGGCGAACCCGATGGACCCCGCCGCGTGGACGCCCCCGCCGCCGCTGCCCGACCCGAGCCAGCCGCGCGAGGGCGAGCAGATCGTCATCGACGGCAACGTCGAGGCCGAGGGGCACGACTTCTTCGCCATCGGCTCGCTCGACGTCAGCGATGACGGCGCGTGGCTGCTGTTCGCCGTCGACACCGAGGGCGACGAGCGGTACACGCTGCGCATCCGCAACCTGACCACCGGCGAGACCCTGCCCGACGAGATCACCGAGACCGCCGCCGGGGCCTTCTTCGACCCGAGCGGGCAGTACGTCTTCTACGCGACCGTCGACGAGTCGTGGCGCCCCGACACCATCTGGCGGCACCGCGTCGGCACGCCGCGCAGCGACGACGTGCAGGTCTTCCACGAGCCCGACGACAGCTACTGGGTCGGCGCCGGCCGCACCCGCAGCGGCCGCTGGCTCGTCATCGAGGCCGCCAGCAGCATCACCTCCGAGACGCACGTGCTCGACGCCGCCGACCCGACCGGCGCGTTCCAGGTCGTGCGCCCGCGCCGCCACGGCATCGAGTACGACCTCGAGCACGCCGTGATCGGCGGCCGCGACTGGTGGCTGATCACGCACAACGACGGCGCTCCCGACTTCCAGCTTGATGCGGTGCCCGTGGATGCTCCGCACGAGCCACCCGTCACGCTCGTGCCGCACGAGCCCGGCGTGCGGGTGCAGGGCGTCGACGCGTTCGCCCACGCGCTCGTGCTCGACTACCGGGCCGGCGGGCTGCCCCGCACGGCCATCGCCCGCCTCGAGCCCGACACCACGCTCGACACGCTGCCCTGGCCCGGCCCGGCCTGGAGAGAGCTCGTCGCCCCCCTCGACGGCGAGAAGCTCGTCTCGCTCGGCACGCGCGGCAACCCCGAGTGGGCGCAGCCGACCCTCCGCATCGGCTACACGAGCTTCACCGAGCCGACCACCGTCGCCGAGCTCGACCTGAGCCGCCTCGAGCAGGGGCCTGCCGCGATCACCGTGCTCAAGCAGCAGCCCGTGCTGGGCGGCTACACCTCGGCCGACTACGCCGAGCGGCGCGACTGGGCGGTCGCGGCCGACGGCACGCGCATCCCGATCTCGCTGGTGTGGAAGCGCGGGCTCGTGCCGAGCCTCGACGGTGACGAGAACGGCCCGCCCGACCCGGCGAGCGCCGCACGGCCCCAGCCGAGCCCGGTGCACCTCTACGGCTACGGCAGCTACGAGGCCGCGATCGACCCCGGCTTCAGCATCCCGCGCCTGTCGCTGCTCGACCGCGGCGTCGTGTTCGCCATCGCCCACGTGCGCGGCGGCGGCGAGCTCGGCCGCGCCTGGTACGAGACCGGCAAGACGCTGCAGAAGACCAACACCTTCACCGACTTCGTCGCCGTCGCCCGGCACCTCATCGACCGCGGCGTCACTGCCCCCGACCGGCTCGTCGCCGAGGGCGGCAGCGCGGGCGGGCTGCTCATGGGTGCGGTCGCCAACCTCGCGCCCGAGCTGTTCGCGGGCATCCTCGCCGACGTTCCCTTCGTCGATCCGCTCACCTCGATCCTCGACCCCGAGCTGCCGCTCACCGTCATCGAGTGGGACGAGTGGGGCAACCCCCTGCACGACCCCGAGGCGTACGCGTACATCAAGAGCTACGCGCCCTACGAGAACGTGACCGCGCAGCAGTACCCGCGCATCCTCGCCACCACCTCGCTCAACGACACCCGCGTGCTGTACGTCGAGCCGGCCAAGTGGGTGGCGCGGCTGCGCGAGGCGGGGGCGGATGCGCTGCTCAAGTGCGAGATGGAGGCCGGGCACGGCGGCGTCAGCGGGCGCTACTCGGCGTGGAAGCAGCGGGCGTACGAGCTCGCGTGGCTGCTCGACGTGGTGGGAGCATCCGCGGAATAAATCCTGATCAGGTGAGGGATGCTCCGCAAAAATCATGCGTCGGAATGCAATTTTCTTGCTACCGTCGACCAAGTGACCGTGACGTCCCCCCTCGGCGAGAAAGCCGCCACCGCACGACTGTCCACCCTCCGCCACATCGCCGGCATCATCTCGATCGTCGCCGGCCTGATCGTGCTCGCGGCCCTCATCACGCAGATCACCGACCAGCTGGCCGCGGGCCGGTTCGAGCCGACCGAGTACTTCGCGTACTTCACGATCCAGACCGCGATGATCAACATCGTCGTCATGATCGCCGGCGGCATCATGGCGCTGCGGCTCGAGCGCGATACGCGGCTCTACACAGCGATTCGCGCGAGCGTGTTCTCGTACGCGATCGTCACCGGCGTGGTCTACAACCTGCTGCTGCGCGACATTCCCAACGACGACGGCTACGTCGGGCCGGTGTGGCCGAACGAGTCGCTGCACGTGTGGATTCCGATCTACATCGCGCTCGACTGGCTGCTCACCCCCGGTCGGGTGCGCATCGCGTGGAGCGCGCTGTGGCTCGCGGTGAGCTACCCGCTCATCTGGGTGGGGGTGACCATGGTGCGCGGTGAGGTGACCGGCTGGTACCCGTACCCCTTCCTCGAGCCGGACGGCCCCAACGGGGTGCTCGGCGTCGTCACCTACGTCGTCGGCATCGCCGCGTTCATCGTCGTGCTCGCGGCCCTCGCCGTGGTCATCAACCGCGTGCACACGCGCGGCGTGCGGGGTGTCAGCCACGGCCGCCGCAACACGGGCGAGATTCGGGTCGTGCCGCGCGACCTGCGCTGAGCGCAGGCGGGGCGCTGCGGGGCCCCCCGAGGTGCGAATGTCGGTGGTGGGTGGTGAACTGTTGTCATGGACACCACCGCCCCTGGGCCGGGAGTGGCGAGCTGTCCGCAATGCGGAACGCCTGCACCTCTGCCCATCCACTACGGCTACCCCGAGCCTGAGCACATCCGCGCTGCGCTGCGCGGGGAGATCGCGCTCGGCGGCGTCGTTCATCACCCTGACCCGCCGCAGTTCGAGTGCCGCAGCGACGAGTGCGGGTATACCTTCACACCATGAGCGCTGACGAGCACCTGCTGCTCGTGATCCCGCCCCCGCCCGGCACTTCCGAGGGTGCGCGGTTGATCGACGCCGACCCCGGGCAGCCCCACCTGTCGGTGCTCGACGTCGCCGCCACGCGCGGCGACGGCGTCTTCGAGACGATCAGCGTCGGCGCCGGCCACCCGCAGGCTCTGGAAGCGCACCTCGACCGCTTCGCGCGTTCGGCGCGGATGCTCGACCTGCCCACCCCCGACCGCGAGCTGTGGCGCACGGCGGTGCAGACGCTCGCCGCCCGCCTCGCCGACCACGAGGAGGCGTGGGTGAAGACGGTGCTCACGCGCGGCATCGAGGGGCACGTCGAGCCGACCGGCTGGGCCTACGGCACGGTGTCGCCCACCTTCCACCGCGAGCGCACGGAGGGCATCGACGTCGTGCTGCTCGACCGCGGGCTGCGCAGCGACGTGGCGACGACGAGCCCGTGGCTGCTGGCGGGCGCGAAGACGCTCTCCTACGCCGTCAATCGCGCGGCGGCGCGCGAGGCTCAGCGCCGCGGAGCCGATGACGTGGTGTTCGTGTCGAGCGATGGGCTGCTGCTCGAGGGCCCGACCTCCACCCTGGTCGTGCGCGCGGGCGACACGCTGCGCACGCCGCCGGATGCCCTGGGCATCCTGCCCGGCACGACGCAGGTCGACCTCTTCGCGGCGGCCCACCAGTGGGGGCTGCGCACAGCGGTCGAGCCGCTGCGCCCCGCCGATGTCGTCGACGCCGACGCCGCCTGGCTGGTGTCGAGCGTGCGGCACGCCGCGCCCATCCGTTCGGTCGATGGGGTGCCGCGCGCGGTCGACGCTCCGATGACGGCGGCCATGAACGGCTTTCTGCGCGCGCGACGCACCTGAGCCTCCCGCGGCAGCCGGGGGGCTGCTGTGTAGGGTCGATGGCATGCACAGCACGATGGAGTGCCTCACGGATTGGATGACGCGGCAGCGGTGGTACGCCGGCAAGGGCCGCGTGCCGCAGCTCGTCGAGGTCGGCCGTGAAGACTGGCCGTGCGATGACCCGGATGCGAGCATCCGCGTTCTGCTGCTGCGCGACATCGCCAGCACTCCGCCGTCGCTGTACCACGTGCCGATCGTGGTGCGGTCGACGATCCCGCGCGGCAGCGGTCCGACGTTGATCGGGCGCGACGAGCACGACGACTACCTGTTCGATGGTCCGCACGATGGCGCCTACGTGCGGGCGCTGCTGCGGCGGCTGGGGGTCACGCGGCACGATCAGTCGAGTCGCGTGCACACGGGCGAGCAGTCGAACACGTCGATCATCATCGACCAGGGCTCGGAGGCGCCGCTCGTGGCGAAGGTGTTCCGGCTCGTGCACCCGGGCGACAACCCCGACGTCGTGCTGCAGTCGGCGCTGACGACGGCGGGCAACCGCAGCGTGCCGCGCATGCTGGGGTCGCTGACGACGACGTGGATCGACCCGCACGGCTCGGACGCCCACACCGATGAACCGGTGCGCGGCCATCTGGCGTTCGCGCAGGAGTTCATTCCGGGGGTGCGCGACGGCTGGCCGCTCGCGCTCGCGGCGGCGCGGGCCGGCGAGCCGTTCACGGCGGAGGCGGAGCGGCTCGGCCGGGTGACGGCCGAGGTGCATCAGGCTCTCGCCGCCTGCCTGCCGTCGCGCGAGCCGACGCTCGGCGACATCGTGGGCTTCGTGGCGGGCTGGCATCAGCGCCTCGCGGTCGCGATCTCGGATGTTCCGCAGCTGCGCGAGCTGCGCCCGTCGATCGAGGCGGTCTACGATGCGGCGCGCGATGCGCCGTGGCCGCCGCTGCAGCGCATCCACGGCGATTTCCACCTCGGCCAGGTGCTGCGCCGGCCGACGGGCGAGTGGCTGCTGGTCGACTTCGAGGGCGAGCCGCTGCGACCGCTGGCGGAGCGCTCGCGCGTCGACTCGCCCCTGCGCGACGTCGCCGGCATGCTGCGCTCGTTCGACTACGCGGTGGGGTCGCTGCGCAGCGAGTCGCGCGCCGCGGCGGGCGTCATCGACACGGCGTCGCTCGATCTGGATGCTCTGGCCCTCGAGGCCGCCCGCGCCGACTGGGCGCGTGCCGCTCGTGCGGCGTTCCTCGACGGCTACATCGCCGCGAGCGGAGTCGACCTGCGCGGACACCGCGCCCTGCTCGACGCTTTCGAGCTCGACAAGGCCGTGTACGAGGCGATGTACGAGGCCCGCAACCGGCCCACCTGGCTCCCCATCCCGCTCGCCGCCGTCGCCTACCTCGTCTCCAGCAGCCGCGCCGCCAAGCGCTGACCCGCCCCACCCCACCCCCGCCCCACCCAACTCAACCCCACCCCCGCCCGACCCGACCCCACCCCACCCCACCCAACCCAAGCCCACCCAAGCCCACCCAACCCCACCCAAGCCCACCCAAGCCCACCCAACCCCACCCGACCCCACCCGACCCCACCTCAAGTCATCCTCACCTCCTCGCCCCCTCGCGAATCTACGGAACCCCCTGCGACCTCCCCGCCTCCCCGCACCCTGCGACCTCCCCGCCCCCTCGCCTCCCCGCCCCCTCGTGAATCCACGGAACAGCCGCGGGTAGGCCTGCCGGCACTCGCGAATCCACGGAACTGCGCCCGAGGGCTTGTAGAACACTCGCGAATCCACGGAATCGTCTCGCCCGCTTCCGTGGATTCGCGAGTGCTCGATGACGCGGGAGCGGGGCGTTCCGTGGATTCGCGAGTGTGCCGGCGTGGTCTCCACAGACCTGGCCCTCACCGGCGAGCGCGCGCCGGTCCTCCCCATGAGCGACCCGGAGCACCGAGATGGCCGAATCGCTGCCGACCCTCCTGCCGCGCGCGACGATCGACGACGATGCGGTCATGCTCAGACCGACGATTCGACACTTCGGGCCGCCGCAGGGAACCGGCATTCTGCCCAGACCCGTGCGTGCGGCGCTGGCGCGAACGGGAGGGATCATCTCCACGCGAGAGCTGCGCGCGCTCGATGTCGACCAGGTGACTCTCGAGCTGTATCGGCACCGGGGCACTCTCCAGGTCGTGCGACAGGGCTGGTACTGCACGCCCGCGACGCCCGCCGTCGTCCGCCTCGCGTGGCGATTCGGAGGACCGCTGGCGTGTGTGAGCGCGCTGCAGTTCCACACTGCTCTCGCGATGACCGCGCCACGGGTGCATGCGGAACACCCTCCGCAGGAGGACCGGTGGCGCGGCCCTATGTCGCTGGGCGGCGTCGACGAGCCCCTACACGTCAGCCTCCGCAGCGATAGCGTGAGCCCGCCGCCGCCCACGCTGCTCGCCCGACGGTGGTGCATCCCCGAACCGGAAGAGCCTGTGCTCCACTGGAGTACCCACGATCACGCCAGCGGTGACCGTCGCGCCGTGAGTGTGGAGACAGCGCTGCGACAATCCCGACAGTGCCCGGCGCGTGGTGGGAAGCGAGTGACCGCGCGCTAAGCAGCGGCGCAAGAGTCAAGCAGCGGCGCAAGAGTCAAGCAGCGGCATGCGAGCTAGTCCGCGGCGCGCGCGGAGAGCGCCTCGGTGAGGAGCGTGATGAGCGCCTGCAGCTGCACGGTGCCCTCCGCCGCGACCTGCTCGTCGCTTCCGTCGAGCGCGCGCGCCGCGAGTCCGGCCTTCGAATCGATGAGGTCGGCGATGCGGGCGTCGATCGTCTGCGCTGCGAGGATGCGCCACGCCGTCACGGGAAGTTCCTGACCGATGCGGTGCACGCGGTCGATCGCCTGCGTCTGCTCGGCCGAGGTCCACGAGAGCTCGGCGAGCACCACGTTCGACGCCGCCTGCAGGTTGATGCCGACGCCTGCCGCCGACAGCGAGCAGACGATCACACTGACCTCCGGGTCGTTCGTGAAACCGTCGATCGCCTCCTGCCGCGCCTTCGCCGACTGATCGCCGCGGATGCTCACCGCACGCAGCCCCGCCGCCGCGAAGTGCGCCTCCGCCGCATCCATGACATCGATGTGCTTGGCGAAGAAGACCACCTTGCCGACGTTGCGCGCCAGCTGGGCCGTGTAGTCGGCCGCGAGCACGGCCTTCGCCGTGCCGATACGGCGCACCATCGTGAACACGTTGTCGCCGCCGCTCGCCTGCTTCGACTCCTCGAGCTCGGCCGAGGCGACCAGCCGCACGAGGTCATGATCGATGCCGACCGGCGCCACCTCGCGCGCCGCGACGACACGACGGTAACGCTCGACGAGACGCCCGATGAGAGCCTCCTCCGACGCTCGGATCGAGCGTGCGGCCTCGTCGTCGAGCTCCACCGGGATGTCGGCGATGCGGCGGGCGGGGATGTCGGCAGCGACATCCACCTTCTTGCGGCGCACGATGCCCATCTCGATGACGCACTCGCGGGCCGCGGCGAAGAAGCCCGGATCGGCCGGAGTCAGACCGGTCTCCTCGAGCGCAGCCATCAGGCGGCCGAGCGGCTTCTTGTCGTCGATCCAGCCGAGGAACTTCCAGATCATGCGGAAGTCTTCGATCTGGTTGATCAGCGGCGTGCCGGTCAGCGCCATCATGAGCGCCTTCGGGTGCAGCACGCGGATGCTCTGGGCGAGCGACTGCACGTGCCGCGACCGCTGCGACGTGGCGTTCTTGATGAAGTGCGCCTCGTCGACCACCATGCCCTTGAAGCCGAAGCGGCCGAGCCAGCCGACGTGGCGGTCGAGGATCTCGTAGTTCACGATCACCACATCGGCGAACGCATCCAGGTCTTCCCCGTCGCCGTGGACGACCGTGGCGCTGCGCTGCGGGATCCACCGCTGCACCTCGCGTGCCCAGTTCGTCTTCACGACGTTCGGCACGACTACCAGCAGCGGGAAGGCGTGGGCGACGTTGGCCGCCATGAGGGCCTGCGCCGTCTTTCCGAGACCCGGCTCGTCGGCGAGCAGGAAGGTGCGGTGACCGCGACGCACCGACTCGATCAGGCGCGCCTGGTGGCGCATGAGCTCCATGCCTCCCGGCGTCACCAGAGAGCCTGACTCGGGCAGCGCCATCGAGGCCGCCTGACCACCGGCGCCGTACTCGAACGAGCGGAAGAGGGGCTCGATGAGCTCCCAGTTGGCCAGCCTGCCCGCCGTCGGCGGCGGCGGGGTGAGAGCCGCGAGGTCGGGAGCGAGGAAGGGGTTGGCGAGCTGCGCCTGCTTGACCGACTTCGGAACGACCTGCTTGGCGACCTCGGGGGCGACGGGTGCCGGCTCGGAGACGATGAGGAGGTCATCCGGTTCGAGCTCTGCGCCGGACGCCAGCAGCATGTCGCGCCGCAGCGCCTTCGCCGCGTCGCTCACCTTCGCCTCCGGAGCGAGCAGCGCGATGAGGGAGGTGTCGCGGGCGGCCGTCTTCGCCATGATGCTCGCCAGGCCGTCGAGACGCTTGAGAACCTCGGCGCGCTCCGACTCGGGCACGTCGCGGTCGTCCTTGACGCGAGCGCGCTCCTCGCGCACCAGCAGCGCCGCGACCTGGAACTTCGTGCGGTTGGAGGGGCTGACCTTCTGTCCGCGCTCGGCCGCGTTCTCGACCTCGCGCACGGCGCGGGCGAGGATCGGGATGATGCCCTGCTCGTCGAGCGGCCGACGACGCCGCGTCGATCCGCCGCGCGCGGGCGACGCCTTCTTCTGACGCTGGCCGGTCTGGGCCACGGCAACTCCTCGAGTGCTGAACGGATCCGCCCCGCCGCCGAGACTGCGGCAGAAGCGACTGCCGGCGCCGCACAGGATCGCGGAGCCGAGAAGCTCGCCTGCCTCTGACCCGGCCGAGAACTCGCGGTGAAGCGGCGTGCTGCGCCCAGTCTAGGGCACGCGGCGCGATCGTGTGACGGTGCGTGACGTCACCCGCGCGAGCGCGGCGGCCCGAACCGCAGAATAGGCGCGTGACCCGCACCCTCCTCGACCGCCCCACCGTCATCGACGGCGGCCTGGGCAGCCGCCTTGAAGCGCTGGGCCACGACCTGAGCGGTCGGCTGTGGAGCGCCCGGATGCTGCGCGACGACCCCGACGCCGTCGAAGCAGTGCATCGCGACTACTTCGCCGCGGGCGCCGAGGTGGCGATCACCGGGTCGTACCAGGTCTCGTTCGAGGGGCTCGCCGCTGCCGGCATCGACCGCAGCGAGGGCGTCGAGCTGCTGACGCGCAGCGTGGCCCTCGCGGCGTCGGCGCGCGACGCCCTGCGGCCCGACGGCCTCGTGGCCGCCTCCGTCGGCCCCTACGGCGCGGCCCGTGCCGACGGCTCGGAGTACCGCGGCGACTACGACCTCGACCGCGACGGTCTGCGGCGCTGGCACGAGCCCCGACTCAGCGTCCTGCTCGAGGCGTCACCCGACCTGCTGGCGATCGAGACCATCCCCTCCCGGGCCGAAGCGGGGGCGCTGCTCGACCTGCTGCGCGGTACCGGTGCCGCCGCCTGGCTCGCGTTCACCGTCGCGGCCGGACGGCTGCCGACCGGTGAGAGCCTGCAGGATGCGTTCGCCGACGCCGAGCGCTGCGACGAGATCATCGCCGTCGGGGTGAACTGCTCGCACCCCGACGAGGTCGAGCCGGTGCTCGCCGCCGCCCGGCAGGTGACGGGCAAGCCGATCGTCGTGTACCCGAACAGCGGGGAGACGTGGAACGCCAGGACGCGACGCTGGGAGGGCACCGCCGCGCTGCCGGAGCACCGCATCGAGCGTTGGCTCGCATCCGGGGCGACGGCCATCGGGGGATGCTGCCGCGTGGGCCCGGCCGAGATCGAGCAGATCGCCCGCATCGTCGGCCGGGTCGGCAGCCTCTGATCAGGCGGGCCCGAGGAAGCGGCTGAGGAAGGCGCGCGTGCGCTCCTCGCGCGGGCGCGAGAACACCTCGGCAGCGGGGCCCTGCTCGACGATGACGCCGCCGTCGAGGAACACGACGCGGTCGGCGACATCGCGGGCGAACGCCATCTCGTGCGTCGCCATGACGATGGTCGTGCCGTCGTCTTTCAGCTGCCGCACCAGGTCGAGCACCTCGGCGACGAGCTCGGGGTCGAGCGCCGACGTGATCTCGTCGAGCAGCAGCAGCTCGGGGTTGGTGGCGATGGCGCGCACGATGGCGACGCGCTGCTGCTGCCCTCCCGAGAGTCGGTCGGGGTACTCGCGGGCGCGATCGGCGAGTCCGACGCGCTCGAGCAGCTCGAGGGCGCGCGCCTCGGCCTCAGCGCGCGGGATGCGCAGCACGGCGCGGGAGGCCAGCGTCACGTTGTCGATCACCCGCAGGTGCGGGAACAGGTTGAACTGCTGGAACACCACCCCGATGCGCACCCGCACCCGATCCGGCACGATGCGCGGGTCGGAGATGTCGAGGTCGCCGAGCCAGATCTGCCCGTCGTCGATGCGCTCGACCAGGTTGATGCACCGCAGCAGGGTCGACTTGCCCGACCCGCTCGCACCGATGAGGGCGACGACCTCGTGCGGCGCGACGGCGAGGTCGACGCCGTCGAGCACCACGCTGTCGCCGAACGACTTGCGCACCCCGTCGAGGCGCAGCACCGGGGCGGAGGTCGACGGAACGGTGCTGCCGGGAGCGGCGGCGGTCATACGATGCTGCCCATCTGCTCGCGTGCGCGCAGTCGCGCGGTGTACCAGTCGGTGAGTCGGATCATCGGCAGAGCCAGCAGCACGAACAGCAGCCCCGCGAGCACGTAGGGGGTGAAGTTGAAGTTGGCCGCCGTCTCGATCTGCGCGGCGCGCACGGCATCGACGACACCGAGCACCGAGATGAGCCCCACGTCTTTCTGCATGGCGACGAAGTCGTTCATGAGCGCGGGCGTCACCTTGCGCACCGCCTGGGGCAGCACGACGATGCGCATCGTCTGCCCGTGGCTGAGCCCGAGCGACCGCGCAGCGAGCCGCTGCGAGGGGTGCACGGCCTCGATGCCCGCGCGGAACACCTCGCTGACGTAGGCCGAGTAGGTGAGGATGAGCGCGATCGTGCCCCAGAACTGGGCCGAGTTGCGCGGGAAGAGCTCGAGCCCCGGCAATCCGAATCCGACCAGGAACAGCACGATGATCAGCGGGAGTCCGCGGAAGAGGTCGGTGTAGCCGGCCGCGAGCGCCCGCAGCGGAAACCACACCGGCCCGCGGAGGGTGCGGATCGTGGCGATCAGCACGCTCAGCACGAGCACGCCGATCACCGCGAAGAACAGCACCTGGATGTTCACCCACAGCCCGGCGATCACGCGAGGCCACGCGGCGATCGCCGTCTCCAGGTCGAAGAAGCTGCGCTGCACGCGCTCCCAGCCGGGCGTGTTGACGACGGTCAGCCAGATAACGATCGCGAACACGATCGTCGAGACGAGCGACACGAGCACCGAGCGCACGTTCTGCGTGCGCCGGTACGCGCGCCGCCCGATCTCGACGTCGCTGATCGGGTGGTGAGGAGGCACTACTGCAGGATAGGCGCGCCCGCGTCGGCGCCCAGCCACTGGGCGGCGATCTCGTCGAGGCGGCCCGACTCGCGGAGGGCGTCCACCGCGGCGGTGACGACCGGCGTCAGCGGGCTGTCCTTCGCGAGCACCAGACCCCACTCGTCGCTGATGCCGGCATCGGCGGGCAGCTGGCCGAGCAGCACGCCGCCGTCGAGCACCACCGCGGTGAGGAAGAACGCGGTCGGCAGGTCGACGACGATCGCGTCGACGGTGCCGTTCTGCAGGGCGAGCACGGCGTCATCGTTGGTGTTGAAGGCCTGCGCGCCGGCGGTCGGCGCGATCTGCTCCTCGATGGCGGTGAAGCTCGTGGTGCCGGTCGCGGCGCCGACCAGGAAGTCGCTCAGCTCGGCGAGGCTCGTGGCCGACGCGGCGGGCGACGACTCGACCGTGATGACGGCCTGCGGCGTCGCGTAGTACGGGCTCGAGAAGTCGACGTTCTCCGCGCGCTCCTCGGTGATCGTGTACTGCTGCAGGTTGAAGTCGAAGTCCTTCGGGCCGGGCTGGATGGCGGCCTCGAAGCTCGTGCGCACCCACACGACGTCCGCGGGCGCGAAGCCGAGCTCCTCGGCGATCGCGTAGGCGACGGCGGCCTCGAAGCCCTCACCCGTGGTCGGGTCGTCATCGATGACGTACGGGAAGTAGGCGGGCTCGCCGGTAGCGATGGTGAGCTTGCCCTCGGTGACGTAGAGACTCTCGGTGGCTTCCGGCTGCGGCTCGGCCTCGCCAGCGGCGGGGGCGCAAGCGGCGAGCAGCAGGGCGGCGGTCGCGGCGAGCGCGGCGGCCGAGGCGGTGCGGCGTGCAGTGCGGGTCATGCGAGCATCCAATCGACAGGAAGCGGATGGTGAAGGGATGCCATCATTCTGCCCTGCGTCACCGCCCGTTTCCGCACCCGGTGACGCTCTGTTACGCGGGGCGGCTCAGACGCCGCCGCCACCACCGCCACCGCCGCCGCCGCCGGAGGACCCGCCGCCGGAGGATCCGCCCGACGAGCTCGAGCCCGAGTAGCTCGACGACAGCGTCGAGCTGACCGAGCCGACGCCCGCGGCGAACGCCGACACGGTGAAGGGGCGCGCGCTCGAGAACCAGGCCGGGCTCTGGCCCTCCTCGTAGAACTCGCCGAGCTCTTTGGCCCACTCCTTCTCATGGTTGGTCAGCACCGCCCACGGCAGCAGCCGCTCGACGAGCTTCAGGCGCTCCTCACGACTGGTCGGGTCGATCGGCTCGCGCAGCGCCCCCTGGGGCGACTGCAGCACGCGCATCCGGTCGGCCTCGGCGAGCTCGATGTAGACCTCGAGGCCCTTGATGTGGTCGACGATCTCGGCACCCTCCGCCGTGAGCGGCTGCCGGTAGAGGCACGTGGCGACGACGAAGAAGCACACGATGCCCACCGGGATGAGCCAGCCGCCCAGTTCGCCGCCCCGACCCTCGTCGGTGACCATGATGCCCGCCACGAAGGCGATGATCTGCCCGACGATGACGAGCACCGAGAGTCCGACCGCATGGCGGGGGGCCACCGTGCTGCGCCATCCGCGCCGCTGGTTCGCGGTCTGGATGCGCAGCAGCTGCCGCTGAATGGCCGTGCTCAGCGAGGTGTTCTGGGCGGTCAGGGTGTGCTCGGTGCCGCCGCTGAGGCTGCCGCCGAAGAAGTACCCGAGCAGCGAGCGCTCCTCCCCCTCCACACCGAGCGCCGACTCCAGGCGAAGGCGCCAGGTCGAGCGCAGCGAGAACCAGCCCCCCGGCGCCTCGATGATCGTGATGATGCGGCGCACCGCGAAGTCGACGAGCTGGCTCGCCACCGCGCGCGAGCGGCGCTTGGTGAGCACCGCGGCCTCGAGCAGACTCACGCCCGTCGGCGGACCGTACTCGGCGACGATCACGGGTCGGCCCCGGGCATCCCGATAGCGCGTCAGGCGCAGCACGACCGCCCAGATGGCCGTGATCACCGTGGTCGCGACACCGATCAGCTGCAGCCACGCCCACGGGCTCGCGAGGTACGAGCGGTCGAACAGAGTGAACGTGCCGCGCTCGAAGCCGATCGCGATCGTCACCGTCTGGAAGGGTCCGATCGCGAGCTCGTCGACGGCGAAGGTGCCGCCGGTGCGCGTGATCGCGCAGCGGTCGGTCGAGCCGAAGTAGCCCCGGTAGCAGGCCTCCTGGCCGAGCAGAGCGTTCTCGAGACCGTCGTTCAGCACGATGCGCGCCGAGACCCGAGCGAAGGGCTGTGCCCAGTCGGTGCCGTTGAGGTTCCAGTAGAACTCCTCGGCATCGGAGTTCGCGAAGTAGTCGACGACGTCGCGCTGGCTGTACGTGATGACGTAGGTCTGCTCGCCGCGCACGAACTGGCCTTCGGGCACCGCGGCGATCACATCGACGACCTGGGACGACGACTCGACCTCGAACCGGCGCGGGTTGCCCTCGCCATCGGTGACCGAGATCACCTGCAGGTTCGTCGTACGCCCCTGGTAGCTGGCCGGCAGCGAGCGGCGGATGCCCCGGTTCTGGTCGAACTCGGGAAACCGCGCCACGAGGGTCTCGGTCGTCAGCAGCGTCGCGTGCCCGTCGGCGTCGCGCCCGAGCCGGTACTCGACGTCGAAGGAGTCGAACGTGAAGTCATCGACCCCGGTGCGCACGATGCCCTCGGTGGGCAGCCGGTCGACGGTCACGGCGGCGAAGGCGGTGCCGCGCTCCACCGGGCCGCTCGCGAGCGGGCGGGCCGTCGCGGCGGAGATCGCGACCACGACGGCGGCGACGATGAGGCCAAGCACGATGGTTCCCGCGATGAGCGGCAGCAGCAGTCGACGCATGGCTCGACGCTACCGGCTGAGGCCCCGCCGCTGAAGAGGCGGCCTACGCTGGGGGCGTGGTCGCTGACGCCCCGCTCATGGATGCCCCCGCCGACGCACGCGCTGTCGAGCGCCTGCGCGCGCTCGTGCGCATCCCCACGATCGCCCGCCCGACGAGCGGCCCCGGCCCCCGCGCCGACCGGAACGCGTTCGAGCAGTTCATCGCCGCCCTGCCCGGGCTGTACCCGCGGGTGCACGCGGCGCTCGAGCGCGAGCGTCTCGGCACCGACCCGGAGGGCACGACGGGATACACGCTGCTCTACCGCTGGGCGGGCAGCGACCCGAGGGGCGCCCGCACCCCGACCGTGCTCATGGCGCACTACGACGTGGTCGCGGCGACCGACGAGGGGTGGCGGCATCCGCCCTTCGCGGGCGAGCTCGTCGAGCACGAGGGCGAGCCGGTGGTGTGGGGGCGCGGTGCGATCGACGACAAGGGTGCCCTGGCCGCGGTGCTCGAGGCGGTGGAGCGCCTGCTCGAGGCAGGCGTCACCCCGCGGCACGATGTGCTGCTGCTGTTCGGCCACGACGAGGAGGTCGCCGGCACGGGCGCGCGGGCGGTGGTGGCGGCGCTGCGCGAGCGGGGCATCCGCCCGGCGCTCGTGCTCGACGAGGGCGGCGCGATCGTCGAGGGCGTGTTCCCCGGCCTGCACGAGCCGGCCGCGCTCGTCGGCGTCACCGAGAAGGGCATCACGACCCTGCGGCTGCGGGTGGAGCAGCACGGGGGGCACGCCGCGAGCCCGCCGCCGCTCACGGCGACGGTGCGGCTGGCCCGCGCGCTGCTCCGGCTCAACCGGCGCCCGGCGCGGTCACGGCTCGATGCGACCACCCGCACGATGATCCGCACGCTCGGCTCCCGTGTGCGCGGGCCGCTCGGCCTCGTCTTCCGCCGGGTCAACCTCGTGGCGCCCCTGCTCGTGCCCGTGCTGCGCCGCCGCGGTGCCGAGACGGCGGCGCTGCTGCGCACCACCCGAGCCGTCACCGAGCTGCGGGCCGGTCACGCGGCCAATGCGCTGCCCGAAAGCGCCGAGGCGACCGTGAACATCCGCATCGCTCCGGGCGAGAGCGTCGCGCGCGCGGTCGACGACGTGCGCCGCGCCATCGCCGACGACGCCGTGCAGCTCACGGTGCTCGAGCCGAGCGAGCCCGCCCCGGTCTCGCCCGCGCACGGGCCGGCGTGGGACGACCTGACGGCCGCGATCGACGAGATCGTGCCCGGGCTGCTCGTGAGCCCCTACGTCATGATGCAGGCGAGCGACGCGCGCTTCCTCACCCCGATCAGCGACCACGTGTACCGCTTCACGCCGTTTCGCCTCAGCGCGGCCGAGCGCGCGTGCCTGCACGCGATCGACGAGCGCATCCGGGTGCGCAGCTACCTCGAGGGGGTGCGGGTCTACGAGGCGCTGCTGCGTCGCCGCTGAGACCGGCGCTGACACCGCTTCTGACACCGCTTCTGACACCGCTTCTGACCGGGGATGCGGGCTCGGGTCGGCGTGCCTTCTCAGTCGCGCGCGGCGGCGTGCACGCCCGCGAGCCGGCGCGGGGCATCCGTCACCACACCGTCGACCCCGAGCTCGAGGGCCTGCTGCCAGAGGTCGGCGCGGTTGAGCGTGTAGACGATGACAGTGAAGCCCGCGGCGCGCAGCTCGGCGGCGGCCTCGGGGTCGACGGCGAACGATCGCAGGCTCGTGACGATGGTCGACGCTCCGACGAGCTCGGCGTACACCGCCGGGTCGTCCGGCAGCCGACGCACGATGACGGCGCGCGGCAGCGAGGGCGCCTCGCGCCAGAGCTGGAAGAGCGTCGGCAGCTCGAAGCTGGCGAGCACGACGCGGTCTTGCACCCCGTGGCGGTAGATACCGGCGACGAGCGGACGCAGCGCCTCCTCCGTCCAGAGGCCCTTGAGCTCTATGAGCGCGCGGGCGTCGGAGCGCTGCAGCACGGGCAGCACCTCGTCGAAGGTCGGGATGCGGGTGCCCGCCCAGCGCGAGCCGTACCAGCTGCCCGCGTCGAGGGTCTGCAGCTCGGCGAGGGTGCGGGTGGCGAGCGGACCGGTGCTGTCGGTCGTGCGATCGAGGAGCTCGTCGTGGAAGAGCGCGGCGTGGCCGTCGGCCGTCATGCGGAGGTCGATCTCGAGCACTTCGGCGCCGCTGCGCAGCGCGGCCTCGACGGCGGGCAGGGTGTTCTCGGGCGCGGAGGCGGGATCTCCGCGGTGCGCGACCGTGAGCGGCACACCATCGTTGAGCCCGAGCGAGCCGAGCGGCTGCGCGGCATGGACGGTGGCGGCGGTGTGGTCGATGGCGAGCACAGCGACGAGGGCGAGGGTCGCCGTGAAGGAGGCGGTGGAGCGTCGGAGCGAGTACGAGCGGGCCGGCCGTGCCGTCGGGCGCGTCGGCCGCGGCGCGGCGAGCGGTCGGGCGGTCGGCATGGGCATCGCCTCCGGAACGGGTCACCGCGTCGTTGCGGTGCCGCCATGCTAGCGCAGCCGTTACCGTTTCGTGACCTGAATCCGCGTCGCCGCCGTGCGGGCGATCGACGACGCCATGCCGCTGAAGACGATGCCGTGGAACGGCGTGACCGCGAGCCAGTACAGGCGACCGCCGAGTCCGCTCGGGAAGAACACCGCCCGCTGTGTCAGGCGCGAGCCTCCGGCGCGCGGATCGACCGTGAACTCGAGCCACGCCCGGCCCGGCACCTTCATCTCGGCCCGCAAGCGCAGGAAGCGCCCGCGCTCCAGCTCCTCCACACGCCAGAAGTCGACGGCGTCGCCTGGCGCCAGACGATCGGGGTCGCGCCGACCGCGCCGCAGCCCCACCCCGCCCACGAGCTTGTCGAGCCATCCGCGCGCCGCCCAGGCGACGGGCAGGGAGTACCAGCCGTTGGTTCCGCCGATGCTCTCCACCACGCGCCACAGGGCCTCCGGCGGCGCGGCGGAGTCGACCACCTGCAGGTCGGTGAACACGGTGTGCCCGCTCCAGTCGGGGTCGCTCGGCAGCCGGTCGCTCGGGGCGCCCTGAACGGTCGCGTTCTGCCAGCTGGTCTCGACCTCGCCCTCGCGCATCTTCGCCAGGGCGTAGCGCACCGCCGTGCGATAGCCCGTGAGCCCCGCCTCCGGCGGCGCGATGTACCGGTCGATGTCGTGCTCGCGGCACACCGCGTCGTTCTGCAGGCTCGAGATGATGGGCACCGCGAGCGCCCGCGGGATGGGTGTGACGAGGTTCACCCACTGGCTCGCGAGGTACGGCGTGAGCACGGGCAGGCTCGCGATCGGCCGCTGCTTGAGCCCCGCCTCCACGGCGTACCCGTTCATCATCTGGCCGTAGCGCAGCACATCGGGGCCGCCGATGTCGAACGCGCGGTTGACATCGGCCGGCAGGGTCGCGGCTCCGATCAAGTAGTGCAGCACATCGCGCACCGCGATCGGCTGGATGAAGTTGCGCACCCACTTGGGCGCCGGCATGTACGGCAGCACCTCGGTGAGGTGCCGGATCATCTCGAAGCTCGCCGAGCCCGATCCGATCACGACGCCCGCCTGCAGGGCGGCTGTCGGCACGCCGCTGCGCATGAGGATCTCGCCGACCTCCTTGCGGCTGCGAAGATGCGCCGACAGCCGGCCCTCGGGGTGCAGCCCGCCGAGGTAGACGATGCGGCCGACCCCCGCCGCCGCGGCCGCCGTCGCGACGGTGGATGCCACGTGCCGCTCGGTGCGCTCGAAATCTCCCGCACTGCTCATGGAGTGCACGAGGTAGTAGAGAACCTCGACGCCCTCGACGGCGCGCTCGACGTCGGCCGCGCGGGCCAGGTCACCCGCGATCACCTCCACCTGCCCCGCCCAGGGCACGTCCCGCAGCCGCGCGGCATCCCGCACGATCACGCGCACCTCGTGCCCGGCCTCGAGCAGCCGCGGCACGAGCCGCCCACCGATGTAGCCGGTCGCGCCCGTGACGAGCATCCTCATGCCCGACACGCTAGGGGCGCGCGCTGGGAGTTAGCTCGCGGTGCTGGCCAGGGCGTCGATCGGTCACTCGTTGCCGTCGGTTCTGCGCCCGCCCGCAACGAGTGACCGATCGGCGCTGTCGAGCACGCGGAACGCCGTAGCGTGGTGCCGTGCACAGCGCGACAGACGAGCAGCGGCGAGCGGGCATCCCGCCGCGTGTCGTCGAGTGGTTCGCGCAGAACGCGCGCGACCTGCCGTGGCGACGCCCCGGCTTCAGCGCGTGGGGCGTGCTCGTGAGCGAGATCATGCTGCAGCAGACGCCCGTCGCCCGCGTGATCCCGCGGCTCGAGCGGTGGCTCGACCGCTGGCCCACGCCCGACGCACTCGCCGCCGACTCGCCCGCCGAGGCCGTGCGCGCCTGGCAGAGCCTCGGGTATCCGCGCCGGGCGCTCGCGCTGCACGCCGCCGCGACCGCCATCAGCGAGCAGCACGGCGGAAACGTTCCCGACGACGTGGATGCCCTCCTCGCCCTCCCCGGAATCGGCGACTACACCGCCCGCGCCGTCGCCGCGTTCGCCTTCGGACGACCGGTGCCGGTGGTCGACGTCAACACGCGCCGGGTGCTGGCCCGCGCCGTGCAGGGTCAGGGCGAGGCCGGGCCCGCGCGCACCCGCGCCGACCTCGCCACCATGCAGGAGCTCCTGCCGAGCGACCCCGCCGACGCGCAGGCGTTCAACGCGGGAGCGATGGAGCTCGGCCAGACCGTGTGCGTCGCCCGCAGCCCGCGGTGCGAGGCCTGCCCGATCGCCGAGCTGTGCGCCTGGCGCGCGGCCGGGTACCCCGTTTACACGGGGCCCGCGGCCCCGCGGCAGGCAAGGTACGAGGGCAGCGACCGGCAGGTGCGCGGGCGCATCATGCGCGCGCTGCGGCACAGCGACGAGCCGGTGCCGGCCGAGGCGATCGAGCTGCTCTGGCCCGACGCCGTGCAGCGCGAGCGCGCCCTCGCGGGGTTGCTGCGCGACGGGCTTGCCGTCGGCTCGCCGGACACCGGCTACCGGCTGCCCGGCTGAGGCGCGCGCTCAGAATCCTCGGGCTCGGGTTCGATACGATAAGCCCACCGCACCCGCCCCCGAACGGAGGACCGATGAAGTCTGAGCCCTTGAAGCGCAGCGAGAAGTTCGCGATCGGGCTGTTCGGCATCATGACCGCGCTGATCGTCGTGCCGGGCCTGGTGCTGACCGTCGTGTCGGTCGTCAACACCGGGACGATCTACCTGCCGTACCGCTTCAGCTTCTAGGCGTCGGCGCTCGTCGGCAGCGATAGCCGTGAGCACTCGATCGGCGGGGCTCGTCGTTACCGCTCGTCGTCGTCCTCGTCGTCGCGGTCGCGCGGCGTGACGTACGGATCCGGATCGCCGGCGTACTGCGCGGTGGCGGCGAGCGACTCGGTGGCGGCATCCCGCTCGCGCGCCTCGCGCAGCAGGGCTTCGATCGACGCCGCGTTCTCGGGGATGCCGTCGAGGATGAACTCGAGGCTCGGGGTCAGCCGCGTGTTGAGGTTGCGGCCCACCTCGGTGCGCAGCATCCCGGTCGCCGCCTTCAGGGCCGCGGCGCTGTCGGCGCGCTCCTCGTCGGTGCCGTAGACCGTGTAGAAGACCGAGGCGTGCTGCAGATCGCCGGTCACCTGCACGTCGGTGATCGTGACGAACCCGAGCCGCGGGTCGCGCAGACCCTTCTCGAGCCGCTGCGCGACGACCTCCTTGATGCGGTCGGCGACCTTGCGAGCGCGGGGGTTGCCTGCCATGAGCGTCTCCTGACTGCCGCTGTGCCCGAACGGGCGGTGGATGCGGGCCCGCCCCGCACGGAACGTGGCGGGCCCGCTCGGCGCACGCGCTAGGCGCGAGCGCGGTCCGCGCTAGGTGTAGTTCCTAGTGACGTTGTTCATGCCGCCGCGAGGACGGTCATGGGC